>Ga0257122_1000464_pt1 | contig 36309 bp, 33 predicted proteins | sample SI106_120metaG_FD_190146 | JGI IMG/M metagenome (GOLD analysis project Ga0257122, IMG submission 190146) | Marine microbial communities from Saanich Inlet, British Columbia, Canada - SI106_120 | ecosystem: Environmental > Aquatic > Marine > Inlet | place: Canada: British Columbia | collected... | reverse complement strand
CCGCGGGAGGCGTGGCGCCTCCAATGGTCGCGACCAACGCTGCCCACGGCAACGGCAGCGCTAAATGGCCGCCCGCCTGCGCCCGGCTTTCTCCCGCACAATGCCTGAAGATGGCGAAGGCGCATAAAGAGCCTAACGTGGCCTTTACGCTCGCCGCCATGGGTTATGCCAAAGCGCGGAAATCGGGCAAATGGCAGTTGGTTACCAAAGCAGAACGCCAGATGCGCACGTTGGTCAAAGGCTATATTCCCCACCAGTCTGCCCTGGAGAGCGCATTGAAGGATGCCTGCCGACGTCGACGAGATAATAGAGCCTGTCTGGCCGGTGCTTTTCTGGTCACAGAAGACAAGCGGAAGGCCGAGGCGACGCCTCTCTACCAAGCGGCCTGTGATCGTGGATCACACGCGGGCTGCTACGGCTTCGCAAGAGCCAACTACGACGGTAAAGGCGTTAGCCAGAATAAGACCCGCGCCAACGCACTATACCGACGCGCGTGCGACGGAGGAGACCTCAAGGCGTGCACAACCTTGGGTTTGAACTATCGCTACGGATATGGCGTGGCCAAGAATCCGACCAAGGGTATCGCGCTATATCGCAGAGCATGTGATGGCCGCTATATATCTGCATGCGCTTCGTTGGCGAGTGCGTACCAGTCCGGTTCGGGGATACCCAAGAACCCTCTCAAGGGCGCCAATATTCTGCGCAAAGCTTGCGATTCAGGACATATGAGCTCGTGTTCCAGCCTGGCCTACGCCTACAAGATGGGCAACGGCCTAATCAAAAGCATGGTCAAGGCTACCGCCCTCTACCGCCGAGCTTGCGACGGCGGGTATTACTGGTCGTGCAACTATCTCGCTGATGCCCACCGGCTGGGTGATGGCGTCGTGCGCAGCGATGTAAAAGCGATGGCGCTTTATCGACGCGCCTGCGAAGGCGGAATCAGTTCATCCTGCAAAAAGACCGCCAACGATTGTCCGTATGGCTATCTGCGCAGCGGCGGCATCTGCGTGAAGAAGTCGACCAGCACGGCATCGTGTGGCACGGGCTACTACAAGAACAAATATGGCCGATGCGTCAAAAAGCCATCTTGTGGCAGCGGCTATTATTTCAGCTATGTCACCAAGGCATGCAAGAAGCTCAGCAGCAGCAAATGTGGACTCGGCTACTACAAGAATAAATATGGCCGGTGCATCAAGAAGCCTAATTGCGGCACGGGCTATTATTTCAGCTATCTCACAAAAAGATGCAAAAAGTCCTCAAGCAGCAACAAATGTGGCACCGGCTACTACAAGAATAAATACGGCCGGTGCGTGAAGAAGCCCTACTGTGGCACGGGCTACTATTTCAGCTATCTCACAAAAAGGTGCAAGAAGCTCAGCAGCAGCAACAAGTGTGGCATTGGCTACTATAAGAATAAATACGGTCGATGCCTGAAGAAACCAAAATGTGGCACCGGCTATTATTTCAGCTATCTCTCGAAGACCTGCAAACGCAGTTCCAGCTATAAGAAATGCTCGACGGGCTACTACTACAGCAATAGCAAGAAGCGCTGCACCAGCATCTGTCGCTCGGGGTATTATTGGAGCACCATCAATAAGAAGTGCAAAAAGCTCCGCTAATCTCCAGTCCCCCCCCCCCGAACATATATCGCCCACAGCACGCAGCCGTTTCGCAATCCTTGGGTTCTCGGCTCGATTACGCTAGCATCGTAGCCGAAGATGAAACTGAAACTGCCACGCCCCTTTGGCCGCTATATTCTCGTCCGCCGACTCGCCGTCGGGGGTATGGGGCAGGTCTATTTGGCCCTAGCGACCACCAGCGGCGGCAGTTTTCGAAAACTCGTAGCACTAAAGATCCTACCGCCTCTTCTTTCGCAAGATCAAACCATGGTGGAGATGTTCTTCGATGAAGCCCGGCTGGCAGCGCTTCTAAGCCATGGCAACATCGTCTCCGCATTTGATTTTGGCGATGTCGATGGTGTTCACTACTTGGCGTTGGAATATGTGCATGGCACAACCCTTCAGCGCGCGCTACGCGCAGGCCGCCCCCCCCTCCAAACAGCGGTCACCATCGCCCTCGGCGCAGTCAATGGGCTCGCTTTCGCTCATCAGGCCGCCGACGCCCACGGCAACCCCCTAGGCATTATCCACCGCGATATCGCGCCCAAGAATATCATGCTCTCTTATTCGGGCGACGTCAGGCTGACGGATTTTGGTATCGCCAAAGCCGATAGCAACGTTCATATGACGGCGGTAGGTGTTGTCAAAGGATCGGTAGACTATATGCCGGTCGAACAATTCCAAGAACAGAATATAGACGCCCGCTCAGACGTATACGCCATGGGCGTTACGCTCTACGAGCTTTTTACTCGCCGGCGCCTCTTTCGCTTCAGCAAATCTAAGGAGCGCCGTGATGCCATCGATACGTCGAAACGAAACGTTCCCCCGCTGCGAGACCTCAACCCCGAACTTCCCCAACTGATCGATGCGGTCGTGCATCGCGCACTGGCGGTCAAGAGTGAGGACCGCTATGCCAATGGCAGGCTGCTACTCGAGGCGTTGCGTGCCGTCGCGGAAGAGGAGGGTATTCATCCCCGCCCGGAGTTGGTTGCGCGCTGGTTGGCGGATTGCATGCCCGAGGACTCGCAGAAGCCCCCGCTAACCAAGGTGGAACTTGAGCAAGTGGAGCGGACGGTAGCTGGTCCGGATAGCCCGTTGACAAATATCCCGTCGGAGGCTTAACGGCTGCTCAGTGGTGCGAATTTGCGGGTCGCCAAGAAGGTGCCGCTAAAAACGACGGCGCTTCCTCGGCAACAGCGAAATAACGTAGTGCATGACGCGGAACAATCGAACACCGAGAAAAGGCGACTGGGAAAGGGCCTACGTAGTTTGCTGATAGCTCTGGGCGGCGTTGCGTTGCTCTCTGCCGTGGCTTTTATCGCCTACTATCTAGGCCGCGTGTCACGCTAACATCGGGGTGCGCTACGTTAGCTATCCAATTCGGGATAGCGTCTAAAGATACCATCTTCGTTGAATGCAACGCGACGTGCGGAGCGTCGGTAGGCCGCGATTTTCGGTCTTTCGCTGACCCGGATTCTCAGGGCAGATAGGGCGGGGAGTTTCGATTGGAGCTTGCCCAGGCTCTGGGGAAATGCGTAGGCCAACCCCTCCAATAATTGGAACATGGAAAGATCGACGTAGGAATGTTCCCCACCGACCAAGTAGCGACTCTCACCGGCAACATTCTTTTCCAAGACCCTTTCGAAATAGCCAAGGAATTTGGGCATGCGCTGCTCTATGAAAAGTTTGGCATATTGTTCAGCTGCTTCTTTTTGTTCCTCGTAGATCAGGCTTGTCGCGATGGGGTGATGCGTATTGTGAATTTCACCCACAAAGTCTGCGATGGTGAGCTGCAGCTGATTCGCGCCAACGGCCCCCGCTTCATCCGTAGGACAGAGGCCGTGTTTCTGCGCGAGGTATTGCAGAATATTTGCCGTCTGGGCGATCAATAAATCGCCCACGCGTAAGATCGGCGGCGCCAAAGGGGAGAGTGGAGAGAGCGCTCCCTGCTCTTTCAGCACGGAGAAAATTGCGGCAACACCGCCCCCTTCTTCTTTGGGCAGGCGCGCCACATCGACGTAATCTACGCCCGTATCTTCTAATAGCAGGCGAACGAATTCGCCTCGCCCCTGGATGGTGGGCCAATAGTAAAGTTGATAGCTAGCTTGAGACATCTTGGACATGGCGCAGAGTATGAAGTAGGACCGCCATTTTTGCTAGCCAACCAAACGTACGCGGTAGCGCGGACAGGAAGAATAACCGTCGATACGGATGACGCCGAATTGATTGGTGCGATGGGTCTGTTTTTCACCGTCGGCGAAGACGATTTCGCATTTGACGAAAGCGGCGGGTTGACCATCGCGGCCGTTCAACTGGATTTCCAACCAATGATTCTCTTTCTTGGCAGCAGGAGCTGGCGCGAGCTTCGGCTGAGCAACCCTCTTAACAGGCAAAGAGTGGACAACGATTTCGCTTCGAGCGCGCGTGAAATAGCCAGAGGTCAACTTGGTCCTTCGACCGTGAGGTCTACGCTGGGTATGTTGCTCGGATGAAATAGTTGCAGCAGCTGGCATTCGTTTTCTCCCTTTTTGCCCCGTTGCTCTCTTTAATGTGCAGTTCTCGTGCCAACGAGGAAAAGCCAACGACCCTCGAAATGCTTCGACTTTTTCAGGGATTCGATGTGTGTCCGCGGACGTTGGCTGGGGCCTGACCCACCCTATGGGTGGGGCCCGTGACAGGGCGTCGGAACCTTCGGTGATCGAAAGATCATACATCAACCTACGTTGGGTGGGAGGCGCGTCGGCCTCGTCATTGGGGGGAGAACAGGCATTGCCGGCATCGTCGGCCGGGACTACACTTGTTGACCGATTACCATGCAATCTGAGGAGGAAACGATGATCGCCGTAGGCAGCAACGCAAAAGCCTTCAAGTTGAAGGACCATTTGGGCCGAGAAGTCGAGTTGGCGCAGTTTTCGGGAAAACGCCACGTGATGCTCCTTTTCTATCCTTTGGATTTCACCCCCACTTGAAGCCTCGAAGTGCCAGGCGTGGAACGCCTGCAAGATAGGTTTCGTTCGGCCCATACCCAGGTTTTGGGCATAAGCGTTGATAGCCATTTTACCCACGCTGGCTGGGCCGTCAGCTTGGGTGGAATTTCCTTTCCTCTTCTCGCAGATTTTCATGAAAAGGGAGCCGTGGCCAAGGACTATGGCCTCTTCCTCGACGCGGCGGGTATAACGGATCGCGCCACGGTTATTATCGATGCCGATGGCGTCGTTCAACACGCGTCGTCAGTCACGCCGGCCGGCTCGCGCGATATCGAAGAACTCGCCGGGCTATGCGAGGGTGTCGACAAGGCCTATTCGGGCAGCTTAGCCGACTATTCGGCTGCCGATAGTTTGGAAAGCGACGCGACGCTATACGTGAAAAGCAGCTGTGGCTTTTCCGTGTGGGCGATGCAGGCGCGCGAAAACCTTCACCTGCAAGACCGCGTTGCCTTGAAGAATGTCAGTGAGGATGCAGACGCAGCTAAAAAACTAAACGATGCGGGCGGAAAAGATCAGGCCCCTTGTCTCGTCGTTGGTGGCAAAGCGATCTTCGAATCGGCTGATATTATCCGTCATCTCGTTAGCGCAACCACGGATATTGCAGGCTAAGGTAGCTTTAGCCTATTGCGCTTGGCGCAAAGCCCAACCCTTCGTCCAGCCACGCCGCGCTTCCCGCTGAATTCAGCTGGCACTAGAACGTACCGGAAAGCGAGAGATTGAAGCCGCCATCTCTTGTGGGTCCGAGCCCCACGACCGGTTGCTTTTCCGCAATTTCGGGACGTGTCAGAAATAGCACCGCTGACGTGGCCGCTGCCGCCACAGCCGTACCCACGAAAATGGTGCCGACGAGCATTTTGACGCGCGCTGCTTCGATATCTAAGTTGTATTCCGCTTGCTCTAGGGATGTCGATGCGACCGTATATTTGTTGTGGGCATCATTGCCTTGAGAAACGCCAAGGCCCAAAAATACCCCCGCGCCGACCGCGGTTGCAGCCGCGATGCCCAACGTAACATAGCCCCAGGTTGTCTTACTGGCCCGAGCCCTTCTCCGCTGCCCCATTTCTTCTGACCGATCAGACGAAGTGGATGTTTGAGGTTTTGGAGACGTAGTATTTGGGTTCGAAGAAGCAGCAACCTTCCTTTTTGCCAGAGCGCCGCTATTCGGATCTTTCGGAGCCACAGCGGGCTTTTTTGCCGCGGAAACCGTTTTGCTTGCGGCACCATAGGCCTTCGTAATCTTCGAAACAGCCTGATCGACGGCCTCAATCAGATCATTCTTTGCACAGGACCCACGCACCGTAGCAGATCGCTCTTGGGCCGATCGCCTCAGGTCATATAGCGTGGCCACCGTCGCGCAGCGATTTCCCAAATGCATAATATGGGTCGAAAGAGATTTGTTGGCAGCGAGTTCCCGCCCCACCTCTATTTGGCAGCGCGTATCGAAACATTTATCGTAGGACTTCTTCTTTAGGCCGCCCAGCACCTTCTTCAACCGGCCGCTGGGTACAACATGCAACGTGCCCGTTTCGCCCACACGCGCCCGCAGATATTCCGTTAACTCTGTGATTTCCTGAGGCGACAAACGTTTCGTTCGATCTTGTACATCGAATACAGCCACAACCGGCGGACGCGCATCCACAGCAGCGGCACTGAGTAGGACAACGCCTAGAATCGGGTAACACAGCTTCAACCTACGTATCTGCACGCTCTCCCTCTCCTACGTTGACCTTTAGGTCCGAGAGTCACTTTCTTCACTCAACGGCATCGTCTGTCTGCAATGCACAGCATGTTATCATGGGGCCGGTGAATCGGCGAGTGAAGGTACCTAGAAGCGATTTATGTACCTACATCTGACTACCGTGTAATATGGCAGCCAATCAAATGACCCCCAATTTAACGCGCTATATTCTCGTATTGTCGGCTGTGCTGCTCGCTGGAAGTGACGCTTTCGCCAAATTTCCCGAAGCCGGCAAAGCCGCACCTGGGTTCTCCCTCGTTGACCTTTCAGGAGCATTGATCAGCCTGAGCGATCTTGCCTACACGGGCGCCGGGCGAGCACATAGTCCCAAGAAAACGCTGATTCTCGATTTCTTCCGCACCGACTGCGCACCGTGTCGAAAATCTCTGCCGAAACTTCTGCGCCTCCATCAGGAATTCAAGAGCAAGGGGTTGAAGATCTTGCTCATCGCTCTTCTCGAAGAAGAAAATGGCGAGGAAAAGCTAAACGCCTTTCTCAAGAAGAATCCGGTGCCCTATCAGGTTCTGGTCGACAGCTACGGGGTGGTGGCTCGCAAATACATCCGTACGGATAAGGGGTATGAACTGCCCATGTCCTTTGTAGTCGATCGGGAAGGGGTCCTCCGCCTGCGTCTTGGTTTCATCGATGCAAAAGCGCTGAGCCAACTGCGGACAACGCTAGAGAGCGTGAGCAAATGACAAATACGGGAAAACGGCCCAATTTTGGACGCCGAAAATATTTGATCAACAGAAAATTCCAGTTGAAATGGACCTTGATCATCACATTGGCCGGCGGGTTGAGCGCTGCTGTCTTTGGCGCATTGCTATGGCAAGCCATCGCTGAGCAGAACGTGCTCATTCAAGACGATAGCAAGACGGAACTCAAACTTTGGAAAAAGTCGCGTGACGTGGTCGTGCTTCTACTCAACCTCCCGAACAACACGCCGAAGGAAACCGCGAAGTATAAGGAAGACTACAAAAGCCTTCGTGCCGATTTTGAAAAGAGTAAAGCTGCCAATGAGGCGCTCATCGCTTCCAATAGCCGGCTTCGTTTCTGGATCATCCCCGCCGTGCTGGCGCTGACGCTGGTTCTATTTGTTTGGGGCGTCTTTCTTACCCATCGTGTGGCCGGGCCGCTTTTCGTAATGACCCGGTACTTCAAAGAACTCAACGAGACGGGTCATACCGACGTTCGTCCATTGCGCAAGAACGATAGCTTTCAGTCCATGCATGGCGTGCTTTGCGAACTCATCGAGAATGGTTCATTCGTTGGGACGCGGGACGAATACCTGAGCGGTGATTCGACCGAAGAAGGCGACGGCTAGACAATAGAGTTGTTGTCGGCTCTACGGCGTTACCCAAAGCGTATAGTCCGAAGCGCTGTGGCTACCACTGACTTTCTTGATGGTATAGTAGAGCGTACCAGTATCATTCACCGTTCCGAGACAATCGAAAAAGGGGTTAAGGGTAAAGAACGTACCGCCGGAAGCTGTCTTGGTCTCCTTTATCACGGTTCCGTTGCCGTTTTCGCAAACGAACTCCATATCGACTTGGTATTGCGCCGAGGCAGGCAGGTTGGCCAGGTCAGCTTCGACATTCACCTGCATCGCGCAACCCGTATCGGAAATATGCACTTCGTACCAATCCGGCAGCCCATTTAGCCTTGAGGTGGGCGCGGTTTGATGGTCCCGTTTATCCGATGGCAGGGAACCGATGACGGAGAATTTGGCATCGCAATCGGTCACGTCGGTATGTAGCATCGCATCGAGCTTGCTATGGTTTGCATTGTTGTCATCTACCGACTCACAATCATCGTTGGCGGAATCATTGACATCATAGTAGTCGCCTTTACATTCGATGCCGCACTGCGAGGCAATACAGGTACGTTCGGTGGATACCCCATCGATACCATCGCAGACATCGCCACAGACGGCGCAGTGATCGGGGGTGCCAATAGCGCAACCCCAGTCGAGGGTGAAATCAGGAACTGGCGGTGCGACGTCGAACGAGAGATCGGGCGACACAGTGTCCACCGTGAGATCGGGCGACACGCTATCGACGTTGGCATCGACGTTCGAATCGGGTGATACGCTATCGACGTTGGCGTCGACATTCGAATCGGGCGATACGCTATCAACATTGAGATCGACACTCGCCGGGGGTGCGTCTACGGGCGGTGCGTCTACAGGGGGTGCGTCTACGGGCGGTGCGTCTACGGGCGGTGCGTCTGCTGGCGGTGCGTCTGCAAGCGGCGCCGCATCGACGACGGGCACACCAGCATCCACGGCGATCACGCTCTTAGAGACTTCCAGCGTGAATGAGCCGGATTCTGCTGCGGCGTAGCCATCCACGACAATGATGTAGTCGGCCGTTTGGGTGATGTTGATGTCGAACTTTTCGTCCCCTACGCCTTGCGTATCGATGCCCATGCCTTGCTCGCAAGTGCCACCGCAAGCGGGAAGCACGTAGACAGCGGGATCGTAATCACCGTCGACTTTCAGATTAATCGTATAGTCCCCTGGAGCCAGGGTTATTTCGTAAAATAGATCGGGACCCGGGGTGAGATGTTGAAGGCATTTCATCGCCGGGAGGCTCAGAGACTTCGTAGCGCAGAGAGTATCTCCGGCAACACTGGCCATGTTCCCGCTGAGGACCATTTTTTCTGCCGTGGTGCAGGTATCGTTGCTCGGCGCCGGACACGTTTTTCCGTCGGGATCCACCAGAACCCCTTCCTCCGTTGGGGTGGAATCGAAGGGACCACCATCATCAAAGGCGGGAGTGTCGCTGGTTTGATCGTGTGAGAGGCCATCTCCCATTGGGCCATCCTCGACGATAACGCCACCCTCCTTGATTGAGCCATCCTTCGCGATACCGCCATCCTCAGCAGGCACGCAGGTGGTTCCGCGGCAAACCTCATTTGAGTCGCACGGGTTCTCACAGGTTTCCCACAAGATGCCACACCCCATGAGCTTGCCCACCAAGTAGAGGGAGCAGAGGAATACCGCCGGTGCCCAAAGCCGATTGGGTCGCAGTCTAGATCTCATGAAGCTTCGCATAGGCAACAGGATACCTTTCGACACGGCAGATGCGCAACTACTGGAAAGACGCAATCAATGGTCCACAGCCCCATAACGCAAGCCATGGGCCGGGCCCCCTCAAATAGGTGAATATTCACCCGGATTGGATGGCGCCGACACCGGGTCTCTTTTCCCACATTCTGCTACACTCCCCGATGAGCGATTTGTTGCGTGACGACGACATGTCACGATATGAGAGAAAGATAACCCGATGTATCAACAGGATGAACATTAGCCCATGGCCGAACAGCACGACGAAATGGTCCGGCTTGGAAAGAAAATTGGGAAGCTCCGAACGGAGCTTGCAAAGGCTGAAAAACGCCTTGCGACGGTAGCGGACGAAGTGGCAAGGGAAACCCCAGACGACTTCGGACTCGATAGTTTAGGTTTGGACGAATATGGGGGAACGATAGAAACGGTCTTGCTGGAACACAAGCCCGTAGCGCCCCCACGCAGCACTGTCTTCTCGTATCTATCCGTCGACGGCCTGCCCAACAAGAAATTACCCCGCACCGCATTGCTAGCCGTCGAGGCGCTGATTTACGTGGGTGCGAGTTTGGTCATCGCGCGGCTCTTGGGCCTAGAGGAAAGTGGCGTGTTTTCTATTTTCCTCTCGTCGGCGGTGCTCAGCGCGCGGCTCTTGCAGCTATTGGAGGAGAACCGCGAACGAATTTGGGATAAGGGGTTCAAGAGCTGGAAGACAAATATTCTCACGGCGGGCAGTATATTCGCGATCTTCCTCGGTACAATCTTGGCCTACATTGTCGCCGCTATCTGGCTTGATAATGACGAAATCGTACGCAGCTTTCGCTTCGCCTTGAAAGCGGCAGGGCTAGGAACCGATACGATTTTAACACGGCGCTTCAGCGGCTTCGTGCCCATTCTTTCGCATAACTGCCTGGTCCTATTGTCGATCGTTTGTATCTCGTTCATCTACCGCGCCTACGGGGCGCTCTTGGCCATCGTTTGGAATGCCTGCGTTTGGGGCTTGGTGCTCACGTTTCTGGTTCAACGTGGGTTGTCGGTCACCGAGGGTTCTTCTGCCGGCTTTATCGCGATCGCGTCTACTGCGCTATTTCCACACCTGGCCCTCGAAGCGGCCGCCTACGTAGTCGGCGCCATGGCCTCCATCTTTTTATCCAAGGGCCTGCTGAAGTATCCACTACGGGATGAACGCTTTCGCATCGTTGGCCTAGCCTGCCTCAGACTCTTCACCGCAGCACTTGTTCTCTTGGTCTTCGCCGCCGCGTTTGAAACGCAACTGGCCCCTTGGCTTTTGGCAAAACTCAAATAGATGGAACTCAACGAATCGTTTTTGGAAGCCTGTGAAGAGGGTGATAAAGAAGGCGCCCTCGAAGCATTAAAAAAGGGTGCAGACCTTTTGTCATCCAATGAATTCGGTTGGAATGCGTTCTATTGTGCGGTAGCTGGCGAGCAGCTCGAACTTGCCCAATGGCTGCTCACCGAAGGCGTCGACCCCATGCAGCGCAACACGCGGGGCGGAACGTCCTTTCAAATGGCGGTGCAGCATGGAGATCTAGATTTCGTTGATCAGCTATTCGACACGAAGACCTGCGTGAACCTGCAAGACGATGACGGACGCTTCCCCTTGGCCGAACAGGTCAGCATGAACGACAACGCCGACCTAACCCGCTATCTGATTCAACACGGCGCCGATGTGAATCTGCAGAATAAGGATGGCTGGACGGCGCTGATGTATACCGTCGACCAGGAATATAGTTGGAAGGATATCTTCCAAGTACTCATCGCTGCGGGAGCGGACGTGAACCACCAAACGAAAGACGGTTGGACCCCCCTGCTATATGCGAGCAAGAACCCACACCGAAACGATGATATTTTCGATCTTCTGTTGGATGCTCCCAATCTTGACGTAAACCTGACGGGTAGACATTTCGGTTGGACCCCCCTGATGGCAGCCGTCACCGCCGATAACGCCAGCGTGGCCTTGCATCGGGTTGGCCAATTGCTTGAGCGCGGCGCTGACGTTGACGCCAAGATGGCTTTTGACGACGGCCCTAAACACCGCGCACAGCACGACGTACTGCCGAGAAACTGCTATGAACGGATTGCGGTCAGCGACACATACCAAGGGTATACCGCCCTCAAATGGGCGACCAAACTTGGACGATCACAGATCGAGTCGTTGCTCCGCTGAGTTCTGCGGCGTCGGTGCCTAGTAGCACCGGGCCTTATTTACAATGGGCGATCATTCCTTCGAAAAACGCGCCTTTGGTGGCCGGAACACAGCGCGTAAACGGAAACGCACAATCGGCGTCTTTGCGACAGAAGACAAGGCTCACCGCACTCGCGCACTCATTCGCTGGATGACATTCCGCAGTCATGCTCGTTGGGCTTGTAGCGCAGCAGACTTCCCCACCGCCACAATCCTCGGGTCCGTCACATGCTATCGCGAGCTCCTTGCACGCATTCAGTTCCATGCAACTGGCACTGCTTACCTGCCCACCCGCCGTAGCAGCGCAACAGATGCTAGACCCTGCACAGCTACAGCCCGCTGTACTTGGACACGCAATCGTGCCTTCAGAGGGTGTACGCCACCCGAGCGACTTTTGGCATGTCTCCACGACACCGGAGGTGACGATCTCTTGAGGATGGGAATCACATCCCCCCCCAATCACTAAAGCTGTTGCGAAAATATGAAGGCGTCTCATCGGGTTTCCTTTCATCTAAAGAGTTCAATCTTGCTTTTTGCTAGGCATATATCCGGGTATACACGGCGCCGGAGTTTTTCTACCCTTCTAAGCGTCGAAATTTTTGCGGATTATGGAACATTGAAATGTGGCGCGCGTCGTTGTCGCGAGGGGAGTCCAAATGGACAACCCTCGTTGCTTTCATGGTACAGTTGCCGTTCTCAAGGCTTAAAGGATTCCGGGATGTCGAAGATCAAGGCTGCGTTGACTGTCGAATTGGGGTCCATCACGAAGATTCCCGACGGGCTGGTAGGAACCGATGATCTGGTGTACGCCGCTGCCTGGATCGGCACGCGTTTTTTTGGCAAAAGCAAACCTCTGTTGGAAGGTGAAGACAGCTTTCGTTTCGCCGCTGAACGAATGAAATGGCGTACCGAGATTGCGGCCGACGGCTCGCCCATACCACTCAAAGTGGCGCTCTACAAAGAGAGTTTCAATACCGAGCCGACAGAGCTATATACCTTCGAAACCGATTTGGAAGCCCCTTATGAGAGCGGCGATTTCGTTCTAGCGGGAACGCCCTGCCTCGATTTCACAGTAGAGAGCCGTTCCGTTTCCGAGCGCCAGTATCCAGCGAACGTCGCACGAGCCGACAAGGGGGATACCTCGCGAGCTACCTTGCGCACACCACTGCGAGGCATCGTCGAATTCGGCGAGATACGTGGCCTCTATCGACCGAAGAACGAAGGCCGCACGGGATTGGAACGATCTGAATATGTCGAAGGGTATAGGAGCGAAGACAACCAGGGCCGCGTCTACTTGGATAGGGATTTAGAAGGGAACTGGAAGAAGAATGTGCAGCAGATCGAGGTTTCCGCCACGGTGAACATCGTTGGCGCGGACAATAGCGACAATTGCTGGGTGAGGTGGTCCATCGTCGACATAGACGATCCCAGCGATGACCGCCTCGACTGCCACTGGGAGGCCGGCGTGATTTTGGACCCCGTCGATTACGACGAGGACTACGAACAGCTGGGCTCCGGCGCCGCCGACAACGAAGGGGAACAGGGGAGACAAGCGTGGCAAGAGGTTGACGGATTTGCACTTCTTGACAACGACACCCACGCAGCAAAAACGGTGATCGTTGGAAACGAGAGCCGAATTCGTTACAACTGCCCCAATGTGGCGGGTGATAACTTCATCCTGCGTGCCGAAGTTTTGACGAGCAAACCAATGGAATGCTTCGCCGCACATACGGGGGCGATCACCCTTTGGCATCGCTTGGGCGTCGAAACGCTGCAAATGCAAAGCGCCCTACCCCTTCCCGTGGAAGACGTTCCCCCTTCCTTCGAACCGGCTTGCGTTCAATTGGATTTCAAACGAGAAGATTCCATTCCTGATGAACCCTTCATCGCTCAGGATGAAGACGCGCTCAACGAAGATGCCACATTTTTTGTTGACGGCGTCTCGCTACGGGCCAGAGAGAATGGCTGGTTTACGATCATTGGCGCGCTAGAGGCGGTGCCGGCACCACCCTCTGGTGGCCGTGAAAAGCGTCGACTCTATAGCGGCGCGGCGACGTTGAGCCTGGAGGAAAGTGGTAGCCGTTGGTATCAGGTATTGGAGGTCCCCGGAGATCATCTGGATGCCCAACTCGCTACCGTGCGAGCGGATGATCGCCGAATTCATCTTCTGATCAATAGAACGGCACGAATTGAGACCGATGCGGGAATACGAACGCGCGCCTGGCTTGAGCCCCATAGCCAATGCAAAATGTTCAAGGCAGGGAGTGGTTCAACCCAAGATGCGTATCGCAACGCCGTTGACTACTTTCCAGGCATCGATAGTCAGTTCGACCGCCCGCTCGGCGAGGTTGATGAAGTGGAAGCGGAAATCTTCGCACTCGGCCGATCGCTGGTCACTAGCCTAACGCCGAAAGCAGCCAATGGCGGCAAGGCCCATTATTCCGGCAAAGCTCTGCTGTTCACCCACCATCCACTGTTTTACGATTCGTCGGCGCGGAATCCACGAAGAGATCAAAAGGATCGGCTGCGAGCACTCCTGATCGGTGAAATTTGCCACCTCTTCGGCCTTCCCGACAAATGCTGTAACTTCGATTTTCGCACACCGCAGAATGGAAGCTGCGCGATGAATTACGGTTTTCAAAACCTTTCCCATCTCGTTGGTGATATCGATGGTGACCCGACACCTCCACGGGAAATCCACTTTTGCGCCAGACATCTCAAGGAAATGAGACGAACACATTTCTTTGAACACAAGGGATTGAACTGGAGTTAGGGCACTCAGATATGGGAACAATCTACGATGTAGGGCAAGAACTGGGTTCTAGTGACTGTGGATACTTTGCCGGCATGGCGCTGCAAAGATTGCACAAATTGGCCGGCTGGAACCGCTTCGATAGAGCTACCGTGTACGCTGCGAGAGAAGAATTCACAGGCCACGCCAATAAATCGTCTCGCAGCTACGAGAAGCGTTCCAATTTGTATTTGCATCCCAAAATGGCCCCCAGCTACCTCACGTTTCTAGGCATCGACCACTACGAGCGAAGTCCCGATAAAGCACGAACACCAAGCCAGGTGGAATCACTTATTGCCCGAGGCTTGGCCGACGGCCGCAAAGGCGTGATGGTCGCGATTGGCTCCGGTATGTCTGGCCATTGGGTGATGGTATTTCCTGTCCATGGAAATCGGCATCGCAGCCATTGGAATATCTACGATCCAGCGGATATGCTTGGCGGTAAGACGACCACCGTTTCTTGCCTTTCCCGTGGTGCTGTCAGCAGTTGGATCGCCGATTCAGTTTTCAACAGCATTGTCCAATCGGCCGTGGGAGCCTCGCTCCGCCCTAACTAGGGATTCTCATCACCCATTGTAGGTTTATGAAGGCCTAGAACCTACAGGCCAACCAACGTCCTCATCGCTTGCGCGCAACAGCTGCGATCTTGGCATGCCTCCTGCTTTTTATTGAGCTCAAGAAGCGAATGGTCGCCATTTATCAACCCTTTAGAGCTATGCGCAAGCGCCGAGAGGTAAACCATGGTTTCACAGAAGACAGACCGTTTACATTTGTTGGGTGAATATAGACCTTCCCGAGGTATCGTGCTGCTCTTGGCCTGTGCAGGGTTTCTGCTGGTAAACACCTCGTGCAAGGGTGGACCGCCTGATTTTAGCACCGTGCAGAATGCCGAACGTTGCGGCGAAACCGTACCGGCCTTTGATCCCCAAACGAACGCCATTGCCTCCAATTGGTATCAAGACCCCGATCTCAATTTTGTCCCCCCATTCGCCGCCTGCAAAGAGGCGCTTCAATCGCTTTCCGCTAGCCGACCAGCCTGCGACACAGTCGCTGATCAGAAAACGCTCCTGGTAAGCAAGCGAGGCGATCAAGACCCAAGGTGGCAAAGTGAAACCTTCAGCGGTCCCTATACATCTATCCAAGATGCTATCGACGACGCAAAGCATTGCGACACGATCGTTGTACGCCCCGGCATCTACCAAGAGTATCTGAGTATCGAAGGCAAGGATGTCAGACTCATCTCCGACCACTGGAATGAAGCCGGCACGGTAGAAGATGGCAACGAAAGGGAAAACGACTATGTCGCCGAACGAATCGATCTTCTGCACTACTACGAAACCGGAGAACGAAACGTTCTGGACAGCCGCACCCCCTTGTTGAAACCTTTGAAACGTACCGTGCGAACAATTCTGCAGGGCGGTGGATATGCCGAGGGCCCAGACCTGGGCGGCACCATTGCGCGCAACCACGATGACGCTGAAGATCCCAACCGAGGCTGTGGCAACCGGCGACCGATGGTCAACTTTGTAGCGGGTACCACGAGAAATACGCATCTAGACGGCTTCACCGTACGCTTGATGCCCGAGCAAGACCATACCATTCCCGGTCACGGCCACACATTGCAGGCCAGAGGCAGTTCTCCGATTATTCGCCACAACCTGATCTATAACAACGGCTCTACCGGTGTTGGCGTACACGCCAGCTGGAAGGAAACAACACCCGTTAGCCCGCCGTGCGAGGCAACGCCAACCCTTGCCCAAGAAACCTTCAGCAATAAAGACTATCGCGCAGCCAATATCCAATACCGACCCGTACCCCTGGTCTACGACAATATTTCCTACCAGAACAACGGCCTCGGTTTGGGCAATAATCATTACTCTTGCGCAGCAATGATCGCCAATGAGGTCTTTTGGAACGCCGTACCCGGCGAAGAAGATGCCCATCAATCCCCCGGCATCGGCACGCGCCACGGCGCTAAGACCTACCTTCAATATAATGTCGCCTATGAAAACGCCTGGACAGGTATTGCCGTGCGCCAGGGGTTTTTGCAGCCCAAAGAAGAATGCGCGGCAGATGCCGAAAACTGCAACCATATAGATGAGCGCACCCAAGCTGTCGTCCTGGAAAATATCGTTTTCAACAACGGCTTTGGGGAAACTCCCGAGGAATACCGCGGTGGCATCGCATTGGATGGCGCGGGCTTGCCCGATGACCCTGTGTTGGTTCAAGGAAATATTGTCTATCAATCCCAACTTTCGGGTATTGGCGTACGAAATGAGTACGCCGGCCAAAGTCGCGGCTTTGTCCTGGATAACACCTACGCCACGATCGTCGGCAACCGAGCCTTTGGCAATGCCCGCCATGGCATCACCTGCAAGGGGTCAGAGATCGGCGATAGCCACTGCAAAATCGTCGGTAACGATGCTTTTTGGAACGCCACCTCGGGTATCAATATTGCGGAGGGTGGCAAGGGAGCCATCCTCAACAACGTTGCTGCCTGCAACAGTAAATCGGGGATTACCAGCGCCCTGGCGGTAGACGCGCCCATCATCAACAACATCGCCTATTTCAATGTCAACGCGGGAATCCTCGATCCCAATGCGACCCATAATTCCAACCTGCTCAGCGGAAACGGAGGGTGGAATCCCCTTTGCGACGGGCCGGAGAAAAACGCCACGTCCTGCAAGGCCGCACAATATGGGAGCAAGTTAGGTGGAACAGCCCCGAGCGAAATGGATCTTTTTGCAGACCCCCTATTTGCCAACGCCAGCGAGGGTGATTTCGAATTGCTACCCGGCTCACCCGCAATCGACAGCGGGCAAGAGATCGCCTCATATTTTGATGGCTGGTCGAAAAAGGGGGCCGCGCTAGACCGCGGTAGCAACGAACGGTAGAGCCAACGCGCGGGGAGCAATGACTCCCAAACAGAGTCGACTGGTCAAATATGACACCGCCTGCTAACAATCAGTGGTGAGTTTTGAAGTCGCAGCTGTGCTCGTCCGCGGTATCGCGAAGTCATTTGATAAATGCGAGCGCGAGAATCGAACGCGTCCGATTGATGTTGGAATCGCCGAACGCCAACATCTCCACTACACCAACCTTCTGGCCAACTATGTGGGCAGAGTCCAAACGATCGCCCCGGACAACGGCTTCCCCGATTGCGTCTTCCTTGAAGACTGTATCGTCATACTCAACTCAGAGCTCGCGATTCTGACTCGCCCCGGCGACACAAGTCGGGGGACGGCGGGGAAAATCCGTCATTCTGCGGATCAAGTCGGGTGATATGCACCGCGAGGGTTACAGTTTCGCGGTTTCTGCGAACGATGTATGGCTCACCGATCACGTACCGCCACAATACATCGAATTTCCAGAACTGGAAGATTGACTATTCGTACCACTGGCCGGTACGGAGAAAGTCAGCGCAGTCTTCCCAGCTAAACGGCGCCAGCGTCACTATCGGATCATCTATTTCGCGAGGGTCGACACTTACGACATCGCCTGAATCATCGATCGCGGCGACTTCTCCGGGTACGTAGTCGCGATCTGAGTCATCGCTAACACAACTCATTGAAACCGCTCTATGGAACGTGCGTCCAATTCGCCCGCATTTGGGCAAGACGGTGCGCATCCCAATTGGCATCCTCTTTGGCCAACCGCTCGGCGGCGCTGGCGGGCGTTTCGTCAACGAGTCGTTCCTGTGGAGTAGTCACCGTCTCCAGTTTACGAACTTCATGTTGAACGTCCCCGATACTCAATCGCCAATTGTCGGAAACTTCACCCTTGAACCCGCGGGTCTTAACAGTTGCGAAACCGCGGGCAACATCGTACCAGGTAGATTGCGCATATCCTTGTTGGGTCCTGGTCAGCCTGGCCGCTACCAGCTTTTCGCCCCGATAGTAACGCTTGACCCGCCCGAATGGCGTGTCAGTTGTTTTGGAGCTCGTCTTGGCGAGTCGTAGCCAAATGGGCGCGCCCGACTGCTCTTTGGGCTGTACTGCAGGCGGGCTAGATCGTCCTTCCTTTGCCAACTCGGGTAGCCATCGCGGAGCCTTTGGCATGGGTCCGTCTAGTTTTCCTTTCGGACCATTCCAGATCGTCACCGTCCCACTATGATGGTTCATTGTGACCAAGGTCATCCAGCCGTCTCCCAATACCTCTGAGGATTTCATGGTCTTCAACAACCTACCATCCGCAGCCGTAACGACGGTAGCTTGGTACAGCCTGTTGTTGGCCACTGTTGAGTAATGGCCGGTGTTGGCTTTGCGCGATGCCCTAGCGAGGGTGCGGGGGGCCCCTTTTCCCGCTTCGGCTTCAGCGGCAATTGAGGCAATGACAATGACTGAGCAAAAGAGCAAATAGGAAAATTTAGACAATCTCATGAACATCATCCCCTCACTAATTTCGTTTCATCTTATTCCCCCTATTCCCCTGCCGACGCTACAAAGAGCAAGGCCTGTGCCACCACATTCATGAATAATATCAAGTGCTACATCTTCTTCGATCGGCCACTTGAGCATCCAAGGGGGAAATTCGGTCTCTTGACTGGCAAAATCTGTCATCGGCACGCCCAGGGAAGAGAGAATATGCCGCACCCTCTGTGATAATATTAGGGCGTAGGAACACAGGCGCGGTCATAGACGCATCCTTGCTGGTCCGCTATTGGTTCCGCCGTCGATCCGGATTCACATTCGAGAAGAACCCCTTCCTGAGGGTCGCATTCGCAGCTGAATGTAGGACAGCCATATGAAAGGTGGGTTTGTACCATTCCATGGGGGCAATATCCCTCAGGCGCGGGGGGGCAGCCCGTTGGACATTCATATTCCTTGAAGCATCCGTCTTCGTCCGTTACCAGCGTCGGGGATCTCCCGGTGCAGAAGTCAGCAGGAGGAGCGGGCGTTGGCGCGCAGATCGGGGTGGCTTCCGGTGCGACGGATTCTGAACAGAAATCCGCTACATCGTCGCAGCAATCGCCCACGAGAACGCACAGCCAATCACAAGCGCAACTGGCGCCCCAAATATGGCCACACCGGCCGTTGCAGGTGGCTGACGTATCCCCCTTGCCGGGCCGTGCTCGGTTGAGCCTATCATCGACATCGGGCGGCCCACTGCTTTGGCCACAGCCAATGGATAACCCAAGCACCAAACCCAAAACCAATTGCATACTGTTTCTAAGAATCATCTTCGCCTCCGTTGCTTTGCTCTTATCAAGCCAGACTCCAGTCTTCCGATTATCCGTTACGCGGAAGTGGTGGAGACAGATGCAACGTGCGAGCCAAAAACGTGCGCCTTGGACGCCTAGAAAGTACTTGGAATGCGGCATATTAAGATCTTCTGAAAACTACTGCGACATCGGCATCTGGGTGCTACGCGTGGCAGATGCCGATGTGCGGTGGCGGATGGACTTGAGGATTGCCAGGTGTACCAATTTCAGGCGGGTTGGGAATCTCTGCCCCGCGACTTGTTCAGTGCGCGATTTACCACCCGCCAATAGGAATCGGAACGGCATAGGGTGAATGCGCGATTTTTGGGGGAGAACGCGCGTGGAGAGATCCTGAGACGCTGGAAGCTCAGATCAACGAGGGTAATTCGCTGCAAGCTCCGCCTGCACAAGCGCCTTGAGATGGGCGAGTCCAAAACGTGGCAATGGTTTGCCGTTGACGAAGAACTCCGGCGTTTTTCGCACACCGAGTGTTTTTGCGTCGGCGAGGTCCTGTTTGATGAGTGCCGCAAATTTCGGATCGTTCATATCCGCTTTGATCCGGCTAATATCCACCCCGGCTTCGGGTAGGAACTGCCAGATCTTTTCTGGTTGGGGGTGATGGTGGCTTGCCCACTGTGGCTGCTTGTCAAACATGACCTGAAGCGTTTCCCAATACTTGCCCTGCAGGGCAGCAGCCTCGAGAATTTTGACCATGGTGTCGGCCCCTTTATGAAAAGGGGTATAGCGGAGCACAAGTCGAATCTTGCCCTTGTGAACGGTCACCAGATTCTTAATGTGGCCGGCAAATACGCGGCACGTTTCACAACCCGGATCGAAGAACTCGACGATAACGACTTTGGCGTCCGCCGGCCCGAGGCTGTGCGAATAGGGTCGGTTCAGCGGAGAGGCTTTTTCCTTCACCATCGATTTGGTTTCTTCGGTGCGCTTGCTTTTATACACGTATGCGCCAATGACGAAGGCGAGAATCAAGCCCACACCACCGATAAGCGCGATAGTTTGTTTCTTCATTTTGACCACCTCTTCAGAATAAATAGCAATGCAGTGATGGCTGCGAAAGCCAAGAACGACAACATGGGAATGGATACGAATCCAAATAGATCAAGGTAGGCGTCAGAGCAGGAAACGCCTTGCTGACATGGCGCGACGCTCTTCGGAATAATGCCCAGGTGCAGCAGCGTGTGGTAGAGCGCAATAAGGGTTCCACCCATCGAAAGGGGAAGAGCGAAGCGCACGACCTTTGGCTCGAAAGGGAAAAGCCCCATCAGCAAAATGATAGGTAGCGGAAACATAAAGATTCGCTGGTACCAACATAGCGAGCACGGCGGCAACGCCATTATTTCGCTGAAGAACAGGCTTCCAAGCGTGGCTCCCGTAACCATGATCCAACAGACAAAAAGAATCGCCCATCTCTTATCCGGGCTTTCAGCGGCACCTGACATCTAATATCTCTCCTTGGACTGACAGGCCTGGGGCCTGCGCCCGAACGCCGGCATACTCTCACCTTCGGGGGGCGATTTCTACACCCTCGTGCAACCTTCAGATCGGCGCCTGCACCGCGGAGGAAGACGACCTGATCAGCGAAGCTGCCACAACAAACCTCAAGATACCCAAACGTTACGGACAAGGATGGTTTACCCGCCATACGGGCTGAAGTTTCGCTGACGGCGACTTCACTTCTTTGGAGTCAACCTGGGTGGGGGCGGATGCGTTAAGATGGGAAGATGGTAGTGGGAGTTCTTCGGCGGATCAATTATAGGGAGCGCGCCAGGCCATGGTTGAAATCCTCACGAAGCGCTTAGCTCTTACGCCGCTTGTGGCCGCCGACGCCCCCGCGCTATTTGCCTATAGCTCAAATGCAGCGGTATCGAAATACCAAGCGTGGGAACCGAGCTCGCTCGAAGACGCGTACGCCTATATAAATGAACCCCTCGAGTTTGATGTGCCGGGTACTTGGTTTCAGTTGGGCATTCGTGATCGGGCGTCAGACTTGCTCATCGGCGATCTAGCCGTACACTTTCTCACCGACGATCCACACCAATCCGAGATCGGGTTTGCGGTAGCGCCCAACCACCAAGGTCGAGGATTCGCAACTGAAGCGGTCATAGGATTGATCGGCTACCTTTTTGCCACAGCAAAGAAACACCGCGTATTCGCGTCGGTTGATCCAACGAACGCACCATCTATGGCGCTGCTAAGGCGCGTTGGCATGCGTCAAGAGGCGCACTTTCAACAGAGTCTGTGGTGGAAGGGTCAATGGGTTGACGATGTGATATTTGGGGTCTTGGCGTCAGAGTGGGAGGATCGGCGGACAACGCTTACCGACTGAAGCGTTAGCAACACCCCTCCGACTGTCCGGCCTTCTTCGGCGGGGCACCCAACTTGGGCGTTACCCCGATGGCTTTGCCGATCAGCTGCGCGATATCGCTTTCATCTGGAAAGCCACTACCGCATTTGCTCATATTCGAATACACAACCTCGCCATCGAGGGACACTTCATAGATGGCGTCGTGCCCTACGACGAGCGTAACTTCGAGGTCGAGCGCAGATTCAATCGCGGCCGCCAACCTGGTGGCCATGGATCGGTACCCTCATTCTAAACAATAGGTGATGCTTATATTGTGCCGTTGCTTCATATTCTCTTCCTTGCGCTTACCGCTTATCACGGCAGGGTTTCGTTGTAGGCTTGATCACCTGGTATTTACTTAGCTCCGGGTGGTCTTTTCCCAGCGGCACGAGGTCATCGTGCATCCCGCCCCACTCGACGATCTCTTCAGTAAAGCATTTGAAGACGTATCAACCATGAGAGAAGGTGTACCGCTGATCGTGCCGTCGAGCAAGACCGCACCGCATTCGAGTGGCCCAACCTATGATAGTATTACGCCGACATGTCGAAAGAGACCCTACCGTTACAGCTAACCATTCGCGGTGAATTGCACCCCGACGAGGTACGCCAGCTCTTCGGCCGCGCCTTGGATATTCTGGGGCTCAAAAAACAGAAATGGCGGCGGCTCAGGGCGACACTGTCGGATAAGAAATTGTCGGAATGCGTACGCTACGGCGGAAAAGCCGAGCATCGGGGGGCGTACATTCGACCCGGCGCGAAATTGGCTGAGAGAACCGCGTCGGATGGCATCCCACGAGACGGCTACCACAACACCATGATTTGGACCGTCCAAATGGGCGACCGCACCGTGCTGACTGCAGAGCCAGTGCTTCCCGTGCGTGATTTATCCATCACCCTTCATGTGACGCCCGACGAGTTCGATACCCTTCGCTTGGAGCTCGGTGGGGGCGGAACTGGCATGGACGCGTTATTCAATGTCATGACGGCGACGCCGGAGCACCCCGATGTGGCGCACCGTTGGCTTCACGAAGCACTTGAACGGACCATTGCCGAGCCTCGTGTTCACGCTCAGCTGGTGGAACTGGAAAGCCAGGGAACTTATTGTGAAAAGAAACGGGAGGGCGCGTAGTCCTTTAGGGCTGGTGCCGCTAAACGTCCTTAGTCCATTCGTGCTGGCATTTCTCTTTTCTGCATTGGAAGTGGTGGTCGACTTCAGCGTCTGAGGCGGGTGACATCGGATTGCCACGGATTACGTCGCTGCCAAGGTAGTATATACCTCGGCCTTTGCATTTGGGGCAGCGCTTGTTCTTTTCGAGAATGCGCACCGAACCTTTGCCATCAAAGCTCACCATATTATCTTCGTCCTTTTGATCATTATAGCGTGGGCCAGAAGAGACTCAACAAAGGCGCTTTCCAGAAAGATGCGCATCTTCGCGGAGCCACCGCTCGAGTTCCGGGCTCACCTTGCCCCAGCGCAATTGCTTGGCCGGAGTGTTGCGGATACCGAGGGTGTCGAGGCAGCTGGCTACGGGCTTGAACGCCAACAACATAGCCTGCCGCTCCTTTTCCACCGCCGCGCCGGGGATGCTGACATCACTGGACCATCCCTCCACGTAACGATAGCTGTCTAAGGCATCATAAAAGGGAGGAAATACCGCCTCCAGAGATTTCATTTCCTCTTTGGTCAGAACACGTGGCAAAGGCAGGTTCTCGGTACGCTCGTCTGCGTATCGAACGCGTAAAACATCGCCTTCGACCACCACGTCCTGCACACCGGAACAATAACTGTTTCGCTCATAGGTAGCCGAATACTCCCCTTCGAAATGATGCAATACTTCGCGGGTGATGACATCGACGACGTCGAATCGGAGGGTCGACTCGAATTCCATTGGTCCACCTCCGTGATGGTGATTCGTTACGACCGCAAACCTCGGAGCGGGTGCAGCCTGTGCCACGCTCCCTTTCACAAGCTGGCCAACGGTAACGTCGTGCCCAATTTTTCGGAGGTTGAGCTTTGTGGATGGGTACCTCTTAAGCAGATAGTTCTCGAGAAGCAACAGGTAGGCCTTTGGCTTTAACACTTCCGGCACGTAGCGCGCGAATGGGCTAGCGCGCCGGGGGCGAGCTTTCGGGTGGGCCAGTCGGATGAAGGAGATCACCGCTGCCAAAACATCAGTATCTTCGAGCTTCATATTGTAAAAGATCCCCGCCGGTTCCTCTCGCTACCAAAGAGAGCATTCCTCGGTCGTCGGGCATTTATAGAAGCGCCAGTTCCCGAACTGCCGCGCCGTATAGCCCTCATCGGGCAGCACGTATTCACCTATTTGGGCCAGCGACACCTCCGCGCCTCGTTGCACGCTATTGCCCGCGGCATCATTGGGAAATGAAAAAACCAGATCGCGCGAGAGACCATCATCACATTGCGATTCGATCACCAACGTCGTATCGCCTTCGCTGTGCCAGCGATTCGCAAACTGGCAGCCAATGGGATCGCGCGCTGGACCGGCTTTTTCGCCAAACCAAACCTGTTTCGAACAGAACAACGCACCTACATAGTCGCAGTTCGAAGGAAGTTCATGAAGTGAGCCGTCCCCACTCAGGCTTACGGCCAACGGGTAACCCGAACTCGTGATCCACCAATTCCCCGTGAATCGCTGGGCATGCTCAGAGCTGTTGGTCACTACCGTGCGGCGGCCGCAGCCGACAACGACCAGCATGATTACGGAGAAGACCAGACCCAGAGAAAGACGTGTAGACATCGGAGCCCTCGACTGTGAACGAAAATTCGTAGGGCAAACGTTCCATACAAACCTGCGATCAGCAAGGAATGGCGCTTGGCGATAGGAATAGTATTTCCGAGCACCTCGGAACGTAGATTCCTCCGGGGAACTCTCCCAACTTGGCAGATTTGTTTTCTCCTGAGATTTCAGTGCACTATCGCAAACCACTCGATGGCATGGCTATTGCTGTTCTTACCTCCACAGGGGGAAGAATGACCAGATTACGCAATTTGCTACTCGCGATCGTACTAGTGGGATGCTCGGCCAGTGATGGGCCGGAGTCGACGATAGATCTGACGACGTCTCGGGTAATGAGCCCGCCAAACCCCGTTCTTTGGTCCTTTTCGGGCCCCCAGGGCGCGGACTCTATCTGCAAGCAAGGCTGGCTCTTCGACACATCCGACTTTGGCGAATTCGCTGGAGGCGGCGTGGAACTCTACAGGGAACCCCCGGCGGAATGGCGTGGCACGGCACGCAAGGAATGGCTTGAAGCTGTGGGGTGCAGCGATGTGCGTCAAGACCCGAACCTCTACGGATCGGCAGCAGTTCTTCACACGCCTTCCGTTGCCGCTGGCCGTACCATGACGCTGCTCTTTGATGCCCGTGCTGTCGGCAACTCTGGCAATTCAACCCCCGCGCTATTGAAGGTAATGGTGGGACAGCGGTTCAACGTAGGCCGGCCGGACTTTCGATGGGTCAATCAAGGAGACCGCATGTATGTCACCGGGCAGCCGCTGACCTATGCCATTTCTCTGAACGGCTACAATCCACAATGGGGAGATGCCAGCGATATCCTTTCCCTACAAATCCATTTCGAGCGTTGGTCTAGCGGACGAACGGACGCGAGTATTCTGCTGGACAATATTCGCCTCGTCGAGGGCGGACTGCCATCCGCAACGCCCAAGAGAGCGTTTGCCGGATCGCGTGTGCGCTTTCGAGAAAACGGCGCGTGGCAGGTATCTACCCCTAACGCCACCGGGCGCGAATTCCGAAACTTCTTTCCAATCTCCATCAACGCCACACGTCGCGATGCGGAATTTGTTGGCCAACGCATCGCACTCGATAATCAATTATCCGTACCGTCCCATTTAACCACCGTGGGGTTTCATCGTGAGCTTGGTTGGCAGTACTTTGCGGAGAGCGGATTTACGGTGGTCAAGGTAAGCAACGGCATTTGGAATGAGTTGCCTCGTATTCATGGGGCGGGCCTTTATGCCTATGCCGGTATTTCAGGAGGGATAAAAAGCAACGATCCTCTTTTTGGTGAGGCCACCATCGCTGACCCGAACGCGGTCCAGAATGCAATTGCCGGAGCATCGCCGAGCGCTGGTTATCACGAGGGGCTCTTAACGTTTTGGTTCGACTGGGAAGACCATGTCTATTTTACCGATTTTTCCGGTTGGGATGCCATCTATCAGGGGATAGTGGACTATCAGCAAACGACTTATGGTGGGCCTGCCGTGCCTTTGATCGTCAATCGTGGCATTAAGGGATCTGCAGCGATCGCCAGCGACCGAGCCGACGGTCTATCTCGCTATGTTAATCCACATAACGGCGACACCGCTGCCACCCTCGGCGCAGGCGCAGCAAGTGTGTGGAAGTCTGGCGACGGGGTTGATTTACCGTGGGCTTGGTCGGTACGCATGCTGGGGCTTGCCGATGCCGGCTCGCTCTTCCACCAACCAACGGTTCATACGTCTTCACTGTGGGATGCCGTGGCCTCGGGCGCGAAGGGCATCCATCATTTCGGGTATTCGGTCAATGCCAACGGGGGACTCTGCAATCAGTCCACCTACGCCGGTTACTGGCAGGGCACGGCCACCGATCCTGCCTGTCTGAAAGCGGACGATCAATCCCGCTATCCCGGCCTCTGGGAAACCTTCGGTGATTTTCATCGCGCGATCTACGGCGATACCACCCTTGACGGCTTGCTCTCATTCATCTCAGCTGAGCGCGCACCCTGGGAACCCACCCTTGACGCAGCGGACCAACGCTATGGTTCCGTCATGGCGAAATCCGCGCCGCGCAACATGCTCTTGGCAACCAATATCGCGGACGCCCCCCGAACACCCGTACTTCATTTTGCAGGCCTGCTGCCACGTCGGGCTGCCGAATTGAATTTGGGAAGCACGCAAGAGTTGCGCGCGGGAGGATTTCAATTTCTCAACGGCAGTGACGGTACTTGTAGTGCTGAGCTACCGGTTGCCCTCGAGGCGTACGACCAGAAAACGCTTGCTGTCGACCTCGTATCGTCCGCACGAATTTCCCGCGCGTTTGTGGCCACCCCCTCGACGCGCGTCGGTTCAGGCCAACAAAACGTAGAAATCCGCCTGGATGCCTCCGGAGTACTCGCCGTGGCCAACACCAGTCGGGGCAACGTAACCCTTTCCATTAAAACCGATGCACCTCTTTTTTCTGGAACGTCACTCGTTCATCCGGGATCTGCAGAGGAGAGACGGGTCAACATCGCCCCCAATAGTTCTTTGCAGGGCGTATCGCCCTGCGCCACCCGCCTGACGGTTCAACTGGTCAACGCCCCGAGTCGCGTGGCGTTGACCCCAGCCACGCCAAGCTCATCCGCCGGTCGTTTCCGCCGTGTGGCTTTTTCGCGCTAATTGAGTGGTGGGTCTGCGGTGAGGGCTGGGGGGGAAATCAACCCGTTTATCGCCTAGCTTCTCACGGCGTCTCTGAGATCATCCCACGACAAGCCCTCAAATGCGTAATAGCATTGCCCCCCTTCTCCTTGGTCTACTTCTAGCCAATAGCTCAAATCAGGGGATAGCCCCGTGTAGACCAATTCCAGGTAGTCATCCTCTTGCACATTATCCTGCAGGGTCGTCTTGCGTTGGCGATAGCTTGGCGATTCTGGTGACTCGCCACCCAGCAACGTGAAGGTATCGTCCCAAGTTTCCATCTTTTTCGGATCAACCTCTAGCCACACGTGCAAATCGAATCCCGTCGGCTCGCAAACCTCGATGGTATAGGTTCGCCGAGTCAACAGTCCGCTCTTTTGCCAATCGCCGGGTACATAGATGATTCCTGGATCATCTTTGCTGTGGAGCTGGTAATGCCCACTCGACTTGTCTTTCCGATGCGATCCAACCCGCGTTCGAAGGCCCTTGTCAATTTCCTTTTGTTCGGCACTGCCCCAATTGAAAAGAGCCAACTCGGAACTATCCAAATGGGCGTCCGAGGCGATGCCATCCAAGGTGTCTCCCGTTTGCACCTTTCTTTCGCCGACCAAGGCGATAGTCTGCGTCCCCACTCGCGTCTTGTGGGCCGACCCAGCGTCGCCGTTCTCACTACTATTCTCATCTAGTGGCCCATCAGTCGTGACACTGCCTGGTCGCTTTTCCGCCAGAGACAGATAGCCTAGCGTATTAGAGCGAAGCGGACCTTCGAGCTTTGAGGTGACGATGATGGAGCCCTCTGCTAATCCATCAAAGCGAACCCATCCACGATCATCGGTTTGCCCATTGCTTTCCCTTCCCTTTGAGTCCGTCACGACCAGCGCCACTTTGGCAACGGGCAAATCCTCGTCCTGCCATAAGACCTCAAACGCGATCCATGCATCTTCTTTGATAGCAGATGCCCTTTTCTTAACCGTCTTCTTTCGGGGCACGTCGGCCAGAGGAAATAAAACCCGAGTTTTTTTATGTCGAGGCATGACAGTCGTTTTCGCTACGTTTGAACTCAAGATTAGCTAACATCCTACGCGATTTCAACGCCAGTGAATCAATACTGCCCACCAACGCCCCCGGCTTACCCTTCACTATTCAAAATTAGATCAGAACAGGCTAAGCTGCAGCGCCACTCAATAGTGGGCCATCTTGGATGGGGGCAGCCAATGGTTTGGGGGTTAAACAAAGTCGATGAAAAAGCGAAAGCCATCCGCATCAAGAAGTTACCCCCCGCCATTGCACTTCGATTCCTTTTCTTTGATCCCCTACAAAACAAGAATTGCGCTTTGCCTGCCGGCTTACCTGTGCAACTTTTTCATGGCGATCAACTGCTCGACATTCAAAAAACCAACGCAAAGGGGATTGTTGCTTTCTACGACATAAGCGTTGGCCAACAGAGTGAGTTCAGCAAGATTTTCAAGCAGAAGAAGCCTGGGTTGTATTTTGCGATCGACTTTCAGGATCTTGAGTTCATCGATCTCGATAAACAGGCTTACGTACCCGATACGGACGTAAAATTTGGCATACGTAAAAAGCTGATCAGCTTACCTTCCGACTGGTGCAGTCGAGATCAAAACTCGTTCTTGGACGATCGTGGCGGAAAGTTCAAAAACGGTGAGATCTCCAAGCCCAAGAGGGGCGACTTCGGAACGCTAGATGCCCCCTGGCAAATCGCCATTGACCACGGCTGGAAGAAGTACCACCTCAACTTCAAATATTACGATATACGCGCCAAGAAAGAGTCTGGATTCAGCGGCGGGACCATCGTCAAGGCATTCTTGGACGTCACCGGCCCTGATCGGCAAGCTGCAGCGTCAACCATGCTCGACCCCAGCGGGCTATACTATTTTGCGATTAGCCCTAAAGACAATGTTCCATCTAAGCTCTATTGGGAGATGCAAGCTGCCCCTGAGCATTTTCTCAGGATCGACGATGGCACCGTCGTCCAAATGAACAAGAGTGATTACAAAAAGCTCACACTGCCCAAACAGCACGCGCACTACGCAATTCCGGAACTCTGGCGGAGCACCAAACAACGCGCCCGCTTGAAAAATAAGGAAGGTTCCATTGAGAGCTTTCTTAAGGAAAAGAATCTATCCACATCCAAAGAAGACCCCCTCCTTTTCAGCCTCGACGATTTTGTTCTCTGTGAAAGCCGTGGCGACCCGATCGTCTGGAAAAAGGACCAGCTGGAAAAGCTGCAATTTGCCATTTTCGATCGCCGCATGTCCTTGAGGGAACCACAGGGTTGGGAGCCCTACTTAACGACCGACGACCGTGCCGACAAACATCATAACGTTTTCGCTGCAGAGAAATTCTATTTCCGAACCGGTCATAGCAGCGGGGAATGCACCCGTGTCATACGGGTCAAAGATAGCTTTTTTGACCTGGAAGATAAAAGAACAAGCAAGGATCCCATCGGTGCCCGCGCGGCCGTATACGGAGATCATCCGCAGCAGCAGGTCACCGCCCCCCTCCTTGACCGCATAGGGCTCTATGACTTGCACTATTTTCACGACTGCTACTGGTATAAAAATGAGAAGAGCAAGCCTCTAGCCCATTTGCTTGTCTATTGGTGTGGAAAATTCGTGCCCACGCCCCTGTCTTACGTTGAAAACGGCGTCAACAAAGTCCACGTTGTAGACGTCGCTAAATACCTTGATTTCAAGAAGACAGGCACCGTTGAAACTAAAAAGCGGCACGAAGGCAAACACCCCGCGTTCGAAGGGCAGCATAAGGATGCGCCGCAGCGGCCAAACGGAAGTAAGGACTATCTGCTAAGGAGACACAATCGTAGCAAGATCGACGACAAACACCCCGATCGTATTATCAAAGTCTGCTTTCACCTGGCTGCATCCGACACGCCTCCTTTTCATCACAAAGTTGAATTGGTCGGTGGCCCGGGTCGGGACCACGTCAACCTGCTCACCCCCGAAGAGAAGAAACCGTGGTTCATGCGCTGGGCCAACATCAAGGACAAGGACGGTAAGGCTACGGGAGGGGCCCAGTTTGGTGAAACAAACTATCAGCCCAAAGGGCAACCGGTCCAAGATAGGTCCGACAATTTGCAGTGCAAGTCATTTGTCATGGCTCATGAGATGGGACATATCGTGGGGCTCGGGGATAACTACATCGAGCCCTACCTCTATGTGGATCCCGCCGACAATAAGAGCCACCAAGATTGGGGAGACCCCCTGCTGCCGGGCTTTCACCAAAGCCACTGGTATATTTTGCCCTACTCGCTCGATTACATAAGTCTGATGTATGCCAACCTGGCACTGCGTATGCGGCACTATTGGCAGTACGCCAATTGGCTCAATAAGCACTCCGCCGTAAAGGAACTTCTGGGCAATGAAGAATACCAGGTAGAGTACCAGGTAAACGCTGGCAACGCCGCGGGCAAGACCTTGAAGTACTATTTGCCCAAAGAACATTCGAATTTTACGGAGCCCGCCTTCAAGAAGAAGGATCACGTGAACGGCAGAACGGGCCGGATGGATTTGCTTTTGTATAAGGTTGGGCAAGATGAGACAACCTACTGCACCGCACAGCGCCAAACGTGGGGTTTTGATTCGATTTTGGTGGTGCGGATTAATATATTCTTCGAATTTACTGCCAATCATGCCGGCACAAAGTTCAGCGCCTGGAATGACGTAGAAAACCACTTGCGAGACTTTCAGGATAAAGTGGACTGCTTCGTAGGCCGGCTCGGCCAGCAAACAGAGTTTGCATTGGAACGAAAAGTAAAGGGTAGCGGCAAGGGTGAGCATTTTGACAAATGCTTTGTTCTTTTTCTACCGCATTACGACGTTGGAAACAGCGCCCCAGCGCGTACGCACGTGCACGTTCAGTATCGCCCGGCGGGAGGTGTCGCAGTACCCGGCATCGACCTTTCCGATATTGACTCGTATACAAAAGAATATATTGCGACGCTGCGGACGCAGGTCGGCCCCAAGGTCAAGGTATGCGAAAATACCGACAAGGTAGCCTTGTTTCGCTATATGCTAGGACTCCCAGCTGCCGCATTCGCTGGCGCCGGGCCCACCTTTCCCATTCAGTGGATCGATCCCGCCGACCTAAAATTCCTCGCAACCTGGGTGGGAAAAGCGACCGGTGGCGGTACCTATGAGGTTAAGCAGTACCAATTGCCCTGATCCATAGCAAAAGGTAGAAAACAGGATGAGCCCTCCTTACGGACAGCCCTTTTCGAATCCACAGCTTAACGGCATGGCCGGTGTCGACCTCTTGTCACCCCCCTACGCCGCGGAACAACTGGTCACCATTGAAGCGGATAGAGCGCAGCACGCTGACGAGAATATTCAATGGTTATTGACAAGCATGGACAGCGCGGTGCTTTTGGCCGTTGGCTCAAGAACGCATTGGCTCATCGAACCAGGGCGAAACTGCTGCGGCGCCACCATGTCAATGAGTTGGAATACCCTGGCGTTTTTCACCGCCGATGGACGGTATTTGGTCAACCGTGGCGGTGACTTTATGTTGCGCCGGGCCGAGGCCTTCAGCGATTGGAAGTCGGATAGCGCTCGCTGGATCAACGTTAGCGGGCACGGCCGCAGCAACTATGTTTGGGGTGCCTGCGAAATGAACGACGGGTGGACCATTATCTCACAGAAATACGGGATACCGGTCGATTCAGATTATCGCAATATGACTATCGCGCAAATCGACAATGCGAGTCCTCACAGGACAACCTGGCTGGTCGAAGTTGAAGGGGAAGGAAGTCGGTCGCCATTCTTTGCTGATGGGACACTGGCACTCTGTGTTGTGGAGGGTATTCAGCTAATCGATACAAAGGGGGAACTAGGCGATCTTCTCAAATTTGATTACCTACCTGGCATGGTTTCCGTCGACCTCGATGAGACGCTTTGTTTATTGGCGCGGCGGGGAGAGACTTTTTCCTTTCAAAGGCGGTCTGCGGAGGGAAAAGTGATAGAGGATGTCCCCCTCGGTTCAGGCTATCCAGCGCAGCCTCCCGTTGCGTTGGGTGATCGTCGAATGTTGATCGCCACCCATGATTGCCTTTTTATCGTGCAGCACAATGCTATCATTTGGCAAGAGTCGCTCAGTGAGCGTCAGCCCAATTCCAACATGCGGGACAATATCGGCCTTTATGGCGGCCAAGATCCGCTGGCAACGTCTACGCCAAATGGAAAATTCATCATCAAACACGGTGGACAGCTCTCAATCTACGATCGCGCGGGAGTGCTTCAAGAACGCATTTCTCCCCCCGGGGACGCGCCAATTACTTCCAACGCCGCCGTGAGTGCCGCCGGCAATATCTACTTCGCGTGTGGGCTAGAGATTTACGAACTCATCTCTGGTGCTTCCGTCGCCTCAGAGCAAGAAGTCGTCTCAGATTGGGAGGGCGAAACGACCGTTGGTACTGAGTAGCTTTCTCTGGAATGACAGCATATCCATTGGCGTGTGCTATTCTTCGGTCCCCCGGAGACTGCCATGCGACAACATACGATTTTCCTTTTCGATATTGACGGCACCTTGGTGACCACCGACGGCGCTGGACGCCGCGCGATCACCCGCGCCCTGGCTACCCTGAATATCGCCGGCGATGCGGTGGATTTTTCCTTCGCGGGGATGACCGATCCCTATATTTTCGGCCAAGCCTTCGCTCGCGCCGATCGACCCGAACTCGCCTGGGAAACCCTACTCGAATGCTATCTGAACTTTATGAAAGAAGAACTCGCTGTCGCCGTGAACTACCGCGTCCACACCGGCGTCGAAGTCTTGCTCAAAAGACTATCTACCCTGACCGACATCGCCATGGGCCTCGGCACCGGCAACGTTGAACGCGGCGCGCGAATCAAACTCGAGCGCGGCCAACTGAATCAATATTTTTCATTCGGCGGCTATGGCTGCGATTCTGGAAACCGTGGAGAACTCCTTCGGGCCGGTGCCCTCAGGGGCGCCAAAGAGTTGGGACGCCCCCTGGACCAATGCCGAGTCTGGGTCATCGGTGACACGCCACGAGACGTCGCCGCGGCAAAGACCATCGGGGCTCAATGCGTGGCCGTCGCCACCGGCGGGGCCACCCACGACGAACTGAAAGATGCAGCACCGGAACTGGTCTGCGATGATTTGACCGAGCCGGAGGTCTGGCAGGTGCTATCCGGCGCCTAACACTGCGTCCACAAAATGAAGTAGAATCTCATCTGACCGACCCGTTTTCGACCACGCCGGGGAATGGCGAACCCTGCTTTCCTTTCTTATTTCCGCATCATAGGTCATTTTTCTTCCGGGCGAATGCGTCCACAAATGCCAGTGCGTCCACGGTGGACGCATCTCAGTTATCGCCCAGAACTTCTTTTTCGCGAAACACGCAACATTTTCGTCACGGGTCCGAAAACCCTAAAGCCAGGGAGGCGAATCCAAAGGAGACCCCAATGTCGGTGAAGAAAAAAAGTGCGAAAGCGAAGCGTGATCTGAAAGCGAAGGCAGAGAGGGAACGCAAACGAAGAGCTCGGAGGCGAAAAAGGAAACCATCTGAAAAAACCGTCTTTGGTACGTTCGGCATGAACGGTGCCAATCCCGTGGACTTTCTGACGGAGATCACACCCGAACGTATGGCCTCTCATATCCGATATCTCGAATGGCACCGACTATTGCCCTTCGATTACAAATTCGACCCTGGCCTACCTGACCATCAGCAAGCCGTTGAACAAGCGATCCAAAAACTCTACGCAGACAACACCAAGACTTCGGAACTCGCCTGGGCACTCATTCTCCTAGGACACTCACCCACCCCCGAAGCCATCACAGCCCTCCGTTGCTTCTCCGAGAGCGATCATACGATGGCGAAGGAAGCGGCATCCGCTCTTGATGAATGCCTAGGCTGGGCGAAATCAACCACGCCCGAGCTCATTACTGCGTTTAACTAATCAAGACACTAGGGATGGGTGGCGTAACCGATTTGCGCGCCGGTGGGCGATATTCCCAAGGCGCCCACATACCACATCCGCAACTGCGAAGACGATTCGCGAATCACGGCTGGCCTGCCGATCATATATGCATCCCATTGGCCGGGCGTATCACCGAGTAGTACCGGCGTGGGCTCCTTGACCCAGTTCTTTCCATCGCTAGAGGTCGCCCAACCGATTCCGGAATCAACGGGACTTCCCCCCGATCCGAAATACCACATCGCGAAACTACCATCGGCTTCCTGCAGAACCGTCGGCCACGTCGCATATACGTCATCCCATTTGCCGGGCGCTCCCAGCGGCAAGACTGCATTCGGTTCTTTGGTCCATGAAAGACCATCGGAGGATGACGCATAACCAATGCGCCGAATGGAATTGGCCTTTTCCATCGCGGTGTACCACATATGGTAGGTCACGCCCGTATGCAAAACGTAGCAGCCGTCGAGGTTTTCATCCCATGCGCCGACGGTACCCGAAATGAAGATGGGGTTGCCAACATATTTGGTCCACGTAATGCCATCCGGCGACGTGGCATGGCCGATGGGCCGGCTGGTCATATTTCCTCGGCCCGAATACCACATATCATAGCCAGTTGCGGTCTTGAGCACACTGACGCTGTTGATCCCACGATCATCCCAACTGTTCATCGGCCCCAGCTTCAACACCGGATTGGTCGGCTCTTTTGTCCAAACCATACCGTCGGGCGAGGTAGCAAGACCCACTTCCGAAGTGTCGCCGTTGCCGCCGATGTACCACATCTTATAGTGATTCACGTCCCACATCACATAGGGCTCCGAGAGGTACGTTTGGTCAAAACTGCCGATCATACCCAACTTCAACACAGGCAATGAAGACTGAACATACCAGCCGTGGACGCCAGGGTTGAATGCGTCGGATGTTGAATCCACGTGAGCATCTGAGGCCGTTAGATCTACCGTCGCATCGGGAGAGACGCTATCTACCGTCGCATCGGGAGAGACGCTATCTACCGTCGCATCGGGAGAAATACTATCCACCGTCGCATCCATAGACAACAGGTCCACGGTCATATCGGCTGGCGGCATTCCGCTATCGACCGTTGCATCGACACTCAAATCCACTGGCGCCAAGAGATCTTGTTTTACGAAGCTATCGATCGGCGGAACGAAGACGGTGTCAGGCGGCTGCCCGGAATCGTATTGCGAAATGGGTGGCAATCCACCATCACAAGCCGTCGCCATTACGGCCATCACAGCCAATAGAGCTATACCCATTTGGAATCGCATCATTCACCTGAGCCAGTTGGACTGGCTAAGTATAGCCGATTCTCGTTTGACTGCACTAATACTGGTAGGTCCAGAGCAAATCGAGGGCACCCACGCCCGCATCGCCGAGCAATGCAGTGAGCAGCCATCTCGCTGAAATACTGTATTCCATCAGGCCGATGTAACTATTTTGACCCTCGTCCGCTCCGACCACCTGGCGATATCCCATATACAAACGCCGGGTGATGTATTTTCCAACTTCGGCTTCGAGATGAAGTTTCTTCGCGCCCGCTCCGTCCTGATGCTGCCCTACATTCAATTTCGCCACATCCAATCCGACCTTGCCGGCCAATTGACGGGCGTAGTCGCCCACCAGCGCTTGGCCAACGGCATTGGCCACTGCGACGGCTTGCCCTTCGGCGTCGGAGGACCCTTGGTCTAGTTCCAAACGGCCGGTGAGTATCAGACTGAGAAGTTGCGAACGATCGTAGCCGCTGGGATCGCTGTTGAGAATGAGCTCCGGTGCAGCAGCAGTTCCTCGTACGCCCAACAGAACGGTTATGCCGCCAATATTTCGCGTCAGTTCAACAGCCAAGCCGGGATTGGCTGGTTCACCGGAAAAGAGGATATTGGCCCGCTGTAGTTTGAAGGCGCTACCGAGAATATTCACTTCGCCGCGTTCTG
>Ga0257122_1000461_pt1 | contig 36448 bp, 19 predicted proteins | sample SI106_120metaG_FD_190146 | JGI IMG/M metagenome (GOLD analysis project Ga0257122, IMG submission 190146) | Marine microbial communities from Saanich Inlet, British Columbia, Canada - SI106_120 | ecosystem: Environmental > Aquatic > Marine > Inlet | place: Canada: British Columbia | collected... | reverse complement strand
CGGCCCCATGCGTGTAACGAGGGGGTGGAACGGTTCCGGTAGTGCCAATCGGTTCCAACGCATGTCCGTATGGAATGTTTGTACTTTGACCTTCTGCTGTATTGTATCGAATTCGATTGTCCCATCCAACGTAGGAGCAGCCTTTTGGGAGACTGGCATCTCGAATTTCAATACCACCAATTGCCATGCATTCTTCTTTGGTGAGCATTACCATTCCTTTGCTACCGCATTTGCATTCGCCGTCAAAGGATACAATTTCACCGTCGCACATCTCCAAACACTCTTCCATCGTCGTCTCATGCTCCATTACGACAGCTCCCATGCGAATGGAACGATATTGGTGATAGTCGGAAATGGTCAAACGAACATAGCGTGCTCGTACCGGTTCGAAATAGTTGGTCACCTTGGTATTTTGGTCGCTATTCCCCTTAAAGTTTCTATATGGTTCTCCAATTGGTTTAAAGCTATTCACACCAGTTATTTTAAAACTGTAGTACCCGGTATCTGGGTGTGGAACCCAATTCGAACATCCTTCGAATGGACCAGCATGACCACAGTAACATTGTTGATTGCTCGGGTTGTAAATAAAATATTCCGAATATGCCGCAATGTTTGCCGGTGTATTGCACACGGTGTAACAGTCTTCGATGCCCATCGCACTGGATTTGTACATGTGTGAATATGTACCAGCGTAATCCCCACAGTACCCCTGCCCTATGTATTCGTATGCCGTCTCACCGGTTCGACTGTATTGTAGTTTGTATGACTTTATCCACTGGGCATGAGTTTTTCGCCCCTGAGTAACCACTCCGACAAGCGTCTGTTCTTCTCCCAAATCAATGGTTAGATGCTTCGTCAGACCCCATGCTTCATTAAAACATAGTGCTTCACCGTCCAACATGGAAGATGTGGGACAATCCGCATGAACGGAACCGAACACATGGCGCATGTTATCCGGAGGGTTGAGTACCTTTTGTTTCATACTGGACAAAATGGGAGCCATTCGAATACTTGCATAGGAATTATACGCAACGATACTTAGTTTGATGTACCGTGCACGCACCGGTTGAAAGTAGTTGGATACGACGGTGTTTTGGTCGTGATTGGCTTCAAATACACCATAAGGAGAAATGTCGTAACGTTTGTAACTGTTTGCGACGACCTCGCAATTTTTTGAATCGACACACTCGCACCAACAACGGCCATCGTGATTAGTAAACCCACCAAGTTCACAACCCGACCACGAACCAGACAAGGGAGTCTTTTCTGTGATACATGCTTCGTAACATGCTTCCACCTCGGTTCCTTCATCGTCCCCGGGGTTGTCAGAACTGCCATCGTACATGCGTATCTCTGTACCCCCACATTCTCCATCGCGAACTAAATGGTATTCGTCATTATTTATCGAAAAGTATGTGTTTCCATCGAGCGAGTATTCCAAACGGTAACGGGTGACCCGTTGAACATTTGAGTATGGGTCGGGTCTACCTTGGGTTGCCATTCCGACTACATTTTGTGTAGACCCCAAATCAATAATGGCATATTCACGTGCCACGCTAAACTGTACTAGTAACAGAAATAGAAGTGTTTTCATTTACTAATAGATAAGAGGATATAAATACTACATTTTAATTCAGTTTATGTTTAATTTAACCACACGCCCGGTGTATTCAGCAAGGAATTTTCAAAGTTGATTTCTGTACCGGTGTGCACATCCGTATAGGTACGTCCTGCTTCCGGTACATTCGCAATGTACGAATCGATTTCCAAGCGTTTGATACATGGGTATACTGAACACAACAGGCTCGTAGCCATAGTATTCCATGAGGTTACACCCTTGTCGTGCACGCATCCGTGTGGTCTGTCGTCCCAACGTCCTATTTCCATGTGTTTGGAATACGCTTTGCACTCGTCCATAGTGGTATCGGAATAACCGGACCGAGATACGTAGTAGCTGGATACCGGTGTCTTGGTCGGGCCATATTCTGTACCATTCCATTTCGTATGGATTACCTTGTGGGTTTTCGGGTCTGAAAGCTTCCCCGTGCCCTTTTGAAGACAAACAACTGGCCATCCGCCATAATCAATGCCACATGGTTTGTCAGTTACTGCCGAATTGTAGCGGAGGTTATTGTTGTGTATCCAACAGCCAGTAGGTGCTTGAGTAGGCCAGACATCTGTAATCATAGTTTTCCCTATTGTAACGCCGTAAGCTTCGCAATCGCTTTCCGACATACTTAAATCTGCATTTCCGGAGGTAACTTCGTACACGAATTCGCCCAAAGTGAGTGGTCGCGCGGCTTTAATACATGCCAAATGGTCTCCATTCTGTACGCACGCTACACCGGTTTCGGCACGGTTGTAGTAGTAGTACGTCATGAAATTGGAGCTAGAAATTCTAATTTCCATAAAACATCCGGTTGGTGAATTTGGCAAGGAATCGTACGCACTAAACTGTTGGTATTCCAAATTGGTATGTGCCACCGCAAAGGCTTCACATTCCGCTTCGGACACGCTAAAATCTCCCAAGCCCGCCTGTGTAACCTGTGCGTTGCTTTGAATGCTACTCGAGGTATTCGAACATCTGCATTCGCTCCCAAACGATGCATACTGAGTAGAATATTCGTTCAGTGTATAAGCATGACGGTCGTACCCCTTGTTCACACGCATACATGTGTCCACATCGCCTAACTCACAGAAACATGCTCCAAATAGAGTTACTACCATGGTTTTTGCACCCTCCGCTTTGCACATGTCGTAACATTTGTCTCTTCGTTCTTGTGGTGTACCGGTCAGAGCACCATGGTACACATTTTCATTGCCATTGCATTCACCTTTAAAGGCATACTGGTACTTTGGTTTGGCACAAGCGTCCACACATGTTTCTTTGGTCGCGTTCACAATCACGTAATCTTTTTTCAGTACGCCCTCGGATTCAACCATCTCTTCCGAATGCTCGACATCTTTGATCTCTTCCATTTCGGTTATGCACAGAAACCAATGGTCTTTTGGTCTGGAGCAACATAAATTTGGATGGTAGCCGCCGTACGCTTGTAAATCGCGGGATCCACCGACCCATTTGTCCGTCAACCCCCAATCGGCTATTCTACCATCCTTGCCCATTTTGTTCATGTAGGTGATCCACGCGTTGTATTCGTGTCTTTGAGCCAGTCGTCCGCCCTCGGAGGTGCACTGGTTGCCTACCGAATCGCAATCTCCGATAACACAATGTGGTACCAAACCATCCGAATAATGATCCGTGTGTCGGGCCACTTTATCGTAACATTTCTCGTTGATCTGAATGGTTCCCTCTTTGCATTGTTTCTTGACCCGTTTCACTTTGTATGAGTTCCATCCAAAGGTGTCTATGGTTCTGGAACAAGTGGTGGACAGAATACACGATGGTACGATACGGTGAGTGGCGTACGTAGTGTCAAGTACATAATCGGTGGTTGGAGAATACCTCCATGCATTTGAACACCAACATCTGCCCTTCCACGCTGGGTCTGTATGGACCATAACGCTATCGTAAAAGTTGTTGTGCCATGCGGAATTCTTGTCCCGTTTTTCGGTTGCACACGCTTCGATACAATTGTCAAAGGTTTCGTCCCATGTTCCTTCATTGGTGTTCCAAGATGAACCTCTTCCGTCGTACATTCTCATGTAATCGTTTGGATACCCCCACGATATGAATTCATGGCCGCCCCATGTGCTAAAGGAGAAGCTGTCGCATTTGGGGTCTTTTCCACACTGTACGGCACAGGTACCAACCGTCATGTACCGCGAATCGATCTTGTCGTACCCCTCCAAACATTTGCCTTCACCGTCGTATGTCGTGTTGGGGAGCTGTGGGTCTACGGACTCTTGTACCGGGTGGATAGACCACGATTTGGCATTGTTCAAGGTGGCTGGTCTGGTTCCACCAAGCATATATACTCCCATACCGCCTCCGGACTCGTAATCGTGCCACTCGTGATTATAACCCGCATAACCACACCGGCATTTTACATCATTGGTTGCAAAGGAGGATAAGGAAAATCCATTTTCTTCGCATGTCGTTATACATTCTTCTTGGCTGGTAACAGAAGTATACGAGTTATATCCCCCTCCCAAAATGTGAAAGTCTCCTATTGGGAGTTTGACCCATTCTCCTATAGAATCTTCGAAATAATTCATGTTTTCGTCTTCGTTCCATATGTACATGCCATTCGAGCAAGTGGTCGTTTCGTAACCCCCGTATCCTGTTGCACAGAAAGAGCACCCAGTTCCATCCCTGTACTGCTGTCTCATACAACCGGTAATGGTATCCGTGAATTCCGTGGTAAGTATGGAAGCCCCACTAGGCATAGCGCTATTGTCCACTACCTTGAAGGGCACGTTTGCTTTGATCGCCATTTCCTGAAGTTCCGCCTTGCTTTTTGTGCTCTGTTTACTAATGCCTCTACACATGGTGGACAGGGCGCATGTTGGCAAATGTTGGGCGTATTGACCAAAGGAAAAGGCGGTACACTTGGTTTCTCCCTTGCATTTGCTCCAGCAGTCATCAAAGGTATATTTTCCAACGTACACGCGGTAAGCATCTTCACAGTAGCCGTTGCCCAAAAAGTGATTGTTCATGATATCCCCCTTGTTGATACGAGGTATTCCGCCGTTTGCTCCCCACGATTTTACATATTCCGAATAACCACCGTAGGTCTGTTTGTTGTTGATGTAATTCAAGGCTCCACCGGTTGGATTGTTCCATACTAGACCCTTATCACCATCCTGACCGCTGAAGCGCTTGATTTCCTTTGGTTCTTTCATGGTGGTGGTTCCGTTCAGTAGGTGCAAATCGTAAATTACATAGTCGTCGTTCCACCGTTTTTGTGTTTCTTCGCATACTTTAGTCGCATGACACCATCCGTTTCCATCTAGGTTGTACGAAACGTATCGTGCTCCAGTGTCCAGTCCTGTTTGTATGCATTGTTCCAAATTGGCAGAGTATGCACTAGAGGTAATGTGACCGCTGTTGGTGGAATGACAATGGTGTTCGTAATCGATCGGGTGGCCAATCTTCATGTTGCATTTCTTGGAATGAACGCATTTTGGCATCGTTAAGCTCGTGTTCTCCATGGTTCCCAATAGTCCGTTCCCAAATTTAAGCGTATCGGGACTTACTTGCCCGGGAAGGTCCGACATATCGCTAAAGGTAGCGGTGCATTCCAGCGTATCGTTGTAGTACAAGTGCAAGGCCGGGAGGCCCGCTTTGCTGTAGGTGACTGTCCTTGAATCAGAGGTCCTATCGTCACAAGTATCATAACATCGAAAACCGGCATCTCGCCACACACTTACAAATTTTGTAGTTGGGTAATTGTCCATGCAATAATCAAAGGCACGATCCACCCATGTATTGACCATATTGTCGTACGAACCCTCGATTTGGTAGACCGTCCAGTCTGTGGTGGTGGCGCTTTGTATGCATTTGTAGGCGGCACTACATGATATATATTCGCTACTTGTACTGTACTTAACTTCACCGGTTTCTGTTCTAAGAGCACAGCCAACGAATCCGCCATACGAATTTGAGGCAAATGACGCACCAATACTGTTCGCATACGCTTCACAATCCACCTCGGATATGCTCATATCGGGGTTGCCGCTACTGACTAGTTCAATGGCGCTGCTGGTTGCACAACTTCTCGCCGCAAACTCGCTACACCAGCATTCTCCGTTGTCTTTTAAACTGAAGGATGAGTAATTGGAGCACATTTTGTAGCATTTTTTGTACTGCCAAGAAATATGTCCGTCGTTGTCCCCATTACCATATAGTTTTTGTACGCCATCGCATTTTTGACCTTCGTACCGTTCGGTGGGTTCCATTAATTCCCAGCCACCAGAAGTGTACAAACTTGAGTCAGAACAATGTCCGTTTCTGTCATTCAAATGCCTGCCCGCGTGACCTCGTTTCAGCGTTACCTTTGTAGTGGCATCCTTTGGAAGCGGATTTCCCGTCAGTTCTTTGCCATAATATATCGATTTCGCGTCTACACGGTAGGTTTTTGCCGTTGTGACTCCCTTATACACCACATACCGTTTAAACGCATGATCTACGGAGGAATCGCCCCAACCGGGGTATCCGGAGTGCAAAACACCAAAGTTGTGTTGTGAATCGCCTATTTGAACCCACTGTTTGTTTCCGCTACTGTCGTATGCTGCTACCCATGAGTCCGTACCATATTTTCTCAGTCCTTCATTTCCTTGGATTTCCGCATGAGTCATTAAGCTACCGCCTTTGCCTTCAACGTACGTTTTTGTCTGCTCCCAGTTCATCGTATTCGTTCCAAAATAATCAATGGTGATATCCATCGTGTCAAAACAGTCCGATGACAAGGTACACAATGGATGTGCGCCTAACGCAAACGAAAAGGCCACACAGTCGTTGTCGTCCGCACATCGTTCTTCACACTCTTGGTGGGTCACCGCATGGTGTTGTATGCTATCTCGTCCAGTTGTACATAACCCATCTGCCTCGTATTCAAAGTTCTGTCGAACGCATGGTGATCGATAGTCTATTTTGGATATATAATCCAACATATTGTACGGGGAAAATAGGAGGTGACCACCTCTGGTAAAGAACAAGGAAAACCCCGTCGCCACACCGGGTGTGTGTCTTCCAATCAATGAACCCGCATCGCGCAAACGCCTCTTGCATTCGGTGGTGTATTTGTATTGGTACCCATCGCGTTTCAAGTTGTTGATTTCGCATGATTGTTGATCCAATTTTATATATTGATCACCAGTGCTACTTACCAATTCACTTGGTGAACATGGAGTTGTTGTTTTGAAACAATAATTACCATTGCTTAAAAAGCTATCTGCATAACTTGCACAAACTTCCACCGAAAACCCGTTTGCACCAAATGATTGTTGCGAAGCACTTGGACACTGTTGAGAAGGAAAAATCATATATACATAAGATTCCCACTCCCCTTCGTTTCTGGGTGTTACGTAGCTGGTGAAGGTGAATTCTTTGTCTTGCAAGTGTACTTTTCGGAGAGTTCGTTTTCCCATGCTGTACGTCACCCATGGAAATGCACTGGCGGTGAGCGGTAATTGTGGCTGTGTACTGGTAAGGAAACATATGGGATCGTGCTCGTCAACGGCTGGCCGAAACGAATAACCCATGCAATCCGCATCGTTCTGGCATCGTATTCGACAACCGTCCAATGTCACTTCTGTGTTTTGTATTTGGTCCCGTTCTCCCGCCGCGTACCCATCCCCCATGAGCAGTGGAACGTTTGTGTCTTTGATACGGTACTCCATCATGTCAAAGGAGCTTGCTACGCATTCTGGCGTCTCTTCACACATGCTGATGCACCCTTCTTCACTGTCGGGCCGCATTCGTTCGTAGATTCCTTCCGTGTAGCCATCGGACGCACTTCTTAGCGTGTACCCGCAACGACATTGTGAATCACCCCAAGCCGAATTATACGATGCGTACTTGCCTTTGCATTTTAAGTACAAACATTCCCAGACATCATCGACGGTATGTTTTTCATACTTCTGTCCCAATACATACCCCGGTTTGATGAGGCGCCATGCTCCTGCTTCATAGCCCCTTCGCGGAAATTCGCCCCATCCCCACTTTTCGACGTCTTCTATGCACATACCGGGCTTCTGTTTGTGGTTGGCTTCTGGTACGTGGGTTGTTACGGTTAGGTTCTTCACATCACCGCATGCGACCGCGTTGTTGTCTACGTTTTCGTATACCCTTCGATGTTCGTCAATGATACAGCCAGAACTAACATCGGAGGAATTGATTTCGCCCATGTAAATCATATCTTTGAAGAAGGTAGTCGGGCCCGTTACGCATGTATCAATCTCCCGTTCGATTAGAACGCATGTATGCTCGCATGTGTATCCTCTACATTTGCTATCGTCCGAGCATAAGGTTTTGCACCCGGTACAATCGGTATCAATGCGTCTGTCGCTTAGCCTAGTACAGTCTTCTAAGCGTACATCGTAGGTTAAAGTTACATTGCATGTCCGGTGTCGTCGGTATTCGGTCAAATCGTAGCTGTATCCGTTCCACGGTCTGGTTGTACATCCATTGGACAAGTAACAGGTAGAACCATTGAAGGAAAAGGCGGCACATGTTGGATCGTGTACGCAACGCATGCTACAGGCGTCGGCTGTGTTTTCGTGGGCTACAAACCTCGCATCTTCGCATATTCCGGGTCCGGGATGCGGTCTATTAATGATGGAAGTTCCAAGTACAAAGCCATTCTCTAATCGGTACGCCTCGCACTCGTCGCGCGTGTAACTCATGGTGGTTACAAAGTCCGTCTTTAGATTATCGTATTGCATGCACGCTATGGTATTCGAACATTTGGTTGTGCTTTTATGTGTGTTAAAGTTTATAAAGTTGTTTGAAGTGGTGAGAATGCACCCATACGGTTTGGATGAATCGCTAATATCACCTTGCCATGTAAATCCGGGTGTATCGGATGCATATGTCGCACAGTCGCTGGAGCTTTTGGAATTCCAGTTCAAACCATCTTGTATGCGGTTCAGGTCTCGTTTGCTACAGAAACTGTGACCGTAGCACGGGATAATGCCTTCTGTCGTTATGCGACATATTGGTGCGGAAACTATATCATAGCGATCCAATACGTTTCCGACTTTATTACATGTATTGATATCTTGACTTGAACACCAACATTGGCCAGCATTATTTGTTAAAAACCCAATCGAGGTTTTACATGTGTATAGACAACTTTCAAGGGTATGTGATTGACCTTGGTCAGTATGGCCGCCGTCGCATTGACCATCGTATACCTTCTCATACAAAAGGTGTTTACACCCATTATTATACGTAATCGCAACACCTTCCAACATTTCTGTGTTGACAAGGAGGGTACATTCGCGTTCGCTCAATTCATGTTGACACTGAGCACCAGTGTGGGCTCGAAACTCGTATGGCGAACCGCCCATGGTAAAGAAGTTGCAGTTGTCCGTGTTAGCGCACATTGCCGCACAAATTTGTTCCTGTTGTACAAAGGGTAAAGTCTCTGGTATAGACCCCATTATAGTTCCAGATTCACATTGATCCCTACGTTTATAACTAATGACCGATCCTGTTTTAATTATATCTGCACGTTCCATTGCATACCATTCGTCAGAACCCGGGGGATCTTCTTGTAGCCCCATACATGGATTGTTATCGCAAAGCTGTTTTGCATGCTGATAATCGACTTGGCCGTTATCGAAACGTACGTAGTCGTTTAACACCTGTGTACAGTCCGAGGAAGCGTCTTCACACAAACATTTTCCCGTACCGGTATCTAAGATAAATCCTACATGAGTCTGACATTCCAAATAGCAGCGATACACTTTATCGTCTACCGATCCCGTATTTTCATTGTCGTTGAATACTAAATTACTCTCAAATTGTTTGTATATCGTTGTACCCGTTATTGAATTCAATAGGCAGCCATTATAGAGGTTACAACTTGTACCGTCGTAATCGAAAAAGTTACAGTTGCTATTGGCAGCACAGTAAATTTTACATGTTTCTATTTCTACATCATCCAGATTATCTCCAACATCAATTTTGGTAGTATGGGTACACCCCGTATTGTTCATAAAAACGACAAACGATTCATCGGATAAGCACTGTCCTTGGAACATTTCCCTGTATTTGAAATTGTAAGAAAGTCCTTCGTATTTTCCTTGTAACTGTGTATAAGCTTCTCCACCTTTCGCGTGTGCGATGATTTGACTACCATCTATCGTACAGAAGGTAACTTCAGGTTTATCTGTTTCACATATACAGTTTACACCCTCAATACCACACGATATGTCCGCATTGTATGTGTTGTAATACAACTTCATATCCATTTCGATACACCCCCTTGGTTTGGTTTCATCTAATATTTCACCATGAAAGGTGTAATTGACATATTGGAATTTACCCCATGCTGAGCATTTCTCTTTTGATATTCTTGTACACGCATCATTTTCACCTACCAATTTTGCGTCGGTAATGTCAATAAAAGTATAGTTGTTGACGATAGAATAGGCCTGACAAGCATCTATATTTGCATAGTGCAAACAGGTCTGGTTGGGTAAGTCAAAGGGTTGAAGATTTATCTCAATCTCTGCCATTTCACATGTGCCATGACCTGCACAAATACTACCATCTGCAAATGGGCATTTAAATTGACATTCATCTCCAATATAACCTACGTCGCACGCACACTGACCCGCGATATCGCAAATTCCGTGTCCATTGCAAATGGTATTCATATCGGATAACACAGGATCAAACCCGGGACATATCACGGAACAATCGTCACCACGGAAGCCTGTTTTTTCTAAGGAAGACGCACTACCAGTAACCTCGGTAATTTCAATACCGGGAATAATTTGATATTTCTCCACCGTTGCTGTATTAGTATTTTTCAATATTTTAGCCGACTCACAGACGCATGCCCCTACAGCAGAACAATACCCCCTATCGCTACATGGAATCATTGTAGTTAAATTTGTTCCCGGGCATGTTTTTCGACAGTCGTAATTGTACCTTGATGATGTACCATCTAAATTAGCCAATAACGATACATCGCCTTGTGAACATATCATATTCTCACACCAAAACTGATCTGGACTATTTAAAAATCGTTCGTAAACAATATCCCATTTTTCCTCACCAGTGTATGCAGGGGATCCTTGGCAGTCGGCCACTACGATGCTACCCACCATTTCAGGGTTACTTGTTGATAAGTAATAGTACAAACCCGTCTTTAAAAATGTGTATTCTAACACCAATGAAATACTTTCTAGTTCAATTGGCAGTTGTGTCCATTTTCCTTCAGCACAACCGAGATTGTTACAATTCTCATCAGTCGTTATTAGAATTTTGTGTTCTACTGGACCATTAAAGCGATACTTCACATTTGTACATAAAGGTATCGTTGCATCCAGTGTATTCTTCCAAACCAAGGAATCTCCTTGGTATGTTATATTTATTAATGTTTCGTTCACAGTAATAACCTCCAGTGCATTTTTAACGTATGATTCAGCACCCTGCATCATTCTCAACCTGTATGTGGTGACTCTATCGAATATTGGCATGGTAAAAGCACGATCAAGAGTAACAATAGGTTTTCCTTTCCAGTCGATACTATTTTCATATTCAATAGTAGTGAAGGGAGGTAAACACTCGCAAACGCCGCGTGCGTTGTTGCACATTCCAATCTGTCCCGCTGGTTGCGTGTCAATACATTTAGTAACTTGAATTGTTCCGACCATGTTCGAATGGGATGTACATACATAATAGTATGACCCTTCTGTAAAAGTATACGTTTTATTGCTCATGCCATCAACATCCGTCCATCCAGTTAATGAACTAGTCGGTAGGGTACCGTATGCCCCCGATGCACAATCAGGGCAATCTGCTGCATTTACAACACGAAACGTATGACCAGATGTATTTCGCACAAAGTTGATTGGAGAATTTGCACAAAGTTCTAGAAAAGGGTCCACTCCATTTCCAATAATATAATTTTCTGTATTTGTGGTTGAAATGTTTAGGGTAACAGCATCGGTAATCTCTCCAACGATGACCTCACCATATGTTTCATTGTTGCAGTCGCTACATTCAATATCACACGCTCTTGTTCCTTCGCTTAAAAAACACTTGCAGTCACCTTCCAATGCCCATACCGGGTCAAACAATTGACCAGAAGTTAAGTATTCCTTTTGAGCGGGCGTGTATTCGCATAGACCCATATTACTATTTTCCGCACATGCCGATCCATCGCTGGCCATTGGACAATGCAATTGACATGCCTGACCACTGATACCTTCATATTTTTCCTTGTCACATATACATTCAGCGGCGGAACACACACCTTGCAAAGACCCCTTTGAATCCATCAGACAATAATTGTACCAATCGTGATCACAAGTATCAATTACCCCAGTATTTGTCTCAAAAATATCGGATCGCTCCTCGCAAAAATCCCCGGTATCAAACAAATGGTTGTAGCATCTGGCCGGACATTTATTTTTAATCGCATTTGGTACTTTCGCATGGTTTAACTCATTACAGGCATGTGTCCAGTTGTATTGCAACGCCAGATGTATGCAACCCAACTGACCATCCAATGGGTCTACAAACTCTCGGCATTCGTTGTAATCTTCTAAATTGCTGTATGGTATTACCAAGTCCGAGTCCAAACTATTATAAAATTCACAGTAAACCCCCCATTGCAATGCGTAAAGTGATTCCAGAGTTTTGTAGTCATGATCTGGAAGCCTAGTTTTGGCGTGAAGATCAGAACATGTCTGTAGTATGTTGTGTTTTGGTTCCAGTAATGAAGGATATTCCACATTTCGAATTATGTCGGAGCAAATGGAACGATAAGACACTTCTAAATCGCATGTTTCATATGTACATGAGAAGGGCGATGGAATGTCATTTTCAGATACAATTTCTCTATATTCAGCAACGGAGTTTCCCACTGTTGTTTTTACCGTTGTAATCGGATTGTTGGTAAGCCTTTCTTTCGTTTGACGATTGTCATTGTAAACCATTGTCACATGAGTGTTATTTAATTCCAATTCAACATGATACCACTGATCCGGTTCATACATAAATCTTGTGTGGCACTGCTCGTCCGTAACTGGGCAAGCCTGTAGTGATTGTATTTCATTCAATTGCAATTGACCTTGACGTACATAAATTATTACACTATCTGAAAATTCTAATATCGTTGATGTTCCAATGATGTCCAACGCTTGAAATTCAAAATGAATGTGCGAAGCTTCTGTGAACGACTTCGTTTCGCCTTCAGCAATGGTTTCTATGCGGTCTACGATTGGATTGTTCGCTAAACAGTGTGATGCCAAATTTGTATTAAAGGTTATGTCCTTTGGGCAAGATGTATCGGGAACCGTAATATTGCACGAATACGAACTAAAAGTCAGACGTGTCGATTCTCCTTTCAAACAAGTGCTGTTTAGTATAGCTATGGTAGAACATATTGCCAACCCATCTTTGTTTTCACATGTATGATCTGAGGAACATGGGTTGAAGTCGCATGGTTCTGGATATTTACACGATGGGAATTGTTCATTTATATGGGCACAAGTAGCATCGACAAAGGCTTGTCCTGTAGTATTCACAACAACATGTGTTTTGTCTTGTTCGACTATGTAACAACCGGGCAATCGATTGTTTAGTGCTTCAATATAGTCTTGATAACCGGTGACAGAGTTTTGACATTTGAGAAGAAACGGCGAATAAAAGGTAACTAGTTGTTCGAGAACACCATCACAGGTGGTAGTGTTAACAATGACACCATTGCACAGATATTGTTTGTTTTCCCTCACTGTGTCAATTTGGGGGTATCTAATCCCATACAATGGACAAAAGGTGGTCGGTAACAGCAATGATGTGTTTGGTCCATTTTCGAAGGCAGCCAGCGCTTCATCGTGCTTTAACGTTGACTCGTTGGTACGGTAAATATCTGATATTTTCAGGGGATACCGTCGTTTATCAAATTCATATGCCAAATCCAACTTATACGATACATAACTGCCATCTGTATAATCCACCATTGTTTTGCAAAATGCTGGTATACTTCGTGCGGGGCAGAACGTTTCTACCGATTTACATGAACTGAATCCACTAGGTTGTTGTTTTTCAGCTACGTCATCACAGTATTGCTTCCAATCTTCTTGGTTTAAGGCGCCCAAGCAGTCACCCTCCATGCATTCTTCACTTCTCATTTTGATCGGACGATGTTTTAATAGAATTTCATAGCAGTCGTCGGTCGATCGATCACATCCTACTATATCATCATGTTTGTGACAAAATGGTCCTTTTTTATCGTTCCACGATGTATCGGCGGATAATTGCTGCATCATTGCTGTATTGTCAGTGCAATCGGAATCATGATGACACGGTGTTGATTTCCCGTTAAAAATTATAGTAATCACCGTACAATTCCCCAGTCCATTGCACTCTGCGGACGCTTCCCACGGTGGCTTCTCACAAAAACTGGTACAGGTCTCGCCATAAAATTCTGGATCTGGTGGGGGGTCCAAAGTTCCATTTACCAGTCCCAAAGCAAGTTTCTCGTCCCAATCGATACGCGAATTAGCATCCACCGAATCTTGAGGGTCGCACGTACATCCAAACAATGGTATACCGCCTTCTTTTCGAAATTCATGTTCCATTAGAATCTGTATTTCGTTCGATTCACAAGTACCATGTCCTCCACATATTTGGCCATCGGTAGAAGTACAGTAAATCTGGCATTCGTCACCCGTATAACCCTCAGTACAGAGGCAAAGACCTTCATCCGTACACGTACCATGTCCATTGCATTGTACACAATCAATCGTACCATCGCATTCGTCTGGTATGGTGCCATCGGCTATGCAAAACTTATTACAAAACTTCGGGTTACTAAAATCCAATGGGAACCAATTGGTCTCGCATTCTGTACATAATGATGCATCGTCCAAATGCGGTATGTCACAAGAACAGAGGCTTTCACCGGGTACACCAAATTCGTGGTTGCACGTTCCGTAACCGTTACAAGTTGCAGGATTACAAGAACCTTCACAAGGAACTGTGTAGTCCACCGGTATTCCATATATGTCCACGACCCATTGTTTCGGGAAGTAATTTGGTAAACATTCGCCACAATTCATTAATTCATCGTAGTACATATTGTAGTCGTTCACAGCACCCTCCAATTCCAATCGTAGTGTTGTATCTAAATTGCATGTACAGTACATATTTCTATCCAATTCCAAACATACACCATGTCCGTAGCAACCAAATCCGAATTCTTGAGTATCCGAATAATTGGCTTTCAAGTATGGGTCACAGTATAGGTCACAGTCTTCACCATGCCAGTTTAGTTTACATTCGTTGCAAAATTCACCCGCAAAGTTTCCAAAACATTCGCATCTTTCTTTGTCGTTGCATTCTCCCTTTCCATTACAGGTTAGAAGATCGGAACATTTACAGGAAGGCAGCGACCAAGGAACATTGGTTTGACATGCACAAATTCCCTGATCATCGCATTCACCATGCCCGTTGCACGATACAAATTCACCCGGACATTCAACAGAACAGTCGTTTCCTCTATACTTATCAAGACATTCGCAAGATGTGCTGTTGTTATCAAAATCAACGTTGCATATCCCTTTGTTGTTGCATGGAACATTGGTTTCCAGCATACCGGGACATGGCAAATCGCACTTTGGACCATTCCAACCGTTTTCGCAAAGACAACCGGGATTATTTCCAAATAGTGTACAGGCGCCATGACCGGAGCAAATAGGGGTTCCGGGACATGTTCTCGTACATTGCAATCGGTCGGCATCGTACCAGTGTTCGTCGCATTCGCATTCACCGTTGTTACATGTTCCATGTCCGTGACAAGTGTTGCATTCACCGCCTGACGAGCGCATGGTTTTACAGACTTCGTTTGTGTTGTCATACGATAAATCTGCATAGCATATTTTTTCACATTTTGTCCCGAAGAAATCGGGTTTACAGTCGCCTTTGCAAGACGCGTTCGAATCTATCGTATTGCACAAATCACACAAAAACCCAAAACGCTTACTCTGTGTTGGACATCGACAACCATAATCGCTTGTCCTATATGGTGTTGTGGGATCGGTGGAACAAACGCCATGTTCGCACATGCAATTCGAACAGTACGTTCCATTAAATGGTGTTCCGTCACATCGACATTTGCCCTGAATAAACTCAGTCGCATGCTGACATGGGACCAGCATATCATCGACCTGTTTCACACCCTTTTCTACCACAAAACTTATCAATAAAATGAAAGCAGCGCCTAAGAGAGTGAAAGTTCCGTATTGAAAACCGGTTCGTAACATTTTAAAAAGAATAAAGGATTAATATATACTACAAATTTTAAATTGTTTACAAGGTATTTAAGTCTATATTTTGTTTGTAAATGTTTAAAACTCCTTATAAATCACTATATCGAATTCAAAATATTACAGAGGCTCTTCGCTTTGAGATCAAAGATGATATGACAGACATGTATTTGTATTTAATCGATGTGTACGATGTACTGCTAAACGCTGCACTTGGTAAAGAGGAAGTGGACATACGTCAATTGGTCCGCCAAAGGATGAAATTGCATGAATATATGTTGAAATATTACCATAAACTACACGCACCAATTCCCGGTCGATTGTATGGATATACACACAGCATGTTACTTTATGTGGTAATTTTGACTACTGTTGAACTTCAGCATCAATCGGAACATCCCATTATTCCAGAGCATGTACACCAATATTGTATAAGACATCGTTTGCGCATGTATGAAGATACAGACACGGAGACATGGAAGCTACATACATATCTTGATATGTTGGACGTAATTAGCTTAAGGTGGAAACACTTGGATCCATCCGGGCCATCCGGTTCATTGCAAGAATTACTTGAAATAATGTGGCGGGTTTCGGCCAAATTTTCCTTGTTTGTACAACCAGAAAGAAAGATGGATATGGAAAAATATAGGGATCCGGTTGGAAAAGCGTATCGAGCAAATGCATTATGCTTAGTAGCAGGCGTTAGTCGTTATTATTGGTTTCATCAGACCATGGTTCAATATACAAAATGGAGGGAAGGACCTTTGGATACATTAGCAGTGAGAAAAATAAAAGACACAAACTGGGTCGATTGGATAGAAAATGAAAAACGACATCTCTTGACGCGACGATTCAGAGATCATCTTGTAGAATGCGTATGGCCACAACTATTAAATTTTGGGGATCATGGATTGGGATCACACGATCAATTGGGCGACCATGTATCTCTTTACGGTACCATTCATCAACGGTTTCCCAGTGCTTTGCCTACCAAAGTTCAAAAATTGTGCACTTACAAAGATTATGATGAGATCATTAAAATGGACTGTATCAAGGAAATTCTACATTTAAGACTCATCCATGCTCATTTTAAATCAATGTATGATATTAACTTTACCAAAATGTTCACCGTCGGAGAGAGAAACATACACAAACACATTGGTGCCATCAGACAGTCTTCTGTACCTGTTATATTGAACATGTATTGGAAATATTATGTTTGTTTTCGAGGAAGACTATATACTAATCCAGAGGGAACCTCTGTAAAACATGCATTTGTCTTATGGCTTTCCATTTTAAATAAAAAGTGCAAAGGTATATGCTTTCAAAAGCTAGACTTCAACCCCACCATTGAACTTCTATTCCATGAAAAATCAAAGATTGACAACAAAAGAGAAATGGGTCATTTTATTGATTTAGAAGATGAATAATTACCTATATAACATCTTTTTTAATTTATAAATGCCCGGAATATTTGATCAATTAGTAGACGATGAACCAGAAGTAGAAGTAGAGGATGAGGTAGAAGAATCGTGCGATATGATCACGGAAGAAGAAGAACACGATTGCCCATTATGTCAATACCATCAAAACGATGCAAGTGTCATAGAACGAATGAATCAAATGGAACAAAGCATGACCGGCAACACTTCCAGTGAAGAAATATATAAAACCCTAGCAGCATTATACGATGCTCAAGTACGCCAACCGTTGTTGAACCAAGGTTTGGAAGCACCGGAAATTACCGTCGAACAACTACGGAAACATTACACGCTCCATCGATTGAACTTAAAAGACATTGTATCGAAAGAAATCTTGGAGATAAACAATATGCAGGTTCATTTTAGAAAGAATCAAGTGGCCACCGTGAACACAAAAACAGGAAGAAAAACGATTAACCCCAGAGCCATGGGGGAATGGATCAAACTGTCGAAACATAAGTTGGATTTAATTAAGTATTACAGAACATCTGTTGGAAAAGAGAAAAAGAAAGAGTCTCACAGTCTAAAACCATACGATTTTTCGTAAATATTAAAATTGGACTATATATATCCATTTATTATTACTAAATGATACCTTTGACCCTAAAGCCCGATTCTGGATTATCCAATGCTGCAACCACCGGTTCTTTGCGTGATACGGGTGGACCTCGTGCTGGAAGTACAGCACCACCATCTTTTCAAGAATTGCGTAACCCAACCTTACACAATCAGAAAATTACATACGATACTAACACTACCGCTTCTCTCCCATTGATGGTACGGCCGTGGTCACAGGGATTTGAAACAGGCTTCCATCAGGGGTCTTGCATCTTTGCGGGACCAGATTGTACTCAACATTTGTGCACAGCCGCCGATATTCCGACCTTGAACTATCTGCTGGAAACATCGAAAGCACAAGATAATATCAAAGACCCATTGGATAAAATGTGCCCGAAGAGTCTTAAACAGCTTCTAGATGACTGGCGTTTGTTTGGAGTCATGCGCAACGACATGATGGCCAATAGTATGTTGCAAAAGCTGTACAATTGCGATGTGTTTGGACGTGCGATGATCGCAAACATATTTGGGTCGAAATTGAAACGGGGTGATACCGTTGGGCTAGCAGTCCAAGAGGTTGCGAATATACGTAGTCGCTATCAAATGTATGTTCATCCCAACGGAAATTTGATGCCCGGGGAACTTGTTACCGGGGATACAATGCTTCAAATAGTTGGTACCGTGAATGGAAAATGTCAATATGCTGCCGACAAGCTTGTGCACCATATACCACTAGGGGTTATATCGCACGCGGTCGCTAAAGTTCCATCGGATAACTTTATCAAACGAGCGCTCCGAGAAAGTGATCAGTACACGCTTTTGCCAAGAATTGAGATCCTCATGATTTAATCTTCTCTTAACTAAAAAAGTTAACTATTTAAGTATTTGTTTCTGTTATATAGAATATCTAAAGATGAGTTTTAATCGTAGACAAAACAGAATTGCTGGCCCCGGATTCCACCTAAATGTCCGTTATGATGACCAAACTATGGCAGAAGCCATGTCTGTACGACCGACCACAAGTGAGTTGCAACTCGGACGAACCCGACGAGAAAATTTTGATGTGAAAGAGAGCGAGCTTCTTGTATGCATGAAAGCGGGTGCCATGTACCACGACGGATATACCCATTGCTTTTCGATGGCAAATGGCTTGAAATCCGAGATGGCAGGTCCTGAACAAATAGCACAAGATATATTGAGCAAAGTCCAATATGTTGGTGTTGCTACCACGGAATACAAACCTACCAAAGCCTACAGTGAACAAGGGTTTGTTGCCCAAGTGGGCGGTGTTGTGACCCTTATAAACGAGGGACCAGACACCTTGAAACCCGGAGACTCCGTATCTTTGGGCTTGAACTTGAAAATCAACAAACGACTTACCCGCGACAAAGGTATTCCACGAGACAAAATTCGCTTCTGTCTGGTGAAAACAGATATCGGAGATGATATGCTTGCAAAAGCTGTTGTGAACGCGAATGTGTTAAGTGCGGAGCCCTCACGAGGTGACGTCAGCGCTCAGCTAGCGGATGTCCGTGCTGCTGAAGCCGCGTTGCAAGCTGCCGTGCGGGCTAAGACAGGTATCAACGCGGCGTTGGCCAATAAGAAGGAGAAATTGGAAGCATTGGTTGATGCACAAGCAAATGCACTGGGCGGAAGTGGTGCGGCAGATTTGAAATCCTTTCTTAATGCATACCAAGAATTGAACAAACGTGTTATTGGTAAAGTGGCATCCTATGCTCGTCAAGGTGATCGTGTGGAAGTAATCTTGCAGCCAAGGAATCCGTATTAATATAATTCCCTATAAAAGTTTTATTTTTCTTTACAAATGTCTTGTATTTTATGTGATGATGAAATTATAGTGTCTGGTAAAGTAAGACCAAATGTGGCCACCTTTGCATGCGGGCACGAATTCCATCTATCCTGTATTCTTACCTATTCACGCGAATTCATAACTACTACTTGTCCTGTATGTATAAAAGCAAAGTCGTGCATCAACTTAGGCGAAGACCGCATGCGAGCCATTCAATCGCTCATCGATGCTCGTCGGTCCCATTTGGACGATAAAAAGAAAGGTTTTATGTCGTGGCTTACGGAAAAGTCTATATTGAATATGATTAAAACCGGAACTTCATTGGACACATTAAAATTGAAGGGCGTAACACCGGAAGATTTAATAGAAGAGAGGATCGATTGGTCAACTATGAGCAGTATCTACAAAACGTCTTCCTTGTTGGACTTCGGCTTTCGATGGCATCATATGATCACCATGGGGTTCAAACCGGAGCATTTTAAGTTAATTGATTGGCACCAGATGACGGAGGTCTTATCATTGAGAGCATCCGATATGATGAAGACCAGTCTAACCATTCGACAGTTGGCAGATTTAAAGATAGATATTGCCCATTTGCACGAGCTAGGTTTTCGACTTCGTGAATTGCAACAGATAGGGGGTAATTGCGAGACGCTCCGTCTATTGACCGATGATTTAACCGATATCAAAACGTACTTTCAGCCGGCTGCTTCAGATTGGGATAAACTGGGGTTTTCAAAGGAGACAATTGTAAAATATGGATGGGAGAGTGAAGAATATACACCGGTCCGCAAACCGAGGGTTTTAACAAAAAATGGATTTGTATTTTAACGTTTAATACTTCTAAAAAATAATATTAATGAAAAGAAAATGACCGCTACCATTCCTACATCAATGTAATCTAATGTCTGTTCTGGTTCCATCTGTATCTCTTCGAATGCAATGTGACTCATTTAACAGTTTTAGAATTATAATTTATACTCTTGTTCGCTTTCCGATACGTGGATTTTAAGACAAGTAGGTGAATTGGCAGCAAAAATGTCAAATAGACATACTGTAATGAACAAATTATTGTTATCACAGTATACCAAATGATGAATAATTTCAAGGTTATTATCCACTTTTTACTCAGATCTGGCGGACAACACGTTTGTAATACTATACAATGTTTCCATTCTTTCGGCACACATTTCTCACATAGATTACAGTGTTCCATGGATGTCCCGGTTGTTTTTCGACATTGTATACAGTAGGATCCAGAATTAAAATCCATTGGGTAAGCTGCTAAGTATACACACGAATGAAACCATGCGAACATTACGTATAAAAAGAAAGCACATATTCCTATCATTGGCGTGTTAAAGTATGTTAACACGATACCATTAAAAATTATGTACAAATGGTACTTCATTACAAAACAAGTAATATATATTTATAGCCCCGGATGTTGTAAGCGCTTCCATTTTTGATCTAGTCCTTTTTTGATTGTATCTATAGGTAGACATGTTTCAGCGTTTCGAATCCAAGGTTTTAAACAACCATTGCACAAGTATATATCTCTCTTCTTGCCATCGTCCAGTACGGTGATAGGAGACCAAGCTTCGTTTCCCTTTGCGCATTTACACCATTCGCAAAATACATCGGTGTAAAGTTTACCATTTTGAAGACAACAACCACAGTACATACCGTTTTCTGTGAAATGTTCCGATGTTACTTGCATGTAATTGGCACAAGAGGGACATATCATGTACAGGTTTCCATAGAATTCAAGCATGACGCCTGTTAAATTAAGCGATATCAGTTCTGTTTGGGAACAGACCTTGTTTTTAAGCTCTTTCCTTTTTTCTTTTGCATGACGCTTTCTATTCCGTGTATCGTTAGCTTTTTTAATTTTTTCCAAGTCAACATCAATGAAGGATGAATATTCTGGAACATTTTGATTTCGCTTTTTAGAATCGACTTTTTCAGTTCTCTTGCCACAGTAAAACTTCATTGTTTCATCATCGATAAGTATTTTAGAGTGGCCATATGCATACAAATTGTGTATTTTACCTTTGTCGTGTTTGGTAATAAATCCTTTAAATTGTTTGCACTGGAAGCAGACAAATGTTTTTCCAATTTTTTCCTTCATTGGTTCTCCATTTGGCACTGAATATTTTCGTCTTAATGCTTTGCATTGCTGTATGTAGATATGCGTCGGCAAACTGAAGATACGTATATGAAATTTACGATTGAAAGCTTCACAAATGTCCCGTACGCATTCAAATTCATATCTCGTCAATTCTCCTAAAAAGCTCTTCAGACAACCCTTCGTTCCATCGATGTTGTACATATCTTGAAGCTGATTCATTTTTTTGATGACTTGCTCTGAAATTTTAAAGTACTTTAACCATCCAAACTCCGTTGTTTTTGAAACTGGAACTCGTATTGCCATCTTGTACATCAGACTTAAGTTGCTTTCATCGGTTTCTTTCCGAATGTAGTCCACGAAATTGGAATCGTCTATCTTATTAGATTCGTCTAAAACAACGTTGCAAAAACTGTGTTTAGTTGGACGAAATAAGTGGTGAACTTGCTGTTTATTCTTTGAGATCAATAAACTTTCGATGCCTTTGAAATTCATAATACGTTCGTCGTCTACTATTAAACCACGGACCATATTCATAGCATCATTGACGCATTTTTCAAATTTATCCCAATGGTAGCGCCTTTCAATTTCATCATAAATACTCGGGATATCACGAACTCCAAAGATAAGAAATTCCTTGATAACGTAGAACAGTAGTTGCTGATGTTCACCTAACATCCATTGTAACATGTCAATTTTGCTCATGTTATTGAACGTTCGGTGTAATCGTATCCTCACCTTCAGTTTCGGTCGTTTCAAACATGTCTTGTACATCCCTAACAACGAACATTTCAGGCAAGTCAATATAAATGTGTATACAATTTCGTGTTTCCGCGAGTATTTATTCAATATCTCTCTCATGTTGCGTATTTGGCAACGTTGTGGCAATCCTTTTGATAAAATATGAACGATGGGATTGGTTTTGCACCGTACGTCTGACCAAAATGAACACTCCGTTATGCAATTGATTACATTTGGGATAAGTCCTTGGTGAAATATGAAGGAAATTTTTGGTTCATACATTTGGATGGGTGCCTTATTTCCATAATCGGTAAGTAAATATTCATCCGTGTATGTTTGAACGTCCTCCATGTGTATCATTAAGGGGATATGCATGTCCATATACATTGCCAAGAAATATTGAATCTCGTTGTTATTGTGAGACAATTGCATAAGGTCATCAATTAATGACATTTGGTAACCCAGTGTACAGTAAATTCTTTTATTTTCTTCCGCATGTGTAATACCGGCCGGGTTCCAGACCATTGTATTCCATTGCGAAAGGTCGAATGTGTGTACCCTATCGACGAAGTTGCCCACAAAACATTGCTCGTACTGTGTTCCTGCAAAGTGTGGGTGTAAAACTGAGTTTAGATCGTCGAGAAAAGGGTAAATAGCCCCGCTCACTTCGACGGATGAGGGGGCTGACGAGGGGGCGGACTGAACAGATGCTCTTTTTTTTTACTGGGGAGACCCATTCGCCATTGTTCGTAGTGTCTGATTCCATTCGTTTCCTTCAAAAGATATGCAGAGCGGACATGCAAGACCACAGGGTCCAATATACCTTCATATACATTTCTGGAAGAAACGATACAGTCTTTGAGACAGTATTCTCCGGGAACATCGACCAGATTGCGTGTATCGCTTAGAATGGTATCCTCACGGATGCCCATGCCATCAGCACGAACATTCGTGTGTGCTCTTGCCAGTTCTTTTCTCTTGCACATAAGACATAAACGCTGTTCTGGTGGATATTTACCAGTGTTCTGATATATCTTTTGCTCGGATGGTTTCAAGAATTCACGAAGAATAAATGCACGGTCTTTTGCATTAGTAATGCATAGACCCTCACATTCGTTTCCCATGAGACACGGACGCTGAGAACCAACTGGTTCACAAAGATAACTTTCTTCGTACACACGTGTCACCGTTTCAACGTTACTTCTCAAACGTTCACGGTCGTTCATCTGATGAATGTCAAAATGGGCAATTGGTGGTCGTTGGATCAATGCACGCACAAATAGGTAATCCACTGGTCTCATATGTTGGTACTCACCTGTGCGTGACCAAGCGTCTTGATTTTCTTTTCTGAAAAACCTTGTTTGAGCGATAATTAACTCCGTCTGCTGATGGTTAGAGGAAAACTCTTTGTCCACACTCAGTATTTCAGGATATTTATCACTCGTTACACGCTCTTTAGTAGGAGCGGTGCGAACTTTAAACTGTGAAACACTTTTTTTAGCCTTATTGGGTTTGCGGGTTGTACGCTTCCGCTTCTTAGCACGTTTCATTTCGACCTGTTTCTCATGTTCTTTGCCTGAATCATCATCACTTTCATACTTTTCTGCCTTCTTGTTCACGGTGTTTTTGTCTTTAAAAGCTCTCTCGAACGATTCTTTTATAGAACCAGACATTTTTTGTTTTGTTTTGTATTTATTTTGTATTTATACCCCTAAATTTTATTTTTGTATTTTTATTTGGGGTATATATATGACTCGGAAGTTAGTAAATGCGTCCACAAGATGTACAAAGAGCAAAAAAATCCGTCATGAAGGTTATGGGAGTCCATACTGGGTTCAATTGGTCCCAACCAAATATCGTCGAGGAGGAATTTCAGGCTGGTGGTACAGCCTTCTTTATAAATCCACATGATCTCGGTGCTCCTTTCGTAAAACCCGGTAACAGGTATTTACTGACTAACTTTCACGTTGTGGATTCCATCCAGTCCAAAACAGTCGAACTCTGCTATCCATCCAAGGGGTTTAACAGGCTCACAGCAAAGATAATTCACGTGGTACCATCTTTGGATGTGGCCATCCTGACCATCGATCCAGATGGACCCCATGTGGCGTGGAGGGATACAAATATTCAAGATTTTCTGGACGATATTCCTAACTTGAAATTGAATACCGAATGTGTGAAAGGTAATTCACAGAATGTCATCGCAATTGGATTTCCATCTCTGTCGCGCGACGTGCAGCTATGCGGTGGAAGAATAAGTGGTAGGGGCTTGGGTATGATCCAGATTAATATCTCTTTAAATGGGGGAAACTCCGGCGGACCATTGATGCACAACCACAAAGTTATTGGAATATGCACAGCATCCGAGGCAGATACCGAGGCTATTGGATTGTGTGTACCAATACATCAAATCATAAGGTTTTTTAAGTATTGGGCTTCTTACAAAACGCCATTGATGACACTACCTTCATGGGGTCTACACACAGAAATTCTAACAGAAGATTACCTGAAATATCATAAAATGAAACAAATGAATGGTGTTTTGGTTGATAAAGTAATACCGAAACAAGCAGCCGATAAGGCCGGACTTACACAAAAAGATATCATTCTAAAAATTATTAACAAAAATGGTATCTACGACGTAGACTCGGACGGACTGGTCAAAGTCGATTGGACAGAAAAACGCGTTCACATTACAAACAACGAATTTATTATGTCTCTAGACCCGGGAACCATCGAATTTGAAGTATACAAAAGAAAACGTATTGTGACCATTCCCATTAATCCCGACATTATTACCTTCCAAACCAGAGAGAAATATCATTGTTGGGAGGATGTACCGTATGTGACTTTTGGAGGCGCAGTGTTTATGGATTTGACCCTAAATCATCTAGAAGAGGACGAGGAAGACGAAATGTGTATACCACACGACAAATGTTATCCAATAACTAATGCGATAAATGAAAATATGAACATGAAAAGCATTGTGGTATGCACTCATATCCCGGGTCAAACCTACTTAGACACACAGCGATCTATGCATCCATTTGATATCATACAAAAGGTAAATAATTGTAAAGTGAAAAATGTACTACATTTTAGAAAACTTATTCAGAACTGCTCACAAAAAAACAAACATTTTGTTAGTTTTGAAACACACCGTAACACAATATATATCGATCTGAAAAAAATTGTTCAACAGGAACGGAAACTTGCAATAAAATTAGACGATCAAGTCTTTTTACAGTCGAGGAAAAGAAAACGAATTCGCTAGGGTTCCATCTGTTGGTATTTTCTTCGAAAACAACGAGCAGGACAACAAATGCAGTTATACATACATTTGCAACACGAAATTAGATTTGCCAGAGCATTGAGGACTAGGAGAACAACAACGCCCAAAAGAACGTACACTATAATCATAAACCAGTCTTCAAATTTTGTTGTAGCATCATTAATATCCATTTAACTTATACAATAGTCATATTTATACATTTACATGACAAAACAAGTAGATTTGTCTTGAAAATCGTTTACATTAAATACAACAACATCCCGTATTGATTCGCGAACAATCATTTGTAGACAATCTGTACAGTTTTCTCCAGTATACGCGCTAACTTCATGATATAATACAAAGCCAACTTCCTTTAAATGTTGTTTTATAGTGTAGTCCTTCACCTCACGTTCACTTTCTCGGTCCAAATTAGTGCCAATTAAGCAAAACGGGTTATCTTGACATCGTTTTATCCAATATTGAGCTTTAATCCATGATTCCATCCGTGTCAGATCAAAACAAATTAGAGTCAAAGATGAGTTAAAGATATACTTGTCCAACAAACTATCATAGGCATTATTCCCACTACAATCCCATGCCCGAATGATAACTCTCCGTTTATCGATAGATATAGAAAAAGATTTAAGATCAATCGCCACGGTGCTTTCAGGTTCAATGGAGCGGTGCGGGTGCATCCATCGTTGTAATAATGAAGTCTTTCCACATCGATCACCAACTAAACATAATCTCATTTGTAATAAACATACTTTAATTTATACTTAATTGTAAAACTTTAAGTTGCGAATCATTTGCAGATACGCATTTTTCGTACCTTTTAATGGCTTTCTATCATGTTGTTCCATGACATGAATAGCTGTCGTCAGTGTTTCTCCCCAACGAACCAACACCTCCATCTCGCTTTGCAGCAAAGATATTGCTAGTGGGGCTTCAATACCATATGCCGTTTTTTCGACACGACGTCTCACCTCCGTTTTTAAGATGTTATACAACATTTTACAAACCCATATTTCGTTCTCCCGTGAAACTGGTTTACGAAAATATCCCTGAAGAGACGTGGGACATCTAGGGTCCTTCGAGCGAATATAACGCAAGAACGAAAATATTTCAACAGTGCCTCCATTGTACTGACCGTTCAATTCAAACTCGAACGATTCTTGGAAATAATTTGGATTAACACGATGCTTGTATATTTTTGGCGGCAAAGTTGCAATCATACGAATGACATTCCATGGACTTGTTTCGACAAATCCATAGTGTAGAAAGGTTTCGTAATTGCTTTTGATACCATAGCAATCAAATAACTCCGTATGAGCGGCTACATCCTTTGACGTTTTCATCACAAACTCATCCTTTGTAAAAAACCATTCGATATTGTTGTCGTTGGAGTGATTCATCATATCCGCAAACGGCACAAGATAGTCTACGTCCTTGTCTGCAAAGCAACGACTACCTACCAATGACCGTAGCTTTAAATTGTCAATAGAATTTATCTTCTTTTCCAGCTCCAAACGTAGTGGTGACACAGATATATTGTCTCTCTCCTTTTCAGACCACATCACAGGAAACTTCGTATCCGGCATTGATCTTGTATACACGGTATCTTCTTTCAACCGTTCCACCAATTCTTCTTTTGTTCCGCTCAAACACTCCTCTCTACGGATACGGAATACTACGGTCCCTTCCTTTATATCGTTTGTAGCGAATACACCACGTAAACCCTTAAAACGAAGAATTCGAACATCTGGGTGTATTTCATACTCTTCTTCCAATTCCGTCAACGGAATGTCACATAATATTTTCTCGGCATTCAAAGTGTCATTTGCCAATATGTAATATGTGTACGCATTTTCCAAGTTGTTTAAGGCCTTTTCTTTGTGCCCCATGTCCGTTAAAGTGACATTTGTCCACGATTGTAGGGTTTTCCACATTTTTTTGATACATACAAGGTATTTATACCCCAAAATGAAACTATATAAGTCCCCATATTGGTTAGAAATGAAAAGCGATTATTTGTTTCTTATTGTTCTTTTATCTGCATCGTCAATTGTTATACTGTACTATGGTGCTCAAGTTACAGAAACGCAGGTCTACGATACCGCGGAGAACCTAAAGGAAAGACTAAAGAAAACACTGCATAATAAGATGCCAGAATGTTGTACCGAAATGAAAAAGGAATGTTTTGCGTGCGCCGCGGGCGTTATGGTCCATGACTTCTGTGAGAGGCATCAGGGTCAATATGGGTGCTCACAAAAAATCTACCCATGTGAAAAAACAAAAACGTCTGGTCAACGAGTAATAACGAAAACAAACCCTCCTTTTTTTATATATACACACCCATACAAAGACGACGTGTACGTATCCGGATCATTGCAAAAGAAGGGGATTTGGGAACCCCATTTTATATCACAATATGAATCGATGTTAAACAAGTACCCAACCGCTTACGTTGTTGACATTGGTTCGAATATTGGTATGTATTCACTATTTGCAGCCGCAAAGGGTCATAAGGTCTTTGCATTTGAGCCATTACAAATCAATTTAAACCGTCAATGTAATTCCATTATTGATAATAAACTAGATATCACATTGTACGGGGTGGCGTTATCAAACAGACCAACAAAGGTTAGTTTTCAACCATTGAAACAAAATGTAGGTGGCACAAAAACAATGGAGGACAACGATATTAATATATTAGACAGTGAAGAACACAAAGATTATGCTATGGCATACACCTTGGATAGTTTTAATATACCAAACGATCAACCAGTCGTCATGAAAATCGACATAGAAGGATCAGAGTGTGAAATGATGCAAGGTGCAACTAAATTCTTCAAAACGCACAATGTAAAGGGCATCTTAATGGAGTGGGGCCAAGTGGCGAAACGGTGTTCATCCATTAATAATATAATAAAAACATTGTCTACCCACTTGACACCATACAACGCCAATGGTAAAGTTAAACTGCTTGAAAAAGACAAACCATGGAAAAAACATTGGGATGTTGTTTGGAAAGAACCGGAGATTTCGAAGATTAAACCAAAAGTTAAAAAGGTTAAACTGAAGGTTAAACCAAAGGTCAAACCCAGATATATAGCACAGGCCGGTCAGGACAAGTATGTTGATTCGAAGTTTTCAGACAAAAAAAGAAACACGGGTACATTCGTGGAATTTGGCGGGCTAAAGGGAGACGAATATAGTAATACCTTTTACTTCGAAAAAGCTTACAACTGGCGTGGAATAATGATTGAAGCAGAAAAAAAATATATCCCCCACTTAAAACAAGTACGCGACGCAACCATTTACAACAATGCTGTTTGCCCATCTGGAATGAAAGAGGTTAAATTTGCATCGTCTAAGATCATGGGGTGGAGTGGTATTGCCGACCATGTGGATGATCCCAGATGGACCAATAAAATCGATAAAATTATAACTGTGCAGTGTGTCGATTTAAACAAAGTTTTGAAAGAGCAGAACATGCTTCATGTAGATTATATGACCGTAGACACAGAAGGTTCGGAGCTCGCCATCTTAAAAACTTTCGATTTTGATACCTTTGATGTGACATTTGTACAGGTAGAACGTAATGTAAAGACAAAAGCACAACGTGATGAAAAGGACAAACTTATAAGGTTTATGAAAAGCAAAGGTTATAAACTAGAAAAAGTATTTAACATTGGAAACCAAGCAGTCGATGTTTTGTTTCGAAAAACTCCGGTTGTACAGTTGTGGGGAAAGAAAGATGGTTCTAAGTACGATACGGTTGCAAACATTATGAGAGAATTGAACGATGTGAAAATTGACAGCTTTTTAATGGCTGGTTCAGCTTTAGGAGCGTACCGTAACCATGGTTGGTACCATTGGGACAAAGACGCGGATATACTACTCATGAGCATCGACTTGAAAAAAATTGAAGCAGCACTAAATCGTCTAAAATTGAAACATAGCTATACTTCGTTTGGGTACCATGTGCATATCCCCGGAGTTACCACAGCAAAGCCATATATTGATCTGTGGTTGTTCCAAGAGAAGAACAACAAAGTCAAATGTGTAGGGGCAGTGGGAACGAAGGAAAACTGCAACGACTTTTGCAGGGTAGTGGACAGAAGAGTTTGCAACCCAATGCCAAAAAAATGGATATACCCACCACAATTGGTGCCGTATGGGCCATATCTTCTTCCGACGATACGCCAAGAATATGTGGATTGGAAGTATGGGTCCAAGTGGATGACTCATTGTGGTAAAACCCCATGTACCACATACTTTAAGACACAACAGTTCGTATTCTTTGATGGTGATAAGGAAATTGTGAAGAAAAATGGAAAAGTTTTGCACATCTGTACAAAAACAAATGGAAAGTACACGTGTATAAATAAATCAGAATAGTAATAAAATGTATACCACTACCAGAACTATTATACTATTATTTTCAGTATCGGTATGGCACCAACACATAAATGAACTACTAACGGACACTCTCCCATCCAACGATTGCCGTCTGTACCATTGGTCTTTCTTTCTGATAACATTTTTACACTTTTTAGTCACTTTGGGGCTCTTCTTTTATTACGAGAGGGTCTTATCTTATGTGTATCCACTCGTAACAACAATATTCGGGGCATTTATAGTAATGTCCATAAAACCAAGCGAATGGCTATTTTCGTTCAAATGGACCGACTGTAGCGGCATGTATGATAGTAGCAATGTTGTTGGACGAATATCAATGTTCAGTTACGCGTTGTTAATGGCAAGTGCATTGGAAATATTGGAATTGTCAACCGAAGAAAAACTTATTGCGTTTGCACCAAGAAGGGAATTGACTTTTAGTTGGAAACTAGTTTGGATGCTAGTTGCTTTGAGTGCAATCATGTTCACGATATGTGCCATTATGGTGGCCATTGCGGGGGGGTTTACCTGATTTTGTTTATCGTAAAGGTATACCCATCGAATGACTTGCTCCACAGACATTTTAATGGTGGTATCTCTACTGGAAGACCATTTGGTACGGTTATATGTACGTAGGTTAAGACGAGAATATCGCCAGACTTCCATAGTTGTGAACATAGTTGACTACCACCAATTATCCATGCATATTTGTAATCTTTTATTTTATTAATATTAACAATCGTTTCTACACCCGGTACTTTTCTTCTTGATACAACTATATTTCTTCTATTTGGGAGTGGTTTCTTTAAGGTATCCCATGTTTTTCGTCCCATTATAACCGTTTCATTAAATGTATTCATTTTAAACCATTTAAAATCGTGCGATATCCTCCATGGTAATTTATTACCTAAAGCAATTTTGTGATCGTCCGATACTGCAAGGATAAAACGCATTTAACAATTTCTTTTGTAGTATAAATAGTCGACTATTAATAATTATATGCCGAGAAAGCCATTATTTAATACAAAACTTAAAGTTGGTAGCCAAGTGCTTTGGAACTCAAAAGAATATTTTGTTTCTGATATTAATCAAAATCAGAGATTTGGGTTGAAAATAAAACAGAGATTTCAGCCATATCGACACGGTACCACAGGTGTGCGCCCATCTGACGTGGTGCGGAATACAGAAGACTTTAGAAAGAACTTACAGTCAGGTACGTGGGTATTGTTTGATGCAAATACATTTAGTATACCGGCCATTGTAGTAAGACGTGCTGTTGATACTGTTGATATTCAACCATTGCACGTACGTCACATTCTTACAATTTCAATATTTTCAAATCGAATAACCACAACGGACGAATCGTTTGCCAACTACCAATTGCGCTCCTGTTGTTTAAAAAATAAATACATTCAAGCGGTGGCAACCTACAGAGGGAGTTCAGGATATGTGTTTGACTACGAAGGTGTTGCGGATCGGTACATGTTTATTCGACGCAACGATATGACTTGTTTTTGGGTGAAAGAAAACGAATTAACCATGCAGACATTGAACCCAGATCCATTTTACGGAAACTGGGATACAGTGGGTTGCATCGAAATTCCGTTTCACGCTCTCTTTATGGAATTAACTTCATCTTACAGTTCAAAAACTTTACCGGACCCGGATTCCTTAAAAGCAGATCTATGGTTCTTTTTACACCAGTCCAACACAAGGTGTCTGAGATCCAGTAATAAGGATATTGATGTGCTAGTGGACTTATTATGGCTCGAGTTCCATTGGGCGTATTGGAAAAAAGAATTTAAACCATGGTTTCTTGAGTATGATTACGAGTTATACCAACATCAATCCGATACAAAATTGTTAAATTCCATCTCGGACGACTGCCTACCATACATTGCCGATCGTTTAAACCGTTCTACGCATGAACGAAGAAGAGCATTGCGAGTTGAAAATTTTATTACTGGTAAAAAACTATTTCAGACGTCTGTGTCGTACCATGGTGACAATTTACGGGTTGTTATCCGTGTTCCAGAGCTACCGACCTTCCGCTCTACAAAGCATTCGGGTTCATTTGTATACGATTACATCTGTAGAATTATGTGCCATTTGTCCGACCTTCCAAAAATACCAGTCTTACCGTCTGGAGCAGTTGAAGTTCCCATGAAATTACCATTAAAACCATTTCAACGTCAAATTGTGTTTGACATGTTTCAACGTGAGAAGAACCCACGATATGTGTTTGATATTAAAACAAAAATGGGCAGGTTTTTTAACATTATCAGTGGCTTTTGCCACAACAGAAAGTTCTACGGGGGTATTCTAGGTCTTCGAACCGGATATGGGAAGACCATATGTACATTAGCTTTAATATCAGGTAAACGGGTGAAACGAACTTTAGTCGTTGTGCCATTATCGTTGATGGACCAATGGATATCAGAAGTAAACAAATTTACATCGTTGACAATCTCAGAGCTCTATAACTCGAAACGAACTGTGCAAGATACTGATATTACAGTAACTACGTATGGGACACTATCGTCTATCTACAGGGATTCAGAGTACCATGATGTCTTTATTAAATTCGACCGTGTGGTTTTTGATGAGTCGCATACAATTAAAACCTACCATTGTAATATTGCAAACGCATGCAAAGCTGTCGATGCCAAGTACAGATGGTGTTTATCTGCTACCCCATTTCGAAAAGGAACTTTTAAAAACATTGCCACGCAAATGAAAATGTTAGCAATAACGCCGTTTCGAAACAATCGATCTCCGTTTCATTTCGTAAACACTCACTACACGGATCTTCCACGAACAAAGTATGTGTTGGATGCTATTAAAGATCTCATTTTACAACCATCGTTGGAAGTAGAACTACCAAAGCCAAAAGAGATACTAAAGGCATTTGAATTAAATGAACACGAAAGGGCATTGTATGGTGTACTTTACCACAAAATAAAAGGGAAAATAGAAGAGTTATATCATTCAGAGACGCAAAACTACATGCTTATCAAATCGTTAATCAACAAGTTGTGCATTTGTGCAAACGACCCGTATCTGTTGCCATTATGGGAGTATGGTGATCCATGCGAGTCTGGAACTGTGGCAGTAAATGAATTGCAAAACAGACTGAATGGTACGACGTATCAAAAAGAAGTAAAGAAATCGTTGAACAACTTGTCAGAAACTTCTTGTACACTGTGTTTCGAAACTGTTGAGCGACCTACCATCACTCCGTGCCTTCACATTTTTTGTCATGGTTGTATACACCGAGCGTTGGAATACAGTTTAAAATGCCCGGTCTGTAGATCAGCCATTTCCAATGATTCATTAGAAGAAATAAAACCAAAAATGGAAGAGAAAACAAAAGATGGCAATATTTTTGTCTATGACATTGCGGGAGGGAAACGTAAAGTGTGTGGAACAATTGCATCGATATATGAAAAAAAAGGGGAGAGCAAACGCGTTCAATACTTAAAAAATCTTCTTAACACGCGTAACAAAGTCGTTGTTTTCTCACAATTCAACACAGTGTTGAAGTTTTATTCTTCTCTATTCGACTCTTGTATAATTACCGGGAGAAGCACAAGAGCACAGCGGAAAAGAAATTTGGAACGGTTTAAGAATGGCGAATGCAACATGTTCTTTTTGTCTACTAATGTAGCAAACGTGGGCTTGAATTTGGAAGAAGGAGATACTTTAGTATTCATCGACCCCGGGCTAGATGAAGCACGGGAGGAACAGGCGATTGGTCGATTACTTCGAATAGGTCAGAGAAATAACATAGAAATCCATCGTATGTTTACATCGAATACGGTTGCAGACAATGTGAACAAATGGAGAAGCAGATACAATTTTCAGCAAGGATCACACGCTGAAAGAAAAACAAACTTTTTAACGTATGCATATAGATTAGTACATTAATGAAATACTTTACGTTTCTTTATGGCTCTAATTCCATTCAACTTTAAATATTCCTCAAAGCTACCTTCAAAATTTTCCCATTCAGACGTCTTTAACTTTAACCGTAGAACGTCGTTTACGAATCTAGCAATTATTCTTAATGGCAGCTTCCTTTTCTTTAAGATGTATTTCAGCATTTTCGATGGTCGTGTTTTAAACAACATCGACGATATTGCCATGGCGCTGTACATATTTTCCATATTACAGACTGCTTGATCGAACAACATAAGCCCGTGCGATAAACACCTATGCTCCTGAGGAAATCTACTATAGAATTCCATGAAATATTCCTGTCGTTTATCTGTAAATGGCACGTCCAGTTTAACCTCGGACGGTGTGATCTTATATTCGCATTTTGTCTTCGTTTCTTTTAATGCACGTGTGGTATCCCATCTTTCCATTGAGTTTTCTTTTAACAAACCTTTGATTAACTTGTCTAATGTGGTATCATCAGGTAAGTGTGCAACACATTTGCGAATTTCTGGTAATGTTTTGCCCGGGACGTCACCGTATAACATTTGGTGCAAGATACAACCAAGTGACCACATGTCCACTTTCTCCGTATACCGCTGTTTCATCCATATCTCTGGAGCGCGGTACCACCTAGTCACCATATAACCAGTAGCTTCACCGTAATCATTTGCATACTGGCGGGACAGACCAAAGTCGCATAGCAAGATATTTCCATTTTTAATCAGCACGTTGTCTGGCTTGAGATCCCTATGCATAATATGGTTTTTATGCATTGCGGATAGACCCAATAACATTTGCTTCCCATATTTCATTATTTTATCGTATGACAATGTATTTTGCATCTCTTTTCGCAAAGTGGTGTCTGCTAAACTCAACTCTATATGCATACAGTTCCATTTGTAATAAAACTTGTGAATTGGAACACAGTATGGGAGACGCATTTGCAACACGTGATATTCCCGAACAACAGATATTAAGTCTTGTTGGCCGTTTATTTCCGTAATTTTCAACGCATTACTGTTGTGTCGGTAGACTTTTGCGTATACGCCCTCTCCCAGCAATTTGGACTGAGTAGAACTCATTTTCAGGTACTTTCATTTATATATATACTCAAAATCTTCGGCCATTCTACTTCATTTAAAGTAGCAGCTATTTCTTCTTCGTAAATGGTTGGCGTAGTAACTATGTACGTAGACATTTTACGCAAATCACTAGCAGTGGCACTTGCAAGTATGTTTAATTGCCTAGGGACATTCTTATGAAGTTCTATCAAAGTTAAGGCCTTTTCGTGCGTGATATTAAAAAAATCAATTATTTTTGTAGTATCAATAACCATCGCTTCGGTAACATTCATATGCTGCTTGTTCCATTTCAAAAATACCGTAATGGTATTACATGTACCTTTCCCGACCACGATTTCCGCATATCGAACAAGGTCGAAATACATGGAATTCTGACCCTTCTTCAATTCTATGTAGCTGGTACCGTCAAAGGCATCGTAATACCGATTATCGATTGCTTTCCAGTCCAGTATACTACAAAAATGTTTCTCGTAGGCGTTTTTAGGAATAACAAATTCTCCATACAACTTACTAAAGTTATTTTGTATTTTATCTTTTATTTGCAACATTTTACTTAAAATCACGGATGTCGAAAGAATACTTCCCACTTGGCTCGCACATGCACAATTTTCTTCCATGGAATATGGACGAATTGGAAAACTGGAAAGACACCGATGCTCTTCTCGAAATATGGTGGAAAATGAAAATACAAGATCAAGGAGCTAGTGCTGTTTTCATTAAAGGAACTTCGTGTTCGGCTTACCACAGAGACGCGGATCTTCTTCACAGACTATGTGATGTAGATTACACAGGTGGATATGTAGCACACTGCGAATTCCCAACAGATAGACTCGAAGAATTTTCGGGAAAAATCAAGGCGGCTGGCTACTCGGTACGGACTCTTTAGACCACGAGGTAATATTAATAGAAAATAATCACATATATTCATCAATTTATACCTATCAAAAAATAACCAGCACCTTATAACAGGTGTACTTGTAGTGTAAAAACATTAGTCTTTTTAATCCATGCTAGACACTGCTGTTAGGAGGGCATAGTATTACGTCTGGCCCCCTCTACCTAGTTTAAAATTATTATTATTTTTTTTTTTTTTTTTTATATATAAACTACAAGCAT
>Ga0257122_1000459_pt1 | contig 36506 bp, 27 predicted proteins | sample SI106_120metaG_FD_190146 | JGI IMG/M metagenome (GOLD analysis project Ga0257122, IMG submission 190146) | Marine microbial communities from Saanich Inlet, British Columbia, Canada - SI106_120 | ecosystem: Environmental > Aquatic > Marine > Inlet | place: Canada: British Columbia | collected... | reverse complement strand
AGCGCCACCCTTCAGACCCAAAGCTTTCGTAATCGCCGCGGTCAATGTTGTTTTGCCGTGGTCGATATGTCCAATCGTTCCCACGTTTACGTGCGGCTTATTTCTTACGAACTTTTCCTTCGCCATTGCCTCGCTCCCTTTTGGAGTACCTGTCCTGAATACCAAACAACTTAAACTAACTAGAGCCCACGACCGGACTTGAACCGGTGACCTCCTCCTTACCAAGGAGGTGCTCTACCTCCTGAGCTACGTGGGCCAACAACATCCTTCGAGCGGGAAACGAGGCTCGAACTCGCGACATTCAGCTTGGAAGGCTGACGCTCTACCAACTGAGCTATTCCCGCCAATACAACTTCATATTCTCTTTTTCGACATCTTCGAAAAGGTGCCGTTGGAGGGGGGAGGATTCGAACCTCCGAAGGCGTATGCCGGCAGATTTACAGTCTGCTCCCTTTGGCCACTCGGGAACCCCTCCGATTATTTTAGGCAAAGTATGTTTTTACCTAAGCACTCCTAAACCAAAAACAAACAAAAGCTGGCGATGGGACTTGAACCCGCAACCTGCTGCTTACAAGGCAGCTGCTCTGCCAATTGAGCTACGCCAGCGATATCAGTAGCGGTCCGACGACTCCGCCCCCAAAAGTCCCGCGTGTGTGCCACAAGACGGGCGAACGATCAAGAGCCAAAACGAGAGAATGACAGCTACTGCCCTCTATGCCCCTCTGATTCTTACCACCGGACTTCATCGTTCTCGCCAGTGCACCGCGCCAGACCCACTGTCCAACCACCGCGACTCAAAAAACCAAAGAACTGAAGCCACTTAAAGACACCTCAGGCTTTGGCCCGCGTATGTATATAGTGGGGGTAGATCCGTGTCAAGGAAATTGTCCGAGTGGGAACCATTCTTGCAAGGGGGGTGTTTGTTGAATGGTTCCGCGCATCTATGCTGTGTGGATCCCTTCTGAAAAGGGCCGCAAAACGGATCCATCGCACCGAATCGAGAAAGGCTGAGTCGGGATCTATAAAACAATTCGGCCGGGGGCGTCGACATCCGGCTCAGGGGGGGTCAAAGGGGCGACGCTATCGCTCGCCTTATCGGTTTTTTTGTCTTGGGGCTTTTCAGGTTTTCCCGAATCGGTGCCATCCTCCGGATAGCCCGTTTTTTTGGGAAGCGCGCTTACCGCGTCAGCCGGACTTGCCGTTAGAAGGTGACGCAGTTCATCGATCTCCATTCGCGTCTTTGTCACCCAATTGCTCTGCACACCTACGCGCTGGGCCATGAGCAGGTTCTTTTCGTAAACACGAATCGCCTTCTGCAACAACACTTTGACCTTCTTGTGCACCTCTTCCAAGTAGACACGCTTCAAATCCGCCTGCGCGCGCTCAACACTGATCTTTGCCTTCTTCGCGTTCTTCCGTGCTGCCTTGTCAAAATTCGGCAGTGTGGTCATGAGCAAATGATAGAATTCGCGATAGAGGGATCCGATCTGAAAACCCGCAGCCGCGGCCCAATAGCCATTCTTAACCTTGATCGTACGAATGTAGGCAGACTGTGCAGATATGAGTAACCGCGCTTTGTTATCTAGCTGCAACGCAAGCTTCGCCCCGGGCGTCATCGGCGCCTCGCGATACTCTCGGTGAGGCAACGCAGCTAGATAATAGTGAATCATCGCCAGAAAGAAATCTGTCTCCAAACGCTCGCTGGCGGCGACGCTACGATGAAACCGCAAGGCCTTCCTGAGTGTGGACTTCGTGGCAGCAAAGTCTCCTTGTTGAAATTGCGCCAACCCCTGGCGCGCTAAAGCTTCCAAACGATCACCCACACTGATCTCCGGGCGCATCGCCAAGAGCCCGAAGACCTGAGCCGAATCAGGCCAGCGTTTAAGCTCAGCGTAGACCGCACCCAAGCGAAAGACCGCATCGATGGCATCTTTTCCTTGGGGAAAAGCACGTATGAGTTTCTCGTAGTAAAGGGCCGCTCTGGCGTAGTTGTGCACGGCCTCGTTGGCCAGACCACCATTATAAAGGGAAACGACCACCAGCTTTGATTGGGGAAACTTGGCCAACAATTTGTCGTAGAATCGAAGCGCCTCGACGTATTTCTTCTGAGTCAGCAGGCGCCCGCCCTCCTCAAAAAGAGAATGGGCATCCAATACTTCTATTTTCGGCTCCCCCCCTTCCACGGCGGACGCTTCCAACCGAATGGGCTCCAATTCAATTTTCCGAACTTTCTGTAACCCTTGTGCTTTTGCAGGTAGAGTTGTCTTGCGCTGTGCAGTCGTGGCACCACAGCCCATCGTAGTGACGAGGAAAATGAACAGGGTTAGGGTCAAACCAACATGCATTCGATACTCCGGGGCCATTCGCCGCGTGCGCACTCGCTTCGCTGCCCTGCGCGAGTGGCGAATTGGGGACACATTCAATAGACTTCCCTTATGTGACACGCCCAACACCCACAAGTTCCCAGAGAATAACGAAGTGATTTCAGCCCCCGGCCCGCAATTCCCTCGTCGTAGTGGCTACAAGCATCTGTTGGTGGCCTTCATTCTTCTCTTTCAATTCGGTCAATCCGCGTGCAGCAAGCCTCCCCGCTATCCCATCCTGCCCGTATATCATTCGGGCGAAACGAAGCGATTCAAAACCGGAATCAACCTTTTCGCCGCAATGCGATCGGCCCAAGATAACTACCGCCGGAAAAAGGAAACCTGGCGCCTAGCGATCGAACGTACGCTTGCCAACGGTTCGACCCTACGCGGTTCATTCAAAGCTACGCTGAGCGTCGAACGTCCCCACGCGCTACATCTTAGCATCTACACCTCCATGCGCATTAAGTTATTGGAAGTGCTCGTCGTTGGAAAAAAAAGAACGATCAAGTTTCGCAACAAGAAGCCTGAGCTCGCCCAAGACCTAATGAAACTGCTAGACACCCTGCTGGACGATATTCAGGCCATCAATCGCTTCGACCCCCAACCCAAAATTGACCGGCGCAAAATAGAAGAGACCATCAGCCTGAGAGCGCAGTCGGATCCTACATTTTCCTTGAAGGAATATTCAGGGGACCGATTGCGACGGCAGTGGAGTGCCTACGCCGCGTCGCTAGCGATCACGCGACTGGAAGACCATCATCGCGATGATGATATCCGCACCATCATATTTGGCGATTTCGAAAAACACCAAGGTGTTATCGTGCCCCAAAAAATCGTGGTGACCCACGAGGGGGCGCTCACTCAATGGACATCCATCGAGGTGATCAGAACCCGAGTTGATGGGCCCGCGAACCCCCTATTGAAGAAGAAATGAACCAACCGCAACCATTTGGTCCCTATACCCTTCTGCGGCGCATCGGACGAGGCGGGATGGCCGAAGTATTCTTGGCCGAGACCTCATCCGCCGAAGGAGAACGAAGGCATCTTGCGATAAAACGGCTCCTCAGCCCCTACAACAGTGACGCCCAATTGATCGCAATGCTGGCCGATGAAGCGCGTGTCTCGGTATGGCTTCACCACCCCAATATTGTCCAAGTCTTCGATTTTGGCTGCGTCGGTGACCACCACTATATCGCAATGGAATTCGTCGACGGTTGCGACCTCTGCTCGTTGGTCCGTGCTCCTGAAGGTTCTTCAGGACGACATCTTCCCTTGGCAACCGCAGTCTATGCAGTGCATAAAATTGCGGATGCTCTGGACTATGCGCACCGTCGCCACCACGACGGCAATCCATTGCGCATTGTTCACCGCGACGTCAGCCCGCACAATATCCTCGTCTCTCGTGACGGTGAGGTTCGACTGACCGACTTTGGCCTCGCGCGTGCCGAGATAGCCACCCACGAAACCCAAGAAGGGATCATCCGCGGAAAATTTGCGTATATGCCCAAGGAACAAGCGTACGGCAAAGACATCGACCACAGGGTGGATATCTTTGCTTTGGGTGTAACGCTCTACGAAGCCCTTTGCGGGGTAAAACCGTACACGGCCTCAAACCTCGCCCAACAGATTTACCAGCTAGAGCATCCGATACCTCCCCCCTCGGCAATCTTGCCCACACTTCCCCGGGAGATCGATCGAATTACCATGTTGGCCATGCATCCCAACGTCGAAAAACGCTACCAATGCGCGGAGGAACTTGCCGCCGACCTGGCAGATCTACTGAGCGCTTTTGGCGGCAATCCAGCGGAGCAGCGCCGGGATTTGGGTGCCCACGTGATGCGGCGAATCCAGAGCAGGGAAATCAGTCCGCCAAAGCCGCCACCGATGACCATCCATGAGATCCCGATCAACAAAACCAGCCTCATCGCTGACGAATTGCAAAGCCGGGCCGACAATAACCCGCCTGAGTTGCCAAAGGATGCACCGCAGAACGTTTCGCTGGACCTGCACGAAACCCGAACCGACGACCTTCTGACGACCAAAGTCCCCGTTCAGCGCCGGGCGGGCGTTGAAGAAAAAAAGCCACCCACACCTACGCAGAGCATGTGGCCTAAGCTTCTATTGGCGTTTGTCGTGGGGCTCGTCAGCGGCTGGTTGCTGCACCTATGGTTTGCTGCCCTCTGAGTTTTGGGATAGTGACCGTGCACGCCACGTGATACAAGCAACATTGCAAAGAAGGAGATCTGCTATGGCTTCTAACTCGCGAGAATTGGACCACCGTTATGGTGAGCATGTTCATATCCTCGAAAATGCCCTCGCTAACAGCCTCCTGGCTAGACTTTGTTCTCCCGCAACCAAACAGCCGCAAATTAATTTGCTCGTTCAAGCGCTCTACCATCAAATGGTTTGCAGCGTGATATCGAATGAAATGCCGAGCTCGTCGGTGGCCATGGAAACACGGATGATCACGCATACACCCAAAGCGATTTGGCGTGGCGACATCATCGACCCCAATATGAAAGTCGTCGTAGTCTGCATAGCGCGCGCGGGCATCTATCCGTCTCAAGTCTGCTATGACTTTTTGAACACAATTCTCGACCCCGACGGCGTTCGCCAAGACCATATGCTAATGAACCGCACCACGGATGAAAAAGGCCACGTCAGCGGCGCTGCAATTCACGGCGCCAAAATCGGTGGTCCGGTCGATGGTGCGACGCTACTCATCCCCGATCCTATGGGCGCTACGGGAACCACCATCGAGACGGTCTTGGACTACTACCAAAACCACGTTCCAGGAAAGCCGTCAGCGATAATTCCATTGAACCTGATCATCACCCCGGAATATATTCGCTCCGTCACCGAAAAATGCCCCTCGGCCACAATCTATTCGTATCGTGTAGACCGCGGCCTATCCTCCGATGAAGTACTCGCTTCCACCCCGGGCGAACGATGGGCCGAAGAACGGGGGCTCAACGACGAAGGATATATCGTTCCGGGTGGCGGCGGTTTCGGCGAAATCATGAACAACTCTTTCGTATAATCCGCCGCTTTCTTTTCTGGCGACGGAAACGTCCCGCCTTGGCACAGAACTTCGCTTACCCACTGACCATACGCTATGATCACCAACGCGGACCATGAGCGACGATAAGAAAAAAACAAGCGAAGAAGAAAAAGCCCCTCCCGGTTGGCTCGACCAGGACCCATTCGCTAACGGGTCAACCAAAAGCAGTGGAACCGAAAAGAAAGCGGCCTCAGCTAAGCCGGACGCCCCCCCCCCTCAGAACGGCAACAAGGACGACAAGGACGACGAGGACGACAAAGACAAAGGACAGGAACGGGTAAAGAAGGGCCGAAAGTCGCGCTCGACGCGCAAGGTCCCGGCCGTGGATCAAAAGACTAGAGACCCGAAGGAAGGCAAGACGAAGACCGCTGCCCGAGCTTTTCCCCTTTGGGGCTGGATCATGATCGCAGTCGTATTATTGGGCCTTTTGGGACTTGCTTTGGACTTTCGCAACCGAGATCGCTATCGACTGGATTGTAGCGACGGCGTGTTGGCGCTGCAGGAAGGCCGGCGCTTGCCCTGGCCTCTAGGATTCGAAAGCGTCGGTGACGCCTACGAACCCATGAAACTGAGCGACGGTCAGAGCTGTCAATCCCGCATCTTCACTGCACGCGAGGATGCGGAAGCCGCATTCATTGAGCAAGTCGTCTATCGAGCGAAAGAGCTGCTCAAGAATTCACCCAGTGGCGCCCTTTCGGCCATCGAAATGCAACTAAAGCAAGTCTATCGTGCAAGCCGATTTGGGCCCCACCGCAAACGGCGAAAGCAAATCCGCCGACTCCTCGCTGACGTCGCCTACCGTGAGGGAAGAGCCGGTCTGAGCCGCGCGGAAAACGAACTGCGGCAGACCCTTGCGCGCCTCAAGCAGGCGGAGAAGTATGGTGGCGACCACTACGAAGATCTCGAGGATTGGATCGAACACCTGGAATCGCTTCTGAAGGCCATCACCCCAACACCCGCTCAGAAGAAGCCGGCCCTGCCTAACTTCGGCCGTTCCGATTCACACACGCCCCAAAATCCGCCTCCGCCGACGAGAAAGCGCGTCCTTTCTCCGAAAGATGGTGGCGCCCCGACCTTGGACGGTGGTGCTCGCGAGAGCGATGGCAACGGAATTTTGATGTAAGAAGACCTGCGGATCGAAATCGAATGCGAGCCAGCTCGCGCTACGGATTCGTAATCACGTACATCAGCTTGCCAACGATAGTATCGAGGGCGACCTGGTTAGCGCCCCCTTCGGGGATGACCAGATCAGCCCATCGTTTGGATGGCTCAACAAATTGAATATGCATCGGACGTACCGTTCGATAGTATTGCTCCCGAATACCATTGAAGTCCCGTCCCCGTTCCTCGATATCACGTCGAACCCGTCGCATGATTCGGATATCCGCATCGGTGTCGACGAAAATTTTGATATCGAAGAGGTTTCTTAGCCCCTCATCGGCAAACGTCAGGATGCCCTCGACAATGATGACGGGGGCAGGCGCGGCACGTCGACATTCGGGCGTGCGAGAATGGGTCTTGAAATCATAGATCGGCAAATCGACGGGTTCCCCAGCCCTTAGCGCCGTCAAATGCTCAACCAAAAGTGGCGTATCCAGCGCACCGGGGTGATCGAAGTTGAGACCGCCCCGGTCGTCAGGCGGGATAACGCTTTGATCTCGGTAGTAACTGTCGTATTCGATGCGCAGCGCGGCACCGTCTGGAAGGGCCTCGGCGATCTTCTTGGCGGTTGTCGTTTTTCCCGACCCGGTACCACCGGCAATTCCCACTACGATTCTCGGCAGTTCCATTCTTTGACCCTCGGCGCCCGCCCTAGACTCGCTGCGCTGATCCCTCTATTAGATCCTTATCTGCGATTTTTCAACGAGAAATCAAATGGGTAGACGAAAGTCGCCGTGCCGGCCGCCGGTCTAGGAAACTGCCAACGCTTCAGAGTATGGACGATACAGAGCCCCAACCCCTTGTGACCCGTAGTATTTTTGATGACTTGGCCCGAGCTGACGCGACCGTTGCCGCCGACAACAAAACGTATTTCCACCCTTCCGGCGAGCTTTGGCATCTTCTTGGCAGCTCGGTCGGAGCAGAGACGAATTTGCGGTGCATAATGCTTCACCACCATTTTCACGCCCTGAATTTCCAAGGCCGCACGGCCCTCGGACGGCGCCGCGCGCCCTCGAGATACCGAAGGTCCCGAATCCAGCTTTGGCGAAGTCGGACCTCGCTTGCTTTTCGCTCCTCCCTGCTCACCGTTCTTGCCACCGTCAGGTGTCAACTTCTCCTGAGGTTTCGGACGCTTTGGTGAAACGGTATTGGGTACTTTCTTTCGGCGCTTGGGCCTGCGCCCTGCCCGCTCCTTGCGCGATGGCGGCGCAGGCACCGATGAAATGGTGGCGTCTGTGGTGCCACTGTCGACCTCCGTGGCTCCAGCCGGCGAGCTCGGCGAGTCCCCCCATAGGATGTATGAAGCGGAAGCCGAGATAACAAAGAGCCCCGCATAGACGAGCAGGGTGAACACCCGCCTGCCACGGCCACCTACGCCAACGCCCCCTACATTCGTGCGCGAGCCGCAGCGGCGACAGAAATCATCCCGCGCATCTAATAGGGCCGCACATTTTGGACATTGGCTCTGGTTCATCGCAAGTCGGGAACCAACGTATCGTTAATTGGACATTCCGTCACCCGCTACCGGCGCCAACCTGAGCCAATGCGCGGAGATGTAGACGTGAGCTTGGCCAACTCGGATCGGTTATGGTACCGTTTTATCAATGTATACGCCTATTCTTCGGGTTCTCGCCGCCGCTCGTCGGCTCGGTGCATCGGACGTGCACCTCAAAGTGGATCTGCCGCCGATTTTTCGCATCAAAGGCGATCTTCGGACCGTGCGAGATGTGCCAACCGTAAGCCTCGAGGTTATCCAAGCTTTCCTCGAACACGCGATGAATCCTAGACAAAGTGAGGAGTTCATCACAAACAAAGAATGCGACCTCGCTTATAGTACCGAAGACGGGACGCGCTTTCGCGTCAACGCTTTCATGCAGCGGGGTATTCCAGGCGTCGTCTTGCGACTCATTCCCCCCGATATTCCCGACGTAGGCGTGCTTGGCCTACCGGAAGTCGTCCTCAAACTTGCGGAACAACCCCGCGGGCTCGTTCTGGTTACAGGCGTGACTGGCAGCGGAAAGTCCACGACGTTGGCCGCGATGATCGAACACATTAATCGCAATCGCGCCTACCACATCGTCACCATTGAGGACCCCATCGAGTTTGCGTTTTCCGATCGCCGAAGCGTTGTGAACCAACGAGAGCTTGGATTGGATACCAATTCTTTTACGCGCGCGCTGCGTGCCGCATTGAGACAGGATCCCGATGTTATCCTAGTCGGCGAGATGCGAGATCGAGAAACCATCGAAATCGCGATGCTCGCCGCTGAAACCGGCCATCTGGTGCTGTCGACGCTACATACGACGGATGCGACAGAAACCATCAACCGCGTTATCGCAGCCTTTTCCCCACACCAGCAAACACAAATCAGGCTGCAACTCGCCTCAATTCTAAACGGAGTAATTTCCCAGCGCCTTCTACCGAGAGCCGACAAGAAAGGCATGGCCCTCGCTGTAGAAGTCATGATCAACTCGCCTCGCGTGAGAGAACTCATCGAAGATCCCTTACGTACCGCCGAAATATCCGATGCCATATCCGACGGCCTTCATCCTTACGGCATGGTAACCTTCGACCGTAGCTTGACCCTGCTGGTTAAAGACAAGGTCGTGAGTTATGAAACCGCTTTGAGAAACGCTAGCAATCCGGACGACTTCGCCCTCTTCTTCCGTGGTGTTGCCGATACCAAGGATTGGGTCGATGATGGACGCGGGTAGCTGCCCTCAGCCGCGTACGAATCCCATGCCCCAGCGCCTAGGCCCAACACGTTTCCTTTTATTGCTCGTGTCCATCACGGTGGTTTCCACGCCACTGTGGAGTACGCCGGCGGCTGCCAAACGAATTGTCGTGCAGCCGATCAGCGGCCGCAACGGCAAGCGCGCTAGCAACCAACTCCGGCGAGCGTTGTCTCGAAAGTTCAAGGCTGTCGCTGCCGGAAAGTTCAACAGGGCCGCTCGACGTTTTGGTGGGGGAAAAAGGGGCACGGTCAAAGCGGCGCGGAAATTCAGCGTCTCGGGAATTCTGACAGGCAGCGTCAGACGCCGTGCCGGGCGCTGGGTCTTGCGGGTGAGCGTCGTAAGCGCCCATAACGCCAAATCGGTGGGCCGTGCATCTGTTCCCTTGCGAGGCGCACGACTCGATCGGAGTGCCCTGCGCCGTCTGAGCGGAACCCTTAGCCGACTTCTGCGACGAACCAGAATGCCTAAACGTCGAGTCGCAAGACGAAAGCCTAGGCAACCGCCACCTTCGAAGGTCGCAGCAGATGCGGACAAGCCGGCGGGCTTCGACGATGGGTCGGACGTCGACCAGCCTCCGGCGAATGATCCAACACAAACCCTCCCTGATACGACCCGTAGTGATCCGCCTCCGAGGGCCGATACGGCGCCCCCTGAAACAGATCCGCGGAGGAGCGATTCAACGTCATCCCCCCCGTCATCGTCGGACCCTGATGACGGTGACGACCTCGGATTTCAGGTGACGGATACGGCGGACCGAAAAGACCCCGTACCGTCGACGTCGACTTCGACTTCGGCGGCGACAACCGAGGATGGGTCGGAAGACCCCCTTCGCAAGAACACCAAGCCTGCCGACGGCTCCGACAAGAAGAAGAAAGACGCCCCGCGAACAGAACGACCGCCGTGGCATACCCTCTTCGACTTGGCCGTGGGAACAAATCTAATCCACCGCAAATTCGCCTTCCATGACCCGATCTCCCCCCCAAACCCCTCTTCCTATACGTCTCCGGGACTATCGTTTGCCCTGGCCGTGGATGGCGCGGTTTACCCCTTGGCCCCCTTCTTCAATGGCGTCGCTGGCAATTTCGGCATTGTGGGCAAGTATTGGCGAACGCTCGGACTGAAATCACAAGCTGCGAGTGGCGGAAATCGTTACGACACCGTCATTCAGGGCTATGAATTTGGCCTGCGGTATCGATGGAATATCCTCGACAAGGGATGGGGCCCCACGTTCAAATTCGGAGCCGACTTCGGAAGCCAGGGCTTCTGGATTCTCGACAGTGGGGAAATTACCGCGGGCCTACCCAACATCAACTACACCTATATCAAGATCGCACCGCTCGACTTTTCCATGCCCTTCTACTATTCGCCAACCTTCAACATCGGCGCCCTGGTCAGTTTCGACTACCTGGTCGTTTTGTCGACCGGCGACATTTCCATCACCAGCACCAACGGCTACGGCGCGAGTCAAACGGGCGGCCTAGAAGCGGGTGCTGGGTTGTTCATCACCTATCGCGGCTTTTTCACCCGGCTCAAGGGCTATTATCGCCGCTATTTCTATGCTTTCGACGGAACCTGCTACGAACGTCAGCTTGGCTGTAGCTATGCGGGAGGGGCTCTCGACGAGTATTTCGGTGGCCTAGTCCTTGTTGGCTACAGCTATTGAATACCGGCTAAAATCGATCGGTTGCGCTGCGAGTTCGTCACCATCCGCTCCGCGAATGGCGAAAAAGCAAAGCCCGCTTGCAGCGTTTTTCGTCACACCTAACCTCAAATCCCTGATATGAACGGCGTTGCGAGGAGAACGATGAACGCACGGACTATCCGCAAGAAATTTCTCGACTATTTCGAGAGCAAAGAACATCAAGTGGTACGCAGCTCATCCATCGTACCAGCCGATGACCCAACCCTCTATTTCACCAATGCGGGCATGGTCCAATTCAAGAACGTATTCGTGGGCGAAGAATCGCGCAGCTATAGCCGAGCGTGTACGTCGCAGAAATGCCTTCGTGTCAGCGGCAAACATAACGATCTGGAAAACGTAGGTCGTACGAGCCGACACCATACGTTTTTTGAAATGCTGGGAAACTTTTCCTTTGGCGATTATTTCAAGAAAGAAGCCATCGGTTTCGCCTGGGAATTCCTCACGAAGACCATGGGTCTAGATGAAACTCGCTTTGTTGCCACTGTATTCGCGGGCGAGGACGGCATCCCCGGAGACGACGAGGCCTTCGATATTTGGCACAAGGAAATGGGGCTCCCCAAAGAAAGAGTTCAGCGCCTGGGCAAAGCGGATAATTTTTGGGCGATGGGCGATACCGGGCCATGCGGCCCCTGTTCTGAACTTCACTATCATCAAAGTGACGAGGTTCCGTGCAATGAAGACAAATGCCTCGGTGCAGCCTGTGAATGCGACCGGTGGGTTGAAGTCTGGAACCTGGTCTTCATGCAATTCAATCGAGACGACAAAGGCGCTTTCCATCCGCTGAAAGCCCCCGGCGTGGATACCGGTATGGGGCTGGAGCGATTAGCAGCGGTCCTGCAGGGACAGCTGTCCACCTACGATACGGATCTCCTGATGCCAATTATCCACCGCGTTGCAGATCTCGCAGGCAAACGGTATGGCGATAACGGCGAAGATGACGTTAGCCTGAGGGTTGTGGCCGATCACGCGCGGGCAACGGCATTCTGTATTGCCGATGGCGTGTTTCCCGAAAAAGGTGGCCGAGAATACGTCCTACGCCGGATCATGCGCCGTGCCATCCGCCACGGAAAACTCCTCGGTTTTGAAGAACCGTTCTTTCATCTCGCCTGCGAAGAAGTCGTCAACGGCATGGGAGACGATTACTCCGAGCTTCATGAACACGCGCAGGTCATTCAACAAATTGTACAAGCAGAAGAACGCGCATTTCGGCGCACGCTTTCGCGCGGATTGCTCAAGCTGCAGCAGAATGTCGCTGAAGCAGGCAAGGCCGGGAAAGACAACCTTGAAGCAGGCTTCGTTGGCGATCTCTATGCAACGGATGGTTTCCCCGTCGATCTAACGCGTATTATCGCGGAGGAAGCCGGACTTGCCGTCGACGAAGAGGCCGCAATGCGCTGGGTAGCGGAAACCCACGGCGCCGCAAATAGCAAGATCGGCGACCAGGCGGTGGAAGCAATATACCGCAAGCTTGCCGAAGAACTCGACACCACGGAATTCAAGGGTTACGAACAAGATAGTTGCCAGGGTCGCGTCGTTGCGCTGCTCAGTGACGGCGAAGAGAAAAAGGAAGTTGGCGCCGGCCAGAGTGTCGAAGTGATTTGCGACCAAACCCCCTTCTATGGGCGCGCCGGTGGCCAAGTTGGTGATCGAGGCGTTGTCGAGTGGTCGGGCGGACGTATCGACATTGTCGAAACGACAAAGCCCGCGGGCACGCTGATCGTTCACGCCGGAAAAGTAGCCGAAGGAAAAATCACAGTAGGTCAATCCGTCGAGCTCAAAGTTGACTCCACGCGGCGCGATTCCATTCGCAGAAACCACAGCGCAACCCACCTGTTGCATCACGCATTGAGAGCGGTTCTGGGCGACCATGTAGCCCAGAAGGGTTCTGAAGTCAGCGCGGAACAACTACGGTTTGACTTCAGCCATTTCCAAGGCATGACCAGCGAAGAACAGACCCAAGTAGAAACGATGGTCAACGATGCCATCAGAAAAAATGAACTGACTGCCACCGAAGTCAAGAGCTACGACGAAGCACGAAGCGCGGGCGCGATGGCGTTATTCGGCGAAAAATACGGTGAGTCTGTTCGAATGGTTCGTGTTGGAAGTGAGTCGGTAGAGCTTTGTGGTGGTACCCATGTGAGCCGCACCGGAGATATTGGACTCTTCCGATTTGTCAGCGAGGATGCGCTGGCCCTCGGTGTTCGCCGGGTCGCCTGTCTGACGGGTGACGCCGCGCTCAAATACGACCAGCAAACCAGCCAACTGCTGAGTCAATCCAGTCGCGCCTTGAAAACCACGGGGCACGAGCTACCTACGCGAATCGAAAAGCTGTTGGCCCAGGTGAAAGACCAAGCCAAAGAGATCGCCGATCTGAAACAGATGATCGCCACGGGCGTACAAAGCCAAGCCGACCAGGTTCAGGAAGTGAACGGGATAAAGGTCTTGGTCAAGCGGGTAGATGCTGCAGATCCAAAGGTCCTGCGCAATGCAGGCGATACGTTGCGAAATAGAATAGGCAACGGCGTCGTCGTGCTGGCGGGCGCGCATCAGGGAAAAGCGACGTTGCTCGTTATGGTATCCAAGGACCTCAGCAAGAAGACGCTGCATGCAGGCAAAATGGTTGCCCGCATGGCAGCGGCCGTGGGCGGCAAGGGGGGTGGCCGCCCCGATATGGCTCAGGCCGGTGGCCCCAACATCGCCGGCATCGACAATGCCTTGAAAATGGTCCCGGACCTCGTCAGCGAGGCCGCACCGAAAGCCGGCGAGTAGCCCATGCCTATCGAAAACAATCCGCAATGGATAAGGCGCTCTTGAGTCATGGTTGAATCCGTACAAATAAAACTCCGATGTGCGGACCTGGACGGCTTTGTTGCGCTATTCGCCACAAATATCAGTCGAGGGGGCATCTTTCTCCAGAGTCGTTCAACACACACCGTGGACGACGAATTGTATTTCTGCCTAAGGCTCGCGGACAACAGTGTCGCTCTGGAGGGAAAGGGGCGCGTCATCTGGGTACGCCCCTACGATGACGCCCAACCTGACCAGCCTTTCGGTGTGGGACTGCGTTTCACCGAACTCGACGAAGAAAACCAAAACGTGGTGGACAGCGTCCTCGCCTCCAAGAAAGAGGCCCGCAAGGGACGAAGAAAAAGCCGCCAGAGAATGTCCAGCCCCACCCAAGAAGTTCACGCACTAGCGCGGCGGGCCGTGGCCATCGGGGTTGAGCCAACTGCTTCTGCCGAACTGAGTACGGAAGGCGAATTAGACGGTACAAGCGAGCTAAACGATTCACCCCCCGCCTCAGCGACGACGATCGTCGTTGAGGGGCAATCACCGATAGCCCTCGCACAGCGAATTCTCGACGAGGCCAGCGCCTCGAAGGATATCGACAAACAAGCCAGCGAGACAGATCTTCTGGCAGCCGTCTTGGCCACAACGGGAGACGTTGCCGCTGTCGATGAGATGCTCGAACAGCTCGTAGCGGAATGTGGCCTGAACGACGAACGGATCGCCCAAGTCATCGCCAATACCGTCGCAACCCCCGAACTCGTCCCGAAAGATCTGAGCGAGCTAAGCTCACCCGCGTTGGCCACCAATCAAGAACTCGTCGATGCCCTGACGAGCTTGGCCGATTCTGAGGCGTCGAAAGTGGGCCCATTGCCGCAAGCGCCAACATCCGTGCCGGAGGATGTCGAAGCCGAACCTTCAGAAGCGATCGAGGAACTCTCGTCTTTGATCAACGACGCCGAAGCGGAGGAACGCGCCACCAGCCAGTGGGCCCCTGAGCACGAGCCTGATTCACCAGACGTCGAGGCGCCTATCGACGCCCCTGACGCTATCGATAGCGATATCGATAGCGACAACGATAGCGATAGCGATAGCGACGACGATGGCGATAGCGCGGTGGCACTCGCCGCTATCCCCCAGCCAGAAGAAGATATGACAGAGCCTTTGGTCAGCCGGGAAGAGCATGCGGTGGAGCCCCCTAGTGCGATCCCCGTCCCTCTGGCAACCGGTCTGGACGAAGATTCGATCGGCGGTCCGACGCTGCCTGGCCTTCCGGCACCTCCAAATCCCCCACCGCCCGTGCTTCCGGTGGACGTTGCAAGTCCGACCGAAGAGGTGGATCTCAACGAGCTAGAGACCATCGAGGATTCGGGACTCTTGGAAATCGATGAAACGACCGATCCGGGCATAGACGGCATTGAGGGCGGCAACGGCCCCGCCGCGGAAGGCGTCACCGAAACCACCGCCATCGGTTCTGCCCCCCAATTTCTGGAAGATGGCACACCCCCCGATGCAAACTCGGACCATCCAATTCAAGCGCTGGAGCAACCCCTACCGGCAGAGATCGCCTGCGCTGCCCCAGCACCCGCGGCCGTCGAACCGGAAGCCACAGACGATAAGCCGCTCCAAAAGAAGAAGAGCGGCTTTTTCCGCCGTATTTTTGGTGGCAAAGAGCCGGATGCCGAAGACGAACAATAGATACTTTTTTATGGAAACACGTACACTTAGCCCCCTTGACAGCAAAACGGGGCACTGTTAGTACTCGAGTCCATAATCGTAAACAAGAGGTCCACCGATGGCCGAACAAGCCTGCATCATTGGAAAAGAGATAACCGTCCGCGGAAAGCTATCCGGTGACGAACCGGTTTCCGTTCACGGCCGCGTCGAAGGCGAGATCGCATTGGGCAATCGGCTGGTTGTGGAAGAGTCAGCGGTCGTCGAAGCGGTCGTTGAAGCCGAGGACCTCACGGTGTACGGCTCGATGGCGGGAGACATTAGCTCCACCAATGGCGTAACGCTCCGCGCGGACTCAAAAGTCGTGGGCAACATCAGCGCCCCCCGCGTCGTCATCGAAGATGGCGCCCGTTTCAAAGGACATATTGAGATGGACGTAAAGCTGCCTGCGAGTATTGGTGGCAGCCCGGACAAGAACGAAGCCTAAGGCGCAAACGCCTTGGACCACGTCGGTCAACAAACAACATCGCCATTTAGCGGTGTGCAATTGAAGGGATAGGGAAGTATGTCAAAGACGATCATCGGCAAATCTATCGTCATCGACGGCGAAATCAGCGGCGACGAAGCCCTATTGGTTCAGGGTACGGTTAAGGGAAAGATCGTTCTCAAGGAAGATCTGGTCATAGAAGGCAGCGCTCAAATTGAAGCGGATATTGAAGCCGATACAGCCACGATCAGTGGACAGGTCACCGGCAATATTAGCGCAGCTACCAAAGTAGATATCCGATCCGATGCAAGAATGATCGGCGATGTCCGTTCGCCGAGAATAACCATCGCAGACGGTGCGACCTTTAAGGGCAACGTAGACATGGACGTGTAGCCCCTCTACCTAGAGCGGCAATCTAGGATATGCCTAGATAATACCCAATAGGGGAGATTAGGATGAGTAACGATATGACGGTGGTTGGTTCCGGTACCCATATCACCGGTAACCTCGAAGGTGATGAAGACCTGAAAGTATTCGGTCGAGTCGATGGCAATATCAGCCTCAGCAAGGCGCTGCTCATCGATAGCGACGGTATTGTCGTCGCCGACGTCCAAGCAAGCGAAGTAACCATCGACGGCTGCCTTGTAGGCAACGTCGTCGCCAGTGGCGTAATCGATATCAGCCCAAGCGGTCGTGTCGTCGGCGACCTGAGTGCGCCCAGGGTCATCGTTGCGGAGGGTGCCGCATTTCGCGGAAATATAGACATGGGCGATCTCGATGCGCCAAGGCCGGCCGCTACCCGTCGAAAAACGAGTGCTAGCGATAGTCCACGCCGAACCGTTTCGAGCGCCAAGACCACAGCCGTGAAGGCTGCACCCGCCAAAGCCAAACGTGCTCCCGCAAAAGCGACCAAGAGCAAGGCCGCGGGCAAATCAAAGAAAGCCCGGGCGCGCGCCAAAGCGCCCAAACCGCCCACAGCGGCCGGCCGCAAGGGCAAGGCTCGAAGAAAGTGACAGCCATGCCATTCGTTGCGACAGACTCCGCAGCGGGCATACGCCTACTGGAACTCCTGCAAACACGCGCCTACGAAAAACGCCAAGTCGTTCTGTCATCCGGCAAGGAAAGCGATTTCTACATCGATTGCCGGCGGGTCGTTTTGACGGCTGAAGGACATTTCCTCGTCGGAAACGTCCTGAGCCAGGCTATTTGGAGTATCACGCCCTCCGCTGTAGCGGTGGGGGGACTCAGCCTGGGAGCCGATCCCCTGGCCAGCGCAACGGCAACGATCAGCCATATAGCGGCCACAAAGGCGGTTACAGATGACTCAACGCGCGCTATCGACGCGTTCTATGTGCGAAAAGAGCCCAAAGGCCATGGTACCGGACAGTTTCTGGAAGGTGCCGCACATCTACCCAAAGGCGCCGAGGTCGTCATCGTTGAGGACGTGATAACAACCGGCCGATCCTGTATGCTGGCGGTGGAACGCGCCGTCGAATATGGGCTCAAGCCGATTCATATTTTCGCGCTTGTCGACCGATGTGAAGGCGGGCGAGAGATTATCGAACGGGAACTGCCGTTGACGGCACTGTTTCAGCGGGGAGATTTTCTGTAGTGAATCATCTGCGACGGGTTCTTATCTGCTCCGGCTACCTATTCCTTCTAGGCTGCGCCTCCCATGGTTCGGTGAATTTGAATAAAGCGGGAAGCTACAAGCCGGACGATTACGATAAGATTCGCGATCGCTGGACCCGCTACGGTGAGGTCTTACGCGCCCTTGATACCTCGCTATATGTTCACGCAACCCTTGAGGCACCTGATTTCAGTTCGGCATTTATCTCGCGGTACACACATATGTTCGGGCTACCCAATGTCGAGAAGAAGGAACTAAAACAAGAAAAACAGAAGAAGTGGCAAGCGGGCTATGTCTTCAAGATAGCCGCGGCGACGCATTCCATGCGGGACAACGACTTCGACCGAACCGATTCGGTTTGGCATCTTTATCTGTCGACGACCAAGAAGAAGAAGGTCGCTCCCCTCACTATAAAGAGACAAAGGCGTCTCACCCAGACAACGCGAGAGTTCTATCCGTTCCTGGGAGCCTTTCATCGTTTCTACGAGGTCACCTTTCCTAAGAATCTGCCTGATGGTTCGCCCTTGATCGACAAATCGTCCAGGGTGCTCAACCTTCACTTGGCAGGACCGCAAGGTCGCACCAAGTTAACCTGGCGACTGCAATAAAAGGCCGACTCGGAAATGATTCGACTAGATATCGTCCAAGGGGAAGAAAAGGGACGCTGCTTCGAACAGGACGAAGAGCGATTCACCATCGGCCGCGGCCCCGCCGCCAGCCTTCAATTGAGCGACTATCACCTCTCGAGTGAACATGGGCTCATCTTTCGCGAGCAGGATACCTATATCTACCGCGATTTGCGTTCGACAAATGGTTCCATGCTCGTACGTGGCCAAAAGCGCTATCTCCTAGACGGCAATGACCGCTGGGAACTCGCGTTGATCGACGGCGATCGCCTACTCTTAGGCGACGCAGCTTCTCCAGTAATCATCCTGTGCAAGCTTGAAGCCGTTGATGAATCGAGCGAGGCCGCACAACGGGTCATCGCCTCCCGTGCCCTGGCAGATCTACCTGAGGTCGTAGGAAAAGTAGAACAGGGCCCCGATTTAGCGCAACTACACCAGGCCATGAAACATCTGGTGGGCGGCCTCGATTTCTCGGAAGTCAATGAGGCTCTGCTACAGGCGGTTTTTGATATCCTTCCCCGGGCAACCCACGTTTCGCTTTTGTTGGCCGACGGCGAAGACGAAAACCGCTTTAGTCCCGTACTTGCTCGGTCGCGCGGAGGCACCCAACACGGCGATCCGATCATGATCAGTCGTTCCGTACTACGCAAAGTCCTGAAGGATCGCGCAGGTATCTTGGCCGCAAACGCCGTGGACGAATTGGGACGCACCGAGAGCATCATGGGGGCGAATATCCGTTCGGTAATCGGCGTCCCGCTGTGGCAAGGCGAACGGATCTGCGGCGTGATCGAATGCGACAATCGCGCGAGCTCCGGCATCTTTACGGAGCGCGATTTAGAGTTGCTCTTAACCCTAGCGAGCCAAGCCTCGTTGGCCATCGAGAATGCGCGCCTTTTCCAGCAACTCATGGTCGCCAAGGACAAGCTGCAACGCGAAAATACCTACCTGCGGAAACAACAATCGACGGCGAGCTTTGATCAGATCATCGGTGACTCGCCGGCCATGAAAGATATCTTTCATCAGCTAGAAAAAGTGATCGATACGCGCGCTACGGTCTGTATTAGTGGCGAAACCGGCACGGGCAAAGAACTCATCGCCCGCGCCATTCACTACCAGGGACGACGCCACGAAAAAATGTTCGTGGCCCAAAATTGTGCCGCGTTGCCCGAAAATCTCCTGGAGAGTGAGCTCTTTGGGCATCGCAAAGGCGCGTTCACTGGAGCCGAGCACGATAAGAAGGGCCTTTTTGAGATCGCCGACGGCGGTACGCTTTTTCTCGATGAAATCGCGGAAATGAGTACAACACTCCAGGCCAAATTGCTTCGCGTACTTCAAGAGGGCGAACTTCGCCCCGTTGGCGCTACTCGGTCGAAACAAGTAGACGTTCGCATCATCTGCGCTACGCATCGTAATCTTCAACAGGAAGTCGAGTCAGCCCGGTTTCGAGAAGACCTCTACTACCGTCTGATGGTCTTTCCGATTACATTGCCCCCGCTCAGAGAGCGCCGCGAGGATATACCGCTGCTGTTGCAGCATTTCCTCAAGCGCTATGGACGTGAATTGAGAAAAACGGTCGGCGGCATAAGCCAGCCTGCCGCGCGACAACTCGCGGCCTACGAATGGCGGGGGAATATCCGCGAACTGGAAAACGAAGTTCAGCGCCTGCTGATTCAGGTGGATGAAGGTGCGATCATTCAACCCGAGCATCTCTCACCTGAAATTCGCAAAGTCGAGTCAATGGTGGAAAAGATCTCTCCGCAAAAAGGCTCGCTGAAAACGATGATGGAAGAGGTCGAACGCTGGCTCTTGACCCAAGCGCTGAAAGATCACAAGAACAACAAGACAAAGACTGCGGTAACGCTGGGGATCACCCGTGAGGGTCTGCATAAGAAGCTCAGCAAATACGACATGTAGCCATGAAAAAAGCCTATGCGTTCCCTACGGATATTGGAACCTGCGGGATCGTTCAAACCAGCAAAGGCATTTGCCAGCTTCTACTACCTGAAAAAGACGATGAGACGCTACACGCGAAGCTACTCGCTGCTAGCGGTGTGGCGACTATCGACCACACGCCTAAACGACATCGCGCAATTCAACGACTGCAGAAACATCTATCTGGTCAGCCACAGGACTTTTCTCCTTTAAAGCTCGATTGGGACGATCGCTCGGCTTTTGCTCAACGAGCGTATAGGCAGCTAAGAAAGGTTGCGGCGGGTGATGTAACGAGCTACGGCGAACTGGCGAAAAAGATGGGGTCGCCCAAAGGCTCCAGGGCCGTCGGTGCTGCGATGGGCCGCAATCCCATTCCGGTGATCGTTCCCTGCCATCGCGTATTGGGCGGCAATGGCGATCTTGGATGGTTTTCAGCGCACGGCGATATAAGTACGAAGCTTCGACTGCTCACCATGGAGGGATTTCCGACCGAAAGATTGCACGCGCCGGGACTACGCCATCTACGCCGCTGCGACGAACGGCTCGCCGGAGAAATCTCACGGCGCCCCATTCTGCCGCCGACCACAAACGATGGAAGGGATCCCTTCATCGCCCTAGCAAGAGCGATCGTACATCAACAGGTCTCTACCAAAGCAGGCGCCTCGATCTTCAACAAACTCATCGCGCAGGTAGGCAAACGGGGAGCACTGAACCCCCAATGGGTCCTCAACGCAGGTAGCGAAAGGCTGCGTGGCGCTGGGCTGTCGCGACAAAAAGCCAGCTACCTGATCGACCTGTCGGAAAAGAAAGTCCAACGCGAAATCCCTTTCTCAAGGCTGGCGATGATGGACGACGAAAGGGTCGTCGATGCGCTGACGACAGTCAAAGGAATCGGGCGTTGGTCGGCACAAATATTCCTCCTCTTTCATCTCGGTCGCCTAGACGTCTTTCCGTTGGACGACCTCGGCGTCAAAAAGGGCTTTCAAAGCGTCTATGGCCTAAAAGACCTCCCCACCGCCGCCCAGATGTCCCTCCAGGCCGAGGCATGGCGTCCGTACCGCTCCATCGCATCACGCTACCTGTGGCGCGCGGCCGATCGAAACAAATAAAAGCCTATAATATCGGCAAATATAAGATCTTCGAAGCGCTTGATTCGAAGCGCGTATTTTTCTTTCGGATCATTGCCCGACGCGCAGAACCAGGATATCATTATAGTTACAAGATTTTAGTCATACTTTAATCTCTAGCCCGATTTCATGAGGGGGAAATCGATGGGCAAAAGACCACCGGATCCTCCCGGCCGAGGAGAATCGGCTGCGTTGTCAATTACGCAGCCGTCCACTCTGGATATGCCCAAACGACTGGTCGATCTCACGACCGGACTGCCCTCCCTCACTTCACTCTTCGACGAGCTCGGCCCCCTCGCGGAACATTCGGGAGGCGCCACGATCTACTACGTCCACCTCCCCTCCAACCGCTTGATTGAGGAGCGGTTTGGTTGGGAAACGCTAGAAGCCTATGACGGCCTAGTCTCGAATTTCCTCTGCAATGTCGCAACCGATGCCAAAACAACGCGTAGCCATTGCGTGGTCGCGCGGGCTTTCGCAGATGACTATGTACTCGTGGCTTCCGGTAGCGCTACGGACGAAGTTATCCGAAACATCACTGCCGAAGGTATGCGCGAGCATATCGATACGATGGATAACGAACTCGCGGCAATTCATGAAGTTTATGTCGGAATGGCGCAAATTGCGCCATTTCCCAAGATCCACCCCGAGCGCTTGCTTTATCGGGGGATCCAACAAGCACAAAGTGAAGCAACGGATGTCGGCCGACAGAAGATCTCGATTCAAACTCGGCTATTAGACCGCTGTATCGCTCGTCGAAATTTTTCGATGGTATTCCAGCCAATCGTAAGGCTGGCGGACCGCGAGATTTTTGCGTATGAGGCGCTTGTACGCTGTCCGGAACAACAGCTACGCAACCCACACGTCCTTTTTAGTATCGCCGAACAGGGTGGGAGAATTTGGCCCTTGTCCCGGCTACTTCGCTCACTCGCGGTAGACGCGCTGCCTCAGATGCCCGACGACGCGCTTCTCTTCATTAACCTCCACCCATCTGATTTCGATGATCCGGAACTTATTACCGGCGAACCAAGAATAACGGAGCATGCCCACAAGTTGATCCTCGAGGTAACAGAACGGGCCGCGATCACCGATTTCGATCGGTTCAGCCGCAACGTTCAGCCGCTTAGAGATGCGGGCATTCGAATCGCCGTAGACGATCTGGGTAGTGGATACGCCGCGCTAAGTTCGGTTACGGAAATCAATCCGGACTTCATCAAATTTGATATGACTTTAATCCGTGACATCGATGCGAGCCCCATTCGCCAAAACCTTCTACGCAACATGATCTCCTTCGCCGCCGATACCGGTACCGAAGTCATTGCCGAAGGTGTGGAGACGAAAGAGGAACTGGCAACCCTTTGCGAGCTGGGAAGCGATTACGTGCAAGGCTATTATTTAGGCCGCCCCAAACCAGGCTTTGACAGCCAAACCGACCCGGAGTGAGCCGACCTACTGAGGCTTGGCTATTTCGGCCATTCTCATAGTATTATCTCCGCGTAAGCATACCATCTAAAGACAGGAGTCCCATGAAGCCCGTCAGCGATATCCTCTACGTTGTTTCGGACGAGGCCAAGAATCGTGTGCGCAAGGAGATGGAGGGGGCGGGTGGGCAAAGGCCACGCGGTGCGCGAAGCAAGGACTGGGTCGTCATTCCCTGGAAGGGAGTGACCTGCCGCTTCCACCTCATCAGCGGAATTGACGAAGCCTTGGCCCAATTGGTCGAACATTACTATAGCTTCGTTGTGGTCGACGACCGCGCAGCAAGTGCCCGAAAAAAGACGCCCACTTCGCTCGCCATAACGTTCATGGAGCGGGTTCATTATTCCGCCGACCCCGATCGACGCTACCCACTCTCCAGAATTATCGCGGTCCTCGAAAAGGGGAAAGATCTAGCCGACCGTTCCTTCGCACTCGGAAGGATGCGCATCGCGGGCTTCGTAGCCGAACCTTTTTCTGGTGCACTATTCGAGCAGATGGATGACCTCTACGATCCAGACCCCGGAAAAACGGCCATCTGTCTCTCCGGTGGCGGTGTCGAGGGTTTCCTTTTTGAACTGGGCGTACTCAAAGCCATCAACGCGCACCTGCAATCCCGGGCTGTCACTGATTTTGATATTTACTGTGGCATTAGCGCGGGCGCTATTCTCAGTGCATTCTTGGCCAATGGGACGGAACCCGAGGATATGGCGGGCGCGCTCACCGACAGCTCCCAGAGCACCGTCGCCCCCGTAACACCGCAGATCATATTCGACCCCAACGTGAGAGAATACGGTGCGCGCCTTCTTTCGCTGGCGAAAAACCTCCCTCTAAGGGGTATCAACGATCTGATCTCCAACGTCCTAAAAAGCGTGCCGACGGGGTTCTTTAGGGGCGACGCCCTACAATCTTTCTTGGAACAACAACTGAGCGAAGCAGGACGCACTGACGATTTTCGGCAACTCCAGCGCGAGCTCTATATTGGCGCGACCGAACAAGATAGCTCCGCCCATGTTGTCTTTGGCGCAGGGCAATGGGCAGACGTTCCCATCTCTGCGGCCGTCCGCGCCTCTACGGCATTGACGCCGTTCTTCGAACCCTTGAAAATCCGAGGCCGGTACTTCGTCGATGGGCAATATACCCGAACGTCGAACTTCCATCTCGCAGTGGAACGGGGTGCGAAACTGGTGATCATCGTGGATCCATTGGTTCCGCTCCGCGTTCAAGAACCTGGCTACGTCAAACGAAAAGGCGGGGTATTTGCAGGTCTTCAGGCGCTAAAGGCCGTCATTCATACGCGGTTCATGCACGGCTTCCAAGCCGCTGTAGAGGCACATCCCAACGTCGACTTCGTACTCTTCCGACCCGAAGGTGACGATATGCGTTTGATGAGTGGATCCCCCATGAAGTACAACATCCGCGTTGAGATCCTCAACATGGCCTATCGATGCGCGGTGAGAAAGATCCAACGAGACTATGAGATCCTCGCCGGTACGTTCAACAAACACGGCTATACGCTTCAGCGCCACCCGCGTCTACGCATGGCTCACCGCTCCGTCTTTTAGAAAAAAGAACTTTCCTCCGCAAAATTGATCGCGCGCCTTGTCCGATGATCGAGATTCCTGTAATAGGGAGTTCGTCTGTCGCGCTGGGAATTTGCACACTTGTTCACAGCATGTAGCGGAAAACTTTGTCACCTGCACAGCATAGAGTATCGTGATCACGTTATCCCACACTAGCCGGAAGCGATTCGTGGCAGCGGACCCACTCGATATCTACGTTGATACCGACGTCCAAATGCAGTCGGTGGATACCCCGAAAAAAATCGTCGAGGCGTTGCGGCGAGAACTTCGGCAGCTGCAGAAGCGACCCGCCGGAACCGGGCCCACGCCCAAAGTCGGAAATCTGATCAAGACAAAAGAGGGTCGCCATCTGGTCCCCCAAGGGATGCTGGGACGGCTCACCGATATCTGTCACCGCCATGGGATCGCCTATAACGTTGTCGATCGACGCGCGATGGTTTCGTGTCCGGCCATACGCTGCACGCTCCATCTGAAAAGCGACCAACAGTTAGCCAATCGCCGCCTTTTGCTGAAAGACAGCGGCGTGCTGGTTGCCCCGCGCGAAAGCGACCGACTTGCTGTTGCTGCTGAGCTTCTCGCTCGTCGGCAACAGCGATGCCTCATCCTTGTTCGCTCGGCAGAACAAGTCGACTCATGGCTGAATTTTCTCAGAACAGCCCTGAAACTGGATGGAGTCGACCTCGTCACGCACCGGCAGAAGACGGGCCAATCCCGGGTGGTACTCACCACGTACCAGCGAGCGGCAGGGCTTGCATCCGATGAACTACGTCATGGCTACGGCATGGTCATCTTCGATGGTCTAGGTCAGGTTGAGCAGTCGATGGTTATGTCGGTTAGCCGAAGTGTTGGCGCGCGCTATCAGCTTGGCCTTTCCGACAGAGCAACCCGCGAAGATGGCTTAGAGGGCGTCATTTTCGCCTGCCTGGGGGGTATCGCTCATACCCTGCTCAGCAGCAAACCCGATCAACTCATACGACTTGCCTACCGCGCCAAGGAAAGTGGATTCGACTACCCCTACGAAGGCAGAGTTCAGTACCAAGCGCTCTTGGCCGCACTTGCATCGGACGAGGAACGAAACAAGGTCATCATCGACGACGTTGTAGCGGAAGCTGCAGGAGGAAAGGCCTGCTTGGTACTTTCCGAAAGGCGCGACCATCTAGACGCGTTGGCCACACGGCTGCCATCGACAATTACGTCCGAACAACTGACCAGTGATATCCGGCCGGCGGAACGTACGCGGGTCTTGCACCGCTTCAACAACGGTGAGACGCAGGTGCTCTTTTCCACAGGTCAGCTCGCTATCGATGCGCTCGACTCTCAGCGCGTTGAACGGCTCTTCTTCTGCTTTCCCATCGCGTACGGGCGCAAGCTAGAAAAACTAGTTGGTCTGTTGGCGCGGCCTTTTGCCAACAAAGAAGACGGCATTCTCTTCGACTACGACGACAGCGCCGTCACGCCGCTTCATAATTCATTTGAAAAGCGAAAGAAGATCGTAAGCCGCTTCATTCGCGCGGCCGAAAAAGAACTCGCGCAGAAAGCTCAGCTTTCCCTCGTGCCCTAGGAGGATTAATTTCGATCAGAAACGGATCGAAATTAATCCCAGCTGCACCAACCCCATCAAACCACCAAGCAGTCCCCCATAGATGACAAGGTAGACTTCCTCCTCCTTAAAAAGGCCCCTGAGCAGCTGTTCAAAGGCCAATTTAGGTAGCGTGGCCACCTTGTCGAAGAGGATTTTATGCACGTCGATTTGTTCCGCAGCTTGCGTGGCCACCATTTTGGAAATTTGCGGCAGCAATGCGCGAAACCGATCGACCATTTTCAGGCGTAGAGCCACCCGCTGATCTTTGGTCAGCACCATTTCCACCATGGATTTTATGGCGGGGAATCGCGAACCGATGAGGTCCTCGTAGTGCTCGGCTGCGGCGTCGTCTATTTCCTTCGGGATAAGCGCATCGATCAACTTGATGAAAATCTCATCCGCGATGATCAGTTCGGCTGCTGCGATCTTAGCCTGAGCTTGCGCGATCTCTCCCTGACGTTTCGGAAATAGGCCCTGAAATTTGAATGGACCAATTCCCCTCGGCTGGCGCGGGTAGAAAAGCATCTGGATGGCGAGATAGTTGGTGATAACGCCAACCCCCATGCCAACGATTGGAAGTAAATAGTTCATCGGCAACAAGGTGATAAGACCGTATTGGCCGAGACCGATCAGGAAGCCAAAGATGCCACCGTAGTATTCGATGAATTTGAGTTCCTGGCTGGAAACTTCGTAGATAACCTCTTCCAGCCGTATCGGACCCCAATCTACGACTTTCTGCGCGATCAGATCCGTGAGATTGAGGGCATCGTCGGCTTTGGTCTCGATCCATTTGATCAGCGCGGGCAATTCCTCTTCGAGCTTGGCCTCTATTTGCGGGCGAATGGACTCCAGGACATCGTCGGTCAGGAGTTTCTTCTGTCCCTCCGATAGCTCATCTTTGAGTTCGCCCAGCACGGAAGGAATGAGTTCTTCGAGTACCGGCTTGAGCTTTCGAAATAGATGTTCGAGATTCGCTTGGCGAACCATCTCGCCGGTCGTCATGAAATCGTTCGTGATAACGCCGGCAAGCTGGCGGGCGAAGTGACGATGGTGTTTTGGCAACACGCCCTGGAACCGAAATTTCCCTAACTTTTTCGCATGATAGGGGCGAAAGAGCATCTTTACGGCAACGACGTTCGTCAGCCAACCGATGACGGCACAAACGCCGGGAATAAGAATGATCAGCACATACCAGGGAATCGATGTCATGGGCTCTCGCTATGCAGCGGGAAACGATACCACGAGCACAGTGGAATCCGAAGTCCCCTGCACAACACCAGGGCGGCAGCAATGGGGTAAAAGGACAACCTCTCCCCTTTCGATGGCCACTGCCGGATGATCGTCGGCGCCCTTCAGCTGGCAACTTCCTGCCAAACCGACGACGACGAGCGGTCCAGCACCGTCCAACTTTTCCTGCACGCCGGCTGTGAGCTGAACCGATCGCACGGCAAAATGGCCGGCATCGAGGTCACCGCGAACCATCGCCGGGCGAGAATCGAAATCAACGCATTTTAGGGCCTGTTCAATATGAAGCTGACGCGGCTTGCCATCTAAACCCACGCGGCCCCAGTCGTACGCCCGGTAAGTGGTATCTGAAGGCTGCTGTACCTCGGCCAAGAGCATACCCGCCCCAATGGCATGAAACGTTCCTGGACATACGTGGACCATTTCACCAACCTTGGGCCGATGCGCCACCAAGAGTTCCTCAATAGAGCCGTCGCCTATGGCTTTGGCGAGGATTTCGCCGTCTACGCCCTCTTTCAAGCCGACATATAGACGCGCGTCTGGATCAGCCTGCAAGACGAACCAAACTTCGTTCTTGGCACGCCCGCCAAGCTTGGCAGCATTCTCTTCATTGGGGTGCACCTGGACAGAAAGCGTCTTCGCAGCGTCGATGAATTTGACGAGCAGCGGAAAACGTCCGCCGTCTAAGCCAACGGGGCCGAGTAAATCGTCACGATGATCGCGAACCAAATCGTTGAGCGACGCGCCGGCGAGCGGCCCCTCATGGACCACGCTTTGGTCGCTGACGATGTCGACCAGTTCCCACGATTCTCCGATCGGAAGGGCGGGATCGCAGGACTTGCGCAGTTGGCTTCCCAGTTTACTTCCACCCCAAACCAGCTCCTTGAAGAGAGGGCTAAACACAAGTGGATACAGGGGTTTTTCTGACATTGGGAACCTCCGGAATTGACCCGCGTCTATTGACTCAGCCGTGGAAACGGCATACGACTCACTGTGTCATTAACAGAGCCGTCACGCCTTGGCCAGCCTTAAGCCGGGCATCTGAGGTGTGACCTCAAAACGACCAAGGAGTGATCATGGCCCGACAAATCAAGCGCGTCGCAGTTCTAGGCGCAGGCGTGATGGGCTCGGGAATTGCCGCCCACCTTGCTGGCGTCGGATTGCACACCCTCCTCTTGGATATTGTGCCCCCCGAGCTAAGTGATGAGGATAAGAAGCGAGGCGTGAAACGAAGCGATATGTCGTTTCGTAATCGCTTTGCCGATTCGGCAATTCAACGAGCGAAGAAACAGAAGAAGCCACCGGTCTTTTATCATCCAAACGATACAGATCTTATCACAGCCGGTAACTTTGAAGATGACTTGGGCAAAATCAGCGAATGCGACTGGGTGATCGAAGTCATCATCGAAAACCTGGACATCAAGCGCAAGCTTTTCACCCAACTCGACGAATTTCGTCAGCCGGGCACGGTGATTACCTCGAATACATCGGGGCTAAAGATCGCCGACATGGTGGAAGGCCGCTCTGAAGATTTCATCAAGAATTTCTTCGTCACACACTTCTTCAATCCCGTGCGCTTCATGCGTCTGCTGGAACTCGTCCCCGGCGAGGATACGGATCCCGAAGTCTTTGCTGCGATGGCAAAATTCGGCGCCGATCGTTTGGGCAAGGGAATTGTCTTCGGCAAAGATACGCCGAACTTCGTTGCCAACCGCATCGGCACCTTCGGCATGATGTACGCGCTCCACGCCATGGTTCGCGAAGATTTTACCGTTGAAGAAATGGATGCGCTTTTCGGCCCGGCCACCGGTCGTCCAAAAAGTGCCCTCTTCCGCACTGCGGATATCGTAGGCCTCGACACGCTCGCTCATGTTTCTCAAAACTGCTACGACGTACTCGTCGACGATGAAGGCCGCGACACCTTCAAGCCACCTGCATTCCTCGACGAAATGTTGAAGCGCAAGTGGCTCGGACAAAAGACCAAAGGCGGTTTCTATAAGAAGGTAGGCAAAGAAATCCAAGCCTTGGATCTGAAAACCTTCGAATACAAAACCAAAGAAAAGGTTCGTGCCGACTCATTGGGCAAAGCCCGCAAAATCGACAGCGCTGGCGACAAGATCAAAATGGTCATCAACAGCGACGATAAATTCGGCAAGCTAGCTTGGGAAAGCACAGCACAAACGTTGGCCTATGCCGCCCGCCGCTTGGGTGAAATCGCCGACGACGTTGTCAATATCGACAACGGCATGAAATGGGGTTTCAATTGGGACCTCGGACCTTTCGAAACTTGGGACGCTATCGGCTTGGCCGAATCCGTCGAACGTATGAAAGCGGACGATATCGATCTTCCTGACTGGGTAGATACGATGATCGAGGCCGGGCATACAACCTTCTACGCGGGCACTGCGGAAGTACCCACGTTCTACGACGTCACGAGCGGCAGCTATAAGCCAATTCCTCGTGACGATCGAGAAATCAACCTTCCAGCGCTCAGAGAATCCGATGCGGTCGTGAAGAAGAATAGTGGCGCCACACTCTTCGATATTGGCGACGGCGTATTGATGCTCTCTTTTCACACCAAAATGAATGCTGTGGACAACGATATTATCGAGATGCTCCATGCCTCGGTAACCTTGGCCGAAGAAGATGGCTGGAATGGTGTGGTCATCGGCCACGACCATAAAGATGTCTTCTCCGCAGGCGCCAATCTCTTTGGCGTGCTGATGGGTATCAACCAAGGCAAATGGGATGATTTGGACACCATGATCAAATCCTTCCAACAAGCCACATTGCGCTTGCGCAACTCGGATATTCCCGTGGTAGCAGCCCCTGCGGGTCTTGCTCTAGGCGGTGGTGCTGAAATCGTGATGGGTTGCGATGCAATTCGCGCACATTGCGAACTGTACATGGGCCTGGTTGAAGTTGGCGTCGGCTTGATTCCCGGCGGCGGTGGCAACCTACAAATGATCGACCGTACCTGTGGCGATCTTCCCGATCGCGCAGACTTCGATCCAATGCCCCACCTACAACAGGCCTTCCAAAATATCGCGATGGCTCAAGTATCTATGGGTGGTGAAGACGGCCGCGTCAAAGGCATGCTTCGCACCAGCGATCAAGTCACACTCAACCGTGAACTCCTCTTGCACGATGCCAAGCAAACCGTTCTTGGACTCGCACGCGCTGGCTATCGCAAGCCGCGACCACAGAAATACCGCCTACCCGGTAAGAGTGGTGCCGCCACGTTCCAGTGGATGGTCGAGAATATGAAGCTCGGTGGTTTCGTAAGCGAGCACGATCAAAAGATCGCCCGCAAACTATCATGGGTGCTTTGCGGTGGTGACACATCGACACGTGTTCACGTCACAGCAGACCAGATCTTAGATCTGGAACGAGAAGCCTTCCTTTCACTTTGCGGTGAGAAGAAGACTCAGGAAAGAATGCAGCATATGTTGATGAAGAACAAACCGCTGCGTAACTAAAACCTCAACGGTGCGCCCACGGGCAGCACCATTGCAGCATTTACGCTGCGGATATAAGGAGTCTAGCATGCGAGACATTGCCATTGTTTCCATTGCACGCACAGCCGTTGGACGCGGACATAAGGGCAAACTTCGCGATACGCGACCCGATACAATGGGTGGTGCAGTCGTTAAGGAAGCGCTTAAACGAGCCAAAGGGGTCAAAGGCGAAGAAGTCGGCGACCTCGTCATGGGCTGCGCCTTCCCCGAGGCAGAACAAGGGCTGAACGTTGCCCGAAATATCGGCTTCATCGGTGGTCTACCCCACGACGTCCCGGCGATGACCATCAATCGTTTCTGTTCTTCAGGCATTCAGGCACTCGCGATAGCGGGTGGCCGAGTGGCCTTGGGCGGAATCGACGTAGCCATCGCGGGTGGCGTTGAATCGATGAGTATGGTGCCGATGACGGGTGTTAAGCCTTCAGCGAGCGCCGCCCTTCTCGAAAGCTACCCCGATGCTTTCGTCAGCATGGGCAATACGGCCGAAAACGTCGCCAATAAATACGACGTTAGCCGTCAGGCTCAAGACGAATTCGCTCAAACGAGCCATGCCCGCGCCGCTGCAGCCATGAAGGCTGGTTATTTCAAATCCCAAATCGTGCCTATCAAAACGCAATTTATTGATGAAGCCGGCGTACATGACGTAACCGTGAGTGCTGACGAATGCCCTCGACCGGGAACCAATATGGAAGGGTTGGCGAAATTACGCCCTGCCTTTTCCACGCGCGGTACGGCTACTGCGGGAAATAGCTCCCCCATTAGCGATGGTGCTGCCGCTGCCGTCTTGATGACAACCGATGAAGCGAAGCGCAGAAAGATCACCCCTCTGGGCATTTTTCGTCATTTCGTGGTTGTTGGTGTTCCGCCGGAGATCATGGGCATCGGCCCCGTACCGGCAATTCGCAAGCTCATGGACGTCTCCGGGCTAAGCCTCGACGATATCGACCTCTTCGAAATCAACGAAGCCTTCGCTGCACAAGCGGTTTATAGCGTACGCGAACTGGGTATCGACCCAACCAAGGTCAACCCAAATGGCGGCGCAATCGCCCTAGGACATCCCCTCGGCGCGACGGGTGCAATTCTCACAGCAAAGATGCTTTATGAATTGCAGCGTACGAAGAAGCGCTACGGGGTCGTCAGTATGTGCATCGGTGGCGGAATGGGCGCAGCCGGCCTGTTCGAGCGCGCCTAAGTCCGTTTTCTTTCTGAAACATCCTACTTCTCCAATTCCAACGCCATAATCATTATCTCGGCACTCGGATGATCTCCGGTCGTCTTGTTGACCGCATCGTCCCAAACCAGGTCTTCCGCATCCGTATATTTAGCGGACAGCTTGGTGCTATCGGTAATGTCACGAAGATATCCATCGGCATTGGCGCCTTCACCCACGGCGGTGATAACGGGCGTTATCTCGGAAATCTTGGGTAGCGGCGCGTAGTCTTTGGCTTCGGTCTGCCCATCGTACCAATACCCCCAGTAGCGGCCGGCGTTAAGGTCACCCGTTCGCGCTTCTAGCGCCATCGTAACGGTGTTGCCGTCAGTAACGAGACCATTGATGCGATGGGTGGTACGTGTCAGTTCGGTGCTGCCATTATAATAGAACGTCGACCAATTTCTTTCTCCCGTTGTCGAATCCGCTGAGACCAATAGCGCGTCTCCCAGAGCAATATCCCAGCCGCTATCGCCGATAGCCCCACCGATGAAGAGATTCCCCGCTTCGTATAATAGAACACCGACGGCCGTATCGGTATCGTTACCCGTTGGAATCGCCTTCATCCAACGCAACGCCCCCTTGTCATCAAGACTCCCCCAGTTGAATGCCAGTTCGTTCTTGGCTGGTACGACGCCTGAGAAGAAGACGTTGCCTTTATTATCGATAGCGAGCGCGTTGACCATACTCCCCGTACCGTATTCGATTCGCCGCGCCCAGTCGACGATCGGCGCAGCCCCGGTCGCGCCTTTCATCCGGACGATGTATCCGCTATTTCCAGCGTACTGCCCCCCCAAGAAGAGGTTCTCCTTGCCGTCGAAGGCCAGCGTCAGACAGCGGTCCGATGAATTCACTGCGAATTCGATTTGCCGGGCGAAAATGACAGCACCATCGCTCTTCTGAAGTGCCAGAAGTAACGATTGATCCGAACCATTCGTACTGCCTGCGACGAAGACGTGGTCGTCACCCGTTGCATTGATGCCCGTTGCGTAGGAACCATCGCCGCTGCCGGAAATCGTCTCAACCCGACTCCATAACTTTGACCAAACAAGGTCACCCGTGCTGGGATGGATTTTGGCCACCCAAGTATAAAATGAAGAATTTGCAAACGACCAACTATAATTACCAACAACGTAGAGATAGCCGTCGTCTCCCCAGGAGATCGCATTGGTGACACCCGCACGAGGCGTCACTCCGCCTCCATTGCCAATGCGATCGGTGAACGGACCATTGAACGCTTTCGCCCAGGCGAGGCTGCCGTCTGCATTCATTCTCGCGATGGAAATCGCATGATTGGAGTGTTCTAGATCGGCCGCGAAATACACGGCGCCGTTTCCATCCATTGTCATGGCCACCGCGTTTTCACGTTCACGGTGATCACCTAGCAATTTCTGCAGAACGAGCTTTCCCCCGGAAAAAAACTCGGACGTGGGTGCTCCGCTACCCTTGATGTCGACGAGAAACTCTTGTTTTCCGCCATCGTCATAGGATATCGAAAGCGAAGCGGCACGGGCCTTTCCAATCACGGGAGAAAAACGAATTTGAAAGCTCAGAATGTCGTCAGACTCCATAATGAGATCGGAAATAGCGAGTTCTTTGGTATTCGATTCGCCATCGAGTAGCGCCCATTCTTCCGCTTGGGCATCGCCCTCCCCGACCAGGGAAATACTCTTGATCGTTACGCTGTGGGTCGATTGATTCTTCAATATCAGCCGGTCGACTTGAACATCAAAAAGAGAAATGGCCACATCGGCTGCCCCAAGAGGCATATTGTACGTATCACCATGGGCAATGGTGTTTTGCTCTTGGGTCAAACTCAACACGGTATTGGCCGAACCACCGTCGCCGCCGGCATCCGTGCCTTCGCCCGTAGCGGGATTATCGCTACACGCAGTGAGTCCTCCCCACAAAAAAAGCGTGTAGAAAGCGTAGAGTAGGAATAGTCGTTTGAGGGTCGGTCGGTATTGAATCAGTTGGGGAGATTGTTGGGTCATCGGCTAACCTTTTGGCTTCGCGGCGGAGTATCCATCGACAACCGACAACGTGTAAAGGGTGCGAAAAGCCGCCACTTAGAATCCGCAACGGCTAAGACGGGGTGGATATTCCCCTTGGGTGAGAATAATTTGAGAAGGAATAATGCAGGGGTGCTAAAGTTAGCCATGGCCAAAAAAGACCACAACGCTCAAACCCCACAAACGATGACTCGGCGCCGATTTGTACAGGGGCTCGCCGCAACAGGATCGGGGCTCGCGACGATAGGCGCCAGCGGTGCCTGCAGCGATAGTGGAACGACGCCGCCAGGACCTGTGGATGCGGGCGGCGCGCCTTCGGATGGCCTGGTCCCAAAGGTGGATGGCGGGGGCCAGCAAACGGCCACGGTGCATATGGTCACCGGCGGCGACTGTTTCACCGGCATCGCAAAACTATGGGAAATGCTGGGTGGTGTCGAAGCCCATATCGATCCCAGCGATACCGTCATCATCAAAGCCAACGGCCAATGGCCTTACCAGGGCTATACGCATACGGGCTGCATCAAGGCCGTGATCGACGGTATTTTGGCCATGGAAGGATTCACGGGTGAAATCTTCATCTGCGATAACGTGCAGGAATACGGCTATGACGGCGATTTCGGTTTCGATGCCGGCGAGACCCGCCGCACCCATAACTGGCCGGATCATAATTGGAATTCTCTTGCCGCTGAATACCAGAGTCAGGGGAAAAAGGTTGCCACCAAACGCTGGAAAAATGGAGGCAATGCCATTACGGGTCCGTCAGGAGGAGAAGGCTGGGTACGCGATTTCTTCACCTTCAATGGACTGAAGACGTTCTTATCCTACCCGATCTTCGAATCACCCCTCACGGCCGGACGTATGATCGACCCCAAAGGTGGCGTTTGGCAGGATGGGGCCTACACAGGCGAAAAGGTCAAATCGATCTTCATGCCCACGCTGAATAACCACGGCTACGGCAGCAGTGATTATGCCGGCGCCACCAGCGCCATCAAGAGTTTCTATGGTGCCACCGAAATCACCGGCGGCGCGGACGGCCGATTCGAAGGGGCGGCGAATATTCACGGCTCATCCTTCAGCCGCGACCGGGCTGACTATGGTGGCGAACTCGTTGCCCGCTATATTCAGAATTTCTACGCACCCGCACTCTATATTACGGCAGCGATTTGGAGCGGATGGCATTCTCGAACCGGGGAAGCGAAGGAAACAAAGACCGTCTTGGCCGGAACGGATCCGGCTAGTCTCGATTATATCGCTTGCAAAGAAGTGTTATGGCCGGCCCATAAAGCCTTTGATTTTCTCAATCCAGATAACGAAAATAATACCCGCAAGCAAATCCAAGGTTGTGTCAAAGGTGGTGTTGGCATTAGTGATCCGGAGCGGATCACGGTCGTCAGGGCGACGATCTAATCTCGCGAAAACCTAGCGGTTCTTCGCAGCCCGTTTTCTTCGCCGACCCAAGAATAGGAAACCGAGAAGAATGATGTAGTAGGGTGAGCCGCTGGATTCCGCGACACTACAATCGCAACCGCCAGGTTCGACATCCTTGCTGCCATCGGTCTTGGGCATTTGACCATCTGAGTTGGTCGTGTTTAGAAAATCTTCGACCGAATCGGAAGGCGAAACACCTTTGTCTCTCCATTTTTCATTGCTATCCGCCACTGGACCATCGGTCTTCGGCGAATCCGTACCGGCGTCAACATTTGGCGGCAAATCGAAGGACGGCGCATCATGGGTATTCGCATCAACGCCAACATCGACGCCAGCGTCAACGTCAACAATCGCAGAGCAGACGCCACCTTGACAGGTTCCCACGCTACATTTCGCTCCATCCGGCTTGGGGGGATTATCGCAAATGCCATTGGCCGGATCGCACGAACCGACCGCGTGGCATTCGTTGAGAGCGGTACAAACCTTGGGCCCCCCTGCCCCACATAGGCCCGCGAGGCAGGTCGTATTTTCGGTACAGAGATCTCCGTCGTCGCATGACGTCGCATCGGCGGCAAGAACGTCGACGGGACAGACGGTTGACGTCCCGTCACAGAGTTCCGCAAGGTCGCAACTTCCGTTGGAGGCACGGCATTCTTTCGTGTTGGCCAACGGCACGCAAATACCGTCTTGGGCGGCCCCAAGCGCAACGCTGCATGCCTGGCAATCGTTCAGGTCCCCATTGCCGCACGCGCTATCGCAGCAAACCCCATCGACACAATCTCCGCCACCGCAGTCCGCCGGGGAGGTACAGTTTTGGCCCAGCGTCGGGTTGGTGAACAGCAAGCGCGAGACCCGGATACGATTCGTTACCACGGCGGGGTCATCATCATACGCGGTCAGTGCCAAAAGGGTCTGTCCGGCGCCTTTACCGACGATGGCGGGCGTTTCGGGGCCCGAATAGGCAACGACAGCTTCACCCGCGAGGTCAAGCACGGTTCCCGCAGAGGAAATGCGTGCTGCATATACCGAAGTACCCGACGGATAAGTATTGTAACAGGATGGGAGCGCCGGGATAAACCGGCATGGAGGAGCGGATGAAAGAGCCGTACATCGAGGGAGTAGCGAGCCACGATGGCCCCGAGTCATGCGCAGACAACCGCGAGG
>Ga0257122_1000451_pt1 | contig 37119 bp, 29 predicted proteins | sample SI106_120metaG_FD_190146 | JGI IMG/M metagenome (GOLD analysis project Ga0257122, IMG submission 190146) | Marine microbial communities from Saanich Inlet, British Columbia, Canada - SI106_120 | ecosystem: Environmental > Aquatic > Marine > Inlet | place: Canada: British Columbia | collected... | reverse complement strand
GCAGCTCGTCTAATAATTCTTTTCGTATCTTGCTCATGGTTCCCTCCTGTTACAGGATCGGAACCTGACCGTAAACCCACTCAGCTATTTACACAGAATTCCTGACAGTCCCCTGAAATGTAGGCAAAGGAATACCCGCGCTTCAAGTAAAGCTAAGACCCCATTCCGTCAGTTGCCCATTGCGCCTCGGGACGTTCTTTGTTCTCACGTTCTTCTTTCTTCACTCTTTCCTGCCGGGTTGAACCGCCGCGAGGTGTCTCAACATACTCTACGGCAACCCCTGTGAAGACAGCAACGGGACGTTCGGTCGATGTCGTGGTGCCACTGAGAGCCCCTAAAAGGTCCAATCCGGCATTTCCCTGCCGACGCAATTTGTAGGTCTTCGAGACGGAGACCACAGCATCCGCCCCCATAGCCTCAGCGTCCCGCTTTAACCGGTCGAGCAACTCCTCATCGGAACTCGAGCCGCCTCCCATCACCTCCAACAGAGAAATCTGCCTCATACTCCGTTGGGGGCTATGCCCAAAATATAGCGCCACCTCACCTTCGTTGTTCTCGTATCGTTGTGTATCGAGCGTGGTGCGATTGCTCACAACGTCATAGCCGTAGCATCCCCCCAAGAGAATACCGAGACAAAGCCAAAGCCCTTGATGGAATAGCCGGCACAATGGTAGCCGCTTCATAGTTCCCCCCCCGAGGTTTGGAACCGGATACCCAGCCGCAGGTTACAAGACAATCTGAGGAGCGATGAAATGCAGTCGTATCCCTCAGAACAGTGCGGCGCCGACAAAAATTACGTCGATGCTGTTTCTATTAGAGCAGTCTCAAATTAATCGCGGGCTTTGAATTTGGGCGTCCCACAGTCGTCACGGCGCGCTCAGGTCTTCGGTTCTTAGCGAACCTTTCCGCGCATGGGGAAGGGCTTCAGGCTCGGGAATTCTCCGGTAGAACCTTTGGAACTGCGCTCAGATGAGGTCTTGCTTTTCTTCCGGGTTCGAGGACGTTTCCTGGCCTTCTTTTTCCGAACCACCGGCTGACTTTTGCCTGCTTCGGTTGTGGCAAGGCTGGTGGTGTCCACGGCTAGTTTCTTCAGCTCAGGTGTGAGCGTTCGCGCGCTGTCCACATTCCATTCGATCGTTCTCGTCAGATAGCCCGCGGCACGTAGGGTTAGCTCAATGGAGGCCCCATTTCGTGCCTGAAAAGAGCACGGAGAGTCTTGCCCCTTCAGAGCCTGTCCATCCAATACGATCTCACAACGCACATTGGGAGTGGTGGCCTTTATTTGGACTGCGAAAGTCTTGTTGAGCTCGGGCTTTTCGGTCTTCGTTTCTTGAACCAGGCCAGCAAGACTCGCCGCCGGTGTGATGGTCGAACTGGCTATTTCCGGGGTGGGACCACCGCGCGACATGACAATCAACAGGGCTACAACCCCGGTGCAGACGATTCCCCCAGAGGCTGCGAGCCAAGCTGTTCGACGCCTGCGAGCCGCCTCCCTCATGGAGGAGATTTCTCCAAGAGCGGAATTCAATGTGGTCGTGATCTCTTTCAGTGCAAGGGCATCGCCACCGACATTCAAATCGTCCGGCAGGGCCGCGAGCATTTCGGCATTGGCCGTTCCCGAGTCGAATTGGGGACGTTGAACCGGAGCTTGCGGCCCGGTTCCCCTCGGCACAGGCGAGGGAACGTGTGTCTTCGTCTTGGGGAATATTGTCTCCTGACAGGCGAGGTCACGAACGGATTCCTCCAATGCCTCGTAGAGCTTCGTTGGCGATTGGAATCGCTGTCTAGGTTTCTTGGCCAAAGCGCGGTGAATCACGTCAACCAGTTTCTTTGGTAAACCTTCAACCACCTCATTCAACGGGGGCGGTGCGTCCTTGACATGCATCGCCATGATCATCGGTGCTCGTGCCCCATAAAACGGCGGCCGACCGGCGAGGGCCCAATAAAGGATAACTCCCAAAGCGTAGATATCTGTGGCTGGACCGATATCCTTCTTTCTTCCTTCGACCTGTTCTGGGGCAATCGTAACCGGAGAGCCAAGGACCATTCCGGTTTGGGTCAGCTCACCATCGTCGACCGATGAACCGAATACCTTGGCGATACCGAAATCGATCAGCTTGACTGAGAGCTCCTTACCTTCTTGGATGAAGATATTGGGAGGCTTGAGGTCTCGGTGGATAACGCCAGCATCATGCGCCGCCTGCAGCCCCTGGCAGAGTTGCTCAAAAATCGGGAGCAGATCGTTTAGCGGCAGTTGGCCGGCATCCTTAAGCCTCGCGCCAAATTCTTGGCCCTCGAGGTATTCCATCACGTAGTAGGGTTGCCCGCTTTCCAGCCGACCATAGTCGTAAATCTCGATGATTCCCGGATGGCGCAATCGGGCGAGGGTTTTTGCTTCGGTGAGGAAGCGCTCGCAGAGGGACGTTCTGTCGAGCATGGCCTTGTTGAGGATCTTAACCGCGACTTTCCGGCCGATCTCCGGATGCTCCGCCAGGTAAACGCTGGCCATACCTCCGCGACCGATCTCTTCCCGCAGCAGGTAATTTCCAAGCCTTAGGCCGATATTGCTGTCGTTTTTGTCATCTGCCATACAATTAACCGGGGCTATTCAACTAAGAACATCGACCCTAATCTGGGCGTGTTTAGCGATTCTAGATCTTTTTCTAATGGAATATCAGGCGCTCAAGTCGGTGTAGGTTCTACTTGTGGGTCGCTTGGGCCCAATTGAGGTATGCGGACGGCGGGCGTTACGGCACTAGGCCTAGAATCTATTTGCCTTGTGGCTAGCCTTCCCGTGACGTTTGCCTTTGCCGAAGCGCCCTTTGCCGGATTTTCCGAAGCGATTTCCGCGACGACGGTTGTGGCATTTTTTGCGCATTTCCTTGCGCTGCTGTGGGGTTAGCACGCGCATCAGCTTGAGCTGAGTCTTAACCCCCGCTTCCATCATACGCCCCTTCGCATTACGCGCTTTTCGCATCGCATCGAGGACCTTTCCTTCGTTGGGCAGGTCTTCTTCAAAGAGAATGCGCAGGCGAACCTTTTGTTCCGCGGCTTGGCTCTGAAGCCTGACGCGCTTGGTCAGAAAGTCGTTGCGAACCGTTCGAATGCGAGTGATCTGGTCGTCATTCAGCCCCAATTTTTCCTTCAGCATTTCTGGATGGGCACGCATCAGCATCTTGCCACAGCGTTTCATCGGGCCACCACCGCCCATCATTCCTTTGCCACCTCGGCGTCCACGACCTCTTCGACCTCGCCGGCCATATTGGCCAGGTCCACCCCACTGACCACCGCCACGACCACCCCACTGATCTCCTCCCCCACCTCCGGGGCCAGGTCCCTGGGCCAGGCCCACACCTTCGAACATCAACAATGCAGCACCCACAACAGCGACGAGACGAAACATGATAATCCTCCTATTGGATATTCGTTTTACTTCGTTTGCTTTCTGACCTGACAAAGAGCATGAATCGTGCCGGCCCCATTGGGACATAACCCGTTGAAATCATATAGACCGCGGATCAACGCAGGTGCCAAATGTGCACCGCCCTTTCCGTGGGGGTGCAAATGCTGCACTTTTCTCCAATTGTCGCCCTCGTTTGCTAACCTATTGTTCATCAATGGATAACGCGCCCGCAACATATCGCACCGAATCCCCTGAGGAAGGATCTCATAGAGGACGGCGCGCAGCCGTCACTGGCCTGCTGCTGCTCTGTGTCCTATCGGCGACCGGCCTGCTCTACATGGCGTACGCAAGTTACAAGACAATGCAGCGTGCGGAGCGCGCCGTCTTGCATGGGCGGGCGGCCGAGATCGCGGCATCGTTGAGTGCCTCCGCACGATTGACCAACGCGTTCAACGATCCAGAACGGCTGAAACTCCTCGTCGAAGCAGCAGCATCGGAAACGGTCTCATTGGTGATTGTGAATTTCGACGGTGACGTTCTCGCCGCAGCGCCCGCACCGGCGAAACACTTGCCACGACCAGAATCAATCTTGCCCAATATACGGCTCAAGGGAGAACTCCACCGACTACGCGAAACAAATGGAAAGCGCTACTTGGAATACTGGCGTCCCATGGCCGGTGGGCGTCGCCGGGGCGGACCCGGTCGTTGGCGCGCCAATCAGCGCCGAGCCGGGCGGGGCCTCACCAATGACGGTCGCCCCTTTCCGCGAATGGGCGGACCGCGCGGCCCCGGAGGTCGGCCGCGTGTCAAATTGCTCAGGGTCACCGTCGACGCGTCACTCGCGGCGTCGCTCACGGAACCGGCCTATACTACGCTGATCATGGCGAGTACCGTGGCCGGCCTTTTTCTTTTGTTGGGGTTCTTTCTCCACCGACTCGAACGGCGCACTGCAATCGCGGAAAGAGAATTACAGGGCAAAGAGGTCTTAGCATCACTCGGCGAAATGGCAGCAGTGCTGGCCCATGAAATTCGCACGCCACTCGGTAGCATCAAGGGTAACGCGCAACTCCTAGAGGAAAAGGATGCCGATAACCCATGCAGCCAGGCCATTGTGCGCGAAACCACCCGACTGGAACGATTGGTCAACGGCATGCTCGACTATGCGCGGCCCACACCACCACAGCGAACGTATGTCGACCCGAATCAAACGATGGCCCGAGCCCTGGAAATGGTTGCGCCCATCGCACTCAAACATGAGGTCAATTTGCTTACGGAAGCGGCAGACGACGGCACGCTATTGAATGCCGATGCCGACCAGTTGCTCCAGATACTGGTCAATCTGCTACAGAATGCGGTTGAGGCCGCGAAAGAAAACGATGCGGGCCTTGTTACGATTCGCGTACGCGCCGATAACAATGAAATCACATTTTCTGTACTCGACAACGGTCCGGGTTTTTCCGTCGAAGAGGAAAAACAACTCTTCCGCCCATTCTTCAGCAAGCGAAAAGGCGGCACGGGGCTAGGACTCGCCGTGGCCAAACGACTTGTGGAACGTCACCAAGGCCAACTGCGATTGAAAAACCGCGACGAAGGCGGCGCGGAAGCCAGCGCGGTATTTCCGCTGCGCGGCTAAACCTGAACGACGGCCAAAGACCACGCCGGAGAACCCCACTAGGGACTATAGATGACGGAAACGCAACGCCGAATACTGATCGCCGAGGATGACCCCTCCATGAGAGAACTCATGGGTCGGATACTATCCAACTCAAACTACGAGTTGAGTCTGGTCGAAGATGGACTTAGCGCCATCGCCAAACTCAGTTCTGAGTTCGACCTCGTACTAACAGATATGCGTATGCCTCGGGCTAGTGGCCTGGAGGTTTTGCGTTTCACCAAACGCCGGTGGCCCAATACCCCGGTCATCGTCCTCACCGCATTCGGTTCTATTTCGGGGGCCGTCGATGCAATGCGTATCGGCGCCTCGGATTATCTGAGCAAACCACTTCCCGATCCGCAAACCCTGCGCGACCTCGTTGCCCGCACTCTCGACAATAAAAGGGAGACCGTCGGTGAAACGGTAATCGGAGAACACCCCACGATGGTGCGTTTGGTCAACATGGCCAAACAGGTTGCCCAAACAGATACAACCGTCTTGCTGCTCGGTGAAAGCGGTACCGGAAAGGAAGTGATCGCTCAGTTGATTCACGACAGCAGCGACCGCGCGGATGCCCCATTCATCGCGGTCAACTGTGCCGCATTGAGTGAAGGTCTGCTGGAAAGCGAACTCTTCGGCCATGAGAAGGGCTCGTTTACGGGCGCTGTCTCGCAACACCAGGGAAAGTTCGAGCAGGCCGAAGGTGGCACACTTTTTCTCGATGAGATCGGCGAAACGAGTCCGAGTTTGCAGGCCAAACTATTGCGTGTGCTGCAGGAACGCTGCCTGCAACGCGTCGGCGGATCGGAAACGATTAAGGCCAACGTCAGAGTAGTCGCCGCCACGAACAAAGACCTTCAAGTTGCGGTCAACGAAAATAGGTTTCGCGAAGATCTATACTATCGGCTGGCGGTTTTCCCCGTCGAGTTGCCCGCCCTGCGCGAAAGACGTTCAGATATCGTCCTATTAGCTCAGCATTTCCTGCAACTCTTGACCCGAAATTCCTCCAAGACGCCGCCGCAACTTAGCAACTCCGCTCAGGAAGCACTACTCGCCTACCCCTGGCCGGGAAACGTGCGAGAGCTACAAAATGCTATCGAACGTGCCATCATACTCTCCGGCGGAGATGAAATCAGCAAAGCCGATCTTCATCTGGCGAATGCAACGAAGGTGGAAGAAGAGGCACCTACCCCTTCGGGTACGCTCAAGGAGATGGAACAGAGGGCCATCAAAGCCGCTCTCGACGCGGAGGACGGGAATCGCAAACGCGCGGCCAAAAGGTTGGGCATCGCTCTTCGCACGCTTCAATACAAAATCAAGGAATACGATCTTATTTAGCGCGCACAATAGATATCGTTACTGAAGGCGAGGGAGTTTCGTTTTGGGATCGAGGTGTAGCGACTTCTTACCCTGCAAAATCGACAACAGGTTTTGACCGATGAACGAACTGCGCCAGCCACCCAAGAGAGGATGCGAATGCGCTTCCCCCTGGCGATTGGCGGCGATCAATTCGGTGAGTTCATTGCGTGTACATACGATGCGTGAATCGATACCTTCGGCCAAACAATGGCCCTTCAAATAGCCCAAACAAATATCGAGCTGCGCTTCTTGTTTGCTATTCAGGCGCGGGCGCGTATTCATTTCGGGGCGATCTTCACGCGCAAGGCCTGCCGTAATCGCGTTGAGAATTGGCTCGTTATATCGGTTGCGCTCTTTTCCCCACACACCAGACCCGATGCGCATGGCTTTTGTTGACCGTGGCAGATCCTTGGCCAACGCCATCAATTGGTCGTCTGTCGCAATATGCCCGCGTGGACGGTCCCTTTTTTGCGCATCTTCTTCACGCAGGGCCGCCAGTTCCTGAATTACAGCCAGCTGCGGACCATCCAGTCGGCCAATGCCTTTGATTCGTCGAAACATATCCCGGGGCTCAAGAGGTTCATAAAACGACGATTGATCGAACTTCTTCATCTCGTCATCGAGCCATGCCCGCCGATCACCCATTCTGTCCGTCAGAAAATCGCGCACGCCGAATAAATAACGCACATCATTTTCAGCATAGCTGATCTGCTTATCCGTCAGTGGTCGGCGTAGCCAATTGGTTCGGGTTTCTCCCTTGGCCAATTTCACGCCCTGGGTATCGTCGACCAAATCGCGCAGGGATATCGTGGCGCTGAGTGAGGCGAATCCGGCGGCCGCTTGCGTGTCGAATATATTGCAGGGGACTTGCCCGGTGGCCGCCTTCAGAATGATGAGATCTTGGCAGGCATCGTGGAAGATCTTTGTCACGCTTTGACTGGCCATCACCGCTGCCAACGGAGAAAGATCTCTGATCGCCACCGTATCGATCAAAAAGCATTCCCCACTTTCTATGGCCGCCTGAATGAGCCCTAGTCGAGGATAGAAGGTTCGTTCCCAAACAAATTCCGTGTCGAGTGCTACGGCGGATTCGCCGAGTAGACGTTCCGCAAATACCTCGAGCTTCGTTGAATCGTCGATCATCATTTGCTCGTTACGCATCCTCTTCGGCTTCCCGGTCTTCCTTCAGGTAGACCTCGATAGCCTCGGCGATCTTCTTCCCGATCAATGAAGCCGTTTCCGCTGCACTGGCCCTGGAGGCTTCACCCTGATGGCTCCAGACCAAATCCTTGCGCACTTCGATCGACATCGCGCTGGTCCGATGGTGCGAGCGGCGATAGTCGTTGATCATTGTCGGCTGCGAGCGCAAATACTCGCTAATGGTTTCATAAGCCTGCCGTGCACGTTCAAATTCGTTCTTCCGACCTTCAGGCGCACGCCTGAACCGATGGAAATAGGCGCTCAAGGTTCCACTATCGGCCCGGCGCATATTGGTATTGAGCAACATATACCAAACCATCGCGTACGAAGGGTCGTCTGTGGTATGCGGAAAATCCTCTTCAAAAAGCCGTTTGAGGCGACGAAAGAAGAGCCATGGCTGGGCGCGAATCTCAAGACTGCCATCGGGTAAACAGTACGGGTAATTATGCTCGACAGAAATGCCCGCCTTTTCCAAGGTTAAGGCGAGCCTGTCGCGGAGAATCGGTTTGCAGCTCGATTCCGCGAGGATATCGGGAAAGAGCGGGTCGAAGGTACCGTAAGGGAGCTTCGAATTCTGCTGATAGCTGATCGACCGGCTGAGCAAGCTCGTGGCTGGACGCTCGGTCATCGAGAGATTGTGAGCATCGTAGGAATGGATGGCCAATCGAATGAACTTTCCTTCGAGAGCTTTTTCCATTTCGTCGGAAATAACGTCGTAGCATTGTTCGAGAACGTAGCGTTTTTCTAGGTGATTGAGGTTGCGGGCCATCGGATCGCTAATCGCCAAGCGTTCCAGCGGTGTTGCTCCTGGATAGCTACATCCCGGGAAACGGTTGAAGTCCATCACCACGCGCGCAACTGTAATACGATAGTAGCCGTCGAGCCCCAGCTCCTTAGCCACATGGGCCGCAACGAGGTTCGCTCCCCAATCTCGCTCCCGCAGAAAATGCTCCCACAGAGAACCATCTTCATGCATCCATTTGACGCGGGGCGACTTGAGTAGGGGCTCGGGTATGACCGCACCGTCGTGAACCGTATCGATCAAAATTCTCGACCGATATGCCTCCGGGCACCGAGGCTCACCGACGCATTTTACCGGGACAAACTCATAGGGGGGCCGAGGGGCCGTAGAATAGCCGAAGCGTCGCTCTGGGGTCACACCCCTAATCTATCATATGCCAACACGCTCCGTAAGGGAGACATCTCAGCCCAGCCCGAGGCGACAAGATCATCAATAATTGCCTGCCCGCGATTCCCCCAAATCGGATGTTCCTGACGACCGAGTTCATCGGCGAGGGTGACGGCCTCCTCTACCGGAGGCTTCCCAGAAGCCTCTGCGCGGCGAAATACCTCTAGTACGCGCTGATGAATGCCATTGGGATTTACGCGGTCGAAGTGCGCGGTGATCGCGGGGTCTGTTGAGATCGTGCCGTACTGCTCGTTGGCACAATTGACGATGCCCATACGATTGGCCAAAAAATCCGGTACAAAGTGGTGACCACGTTGGTGAATCTCTGCCGCGTCGCGTTGTACGTCTTCAAGCTGGTTGTTGGCCGCACCACAAATGATGGGCGCCTTCAATAAGGGAATCGTCCGTGGATTTAGCACCCCACCCACGGCGTTAGGGGCAAAGATATCCGCCTCGATGGAAAACGGACCGAGATCGTCCGCAGCGATCTGCTGCAATTCCAAGGGTGCTCCGGGATAGCGCGCCTTCACTTCGTCGAGCACCCGGCCATCGATATCGAAAGCGATAATTGACCGAATGCCACGCTGAAGCATGTCGCCAATCATGGCTTGGCTCACTTGGCCAAGCCCCTGCATCAGGATGGTCTTTCCCTCGAGGCTTCCGCGGTTCAGATGTTCTAAGATAGCCTCCATGGCCACCACGACACCGGTTCCTGTTGCCATGCTCGGATTTCCGCTGCCACCCACTGCAGGTGGAATACATGTGGTGTGTCGGGTCATCTGGTGAATGCACGCCATATCCACCGGGCGCGTGCCTACATCTTCAGCTGTGACGTAGCAGCCACGCAAGCCGGACATCATGCGACCGTAGTCACGGTATATCTTCCCCCGGATTTCCGGGTCCAAATGGTCGACGTCCGGTCGCCGCGCAACAACGCCTTTTCCTCCACCCCACCATAGACCCGCCAACGCGCATTTCTGCCCCATACCCACGCTAAGCCGAAGTCCATCCCGAACGAAGTCTTCGCCACGCTCATAGGACCAGAACCTCACCCCGCCGGCAGCCTGCCCACGCATGGTCCAGTGCACATGCGCGGAAAGAAGATGATCACTTTCCTGGCCGATTTCAAAAAAGCAGCCCTGGTGAGCACGATAGTCGCGTTGGTCGGCACTGACGGCTGCTGCGATGCCCTCATAGAGCGGATGACTCGCGCGCATGCCCGAGCCGTCCCTTTCGCCAACCAAGTAGGCGCGCCGAATCCCCTCCTTGAGCATCGCCTGACGCAATTGTTCCGGTGGTGCCTCCCAAAAATTAGTCATCTTGGCCTCGACAGTCGTAGTCCGAGCTTCTTACCAAGATTGGGAAGTCTGTTCAACGTAGGGAGTTATTCAGGAGAGAAGTCCAGCCGAGATCAGCTGTCGGGGTGTTCCAAAATGGCGGCTGCGCCGAGCCCACCTGCGGCACATATTCCCAATAGCGCGGTCTTCTTGCCGGTTCTATGAAGCTCGTTGGCCATGGTGGTGACCATTCGGGCGCCAGTGGCACCAAAGGGATGGCCCAATGCCACCGAACCGCCGTAGATATTCAATTTAGCCGGGTCGACTTTGCCCACGGCCTTGTCGCGTCCGAGCCTGGCCTTGGCAAATGCGTCGCTGCCGAGCATCTTCAGTATGGCTAGAACTTGGGCCGCAAAAGCCTCGTGCATATCGACGATATCGATATCGCAAAGCTCATAGCCCGAGCGGCGAAGAACTTCGGGCATCGCCAAAGCGGGTCCCATCAGAAGTTGGTCCGCAGGGTCGACGCCCGAATAGGCCCAATTGGAAACAACAGCGAGGGGAGTGTATCCCAAAGCTTTCGCCTTTTCCTCACTCATCAACAATACCGCGGACGCACCATCCGTTAGCGCGCTCGAATTTCCTGCTGTAAGCGTGCCCCTCTTCTTATCGAAGACAGGTCGCAATTTACTCAATTTCTCGACGCTGGTATCGGCGCGAACCAACGTATCGCTATGCACCCATTTTCCCGCAGGCGTCTTTACCGCGGTAACTTCATCACGGAGAACCCCAGACGAAATACCCGCCGCTGCGCGATGATGCGATGCGGCGGCAAACTCGTCTTGGGCCTCACGGCTAATTTCGTTGCGCAGCGCCATTCGCTCGGCCGCCTCGCCCATGACTTCGCCCGTGGTACGCTCGGCGATTTTGGGCATACGCGGCAATACTTCGGAAATGGGCATCAATTGAGAGACCACGCCCAACATATCGGCTGGCGTCGCTTTGCCAAAAGCCATGGGCGCCAACGCATGTACGAGCTTTTGGGGCAGTTTCAATTCGGCGTTGCTCGTGGAATCCGAGCCGCCAGCGATGACGACGTCAGCATCGCCGCGCTCAATGGCCGCTGCCGCGAGGGTAATAGCTTGCAGCCCAGAGGCGCAGGCACGCGTGACAGTCATACCTTCGACCGAATGCGGGAGTTTCAGATCTAGGGCGATCTCACGACCGACGTTGGGCGCGAGCCCGGGAAGGATAACCCCACCCCAAACGATCGCATCCAATTCATCGCGAGAGACTTCCGATTTAGCCAACAGGCCTTCGACTGCCGCAGCGCCAAGGGCGATGGTATCCATCTTCAAGAATTCTTTGAACGCCCGAACAAAAGGCGTTCGGGTTCCCGCTACAACAACAGCTCTTCTTGAGCTGGGCTTATCATTCTTCTTCTTTTGCTTCGCCATTTTCTACTCCAAAACATTGTCTGCGGCCCATTAGCCGAGAGTTAGAAGTTATTCGGTCATAACGCTGCGAGCCTACTAAGCGCCGATAAGCGCCCCGCCACAAACACGGATGAGATTTCCCGTCATTCCGTAGGCACCCGGGGTCGATAAGAAGGTGATCACTTCCCCAATATCTTGAGGTGCGCCACCCTGTCCCAAAGCGCTTAGCCGACGGCCACCTTCTCGGATAGCGATCGGAATTGCGGCCGTCATTCTTGTTTCGATAAAACCAGGCGCAATCGCGTTGATCGTAATACCGCGCTTGGCCAAAGGTTCTGCCATTTGTTTAACGTAGCCGATCAATCCCGCCTTCGACGCCGCATAGTTGGTCTGACCCATATTGCCGGCAATTCCCGCTACAGAAGAAAGGCAGATAATTCGCCCGTTATCGCGCAAACCATCTTCTAGTAGCGCCCGCGTAATGCGGGTAACCGCTACGAGATTGATATCAAGCGTTTGTTCCCAATATTGAGGTTTCATGCGCGCCAGCGTTTTATCGCGGGTAACCCCAGCGTTGTGGACGATGATATCTACCCCACCGTGGCGGGCCTTCAATTCGGACACGATCTTCTGCGCCGCGTCCGGGTCGCTGATATCTGCCAATAGAACCGACCCACCGATATCGCGTGCAACTTGGCTCACGAGTTGATCGTCTTGAGGACGATCCAAACAAACGACATGCGCACCTTCCGCGGCCAACAATCGAACCGTTGCCTTGCCGATGCCCCTGGCGGCCCCCGTCAACAAAGCGACCTTGCCTGCCAGTGGGCGAACAAATGGTACGGATGACGGTTCCTTCAGTGTTTTACGGATTTGCAGGGGCTGCCCCGTCATGAAGGCTGACCGCGGGGAGAGGGTAAAACGCAAGGCGGGTTCCATGCGCGCTTCAGCCCCCTTTTCCACGTAAAGAAGTTGAGCCGTGGCCCCCTTTTTGCCGATCTCCTTAGCCATACTGCGAACGAAACCATCGAGAGCCGATTGTGCCGCTGCAAACTCAGCGTTCTTTTGCATCAGCGGTGGCCGCCCAATGACGATGCCCCGTCCACCCTTGCGCAAAGAACGAATCAAAGGATGAAAGAAATCATAGGCCTCTTTCAATGAAGACGTATCCTTGATTTCGGTACCATCGAAAACCAGTGCGTGGGTCCGAAACCTCTCGGGCAGGTTTTCAGGATCGAGCTTTGTCGCGGGTCGGCCATACGCCTCACCCGGGCCCGCATAGACCGCGAGCGCCTTATCGTCACCGACAACCATCGGATTCGCGCCAGCAACAACAATGCTCTTGGCAAGAAATGGTAGGACCGCGCTATTGGCTGGCCCTCCCAGAGCGATGTCGTAATCCTGCAAAGGGCGCTCCTGCCAAGGGGTCTTACAACGCTTCAGCTTCTCGGGCATCGGAATGGGCAGGCCCAATTGTTTGATCGCCTTGCGAGCGGTAGGGTTTTGTCCAAGTTCTAACAGAAAATCACTCATGATAATTTCTCCCGTGGTCCCTTTCGGGCGCTACGTGTGGTCATTGGCGTCTTCGCGGATCCCTTAGGCACGCGTTTCGACTTTTCCCACCAAATAGGCCGGGCCCCCAGGGGCATCGCCTACGAAGATCTGATCGTCCAACATATAGAGCCCCACTTTGGCAGGCAAAACCAACGGACGCGTGAACTTCACGTCTAGGGTTTTGATGCGATGAATATCGCCTGCGAAAATAGACCGGTTGAGTCCTTCATAGGCCAACGCCATTGTGGCGAAGCCGTGGAGAATGGTATTGCGAAAGCCGAAGGCCTTGGCGTAGGGGGCGATCCAATGTACTGGATTGAAATCCCCCGTGAGCAACGCGAAGTCTCGCCCCGCATGAGCACCGAGTTTCCAGAATTTGAGTTCCTTTGCATCCTGAGGAACGCGGGCCTTTTCCTTCTTGGGCTTGCCGTTGCCCTTGGATTTCTTCTTATCGCCCAAAGGAACGATGGCGTACATATGGCCCACCACAGCCTCCGGGTTTTCCCGGGTTCCGGTACAGATGCGCTGATGAAGAACTGCACGTCGGCCATTGTCATCTAGGCTCTCCAGCCGAGCGGAGGCTTGAAGACTCTTGCCTGCCGGCAATGGCGCATTGATCTCCAGTCGGCATCCGCCGTTCAGCACCTTCGTCAATGGATAGGATAGCCCCCCCAGGGTTTTGAACGAGAGAGCGAAGCCCCACTGGGGAAATAGATGGGGTGGCACGATCTTCTTATAGGCCGAAGGGTCGCCACCAACGAAACGAATATAATCCCGAACGAGATCGCGCGAGCGCGGGGGGATGGTCGCCGAAAATTCAGGGCCCGGCGTCTGAACGGCTTGCTGCTTCTGGGGCGGCTTGTTTATTTGCTGCCACAGCGCTGAGAGCGCGGTTTGGCCCATGGCCGCCAAGACGGGGCCTTGCTGCAGTAGATGTTTACTTGATACCGACATTGACTACTCCTTCCGAATTCCGTGCTTATCCTGCTGCCTGAACAGAATCCGATTCCTTGGTTCTGCCGAGTTGTTCGAGAATGCGTTGGCCCGTCGTGGTGATTTCATCATGAAGAAATCGCGCCCGACATTCCGCGCGGTCCAAATAGCGAAGCAGAAGTTCTTTGCGTTCGGGGTCTTTTTTCGCTTGGGTGAGCAGAACCTCGCAGATTGCGGCTTCGGTTAGAAGGCGCAGTAATCTTTCCGCATGGAGCATTGCGAACGCGAAATCTCGCTTCGGATCCCAACTGCTCAAGAATTCCTGAGGCCATTGCGTAATCGGCTTTCCTTGTAGCGATTTGAACTTATTGCTCGCTGTTTTCGTGAGCAGATGTTGTTGCGCGCTATAGGAGAGTTGCTGAATTTTGGCCACACGCCGTTCTGCGTGATCACGCGCGGAAAAGGAACGCCAGCGGGCCTGAGCCATGCCTTTCACGAACGCCTGGGGGTTTTTCATGATGCCGCCCAGAGTATCTTTCATGGCCATGAGTGCTTGAATTTGGCTGGTTCCCTCGTAGATTGGCATAACCAATGCGTCGCGAACCAATTTCTCGGCGCCGTATTCCTTGCTGTAGCCATTGCCACCATGAATTTGCAAACACCGGCGACTGATTTCCACCGCTTTTTCGCTGGCGATATATTTCAATAGCGGGGTGGCTTTACGCGAAGTCCATTTGAGCTCTTTTACGCGTCGTTCGAGGCGCTTGAGTTCCATGGCATCTGTGGGAGGCGTGAAGAGCAAACGCATCTCTTCTTTTCGCGCGTATTCCTCGTGATAACCGCAATGCATCGCCAAGGCGCGAATCGCCTGGATATCGGTTCGCATTTCGTCGAGGTAGTCGGCGATCATTTCGTGTTGGTCGATCGTTTTACCCATGGATGGGCGCTCGGCCGCATAGTCTCGCGCCATGCGATAGGCCGCTTCGCAAACCCCCAAGGATTCGAAGCCAACACCTACCCGCGCGTTATTCATCAGATGCAGCATATATTTGAACCCCTCGCCGCGCTGGCCGATGAGGTGTGCTGGCGAGCGATCGAAGCTGACCGAAACGGTGGCCGAGCCATGATGCCCCATTTTTTCTTCTACGCGATCGACAGTGGCGAACCGCTTGCGAGTTCCGTTCTCATCGTCTTCGAAGGTCTGCACCAAAAACATGGAGAGCCCGGCCAATCCCGCCATGGGATCGTCACCTTCTTTAACCGCCTCGGAGCGGGCGATGACGAAATGGTATTTCCCGTGTCCGGAGGTGATGAAAATCTTCTGCCCCGTAACAAACCAATCGCCTTTTTCGTCTTGTTCCCCAACCGTCCGTAGGGCAGCCATATCGCTGCCTGCATCGGGTTCGGTGATATCCATACAGCCCCAGGCTTCTCCGCGAAGAATCTCGCCAATGGCGTCATCGAAACGGGTACTGATCACCTTGCCATTTTCACGGTCAACCTCGGCCGAACCTTCCAGCAGCGAGAAGATCAACATGGCCATGGCCATCCCGCCGTGAAAACCAAAATGCATGACGTACGAGGCATCAGCCCTGGCGAGCAATTCGATGGCCATAAAATAGGTGAGCAAAGGACAATTCATGCCATCGAGCTCACGCGGCACGGTCATTCCATGAAGACCAAGTTCGTTGATCTTCTCGAACATCGCATTTACCGCGGCAGGAAAGACAACTTCGCCGTCAACAAGGGGGATATCTTCCTTTTCGCCCTCGCGCGCCACGGAAACCATTTCTTCGGCTGCGAATTCACCCGTAAGTTGCAAGACCTCCCGATAAAATTCCAGCGCCTCGTCGAGACTTTTGAAACCGTCTTCTGCTTTGAATTCGCGCTCGGTGAGAGCGACGACGGGTTCCCAGTCGATGCCCTTATCCAGATAGTATTGAAGGTCTTCGTTGTCGTTGTAATAGTTGGCCATGTTCTCGCCTTCCCCTTCTGTTTAACGTCCAGAGCCTTGGACGCTACGCTCAATATTTCCCGGTTCGTTTTTGTTGGTAATAAACATACTGGCGCGGGCAATCCGCAGTAGTTCGCGAACGTGTCGCGTGAATAGATCCACCTCATCGTCGCGTGTTGCGATCAGCGCCCCCATGCATTCAAAGGTCGCTAGACTCGATAGGATCATATTGATCATATGTAGTAGGTAGACTTCGGGATCGAGGTGCGGATGCACGCGCCCCTGTTCCTGCCCCTTGCGAATATAGTCGCAAATGATGGCCAACCACGGACGCACATGCTCCTTGAGCATTTCGCGAATCGCTTCGGGCCTATCCAAGACTTCCCTGACCATCAACCGTGCTCGGTCGGGATCGGAGATGAAAAAATCGATGGTCTCTTGAATAACCGCCTCGAATTGTTCTTCGCCCGACGTGGCGGCACGGAGCAGATTGGGAAGAACCTCTTGCCAATGGGAGACCACGGTCTCCAACGCACGGCGATGCAGGATGTCCTTGGACGGAAAGTGGTAGAGCAGAGACGCTTTGCGAATACCTACCGCCTCGGCGATTTCCTTCAAGGACGTGCCGTCAAAGCCCTGCGCCGCAAAATGGCGGATCGTCTGAGCTAAGATTTGCTCTCGTACATCCACACTCGCACCGTCTCCAATTCAACGTCAGCCGCTTGCCCAGGGACTGACACCTGTGATGACGCGGGGCATCATGCCTACCGCTCGGTTGACATTTGCCTACCATGCGGTAGAGAGCAGATCAAGCAGGGTTGCCTTTTTCCTGTTTTATATCGTTATCCCTGTGACTTACGCTGCTCACCTGTCGACTGTTTTGACGCAATGCGCAAAGAGGTTTCATCTTGCCCGCTAGTAAATGGGGTAAAAGCATGCGAAACCAAAATAGCCAAATGAGCGAAGTACTCAGGGCCATGAGATCTTCTCAAAGGGAGTAGCGAACGATGTCCGGATGTAACGAAAGCCCCAAATCCGCAAATGCCACCGAGGCTGGCAACGAACGCAGCGACGACCAAATCAGGGCGTTTGTCAGGGAGAACTACGGCAAGATCGCGGAAGCCGGTGAAGCGGGATGCGGTTGTGCTCCCACCGACTGTTGTACGCCTGCACTCGACCAGCAAGAGGTGTCTCAGGCCCTGGGCTATAGCGCGGAGGAATTGGCGTCACTTCCAGAAGGCGCCAACCTGGGCCTCGGCTGCGGCAATCCGCAGGCGATTGCCAAACTCCAAGAAGGAGAGGTCGCCGTCGATCTTGGCAGCGGAGGCGGCATCGATTGCTTCCTCGCCGCCCAACGCGTCGGCGAAAAAGGGCGCGTCATCGGCATCGATATGACACCGACCATGCTGAGCAAAGCGCGGGAAAATGCCAAGACGATGGAGGCGGATAACGTCGAGTTTCGGCTGGGTGAAATCGAATACCTTCCCATCGGTAACGATGAGGTCGACGTCATCATCTCCAACTGCGTGATCAATCTTTCTCCAGACAAAGGCCAGGTCTTTCGCGACGCGTATCGTGTGCTGAAGCCCGGTGGGCGTCTCGCCATCTCAGACGTTGTCGCCACAGCGGAAATCCCCGAGGAATTGCGCGGCGATCTAAGTATGCATTCGGCGTGTATTTCGGGCGCGGTTTCCATTGATGCTCTCACAGCGATGCTCAACGCCGCAGGCTTCGAATCGGTCGCCATCACGCCTAAGGATGAGAGCAAAGAGTTCATCCGCACCTGGGCGCCCGGCACCCAAGTCGCTGAGGTCATTACGTCCGCTCATATCGAGGCGATCAAGCCGATTTCCTAGCAACTTGCCGCCGCACCACTCTGCCGATATAACTGATCAAGCAAAACTCTAAAGATAGGCGACTAGGCAGATTAACAAGGCGACGAAAGGCCAGACTCAACCGATTGGCTCAGCTCTTTTGGGCAAGAGCGTTGCAGGATATCGCCTCGATGTATTGGAGGGCGCGGGCCCGACGGGGATGGTCTTTTCCACGCCCGGTACGGCAGGCCCAAACGTCTCAACCCGACTCGCGATTAAGATCTTCCATCGTGAAGTCTGCGGCGATCCACAATTGCTTGGGCGCGTTATCGAAGAGCGCCGGGCAGTTTCTGCCTTGGACCACGAATGCTGCAGCGCGCTGATCGATGCCGGCGAAACTCCCGAAGGCTTCACCTATTTTGTACGGCCGTGGTTCGATGGCCAGAGCCTCGAAACCGCCCTCAGCGAAGCGGGCCAGTTTTCTTCGTTTCCCGTACTGGAATTGGCGGAAAAGCTCGCTTCATTACTTAATCTGGTGGGCAATAAAGAACTCGCACATGGCAATCTCAAACCTTCCAATATATTCTTGCTGCCCAAACAAGAAAGTCAGGCGGTAGTAAAGGTCGTCGACTTCGGCACGATCCATCTTTTACAGGCCGCTCAACGGGTACAGCCCGGCACGTCCACAGAAAATATCATCGGGCTTCCGCACTATATGTCGCCGGAGCAAGTGCGAGGCAAAGAGGCTGAGCCCGCGAGCGACCTCTACGCCCTCGCCGTTATTGTCTACCGCGCGCTCACCGGAAGGCTCCCCTTCGGCGGCCAGACGTTTAGCGAAATCGTAGCCCGCATTCTAACGGAAGAGGCACAGCCTCCGAGCGAGGCGGCCCCGCGTGCGAAAATCCCTGAGGCGGTGAACGCAGTTATCCTGCAAGCCCTGAGCAAAGAAAGCAGCAAACGACAACACAACGCCGAAATATTCATCGCCGAACTAAAACGCGCCCTGGGCGACGAAGCCGGAACCATTATCGGCAAAGACGGAATGCTTGAACTAAGCGCTTCTCGCCCCAGCGATGAACTATTCCCTTCCCCACGACCAACGAGCGGAGCATTCGATGAAACCGCCCTAGCGGGACGGAAGATCGGAAACTACGTACTCAAGAAGATCATCGGCAGTGGCGGCATGGGAACCGTCTATCTAGCCATCCACCCCGCCCTCGGCAGGCGCGTGGCGATCAAGGTCCTGGCTGCGGATGTGGCGTCGGAGCGCGGTGCCATCAGCCGGCTCCTCGACGAGGCGCGCGCGTCAACGGCTATCGGCCACAAGAATATCGTCGAGGTGATCGACTTTGGTGAAACGGACGATGGCATTACCTATCTGGTGATGGAATACCTCGAAGGGCAAACCCTCGGCCAAGTGCTCAAACGGAAAGGGCGCCTACCGCCGACCGCGGTGATCAAAGTTGCTACGGGAATCTGCGCAGGACTAGCCGTGGCGCACGACCGAGGTATCATTCATCGAGATATCAAGCCCGCGAATATCTTTCTGGCCAAGGAAGCCGGCGGCCAATTTACGATCAAGATTCTCGACTTCGGTATCGCCAAGCTGATGGACGCGATACAGCGTACGAGCCCCAAAACGACAACGGGTGCTGTGATGGGAACGCCCTACTATATGGCGCCCGAACAAGCGCTTGGTGGAACGATCGATGGTCGCACCGACCTCTTCGCCCTTGGGCTCGTGCTCTATCAATCGCTGACAGGAACGCGTCCCTTTGATGGTGAGACGTATACGCAAATCATGGCCAGCGTGTTGACGGATGATGTGCCGCCTATGCGTGATGCGGCGCCCGGTCTTGTGATTCCTTCATTGCTGGAAAACTGTGTGCTCAAAGCGATCAGCAAGGAGCCCAGTCAACGTCAACCGGATATGCGTGCCTTCAGCACTGAACTGAATGAGGCGCTGCGCACCATCAACAGCGAAAAAACAGGCGACCTACCCTCCTTGGATTTGCCCGATAGCACGGATACGGGTTTCGGGTCGCAACACGGCACAGTGTCATTGGCGCCGTCGCAAGCGAAGCCCGGAAACAAGGTCGACGGGGATACCTTTGGTCTCGATGATTCTCTTTCCACCGGCGATAGCGGCAACCTAGCGGGCCGGAATGACGCATCCAAGGTGGCTCGGTGGCCGCTGTTTCCAGGGATACTCATCCCCATGGCAATCGGGGCAACGATTCCCATTCTTGCACCACCTCTCTCATGGGCAGCTCTAGGCGCATCCAGTCTGTTGCTATTGATTATCAGCCTGCACAGCCGCGCTAGCATGTCGCGGCTTCAGCGTCAGCAAGACGCCTTAACTCTGCTCAGTCAACGACAAGACCGTGAGTTAACCCAGAAAGGGCAACTCATCACAGAGCAACAACAATTGAAGCGCTTCTTATCGCCGGCTGTAGCGGATTCGGTGTTGCGCGGCGAAATATCGCCGACGGTGCATTCCGAACGAAAGAAGCTATCCGTCATTGTAACATTAATGGATGACTTCTTCGCCCAAGCCAGCAGGCTCCAAGCTGAAGAGCGCGCCAAATTGGTGGGGCGTTTCTACGGTGTTCTCACCGATACGGCCCAACGCTTTGGCGCCACCATCGCGCAACTCTCGAATACCGGTGCCACGCTCATGGTGGGGTCCCCTGCAAGCCAAGGCGAAAGGGAAGATGCTTTGACCGCGCTTCGCTTTTCGCTGGAGGTTGTTCGCTTGATGGAAGACCTGCTGCTCGAGGAAAAAGACCTCGGCCCCAACCGAATCAAACTCATACCCAAAGTCGGCATCCATACCGCCTTCGCAATGGTCGGAAACTTCGGTAGCGAAACACGACTGCAATACACGGCAATTGGCGAGGCGTTGGAAATTGCTGAATGTGCCGCACGACTACCCGCGTTTGGCTGCGTCTGTTTGACCTACCCCAGTCGTATGCTTTGCATCGACGAATTCTCTTTTGAGCCTCTCGGCCGCATCGAGCCGGCTAGCGGGGAAAAATCGATTCAGGTCTTCCAAGTGAAACCAACGGGATAGGGTTTCCAACCGCTCCCCTTCGTTGCGCTCCTGTTCAAGAACCTCTGACGGCAAAAGCGTTCGATATCGCACGCCTGGACCAGGCGAAAGAGGATACTGCTTGACTTTTGGCCCCGAAAACACAATTCAAGGGGTTCGAAAAGACAATCGGAGGAATGATGCTCAGACGAACCATAGTTGATGCCGCGCGAACAGGGTTGGCGACAAGTCAGGTGCAGGAGACGTTAAGCAGCTATCGCGCTCTACACGACGACGGTGCAGAGGATCAGGGCGAGGGAGTCCAGAAGCGAAATGACGGTTACGCCACGATGGTGAACCAGTACTACGATTTGGCGACCGACTTTTACGAATACGGTTGGGGACAATCATTTCATTTCGCACCACGTTACAAAGGGGAGAGCTTCGATAACTCGTTGCTCCGCCATGAATACTATCTGGCATCTCAACTCGAACTACGCCCCGGCATGAAAGTGATCGATGCTGGCTGTGGCGTTGGCGGACCCGCACGCAATATCGCACGATTCAGCGGCGCCGAAGTCACGGGCATCAACAACAATGCCTACCAGGTCAAGCGCGCCGACGAACATACGGCCAAAGCGGGACTGACCGGCCAATGTCATTTCGTCAAAGCGGATTTCATGAACACGGAACTGGACGGCGAACAGTTTGACGGCGCGTACGCCATCGAAGCCACCTGCCACGCCCCCGACCGCCGCGGCGTTTTTGGCGAGATTTATCGTCTCTTGAAGCCGGGTGCGATCTTTACCGGCTACGAATGGTGCATGACCGACAACTACGATGCCAGTAGTTCCGAGCACCGTCGAATCAAGAAGGTGATCGAAGAAGGCGACGGTATTCCCAACCTAGGCCCAACCAGCGAGATTCTAGAAGCGTTGAGCGAGGTCGGCTTTGAAGGCGTAGAGGGACGGGATTTAGCCGGAGAAGGCGACAGCGAGACTCCGTGGTATCTTCCACTCACCGGTAAAGAGCTAACATTGCGCGGGCTCCCTCGAACCAGCGTGGGTCGCTTCATCTCCCACCGCGCCGTTCAGCTGATGGAAAGCCTTAAAGTGGCTCCCCAAGGTTCAACCGAGCTGAGCGCCTTGTTGAATGACGCGGCGGACGCCTTGGTCGCCTCGGGTGAAATGAAGATCTTTACCCCCATGTATTTCTTCAGAGGAAGAAAGCCACTGAATGGCAACACGCCGTCATTCTAGCGTTCTGCTCCCGTCCAGGGCCGCTCCCCTTCCGTCCCCACCTCCACCATTGCCCAACCATTGCCCAACCATTGCCCAACCATTGCCCAACCATTGCCCAACCATTGCCCAACCATTGCCCAACCATTGAAAGATGACGAATACCCCCCGAAAGCGTTATGCTCTCGGTCAGCGAAACACTGAGAGTAAAGAACCATGAAGATCGCAATCCTCGGCAGCGGTAGTGTTGGCGGAAAACTCGCCCGGCTTTGGCATCAGAAGGGACATGAGGTCATCTTGGGTGTGCGGAACGCCAACAGCGATCGAACCCAAGCCACGATCAAGGCGTGCGATTCTCAAATCAATGCCACCACCTTTGACAACGCGGTGGCAGCATCTCGCATCGTGCTCTTGGCTGTGCCCTGGGAAGCCGCCAAGGAAACCATCGCGTCGGTTTCCAGCTGGCAAAAGAAGATCCTCATCGACTGCATCAACCCCTTGGGTCCAGATTTCGCCAGCCTGCAGCTCGGACATTTCACATCCGCCGCGGAAGAAATCGCTGCTTGGGCCCCCGAGGCCAAGGTCATCAAAGCCTTCAATACCGTCACCGCGGCCATCTTGGATGACCCCGACTTCGCTGGCGTTCCGGCCGGGAATTTCATCTGCGGCGACGACGCCAATGCGAAGGATAAAGTGGCCGACCTCGTAGAGGAGCTCGGCTTTGAAGCTATCGATTCCGGGCCGCTGCAAAACGCGCGGCTGCTCGAACCCCTCGCCCTATTGATGATCCACCAAGCCCAACGGCCCAGCATCGGCCCCGAAATGACGTTCACGATGCTGAGACGCCGCCCCAAGAAACGCGAAGAGCGAGAAGGACTCAACAAAGTCAGCGGCGGCCTCGGCGACGCGTAACTCCCCGGTTGCCAGACGCCCGAACTCCCCCGAATCCCCGGTCCACCACAAGCCTTACCCGAAAAAGCTGAGAGAAAATTCCCCAGAGGGCTTGACTCCATCCACATCCCGACGCACTATATTTGCAGGATGACGCAAATGAGCAAATCAACAAATATGTTCGAATCGGCGGCTGCTTGCTGCCCTTCGTTGAGCGAGCTTCTAACCCCTAAGCTCTTTAAAGCATTGGGAGATCCTACAAGGGTAGGGATTCTGGCGCGCCTCGCCGAAAGCTGTGGTTCGTGCACAGTTGGCCGTATCGCCGAGGGGCTACCCGTCGATTTCTCGGTTGTTTCTCGACATCTCGCGGTGTTGCGGGATGCCGGTATCGTCGAAGCCGAAAGGCGCGGCAAGGAAGTTCATTATCAGGTTCGCTATCAGTCGCTGGTCAGTTGTCTTCGGCAGCTTGCAGACGCCATCGAGGCCTGCTGCCCAGCCCCAAAAGTAGATGAGGCCCAAGTAGAAGGACAAAGAGAGGATAAAAATGAGTAACCACAACCAATTGAGAGACACCGTCGCCAAAACCTATGCCGAAGCTTTGACCCAAGGAAATAGCTGTTGCGGTGCGGAGCGCGAAAAGCGGGGCGCCCTGGGCGCGGCCAATTCTATTACCGCCAAGGCGGGCTATGACAAACAAGCGTTGGAATCGCTGCCGGACGATGCCGTCGACAATGCCTTTGGTTGTGGAAATCCGCTCGCCTTCAGCGAAGTAAAAGAAGGGCAAACGGTCATCGACCTCGGTTCCGGCGCGGGTATCGATATCATTCTTGCCGGCGAAAAAGTGGGCAACACGGGCAAGGTCATTGGCATTGATATGACTGATGAAATGCTCGAACGTGCAAACGCCAACATCGCGAGAGCCAAGCTCGACCATGTCGAGGTGAGAAAAGGGATCATCGAGGAACTTCCCGTCGACAGCGCCACGGTAGACTGGGTTATCTCCAACTGCGTTATCAATCTCTCGCCCGAAAAGGACCGAGTCTTCAGTGAAATCGCACGCGTGCTCAAAAGCGGTGGCCAAATGCTTGTTTCAGATATCGTCGTGGAAGAGCTCCCCGACTGGCTAAAGCAAATGCAAGTCGCCTATACCTCATGCGTAGCCGGTGCGGTGAGTGAAGCCGAATATGTCGCTGGATTGGAGAAAGCTGGGCTGGAGGATGTCGAGGTACGTGCCCGTCAGGCATACGACAAGGCGACGATCGCCGCCTTCTTCAAATCGGCAGAGGTTCCCCCGGCTATCGCCAAAATGCTGACGCCGAAAGTCATCGACAATGTGTCAAAATCACTAGAAGGAAAGATCTTCAGCATGAAGTTCTACGGCAAGAAGGCCTAAGGCCGATTAGGCGCTGAGGATACGATGTACGCCAACCGAGGCATCCAGGAGGGCGTCGTCGTTCGCGCCGGCACCACCCACCGCGCAGAGAAAATGCGGCACGTCGCCCACCGGAATCTTCTCCACGACGACGGGGACTTTCTGGGTCTCTTCGACTGACATCCCGGGCAAAGCGCCTTCCCGCTCGCGACGCGCGATCAACGGCGCGATAGCCGCCAACTTCTTCGCCTCCGCCCCCCGCAGACTGCCACCGACAAGGCCGCCATTCGCGTCAGCTAGGACAATGGCAAAAAGGTCCGCTCTTTTCGCTGCTTTGCAAAGCCAGTGATGAAGCGCAAGCTCAATTGAATCACTACGTCGACGACGGCGTTCTACACCCTGAAGCATCGGTCCCCCGATTTGATTGGTCATACCGTAAATTTACCGCCTGCTTGCGATGGGGGCAATTTTCCTGCTTCTCCGATACGGCTGGGATGTATGTTGCTCGCTCGATACCACCTGTGGTGAAATTGGTATTGTGAAACGCAAAATACGAATCGTGGGATGGGGAACGTTCCTTTTGGCATTTTATTTCGCCGCACCAATGGCGACAGGCGAAGGACGTTCGCCAGCTAAAAAGCGGATATCCCAAAAAGGAACCACTAACGTGCAAGAACGTATCGTCACCTATACCGCGCGCTTCGATATTGACCGTGTTGCCGGCGGCAAACGACTCCAAGCGTCCGCGCTCTACTTGGACGGGGGGAGTACATTGATCGTCGGCTACCGACCGATTAGCAAATACTTCGAATTCGTCAACAAGCGAGTTGTCGTTAAGGGTTTTCACTATACCAACCCGCCGGATGTGCAGCAGGTCATGGCGGATCATTTCACCATTACCGAAATTAAACTGGCCCCAGGCGAAACACCGTATCCCCAGAAGCCCACCGCACTTCCCGTCCCACCCATGGTTCAGAATCGAAAAGAGGTCGACCAAAACCTAGAACGCTGGGTTCGCGCGAGGGGAAAACTAGGGACAGGCCGTAAGAAAGCCGACGGTCCTTGGTTTGACATCCCCCTAACCCTGGACGATGGAACCGAAATCGAAATCAGCTCAGTCTACCGCACTAGATACGAATTTGACTACCAGCCCCGCATCGGCAAGACCGTAACCATCACCTCAAAGCTCGGCACAACGAAAGATAAGAAGAAGTTCGTCCTCGTGGGGCAAATGTCCATCGCAGACTAGCCGAGAAGTCCCCAAGTCCCCCTCCGTCCCCAAGTCCCCCTAGCTATTTTTTATCTACAACCAGTGCCGCTGGTGTGACAGGTAGCGCACATTGGGTTGGTGCGGCATTCACTGGTTTTGTTGCGCCATTTGAAACCTACTGGATGCGGATTACCGCCCAGCGCGCCGACTTTGTGACAAGAGATACAATTCGATGCGGCGCCCTGGTCGTGACAGCTCGCGCAACGATTGATGTCGCGGCGGGCCAAACGTCCGTGGAAACCGGCACTGCCAGGCTGCATGAAGTCGGGACTATGTACCTGCCGTATGCCCGTGATACCGGTTTTGGCTGCAGCCGGGGACAGACCTTGTAGCGCGTGACATGCGACGCATTGCTGAGAACCGTGACAATTGCGACACGTGGCAGGTTCGGCCCGTGCGGAAGCTGAATGCCGGCTCAACCAGTCGCCACGATGAATGAAATCGGACGTGACCTTTTCAGGGAACCGGATGGAAAGGGGCATTGCCGCCGTACGTGCGTGACATTCGCCGCAGAAGGTTTGGTCGTGGCACGTTGCGCAGCGAGCTGCATCTTTGGCCAATGCGCCATGGCGTTTAATGAAATTACCCGCATGACTCCAGGTTGTAGCGGGCTTCAAACCTTGACGTTGAAGATCGCGATGGCACATTTCGCATTTGAGGTCAGCCACATCCTTCTTATGACATGCGTCGGTACAACCGTTCATATCGTCGGGAAGAAGCGAGATACCCGGCTGCGTAGCCGTATAGGCCTTGGCGTGACATGTCTTGCACCCCTTCTTCACGCGCTTTGCGTGGGCCGCGTGGGAAAACTTCAGCTTGCGATCGATACGCGCCAGCCTGATTTTCTTGTCGTCGCCGATATGGCACATTTTGCATTGAGCCTTGTCGGCGACTTCGTCTTCGTGACAGTCGGCGCAGGCTTTATGCCCCGTAGGAATGAATTTACCCAGGGTGGGACCGTTGCTCTTCGCCACGTCACCGTGGCAATCGCTACAATCCGCTTCTGAAGCGTGCTTTTTATGAGAAAAGTTGAGCTGTGTGGCGATGATTTTGCGCGTGTGCTGATACGTCACGGTTGCGCAGGCTGCGACAACAGTCACGACGACAGCGATGAGCACTACCCTGCTATGCGGTTTCTGGGGACTCATAGCGTACCTCCCATGGTCGCGGCGGCTCGTTTGACCTCCACGCCCTTCGATTTGAAATCTTTGTCGAAGGCCCAGCTAAGGCGGGTCATGAAGGAACCGGCTTGACTATATAGGGGCGTCACCATGATTTGTCCACCAAGCATCATGGAGAGATTATTCATCAACGCGTAGGACATATAGGCTGAGCCGGTGAACGACCAGCGCGTTTGGTTTTCTGGTTTGACCCAGGCACTTCCTTCGTGGTGATCGTCGCGAATAGCAAAATCAACATCCGCCATAACCGAAAGCCTATCCATCAGAGATGAATAACCCGCCAACCGAAAGCGCCAGAAGCCGCCTTCGGGGGCGCCCAGTCGCTCGAGTTCGACTGTTGCGCCGTGGGGGTATTTGCGATTCAGCCGAAAGTCGGCCCGCAAAACAGCTTTAAGCTCTGCCTCGGAACTATCGCATTCTTCGCCGCTCATATCACCCGACGTGCAGGTTTCCGGGTGGAGCACAGCGCCGGCCTCACCCGTGATGGACAGCCAACGATAAGGTGCCCAATGCACTTCGCCGGATATTTCCTGATGCTGCGTATCCGCGAAGACTGAAAATACGGAGGTGCGTGGCAGATAGAGGTCGGGAGAATAATACCGATAGCCAACTGATGCGGAAAGGCCATGAATAATATGAAGCTCCGCGATGGCGCGAGCCGTCTTTATCTGACTGGTGATCAGTTCCACAGAGCCATCGGAAATAAGCGTCAACCGGCTAATGGGCGTGGATACAAAATCCCAACCAATTTCCTCGTGGGCGACGAGGTCTTCCATTCGCTGGTGGCGGAAGGAAACCCCGAGGTTGAAGTAGTTTGAATAATGGTAGGCGAGTCGCGCCCCCGTCATCCAATGACCCATCAAATCGTTGCTGACGATGGACACCGGCTGACGCGTAAAACGAACGCCGGTGGTCAAACCACCGTAGGCGGCGACGCTCAGGCCCCAAGGAGAATCGTAGGAAAAATAGCCCCCGTCGATTTGCTGCATCACCGTCGGGCCAGCACTGATAAACTGCCGACCTACTCGAAACTGCAAGCCCCTCAACTTCGACTTATGATGAGCCCGGTATTCCAAGAGGAAGACGTTTACGTCTCCGGCTACCCGGTCGCGTCCAACGACGTCGGCGGATTCCAACTGAATCCACATCGATGAGCGAACAGAGATACCTGAATTGTCGATGTTGCCGGCCCGCAACTGCACGAACTCGTAGAACGGAGAATGCAGACTAACGTCTGTCGCCCCCGGTCGTACAAACGAGCGGAAATAGGTTTGGGAATTTAGCCTTAGGTTCTGAGCCGAAGCTACAGTGGTGGCTCCAAAAAGAACCAGGCCGATAGCGAAGGATAGTGTCAAGCTGCGCATTAGAACAACTCCACATTTCCGTTGATATGTTTCGTCAGATCAAGCACACCATCTTTGAAAGCGGCCGGATGGCAGCTTTTACAGGACGGCATATCCACATGAGTACCACCGGAAATCGTCTTCGATGGGGGCGCCGCATGGCACGACCCACAATCGAGGCTTTGCACCGACGCTTTCCAGCTCCAGCTCGTTACAGAACCGCCATCTAGGCTATGGCAGTAGACATTGCTGCACGTGGCCGTTTCGCGATCCCACGTGGGTTTGGTATCAACACCGCTACGGGTTTTTCCCGCGGCCAAATCGGAAAACGTCACTTCGGCGGGACGGTCGCTGTCGATATGCCCCGTGGCGGTCAAGGTCTTCGGAACCGCATGACACGTATCGCAGGTAATGGGGTCGCGGAACTGTGATGCATTCAAATGGACTTCATGCAATCCGACGGTGACCATAGTGGGGTCGGTATTGCCATTGAGATCGGGTGAGGGTGCCCCGGCACTGGCCTCTGTGCCATGACAGCCCCAGCAAGTTTCGCCGAGCCCGGCTTTGCCGACAGTCTTATCGCCGTCGCCGTGTTTGTTGGGTGCGACGATCTTCAAGAAGGTCGCTTCGCCAACCTTAGCGCATCCCGCTTCACCTTCCGTGCATAGAGCAACAATTTGCTGGTGACACGTCGAACAATCCTCACCACCGTAGGCATTTGGGCTAGCGTGGGGAACAGGATGGCAGGAGCCACAGGTCAAGCTACCCGCCGCTGTCCAGGTCGGCGCTGTACCGCCGAGGGACGCACCATGACAATATACGGTGCAGGTCTGGGTTGCGCTATCGTAGCTCGCCGCCGTTTCCCCCTTCTTTGCCCAAGCTGAAAAAACAACCTCAGCCCGCAAATCTGTTGTCTTCGCTTCTGCGTCGTCAAAGAGATGCCCCTCATCTGTAACCGCGCTGGGCGTGACGTGACACTCGCTACAGGCGAAGCCGCCACCGAAGAGAGCGCCGCCAGTATGCTTGGCGTGAACACCTAAGCCGGCGTCTGTCGCGGGATCGAGCCCCCAGGAGAGTGAAGCAGGGGGACCTGCGCTACCGTTGCTTCCGTGGCAGGTCGAGCAACTATCGATGCCCGCACTATGACACGTGGCACAAGAGACGCCGGATTTGCCGCCTTTGAGATCGACGCCATGACACCCCTGACAACCGGTCGTATCCCAACCTTTGGCGCGCAACGTACCGCCGTGGAAAAACTCGCTGTTGCGGTCTCCGGGATAGAGCCATTCGCTGCCATGCCACGATGAATCGAAATAATTCGCTTTGGCGTCAACCACCCAACGCTTGAGCATCGCCAGCTCGGCTGTCGACAGCAACCAACGGTGATCGTTGTCTGCATTTTCACCAAAGGTGGTGAGCAACAAACTGGTGTCATCGCCGGGGATAACATTTCGCGTCAGTCCGTCACTGCCTGCTCCCAAGATGCCGCGCCAAGTACTTAGGTCATAACTGCCCCCAAGCTTGTCGCCGCTGTGACACCCCACGCACTTCTCTTGAAGAAGCGGCGCGACGTCGGCACGATAGGTATCTTCTGCCGTTAGAACCTGCTCATTTTTCCGCAGTTCACCGCACGCGATCGATGTAGCCACGACGGCGCTAAAGGAAAGCAGAAGAGCTCTTGATACTCGCCTAGGCATGGTTCAACTCCATACTAGCCCTGCTGTGTTGGGAGAGAGAAAAACTCCCCCGAAAAGACAACCCCATCCTAGACCTGCCCTTCGAGGATCACAATAAATAACGGAGTGCAATCTCCGTGATTTTCGGTGGATGTTACGCATCGACTTGATGTTGATCATGGACGACTACAACAAAGGGAGGGGGGGAGTGAATGGTCTTAAATCGAACCTGTGACGAACGACTACTTATGGCAGCCTTTGCATTTCGTGACGACCTTGGGATGGTCGGCCTTCTTCTTCTTGTGACAGGTAATGCAGAGTTTGTGGTAGGGATTCTTCTTCTTGCTCTTATCTTTGCAGGAGCCGATTTTGTCTTTGGCGTCCATATGGCATTTGGAACATTTCTGCTGGTCCATTTTGCCCTTCACCTTATGGTGACAGCTAACGCAGTTCTTCTCCGCTTTGAGTGTTTTGACATGGGCAGCATGGTTGAATTTTACCGCTGATTTTTTTACTTTGCAGGCGCCAATGGTGACCTCTTTGGGCGCTTTTTTGGCCAAAGCCGGTCCCACGACGAATAGCACAGCTGCTAGACCAAATACGCTGGCGCTAATCCAATTTCGACGACGGTTCATTTGAGTTTCTCCTGTGAAAATTTCAATCGGCTAAGCCGTTATTCACCCGACGGTGTTGGCGGCCATTGTATTCAAAGCGAATCTAACGCCATCCTAAATCGTCAAGAGGGGACTTGATGTAGGTCAAAAAAGGCGCCCAAAACGAGGTAAATGCGTCAGAAAAAGGGGGGGGACCCAGCGATTCTGGGCCCCTTTCCCCAAAAGATCTACGGTCGGGTGTACGAAGTCACCGTACCACCGAGGTCTTCGATGCTATCGATCAGCAGTTGAGCCATATAGTCGAAGTTATGGGCCCAGGCGCCAGGATCCTTCTGGCTGATCTGATAGTTATGAGCGCCCTTCATCATTGCGGCGGTCCAATCTTTGTAGCTATTGCCATAATTGGCTTCGCTAGCATCATCGCACACGCCATTGCCATTGGTATCCTTGAAGAAATAGGGATAGGCATGTGCATCGTAGCAAATTGCTGCTGCGCCGGCGGCCGTTTGAAGCTGGCTCAGCAATGCCGCGCCCAAGCCGGCGATCTCATCAGCCAAATCTTCCTTGCTATCGCCATCACCATCATAGTCGCCCATATGCGACATGCGGATTTTAGCAACATCGGAAGCCGCCGCATGACAGGTGCTTCCGCACGTGGCCGTGAAGGTTTCCTCAACGCTGAAGCTATGGTCGGTCTTGACGGGGTCGTGACAACCGGTGCACGACGTGCCACCCGTATGCTTCCAAACACCCGCATAGGTCTTGCCATCGTATTCATAACCGACCGTAGCGGTGCTACCAGCCTTGACCGCTGCTGCAGGCTTGTAGTGCACGTTACGGAAACCGAGGCTACCCGCGGCGATTTTGGCGTCGATCGTTAGCTTGCCTTCGCGACCGCTGTGACACGTTCCACAGAGATTATTTATCGCATCGGAATCTGCAACCGTGGTGTCACCCGGGAATGTTACAGAGGCGACCGATACGACGTCGTACGTGGTACCGAAGTTTTCGTGGCAGGTATAGCAGTCGAGTCCGTTATCTTGTTCAAGAACCGCTTTGCCAACACCGTAGGTGAGATAGAAGCGCAGGCCTTCCGAACCACTATGGCATTTGGAGCAGCTGGCGGAAACACTCTCGTCTTCGTCCCAATGGCGAGCAGCTTCGTTGGCACCATTGAAATGGCCAGGGTCATTTCTAAGAGCTTTGGAAAGATCGACATCCGTCGTCGTCGCTTTATTCAGGTCTTCGATGGAATCGAAGAGTAGCTGGATGACGTATTTGCCGTTATGAGCGAAAGCGCCCGGGTCTTTTTTCGCCATTTGGTAGTTGTACGTGGCGCGAACCAGGCGCGGACTGAATTTAGCGTATTTGTTGCCGTAAGAACCTTCTGTCGCGTCGCATTCACCGTCGCCATCCGTATCGATGAAGAAATAGGGATAACCCGTTCCGTAACAAATCTTGTCCGTGCTCTTTTCGGCAGCATAGGCCTTGATCGCCACGAGTAGGTTTGCGCGCAGGGTATCGATTTCGCCGTAGAGTCCCTCGGTAACATCGCCGTCACCATCGTAGTCGCGGCCTTTGGAGGCGATCATGCGAACATTTTTCAGATCGTCAACCTTGGTTACATCGGTGTGGCAGTCTTTACATTTATCAACTTTCACTTCCAGGCTATGCGCATCGTGACAGGTGATGCAGGTGTCGAATTTGGGAACATGGCGGAAACGCCAATCGTACGTCTTGCCCGCGTATTGGTAGCCACCACGTACTCGGCCCGCATTGAGGGTCGCAGCTGCTGGGAAGTAGTGGATATTTGAGAATCCCAGGGTGTCGCTGAACGTATCATCGTCCGCGAGAGCGGCCGTGGTGATCGCTTCGTTCACCGAATCGGTAGAATGGCGCCCTTGGTGACACGTCATGCAAACCGCTTCACGACCAAGTCCGCTCACAGTGGTATAGACTTTGTTCTCACCGTCCATGGTGAAGGATGGGAAGGCCACCGTATCGTAGCTCAACGAAGCGTTGTTGTGACACGTTTGGCAATCGACAACTTGACCGATAGCTGCGGCTTTATCCACGGTACCGGCGGCGCTACCATCGTCACCGAGATAATCGCGGAAACCACTCGAGGTATGACACTTTGCACAAGATGTTGGAACTTCCGCGGGGTCGTCTCCGTCCCAATGTACGAACGCTTCAGCCGACTTATCCGCGTGCGCCGATTTTGCCCAAGCGTCATAGTTGGGTACGTCCGCTTGGGTTGCAGCCACGACGATGCCGATGGTTCCGGCCTTCGCCGTATCCGCACCGGTTGCCGTGATCGTAACCTGGCCGGCTTTGACACCGGTCACTTTACCCGTCTCGTCGACGGTTGCGACAGTATCGTCACTGGACGACCACGTATACGCGCTGTCGGTTCCGTTGACTGTCGTCGCGACCAACGTTGAGGTCTCACCGATCAGCACATAAAAATCGCCCGTGACCTGAACCAGCGCATCTCCAACTATCCCCCCCTCACCCGTCGGCGTCCCCCCACTATCGGGCACAACCAGGCACGCGTCGTCCCCACACCCCATCGCAAACGAGAGCACAAAGAAAGAAGCAGCAACGGCCAAAGATCGTTTCATTTCTACACTCCATAAATTCTGTGTTTGGCCCGGCCATATGCAACAATCGGACCAACGGCAAGCCCTGGCCCAACCGTCGGTATTTACTGCGCTTTGCTCGTGAGCCTTGCGGAAGCAGGTCTTGTTTCGGGCCAATTTGACCCGTTTTCGGGCCGGATGCGAGAGGGGAAATGGAAGACGTTTTGCTAGGCGGCCGTACGACCCAACTTCGAGGGGGGGCGTTCCTTGTCGACCCGGCCGGTCATGACGGGAATGGCGACCTTCAAGAGTAGCGTGAAGATCATAAAACCGATGGCGAAAATTCCTGCCGCGACCTTCCATTCGAGAAGACTGGGTTGGTATTCGTAGATCTCTCCGAGCATTGACGGAGTGAACCCCGGTACGACCAAAGCCACACCCTTTTCGATATAGACGCCGATATAGATCAGTACTGCACCGATATTCAGCGTAACGAAATTCTTACGGGTACGCGGGATCAAGAAGAGCAGGAACGCCACCACACTACAGAATACAGAAACCCAAGCAAATGGAACAAGAGCATGATGACCATGCAGGCCTTTGAAAAGGTAGCGGTAGTGAATCAGATGATGCGTATCCGAATAGAACTCGCGAAAAATCTCAGCGCCAAAGAGGAAGAGGTTGATGAACATCGCATAGGCCATCAACTCCGCAATCTTCTGCAGTGCCTCGTTCTTGATGTTGAGTCCCCAGTACTTTCGGATGACCTGCAAAAGGATCAAGATGATCGCAGGGCCACTGCAAAACGCAGACGTCAAAAAACGTGGGGCTAGAATCGCCGAATTCCAAAAAGAACGGGCCGCGAGACCATTGTAGAGAAATGCCGTTACCGTATGAATGCTAACCGCCGCCGGAATGGAAAGGAGGATTAGGGGTACGGCGAGCTTCTTGTTGTATTCACGCTTATGGTACCAGCGAAACAGAATATGAGTTGCGATAAATAAGTTCAGACAGAGATACAACGTCAGTACCAATACATCCCAGGAGAGTAGCGAGCGGGGGAAGTTGGGTCTCCCGATAATCGGCAGAAGATGCCAGAAGCGTTCCGGGTGGCCGATGTCCACCGTGACGAAGAGCATGCACATGACAATCGCACTGATGGCCAAGAGTTCTCCGAGAATCACAATTTCTTTGATCGGTTTCCAATCATAGATGTAGGCCGGTATTACCAATACAACCGCCGCCGCGGCGACACCCACTAGAAAAGTGAAGTTACCGATATAGAACCCCCACGAGACCGGATCGCGAAGGTTTGTGGTGATCATGCCCACTTGAAGCTGCTCAATATATGCGAGTGTGCCGATGACAATGAGACCGGCCAAAAGAGCCATCCAAGCCCAATAGAGCTTGCCACCTCTGAGCATCAAACGAAGGCTGCCAAATATAAATTCAGTAATGAATCGCATAATGGTTCCTTAGGCGCCGTAGAAGTAGAAGAACTTCGGTTTTGTATTGAGCTCTTGCTTCAAGATAAAGACCCGCTTCTTCTGCAGGATGTAGCGAACCTCGCTCTTCGAATCGAGCATGTTGCCGAATTTTCGCGCGCCAACCGGGCATATCTCAACGCATGCCGGGTATTTTCCTTTGCGAACACGTTGAATGCAGAACGTACATTTTTCGACAACACCCTTCGAGCGCGGCCTATTACCGAGATAGTGCATGTCAGGATTCACATCCTTCGCCGGAATGGTGGGCTCCCCCCAATTGAACTTCCGCGCTTCGTAAGGGCACGCCGCCATGCAATAGCGGCAACCAATGCACCAGTCGTAGTCGACGACCACGATACCGTCGGGCTCTTTCCATGTTGCACCAACGGGACAGACACGCTCGCATGGAGAATTTTCGCATTGCTGACACGCCACAGGCATATAGAAGTGGTCTTTGCGTGGCACTTTGTCGGCTTCGTAGTAGGCGTCGGAATGCGCGAGCTCAACACCATGTTCTTTTTTCATTTCCAACACGCGAATGTACTGGATTTCCGGTTCGCGAGATTGGTTGTTTTCATCCGTGCAAGCGTAGACGCAGCGTCTACAACCGATGCAGCGAGAAAGATCCAACGCATAGCCGAAACGTACGCCTTCCATTGGCGGTTCGAGCCCGACTTTGACCTTCTTTTTGTACTTCTCTTCGTATTCTTTTTCCAAGCGCGCGACGATCTTCTTCTTGTCTTCGTCTTTTAGTTCTTTGAAGTGCTTTTGAAAGAACTTCTCGCGACTCGCCTCGTCGCAAGCCGCTAGATAGCTGGTGGCAGCGATGGCCCCGGCGGCGGTCTTGAGAAAATGCCGACGGCTCTTCCCACCCCCGCAACCTCCGTCGCTGGGGCAGTTTTTTTCTTCCGGCGTCTTAGACATCAGAGCTCCCTATTCAGTAGCGCAACACTCGTTTCGGAATGTGCGTTCACTTCTTCTTGTAGGTAATTTCCGAAGGTTTGCGTGGGCGTTTTTTCGGCTTCAACGGCTTGAACTTTGGCATATGTGGATTATGACAATTCACGCAAAGTAAGTACTGCTTCTTGCCATTCCAGCTACCGGTTCGCTTGCCGTGAACCCCAGCGCGCCAATCTCGCAGTTTCGGTCCGTGGCATTGACCACATAGAAGGTAGGATCGCTTGAAGTCCACAAGCCGACCACTGGCGAGTCTTAGCTTGTCGCGATCTTTAGGGTTATGACAATCGAAGCACCAACGATCTCGGCTGCCATGACGAAAGATGAGTTTGTCATGTTCGTCTTCTAGTTTACGCGGCGTCAGATCAACATCGTCGTCCGCTTCGTGACATTCGCTGCACGGAAAAATACCTTCCGAGAAAGGCGGCGAGGGTACCGCGATCGAATCCTGGTCGGTCTGAGCCGCGTGGAAAGCCACTTTGGACTTGGCCTTCGCTGAATCAGGTGCCGCGGGCTTTGAGGCGGGTTTCTCTTCAGCCTTCGCGGCCTTGTCGCCACTGCCAGCGGACTTCTTGTCCTCTGCGTAGAGCAGGCCGCTGCCGAAAAACAAACCCAACGTCGTGAATGTTACGAATACGGATAAATGCTTAGAAACGTGCACGGTCGGTACCCCCGAAACCCGGCAACGGGTGCTTGAGTCCAGCTGGTCCCACCCTGCCCATCAAACCCACTGCACCAGCGCTGGCCTGCCGCTGCAACAACCGCACCAACGTATGTTCGCAGCGCCACCGATAGAGGCACCCCTTGTAATAATGGAATCTTATGACCACACGGTACACGGCGGAGTACGGTCAGTGGCCCATAATGACTCTCAAGCCGCCCATTTTACCGATCGGGCAATCGCCCAGTCGGCCATAGGCGGATCACGTAGGGACCAATTCGCTACCCCTTGGGAATGACGGTACGCCAAAACGACCCACTATGGGTTTTTACTGCAAAAAGCATGGGTCACAATGACCCGCTCCCGTGGTTAAGAGTCGGAACGCCTCTTCTTGTTGAGTAAATCAGCAAATGGGTTGTTGGAAAACGCGTCTTTTTGAGCCGGTTTGGGCTGAGAGCGGGATTTTGGGCCCCCTCTTTGAGAGCGGCTATCCGACGGACGCCCCTTGCCCTTCGCGTTGGGCATCTGCTGTTGGGGACGGTGGGCCGCTGGCTCAGCTGAAGCCTCTTGGCGCGCCGTAAGCGAAATGCGACGACGCTGCAGATCCACCTCCATGACGCGAACCTTCAGCCGGTCACCCACTTTGACCACCTGGTGGGGGTCTTCGACAAACCGGTCGGCGAGCTGCGAGATATGAACCAGGCCGTCTTGGTGGACCCCCACATCGACGAAGGCACCAAACGCGGTCACGTTGGTCACGATCCCCTGCAGCTGCATTCCCTCTTTCAAATCTTCCATCTCGGAAACATCATCGCGAAACTGGGGCGCTTCAAATGTCTGGCGAGGATCGCGACCGGGCTTTCGCAATTCGTCCAAGATATCTCGCAGGGTAGGTTCACCGACATCGCCAGCCACATACCGAGAGATGTCGATCTTATCCGCCAATGAGGCATCCCCAACCAACGTATTGAGCGGCGTCCCCAGGTCCTTCGCCATTTTCTCTACGAGCGAATATCGTTCAGGATGCACCGCCGAGCGGTCCA
>Ga0257122_1000445_pt1 | contig 37416 bp, 31 predicted proteins | sample SI106_120metaG_FD_190146 | JGI IMG/M metagenome (GOLD analysis project Ga0257122, IMG submission 190146) | Marine microbial communities from Saanich Inlet, British Columbia, Canada - SI106_120 | ecosystem: Environmental > Aquatic > Marine > Inlet | place: Canada: British Columbia | collected... | reverse complement strand
CGTTTGCGGCCGTCGTTTTCGCCATTCCACTCCTGGACGCTGCCAAAATGCGGTTCGGCCCTGCCCAACGCGGCAAAGCCCTGTATCTTCCCGTCGCAGAGTTCTCCATTTGGTCCGTAGAGCTTGTAGCGTTTTCCTTTCAGGCGCCGGAACTTGGCGGGGAGTTTTTTTTCCGCGACGGTGCGCGCAGCACTTTGCCCACGGGTGATCGAACGTACTTTTCCCCGCGTCCATTCGTCGGGGACTTTTTGAGAAAGGATGATGCCCCAGTTGCCAGAGCTTCCGGCAACCTCGACGAAACCGAAGCCATCTAGAATTGCTTTTGCTGTGCCACCGGAGATGGAGGAAGATAGCATTTCCTCGCGCGCAATTTTGGCGGCACCTTTGGTTTTGACGATAACCAGTTGTTTGGGGCCTACGTCCTTGTAGCGGCCCGATGCCCACGTTTGTTCGAAATGGACGACGGCTTGAGTAGTCGTGATACGAATTTTCGAATTGGCGGCTTGGACCGTGACCTTTCGCTTGAACATTCGTTTTCTATCTTTGAGCCACCCTTTGCGGTCGAATTTATAGGTGCGGGAGCCAGAACGCTTGATGCCGAAGAAGCGGTCGGCGTAGCAATCAGCGTAGGCCTGGAAATCACCTTTGTTCTGGGCATTGAGCCAACGTTCGACGACTTCGTTGACGTCTGCTCGTACAAGAGGGGTTGGCTTTTCCTTGGCACATAGTTCCGCAGGACTCAGTTGAGCGCAGAAAATACAGAATAGAAGGGGGAAAAGGTGTCGATGGCTCATGCTGAGTTCCTTTTCAAGCTGTGGCTTTGCGGTAACGATTGAGTAGAAAAAGAAATGCGGTGCCAGCGATCAGCCAAAATGCGAGTAGGACAGGGCTGGCTACGTTCGGGTGAAGCAATGCGGTTACGGCCTTGGGGGTAGCGAACCATTTCCAGGCCCCCAAGAAAAGATCGACGACGATAAAAGGCAAAATGAAGAACGGAAGTCGTTGGGGTGCGCGCGCGCGGGAAACTCTTGGCGGCGCGCTCAGCGCGAATACGAGAAAGCCCCAACCCGCGCTTCGGGCGAGGCAGGGAAAGAAAACCAGGAATCGCAACGCTCGCACCTCGAAGGCGTTGGCGGCCCATGGGCCGGAACCGACTGCAATCGGGTAGAACAACATAACGCCCGTGGCAACGATTGCGGTTGCAGTGAACACGAGCGAAACAGAAAGGGCTGTTCTTTTCTGGGCTGCAGATATTCTGAGCAGCCATGTCGAAAAGAATAGGAGGGCCAACGCAAGCAGGTGCAGTGCGAGGCATACCGTATTATAGGTCACCATCCACGAACGGATTTCTATTCGCCGCCCGCTAAACCGACCGTCCATCATTGTGGAAATGAGTACATTGCCGAGGGCGAAGACCATGAGCATCAGCCAGGTCCAAAACAGAATTCGGAGCGGGACGCTCGAGTTGGGGGGCTTCGCCTTACATTTGGTTTCTGTCACGGGGGGCAGGCTTTCGGGGTGGGGCGACGAGCGTACCGATGTTGCACAGAATCGCGCATAGTTCCCGCATTCGGTCTATGATTGTCGAAGTTGCCATAGTCGATATAGTTGTTTGATAAAGAGTATAGGTTATCCTTCAAATGCCAAAACCGCCAGAGAACCGCCGAAAACCGCCGAAGCGGAGTTTCACCGCGAAGGAATGGAAAATCGTGCAGCGCTGCGATACCCCGTTTCGGGTACAGCAATGGCTATATAGCTTGCCGTACAACCCGGAGCGTAACGGCGAGTCGTTGAAGGGATTTCGCGGGGTTGTAAAAAGCGGCAAGGCGCATTGTCTCGAAGCTGCCTTATCCGCCGCTACGATCTTGGAGCAGCACGGCTATCCGTTGCTGCTCTTGGATATCGAATCCCAAGACAAGCTGGACCACGTGCTCTTTCTCTACCGGCACCAAGGAAAATGGGGAACGGTCGGCAAGTCGAGGGACCCGGGTTTGCACGGTCGGCGCCCGCATTTTTCGTCGGTGAAAGAGTTGGTGGCGAGCTACCGCGATCCCTTCGTGGATTACGGTGGCCGCATTATTGGCTACGGCGTGGGAAAACTCGATGACCTTGCCGGCTACGATTGGCGTTTTTCAAAAAGAAACGCGTGGAAGGTTCAGCAATATCTTATCGACATGCCCCATTCTAAGTTTCGGATGACCGACCGCCGCTACGCCGAATACTACGAACGGTACGTTGCATTTCGAAAACGCTTCCCCAAAAGGAAGCCCACCTACTACGAGGGCCGCAAAAGCTGGATTCCAGGTTATCCCAAAGGAAAGTGACGGGGAGGTGAACTGCGGGAGTGAACAAGGGGACGGGGTGTTGTGGTCTACAGTTCAGGCCAACTGCTGACAGGATACGAGGATGTCTTCGCTTTCACCGTCATCAATAGATTGCCCGTTCCGGGGAGGTTGCCGATCGAGTTTAGACTACCGCAAACCGTGCCGGACTTTGTGCTATTGGGCTTCGTGGTTTTGTCGATGGTGAACGTCTTGGACTGTAGCGTTAGCGTTCCATTTTCGGAATTGTAAGGCACGGTGCTGTAAAACTCGACGGGCATGCTCGCCTCCACACACGTATAGCTCTTGCCCTTGTACGTGAAGGAAAATGCCATTTTGACGTTTGTCTTCAGGGATGAGACATCGCCGGTCTTGGGGTCGATATTGGAGGTGATAGCGGAATTTGCAGTGAGCAATGCGGTGACCTGCACACCGGATTCGACGAAGCTATAGGAAATCTTGAAATCGCTGGCATTGAAACTCAGCGTGCCGCTTGAGTTGACGCTACCTTTGATCCTCGAACTGGTGAGGTCATCTTCGCTGCCGGACATTGTCGTGTTGTTGTCCTTCTTATCCGTGAACGACATGCGGAAGTTGGTGACCTTGAGGTCGAGGGTGCCGGTCTTTTCGAAGCAGTAGTCGGCGCTTCCGCAATCGTTGCTGTTGGTGACGCGTCCGGAGCCACAGCTTGCAGAACAAGCGCTAGCGAGGCTGCCGCCTTTACCGTCGCCGTCGTTATCCGTATAGCATTCCTGCTGCGACTGCGTGATGGACGCGTTGTTGTCGTCACAATCAGCATTGCTCGTGGAGGTTCCCGCCGGGCATGAGGCTGCGCAGATCGATTTTGCTGAACCCGCGCCTAGGCCGTCGCCATCGTTGTCGTCGTAGCAGGAGATCTTGCGATGCACTTGAGGATCGGCATCGTTGCAGTCGGTATTCCACGTTGAGTAGCCAGCGGGGCAAAACTCGTCGTATTGCTTCATCCCTTTCTTGCTATCACCGTAACCGTCGTGGTCGCTGTCGGGCCAGCAGTTGATTTCGCTTATCGGGGGTTGGCATTCCTTACACATCATTGGATCGATCGGTTCGTCGTCATCGTAGCCTGTGGCATCGGATAACCCCGCGTCGGCTCCATAGCCATCTTGGGGATCGGTGGCATCTCCGCATCCCCCCAAGTGGAAAGACGACGCGAGGGCGATGGCGACCAAAAACGAAAATTTCTTTGTTGGTTCGATTTGCATAACACTCTCTCTTGCTGTTGTAGAAGTACTCTGGCTCACGAATTTCTTCATTTCCGTATTCGAAGGGTCGCGCTTGTGTAGCAATTGTGTAAGCGGCCCAAAAACGCTAAGATTTCACGGCAATCCTCTGTTGATGCGGTTATCGACGCCGTTATCAATTGGGGTGGGAAGGCGCTGAGCCAACACGATGAGCAACAGACTACTATTTGTAGATGACGACCGGTCGGGGCTGGAGCTGAGCCGCTTCAACCTGGAGGCGGCTGGCTATGAGGTCGACGTCGCAGAAAACGGCACCCAGGCGATCGCACGATTTTCCGCGGACCTTCACGATCTGGTCGTGACAGATCTTCGTATGCCAGGCCAGACCGGCATGGATGTCTTGGCGCATATCCGCAAAACAGCTGCCGACGTACCGGTGCTTGTGATCACGGCGCACGGAAATGTGGATACCGCCGTACGCGCTATGAGGTCCGGCGCGTACGATTTCATCGAAAAGCCCTTCGCACGAGACGTTCTGCTTCTCGCGGTCGATAGAGCTTTGGAGCATCGCCGGTTGGCCGTCGAAAACCGCTCGCTGCGCCTAAAGGTCTCAGGCGTTGAGCGGGAAATCGTCGCGGTATCACCCGCGATGACGGAACTCATCCTTACCGCTGATCGCCTGGCTGCCAGCGAGGCCTCCGTGTTGATTCTGGGTGAGAGCGGAACCGGGAAAGAACTGATCGCGCGCCGTATCCACGCTAGGAGCAGCCGGGCTGAAGGCCCATTTGTAGCGGTTAACTGTGCGGCGATGCCGAGCGAACTCTTAGAATCGGAACTTTTTGGTCACGAAAAAGGCGCATTCACGGGCGCGACCAAGGCGCGGTCCGGACGGTTTCGTAAAGCGACGGGAGGAACCATCTTCCTCGACGAAATCGGTGAATTGCCCATGGCGTTGCAGGCGAAACTGCTGAGGGTGTTGCAGGAAAAAACCGTCGACGTCCTCGGCAACGATCAGCCCGTCGATGTCGACGTTCGCGTGTTGGCGGCAACCAACCAGGATTTGGCCCAACGCATTGAAGCGGGACAGTTTCGCGAAGACTTCTATTATCGCCTTGCTGTCGTGGAAATAAAGGTCCCGGCTCTTCGTGACCGGCTCGAAGACATTCAGGTTCTCGCGCGACATTTCGTTTCTTCGGCGACGTCGGATGATGAGTTAACGATTCCCTCTGAACTTCTCACGCTGCTTAGAAAACACCCTTGGCCCGGCAATGTTCGTGAGCTCGAAAATACCTGCGAGAGACTCGCCATACTCAGTCGAGGGGGGCTGCTGAGCGTCGGTGACTTGCCAGCTGGTTTCGGCCAGGGTAGGGCCGAAGCCGCCTCGGAGGAATGGCCCCCTCTTCCCGATGAGGGGATTTCCCTGGTTGATTTGGAACGCCGGGTGATCGAACGTGCCTTGGCCTTGAAAGGCGGCAACGTATCGCAGGCGGCGGCGTTTTTGCGCGTACCGCGTCATATCCTCGCGTACCGCATCGAAAAATATGGTCTGAAGCGTGGCTGACCGAGCTGAACTACCCCAGCGCGCCAAACTGATCGCTTGGCAAACGTTGCTCGCGATTTGGCTACCCACGGCCGTAATTACCGTTCTGCACTATGTTACCGGGCCCGAACTGCATTGGTTCCACGATGTGCTCCGACGCCTCTACTATTTGCCCATTCTATTTGCGGCATTTTCCTACGGTTTGAGGGGCGGGCTATTCTTGGCGGTCATAGTGGCTTTGGCCTACAGCCCGCATGCATTCACACAGACCCATATGATGCATACCGATCCCGCCCACACCCTGGAAAAGATACTCGAGCTCCTCCTCTATCTAGTCGTTGGGGGCGTGGCGGGCGTATTGGTGGATCGCGAGCGCAAACGGCAGGGAGAACTCTTCGCCGCCCTCGCCGAACAGCGCAGGATGGCGGACCAGCTGGTGAGGGCCGGGCGCCTGGCCGCCCTAGGTGAACTCGTGGCGGGTATTGCCCATGAGATCAAAAACCCGCTTCACGCCCTGCGCGGTACAGCGGAAGTCGTCGACCCTTTGGTGCCCAAAGATTCACCAGAAAACCGGATGTGGCAGCTTCACCTCAAGGAACTGGATCGTTTGGGACAAGTTGCCGACCGTTTCCTATCCTTCGCTCGGCCGGCACCCCTGGCGCGAAAGGAACTTAAATTGGCCGACGTCGTACAACGGGCCCACGATTTGATCGAAGCTCAAGCCCGGCAGCAGGATGTACGCGTGTCGGTTGAGCCAGTAACTTTCGATGTCGCTTCCGACGTCGCTTCGGACGTCGCGGGACACGTCTTCGCGGATGAACAGCAACTCGCCCAGGTGCTGCTCAACATTGGAATCAACGGCCTGCAGGCGATGGAGGCCGGTGGCGGCGATTTGCGTTTCTCCATGAGGCAAGACAGGCGCGGTGACCAAGACTTTGCGGTCGTCTGTCTCACCAATAGCGGTCCACCGATCCCCAAGGCGGATATCGAACGTATCTTCGACCCGTTCGTCACATCCAAGAGCGACGGCGTCGGGTTGGGCCTTTCCATTGCCAATCGAATTGTCGAGCAGCACGGAGGATTCCTCGAGGCAGAAAACCTAAGCGATCCCACGGGAGTGCGTTTTTCCGTCTACTTGCCCCACGAAAGGTGAAGGGATATGCTAGCGGGATACGGAATTCAGCTTTCAAGCGTAAATAGAGGGTGTGGCGCCGCAGCGCGTCAGCGCTTGACACATCTATTAATCCTGGCACAGTTGGCGCTACTGATGGCCAACCGAGGTTCATAAACGATGCCAAATACTTCGCGTCCAGATCAGCCGCGAAAACGAAGACCGTCGCTCAACGCAGGCCGAAAAGAAGTGGAGCGAGTCACCATTCGCTTCGCCGGTGATTCGGGCGATGGGATGCAGCTGGTAGGTACTCAATTCACAAACACATCGGCCGTTCTTGGCAATGATGTCAGCACGTTGCCAGACTATCCCGCTGAAATTCGCGCGCCGGCAGGTTCCATCGCCGGGGTGAGTGCGTTTCAAATCAGCTTTTCCAGTGAGCAGATCTTCACCCCCGGCGACCAGCCCGATGTCTTGGTGGCGATGAATCCGGCGGCACTCAAGGCGAATCTTGACGACGTCTTGCCCGGCGGCACGATCATCGTAAACAAGGATGAGTTTACCAAAGGCAATCTGAAGAAAGCGGCCTACGAAGCGAGCCCACTCGAATCGCATGAGCTGAGCGGGTATCAGGTTTTTGAAGCTCCCATCACCACGCTGACGCTCGAGGCGCTGAAGGATACTGAACTCACTGCATCCGCCAAGGCCCGCTGTAAGAACTTCTTTGCCCTAGGGTTAATGTACTGGCTCTATCATCGTCCCCTTGCTGCCACCCTCGAAGTTATCCAGAAGAAATTCGCCACGAAGGGAGATCTGCGGGATGCCAATATCGCGGCGCTGAAAGCCGGGCATGCCTTTGGTGAAACCGCTGAGATGTTCAGCGTGCATTTCCACGTGCCACCAGCGGAACTCGTGCCCGGCGAATATCGCAATATCACGGGTAACGAGGCTACCGCGTTGGGATTCCTAACCGCGGCCGAGTTGGCCAAACGCCCGCTTTTCTACGGGAGCTATCCCATCACGCCCGCGAGTGACGTGTTGCACTATCTGGCTCGCTACAAGAATTTCGGCGTGCGCACCTTTCAGGCGGAAGATGAAATCGCCGCGATGGGGTCCACGATCGGAGCGGCCTACGGGGGCTCCCTCGCGCTCACGGGCACCAGTGGTCCGGGGTTGGCGCTCAAGGGTGAAGCCATCGGCATGGCTGTGATTATCGAGTTGCCGGTGGTGATCATCAACGTTCAGCGGGCGGGGCCCAGCACGGGCATGCCCACTAAGACCGAACAATCCGACCTCCTACAGGCGATGTACGGCCGAAACGGCGATTCACCGGTTGCGGTTATTGCGCCGCTTTCGCCAGCGGATTGTTACGAAGCGGCCATAGATGCTTTTCGGATCGCGACGCGCTTCATGACGCCGGTTATCTTCCTCACCGACGGCTATTTAGGTAATGGCTCGGAGCCTTGGCTTATTCCCAAGCTCGCCGAGCTGCCGCCCCTAGAGGTCAAAATCGCCACGGACCCTGAAGGCTTTCAGCCCTATTCACGAGACGAAGTCACGATGGCGCGTCCGTGGTCGGTGCCGGGCACCAAGGGCATGGAACATCGCGTCGGTACGCTCGAAAAGGACAACATCACGGGCAACGTCAGCCATGACGCTGAGAACCATCAGGTGATGACGGATATACGCTCTGAAAAGATGCGCCGCATCGCGGATTTCATCCCGGAACAGACGGTCTTTGGCCCCGAGAAAGGCGACGTGCTTGTCGTTGGCTGGGGCAGCACGTACGGTTCGATCCGTTCGGCCGTGCACGAGGCGCATCGGGCCGGCCTAGCGGTAGGGCATGCGCATTTGCGCCACCTCAATCCTCTGCCCAAGAAACTCGGCGAAATCATGCGTTCATATAAGCATGTTTTGATTCCGGAACTGAATACGGGGCAATTGAGCATGCTGCTCCGTGCGAAATATCTGGTGGATGCCAAGCCGATAAATAAGGTATCCGGTCAACCTTTTCGAATCAGTGAGATCTACCAGGCGATAACGCAGGCGCTCGAAGGCGGGGAGAATTAAGATGGGAGCAACCCGCAAAGACTTTATGTCCAATCAAGAGGTTCGTTGGTGTCCGGGCTGTGGCGACTACGCCATCTTGGCCCAAATCCAAAAGACCTTGGCCCAGCTGGAAACGCCTCGAGAAAAAACCGTCTTTATCTCTGGTATCGGCTGCTCAAGCCGTCTGCCCTATTATATGGGTACCTACGGTGTCCACAGCATCCACGGTCGCGCGCCAACCATCGCTACGGGACTGAAGTCGTCAAGGCCTGAGCTCAGCGTCTGGGTGATCACCGGTGATGGCGATGGCCTGAGCATCGGTGGCAATCATCTGCTTCACGTGATGCGCCGCAACGTTAACTTGAACATCATTCTCTTCAACAACCGCATCTATGGGTTGACGAAAGGTCAGTATTCGCCGACCTCCGGGCTGGGCACACGCACAAAGTCCACGCCCGCGGGCAGCATCGACCGGCCGATTCGCCCCCTGAGCGTCGCTTTGGCCGCTGAGGCGACCTTTGTCGCGCGAACGATCGATACGGATACGAAACATCTCCAGCAGGTCCTTTTGCGAGCGGCCCAGCACAAGGGAACGTCCTTTGTGGAGGTGTTTCAGAATTGTATCATCTTCAATGACGGGGCTTTTGATAGCTTCGCAAAGAAGTCGGTTCGTGCTGATCGGACGCTGGTTGTTGAGGATGGCAAACCCATGCTTTTCGGTGCCAATCGCGACCGAGGAATCCGCTTGAAAGGGCTTCATCCCGAGGTTGTAACCCTCGGCGACGGCATCTCAGAATCCGATTTGCTCCACCATGACGAAGATTCCGAGGACCCCACGCATGCGATGATGTTGGACTATATGGCCTATCCCGATTATCCGGTTCCTGTGGGCGTTTTCCGGGCCATTCAGCGTCCCACTTACGACGAGCTCATGGCCGACCAGATCGACCAGGCTCAGGGCCGACAGGGGCGGGGTGATATCGACGCGCTTCTACGTGCCGGGCATACCTGGGAAGTGACCAAGGAAGACCTTGAGCGGGCGAAAACCGATACAGATTAGTCCTCTATTCGCTCCCCACTGACAAACCGCCCGACGAGCAGCTCTTACAATCTAAGTTCATTTTTTCCTTCATTGTTGTGGCCAACCGCTTTATTGTGGCGTCAATAATATCGAGTTCGCCACGATCGAGCGAACCTGGAATGGAGGAAATTCCCATGCCCTACATCATTGGTGATCCCTGCGTGGACGTGATGGATACGGCTTGTGTGGAAGTCTGCCCCGTGGATTGTATCCACTACGAAGAGGGGACTGACCGCAAACTATTTATTGATCCCGACGAGTGCATCGACTGTGGTGCCTGTGAGCCGGCTTGTCCCGTCAGCGCTATTTTTGCTGAAGAAGACGTTCCCGACGATCAGAAAGACTACCTCGAGATCGATGCGCTTTATTTCAAAGATAAAGATGGTGCGCGCGGCAAAGTAGACGCTCGCAAGCCCAAAGCCTAGCGTTCCTCCAGATCAAAATCTCACCAGATCAAGGGGCCCGCAACTTGGGCCCCTTGGTTGGGTGGACCTGTGCGCTAGAGCCAGACCTGAGTGGATTCTGTGGCGACGACGTGAAGGTCGTGCCAGATCTTCGAGAGGTCGTCCTCCCGAAGATTCAAGAAGACGCAGGACTGATCCTGCGCAACCTCATGGACCAGCTTGTCGGCCGGCACTTCAGGATCTCCGAGCTTATAGCAGAGAAGATCCGACAGCCTGATGAGACTCACCAAGGTTGCGAGTTCTCCTTTGCTGCGATACGCCCGGCCAGGCTGATGGTGCCAGGCCACGACCGCCGGTATCGGATCAGGTATGCGCCAAAAGCGTAGTAGGTGGCCGGCCAAAACGGCATGGTCGAAGCCGAACCGCTCTCTTTCTAGTAGATGAGCTCTGTCCCGAAACCCCCACGTTTCTGTGAGGATGTCTTCGTACTCATCACCTTGAACCTGAGTGAATAGAATCTTGCCCAGGTCGTGGAGCAACCCGCATGTATACACGTCTTCCGTCGGGAGCCCGCAATGGGTGGCCAGGTAGCGGGCCAACGCGGCGACGGTGATACCGTGGTCTCTTAGCTGTTCGGAATGCCCACCACTGAACATCTCCAGAACGGCGATGGCAGTTGCGATTTCGCGAATGGGTGTGGATCCCAACAACCGAACCGCATGGTTAACCGTGGTGCAGCGAACCTGAAGTCCGAACGCCGCGGAGTTGACGACCTGCAGCGTGCGGGAAGCCAGTGGTGGATCCGACTCGATGACGTGCTGAATTTCATCGAGCTCGTAGTCTTCCTGTTTGGTCAGCTCGATCAGCTTGTAGGCGGCCTTCGGAAAGGGACGCAGTCCGTAGATTTGCCCCACCGTTGCGATCAGGCTCTGTCCGGCCTTCTTCTCGGCGGCTTCATCGGTGCCGTCGCCGAACCAGAGGTCGTCGAGAACGGTGAATTTATTTGAAGAGCTTTGGGTTGTCATACGTGGATAACAATGCCGCCTACATGGCGCGCATCAGCCCCTTGAGTTTGGAGACATCTCCCGATTTTTCGAATTCCGTGATCATGGCCAATACGCCCTGAAGCATCTTTTTCGTGCGGTCCTTCTGCTTCATCATGCGGTCGACGCTGCGGTCGATGTTCTTTTTGGCGTCGGCGATGGCTTCTTTCCATTCCTTGGCCATTTCCTCTGGAACCCAGGTGCCTTCGACTTTGACCATTTTGAGTTTCTTGGATTTTTCGCCCATGGTCAGGGTTAGCGTCGCTTTGTCGCCTTCTTTCTTGTCGACTTTGGCCGATGCTTTGGCCAGCATTCCTTCGAACTTATCGTATTCTTTGGCCTTGTTCTTCTTGGCCAGCGACCGACCGAATTCCATCAATTTCGGGCCTTGCTTTCCTAGGAAGGAAGCGACGTTGAGCTTGCTCAGAGAGCCATGGTCGAGGAGCTTCGCCCCTTTAATGAGGTCGTAGACATCCTTGACGCCTTTGAGATTCTCCTTGACGTTAGGCATTCCCATCTTGGCGATGGCATCGCCGTGTTTGTCGAGGGAAGATCGCGCTTTGTCGAGGATTTGCATTCCGAGGTCGAAGACTTCTTTGTCGATCTTTGACGTCGCGTGAGCGACGAGATCTTGAACGTCTTTCTGATAGCTCTTGGGAAGCAGCGCGTACGCTTCGCCCGGCTTGTTGGCCTTCAATGCGGCAAGGCCCTGGAGGATCACCTTGTCGGGGCTATCCGGCACTTTGACTGATTTTTTGCAGCCCGAAACGAAGATGAGTGAAATGCATGCGATCGATGCGAGCAGTCGAATACTGGTCTTCATGGCCGTATCCCCTTTCATGTTGGTCTGGGGCCCACAGAATAGACCCCGCAGTTAAATTTGGGAACAAATTGGATTGGGAGCGATCGTAATGGTGATGGCTGAGGGTGTCAATCCTCGGCCGGTCAACCTGCGGTGAACCGCGCTTCGATGGCGTGACTCTGCTGCCGGACTTTGCGGCTGAGGTCACGCCCGAGAATTCCCTGTAGTTTGGTGAAAAGGTCGGCGTCTTGAGTCTTTAGCTTGTGCAATTTCACTTGGCTCCAAGACACGAAGGTCACTTGGCCGTGGGCGATCACATGTGCTGAGGCCGCTTCCCCTGAAATGAAGCTCATTTCCGCGGCGAACGAGCCCCTTTGGAGGACGGCGATCAGAATGCCCTCCTTGCGAACCTCTGCTTTGCCATCGGTAATCATCAGCAGTCGTTCCGGCATGAGGCCTTCTTCCACCAAGGTTTCGGAATCGACCGAGCTATGGACGCCTTTGTTCCAGAATGTAAGAAATTCTTTCGGTGTCATGGCTGAAAATGCGGTCTGGTACAGGTCGGCGATATCTTGGGGAATCGCGACGCGCTTTCGGCGCAGTATGACGCGCATCAATTGAACCGAGTTGATGGCAAGAAAGACGCTATTCCAAAAGACGACGCTATGGTTGGATAAAAAGACGCCCGAGGCGACCAGGCAGATTTGCCCTCCCATCAGCAAAGCGCGCAGCCAGAGGATATCGCTTACGGCGAGGCCGATGAACATCAAGAGATAGCCAAGGTTGACGAAAAGAAGGTCTTCGCTGAATAGGAAGTCGAGCATCGTCCCATCTTCCGCCCAATGGGCTGTCTCTCAGCGGATTATCCTATCCCGCGGCAATTTCGACAAGGTCGCACTTCGTCCGTGGGGGAGCATCGACGGCAAGCTGGACATTCGTACCGATTCGCGCATGATCGGTGTTGATCATGGCATTTCGAAACGACCTAGAAGCCGCTCTACTGCGGGCAACCGAGCTCGAAACGGAATTAGGCGAGAAGACGAAATCGAATCAGGCCAGTGCCGAGGAGATTCGCAGCCTTAAGGCTGAACTCACGCTCAGCAAAAAGAATATCCGGCGATTGGAAGCCCTGTTGCCCGGGTCGCTACCCAGGCGTAGGCGGATATTTTCCACGTTCTTTTTCATCGGAATTGGCTTGGTTTTCGCCACGGCGGTGGCGGGGTACCGTTCCGAAAGCTACGGCGTGACGATGTCCCATGCGGCCGTCGTCCCGCTTTTCTTTGGCATTGGGGGCTGGTTTGGGGCCCAGAAATCGGTCATTGCAGGCTGGATATCCGCGGTGGGGTCGGGAATCGGCGCTCTTCTCCTTTTGATCGTATTCTATCAGGGCATCTGGCCGTCGCTTTGATTCCTTTACGCGCATGTTATAGACTTCGCGCTTCAAACCAATTTGATAGAGAGGCCTACGTGATGAGGAAACTGCTCGTTCCAGTTGTATTGTTGTTCTCTTTTGCCGCCTGTTCTTCCAGCCCAGAGGCTCAGCTTTCTCAATGGAAATACAAGCAAACAAATATTCCGAAGCTGAAAACGCGTTGGCCGAGCTTCGCTCCCCTTCTCGATGCTCAGTTGAAAGAGGCGACCAAGGCCTGGGATGCAGCGACAAAGCTCTCCGACAAGAAGGCCAAGGTCGAGAAGATGAAAGCGGCCCACGCCCAATTGGACGTGGTCTATGCAAAACTGGCTGAGGTTCAAAGCAAATCTGAGGCCCTACAGAAAAAGGTCTCCAAATATTCTTCCAAGCTGATTCCGAAATCCCAATCCCAGAGCCGCAAGGATATCCTCGGCTTTGCGAGGTCAACCCTCACCCTGGTCGACCAGGGGATGCGTGCGGCCAAGCCCAACGGCCCAGGTGACGTTGAAGCCATCATCCGTCCATTGGTGTCCAAGCTGATCAGTGCGGACAAAAGCGTCTCGCGGGGCCTCAAGAATGCGAGTCCATCGAAGAAGAAAAGAAAAAAGAAGAAGTAGGTTAGGCTAGGAAAGGCTCTATTCGTGGGTCGCCATCCAGGGCGCCGCAAAGCTGCGCGGGGTCGAATTTACCTTCGACGACCAAGCACGCAATTTGGTCAGTGGCCTCATCATCCCTAAAAGGCGATAGCATCAGCCGCAACTCATCGTCTGTGGCATCCCGAAGCCCCATCTTCTCTTCGGCGTAACTACTCCAGCGAAGCATAAGAATCAGCGTGATGGGATGCGATTGTACGCAGAGCTGATCTGTGGAACGCATGGGTACCCGTGCTGTTGAGTTCCATGGAATTTCGGTGGATAGAGCGTAGCGCGCGCAATCCTCTTCGCTGATCAGGCTCATCAGACGTTTGCTATGCAGTAACGCTGTGGGGCTGAGGTACACGTCTCCCGAGGCGCCAATCATCTGCGGTCCCAATGGGCCGCTGCCCAGCAGCAGTGGGTTTCCACCGATCAGCAGATAACCCGCGTCGACGAGCATGGAGGCCATGATATCTGAGCCCCGGGAAGGGAGGCCCGCTAGCACAATGCCGTGCCCGTTGCGCGCAACGCCGTGCCCCCAGGTTAGCCGGTGGCCTTCGGTAAGCAATTTTCGGGTGACCATCAGGTCGATGAAATCGGCGACCGCTTCGGGGCGGCGATTGAATTCACCCGTGACTAAGCAATGGTCGGCGACGACGAAAGCCACCACCTCTTTTTCTTTATCGCTATAGAAATGTCCCTCGCCTGGAACATCGACTTCCTGATACTCCCCCCGCAGCATACGCGTGCCGTAGCCGTCGCCGTTGAGCGCGATGGGCTCGCCATCTCGTAACACAACCGTAAGCGGTACTTCGCAATACGACGGTATTGAGGGGCGGTAGCGTCGCCTCAGGTTGTCGCGGATTTCCGTCGAGTTGGTACAAACGCGAACTGGAATGCCAGCCACGCGCACCAGCATTTCCAAAGGGGCTTCAGCGGTATGGGGCATCCAATTGAGGGCCATGCCGAACCATAGTCATATCGTTTCCCGTGGGGCAAGAAATGGCTACGGCTTTTGGTCGGCTGCTAAGGAAATGCGGAAGCTCGGGTTCTGGCTCAAACGTATTAGTTCCGTTATGGTGACGGCACGCGAGGAGTGGAAGGCATGAAACTAACGACGGACCGAAGGCGATGGACGATCGCTGGGCTGGCTTTGATCTTTCTCACCGCTTGCCCCGGCAAAGGCGACGATCCCGGCAAGGGCAGCGGGAGCGGCGCCGGTGTAGCCGTCAAACCGGCGAAAGAGGATCCAGCGGTAGCCGATATCGTTTTGCCAACGACAGCCGAAGATCCGGCGAGAAAACCGACGTCTCCAAAGAGCGAGCCGGTTGAAGTGAGCGCCCGCTATATTCTGCTGCAATTCACGGGCGCCAAGAATGCTGCTGCGGCCAAACGAACCAAAGCTGACGCGCTCAAGCGCGCCTCGCGCCTGGTACGCGTTGCCCGAAAAAAAGGCATAGACTTCAGGGTCTTATCAGAGAAATACTCCGAAGGGCCGGAGAAGAGCCGGGGCCTCGTGGAGACGTTCCGTCACGGCGGCGGTACCGACCCCGCTTTTGAAAAAGCGATTTTCGGTATGGGAGAAGGACAGGTATCCAACCCCGTCGCCACCGCATTCGGCTACTATGTCATCGAACGCGTCAAGCGCGAGCAATACTCAACGGCGCATATCTTGATCATGTACAAGGGAGCCAAGCTGGCCCCTGTCGCACTGCGTCGAAGCAAGGCCGCTGCGAAAAAACGGGCGGAATTGGCTTGGTCGAAGGCGACGAAACCCGATGCGAGTTTTTCGATTATTGCCAGCAGCTATTCGGACAGCCCCTCGAAACTCCGAGGCGGTGTCATTGCCCGAATCGGACCGGGACGAACGCCGCCGGGCCTAGAGAACTACTTGGCCGCAGTGCGTGAACTCAAGGCGGGGCAGGTTTCGAGCGTCATCGAAACCCCCTACGGTTTTCACGTGATCAAGAGATTGCCCCTACAGGTGATCGAAGTGAGTCATATCTTGGTCGCTTGGCGCGGGGCGGCGGTAAAGCCCAAAGAGCAGCGCAACAAAGCCACAGCCCAACAACTTGCCCTGAAGATTCGCAGAGAGGCATCGGCGAAGGACGCGGACTTTTCGGCCTTGGCGAAGAAATACTCCGATGATCCAGCTGCCTCCAAAGGCGGGGCACTACCGCCGGCCGCACGAGGCGAGATGGCTTCGCCTAAGTTTGAACAGCATGCCTTCGCACTGAAGCCCGGAGGCCTATCCACCATCGTGCAAACGCGCTTTGGTTTTCATCTGATCAAGCGGCTGCGCTAAAGCGCGCCTCAACACTATTTTCCGATGTAGATAATACCGATAAGAATCCCGCCTTCGCCCGCTGCCTTTACTCTAGTCTTTACCTTCATGCCAAACTCCTTCGTGGTTGGCTGTATTCTAAGCAAGGTGGATGCCAAGAGTACGGCGCCGTAAACACTGGCCTTTTTTAGACGTGTCACCTCAAGGGGGACGTTGCACGAGACGCCGGGGGGCAGAATAGGTGTCAGTCGCGGGTTTGTCGCCCTTGTCGAATTCGGGCCGCGGCGATCTGCGGGGTTGGGGCCACCGCAAGCGAGAGGTATTTGCCGTCTTCGGCGAACATGACGCCCACTTCGACCATGGCGGTCAATTTCTCATTGAGTTCGTCGGAAGTCTGTTTGCCGGCAAAGTGTTGTGAGATTTGACGGATGCTGCGTATTTCCATGCAATAGACGTAAACCGCTCGCCAGTCCGCATCGAGGGTGATCAAGCGGAAGTCATCTCGCCGATCGACGATTTCCAAGAAGGTTCCACCATCCTGATAATAGAGCGGCAACGTTCGGCCAAGTATTTTGGATGCTGGAATTTCATCCAGTTGTTCGTGAAGTTGGCGCCAACGGTCACACGCGTCTCGAACGATCTGCCAATCGACGCAATCTCCTTTCGCCTCAGCATGAAGCAAGAAGAGATTGAGCCTTTGCCAGACTTCCAGCGGAAGGCCCGCCTGCATATCGAGGTTGTTTCGGATATTGGTGATGGGGAATTGCTCGGGCATACGGTAAATCGTGCTGTCGATCCGGATGCTGAAGACACTGATATGCGCCGGTTGATAGGCGAGGGCGGCTTGAAGGATGTTTCGTGCGGTCTCGTCGACTTCTTGCTGGGTGGCGCCCGGGAAGTTGATGAGTAAGTTCGATTCGCTGGCGATCCCAAGTTCGAAACAGGTTTTCATCACCTGGAGGTTCTGTATTGTAGAGGTCCCTTTTCCAATGCGTTTGAGATAGCTGCTGCTCAGTCCTTCGATGCCAAACTGCAGTATGTTGCATCCTGCTTGCCAAAGCAGTAGCAGTTCGCTGGGGTGCATTTGTGCCCGTGCTTCATAAAAGAAAACATAGTCCTTATTCTGGTGAGATATCTTTTCTGTCAGTTCCTCGACGCCTTTATGTCGCAAGACGTTGTCCAAGAACCTGAAGCGAAGGTTGCAGTATTTACCGCTCAGATGGTCCATCTCCTCGGCGATCTGGTCACATCCCTTTTCGCGATAACTGGAGACGTTCAATCCACAGAAGAAACAACTATTCTTAGGATCTCCGGTGCTCGCGACCCGATTCCACCAACAGCCTCGCGACCCCTCGACCGGGATATGCCAAAACAGACTGCGATCCTCCGCCAGTTGGTGGTAGGCATCGTAATTGGGCATAGGGAGCGTACGTAGGTCGACTTCAGAATTGGGGGGAGCCAAATCTAACGCGTTGGTCTCCGATGGCTTGGCGAGGACCGCCTGAGAGAGAACACCGGATATGCTTACGTCTTCTCCGCTCGAAAGCTGTTGAATGAGCGCGACGAATCGCTGTTCTCCTTCACCTTGAACGACGTAGTCCACGAAGGGATATTCCGCCATAACCGAAGAACCGACCGGTTCGGGCACACCCATACCGCCAAAGACGATAGGGGTCTGGGGGCTTAGCTTCTTCAGCGAACGCGCAACGAGCAGACTCGAAAACAGTTGGCCATAAGATGTCGTGAATCCGACAAGGTCGTAGGCACCTGCTAGCTGTTGAGCCAACGCTTCGGCGTGCTTGCCGATAAAACCATCGACCCGTGCGAATTGCTCCAAGGCAGATTCCGGGTCAAGCAGAGGTCGTCGTCGCCGTGTAGCCCATTCCTGATAGTAGTCTCGGGCAGTTTCGCGCTTTTCTCGATAGAATTGTGAGGCGTACAGGACTTCGCCGAGCATTGGCCAGCCACCGATGGCTTCGTAGGTATCGGAGATGGCGTCAAAGACCTCGACGTATCCGTGCAGGCAATCAATCGAATGCTCGGGAAGATCTCGTTCGACAACGGCCGTTAATATCCCCAAGGCAGCAGACGGCATATCGAAAGCGGGCCAGGGCATGGCCACCAAAGCAATACGCATTGCTCCTTTCCTCCTTGGTCGAATGCTAACGCATGCAGTAACGGAAGGCGAATGTCAGTCGGAGGTGACGGTTCGGGTGTGGACGTAGATGTCGACCGCATCGGTGTCGGTTTCAATGAGGTTCCTTTTCTGGCAGTCGATTCCTATGCCGCTTAGCGCCACCCCAAACCTCTTCGGCAATCGCGGACGTGTTATCATTTCTGCCACCGCTCGACCGCATTGCGGGCCCATTCGGTCTTTTCTGGCTCAGCTGCCTCACTACCATTTGCTGGGGGATGAACCGCATTCCCTATACCAATCGGGAATGCCGGAAAACCAAGTGCTTGGAGTGTGCGGCTGTCAGAGCTACGTTCAATATCGGCGCTACCGCGACCGGTTCCACTGCAGCCAGGAGTTCGCACCACGGAGTATTTTAACTATGCCGGCTATGGGGATTTTGACGGTATAGTTACTCCTTGAACACTCGCCCAACGATGGATCGAGGCGCGGCCTTTTCAATGGGGCGTGTTATCGACGGCAAATTTGCGCTGAAAAAGCAGCTCGGCCTGGGGGCCATGGGGGCGGTCTTTCTCGCGAAGGATGTCGTTCTCGATCGCAATGTCGCTCTAAAAGTTCTGAACCACGAAGAAGGGGTCGAAGCAAATGATGGCCTGTCCCTCTTCATGAAAGAAGCGGCGGCCATGGCCAGGGTGAAGCATGAGAATGTTGTGCAGGTCCATGGCTTCGGTGATCACGAGGGTTACCCGTACTTCGTCATGGAGTACGTTGCCGGTAACACCGTTGCAGATCTAATAGACGAAACAGGCCCCGTACACCTTGATGTTGTGCTCGGCATTATTGGGCAGCTGTCGGCGGCACTCGATTCGATACATAGCCACCGAATCGTTCATCGCGATGTGAAACCCGCCAATATTATCATTAGCCATGAGTACCGCATCATGCTCACGGATTTCGGTGTCTCAAAGAAACTGGGCGATTCTGCTGAAGAGAAGATTCTAGCCGGCACGCCTCCCTATATGGCACCGGAAATTTTATCAGGGCAGCCTGTTCCCGAAGGGCAGCGTCATTTGGCTGATGTCTACGCCGCGGGGGTTGTCGCCTTCGAGTTGCTCACGGGAGAACTCCCTTTCGAAGGAGACGACCTTAGACAGCTTCTCGTTGAGATCGTTACGGCGCCGGTGCCCAGAGCGACGTTACTCATACCGGATTTGCCGCTTGCTTTCGACGATGTGCTTCAGCGAGCGCTCGCGAAGAATCCCGAAGACCGTTTTCCGTCGGCTGGTGCGTTTGCACGCGCTTTGCAAGACGCTCGAGACGAAGCAGCAGATGCTGCCCTGCAAAAAGATAATCATGTGCTTATCGTCGACGACGACGAAGACATGCGAAGCCTACTCAGCATCACCATTGAGGCCGCTTTTCCGCAAACGACCATATTCGAAGCCGAAGATGGATTTGTCGCATTTGAGCTGGCGAAAGCCCATCATCCAAAGGTCTGCCTGGTCGATTTGCAGATGCCGCGCGTCAACGGATTAGAGTTTTGCGCGACAGTGCTGGGAACCGAAGCTCTCGCATCGACACATCTCGTCGTGATCTCGGCGAGACCAGAAGAGGAATCCCGACAGGCCCTGGCCGGCCTGAACATAGCCGGCATTTTCGAAAAGCCCGTGACCCCGCGTCAAATCGTCCAGTATTTGAAACCCTATTTTGAATAGAAGTCCGGTTTGTCAGAGCAGGCTTCGCCGAATCTCGCCGGCAAATGCTACCAAGTTGAGCAATAGCACAATGGCCAGGGCGATGCGATTGTACCCTCTGGAGTATTTCGGATGAATGCGTCTTCGGCAGATTGTCTCAAGCGCCAGAAAGAGTAGCTTGCTGCCATCCAGATATGGAATGAAGGGAAGCAAGCAGAGCAAAAGATATCCCACCACCGTAATTCTTGCGCCCAGGGCTAATCGGTATCTTGGCATTCTGTAGTCGGCAGGTAGGCCACCCAATTGATTGTAGATAGCTACCGGCCCACCGATAGATTCGGTGTGGGTTGAACCGGAAAACAGCGTCACTATCGTCGTCCAAGAATGGGCGATTTGACCGGCGATGCTGCTGGCGGCAGCGCCGATTCGGTCGACGGGGTCCGGGGGAGTTGAGTAAGTTAGTCGTCGACGAACACCAATGGCCCATGAGTCGCTAGCGCGCGCCATCGGTTCAAAATTAACAGAATGGGTTTGGCCTGCCCTAGAGTACTTTACGTTGATGGGCGCTCCCTTCGACCTGGCGATGGCGTCGACCAGGTCAGACCATTGTTGGAGCTTCGTCCCATCGATCTCTTGAATATGATCGCCATTCTGAAGACCAGATTTCGCAGCTGGAAGTCCGGTGACGACATCGATCATCGTGGAACTGCCATAGTCTGGGCGTGGGAGGCTGTTTTCGTAAAACGCCGATGCGAATGCGCAGATCGCAACCATCGCTACCGGCGCCATGGCGAATGCCCATCGTGTCATGAGGCTACGGTTGCGAATGTCGTGCGGTTCGGAGGGGGGCCAAGGTTGCTGAGCCTTGGGGGACCAGGGTGGAACAGGGCGTATCATAATGGCCACCGGAAATAGGGCGATACGATAGGTCGTGTGGCCTCGTCTCGTGGACCACAACGTTAGCCCAAAGCCAAGGCTCACCCTATCTAGAGATACAGTGGCCAGTCGCGCGGCTAAGAAATACCCGCAACTATGACAGCCGTTTGCTGCGATCCAAACGACCACCCAAGGAACTAGTCCCACGATTCCTTCCCCCTAGGCCTCTGTCGATTGCTTTCGACAGCAGCAGTAGACGAATTCTTGTTCAGCCCCCCAGGGCGTCTCGTGCATCTCGATCGTGGAATTAACGAGGTCGAAGGATGCTCCGAATTCGCTATGCAGCTGATCATCGGAATAGCGCACGATGGGCAAACTGCTGCATTGCTCGGGGCCCTTCGTGCCGAACGTTGCGATGATGACGGTGCCACCATCGCGTACAGCGTGTGCCACTTGCTCTACGTATCTTTTTCGTTGCTCGGGTTCGGTGAGGAAATGGAAAACCGCGCGATCATGCCAAAGGTCGTACTTTTGCCGCTCGAGTCCTATTTTCGTGATATCGCCTGCGATCCAGTTGACGTGTTCAGCGTTCGCGCCCATTCGCTCCTTGGCCAATTCGAGTGCGGCCATGGATAGGTCCAAGACCGATAGATCGGCGTAGCCGTCGGCGTACAGGTCATCCACGAGGGTAGACGCACCACCGCCAACGTCTATGATGGACGCATCTTTGGTGATACCTGAATTCGATATCAACTCGAGTGAAAGCTCGAGATGGGGGCTGTACCAACTCACTCCGGATTCCAACTTGGTACTGTATACTTGGTTCCAATGTTTGGATTTGTCATCCGCGGCGGTCATTGTTCTGGCTCCGCTATGGTGTCCCCGTCGGGATGGGGAAACTGAACGTAACCGTGGTTCCCTGACCGACGACGCTTTGAACTTCAATCGTGCCACCGTGTTTCTGAACCGTGCTATACGCGGCGGATAGGCCCAGTCGCATCGTGGTTCGGATGCCATCTTCAGCCCAAGCCACATCGAATATATGCGCCGCCTGTTCTTCGCTCATGCCACGACCCGTATCGATAACGCGCACGAGCACCGTGTCAGCCGTTGCCCGAGTTTCTACGGTAATGACACCCTCCCCAGATATCGCCTGAGCGGCGTTCTGCAGCACCGTCATGAACGCATGATTGAGTTCGCGTGGCCAGCCTTCGATTTTGGGTACGTTTTCGAATCTACGTTCCAGCTTGATGCCTTCGGGAATCGTCGGCTTGAGGAGCACCAGGGCGCTGTCTACGCCTTCACTGACATCAAAAGCGCGCAGTTCGGCCAGGTCTAGCTCGGTGAAACGTCTCAGACTTTGCACGATGGACGTAATGCGCTCCATTGCTTCGGCATTGGTTTCGCTGCACGTTTTCAGCACGGAGGCGAGCTTTGTCGCTTGAACTTCGAGTTCCCCCTGTTCGCGCAAAATCGATATGAGACGTTGGATAGCGGTGGAAGCCAGGTTCGTGTTGTTCCGCAGAACGCCCAGAGGTGTGTTGAATTCGTGTGCCGTGCCGGCGGCCAGCCTGCCCAAGAACGCCATCTTTTCCGCTTCGACTAACTTTGACTGCATGCCGTGTAGTTCGACAAAGCGTAGCTTGTGGATTTCCGCGTCTTTCTTGGAGGCGGCCATGGCCGCGCGTGTTTCAACCTGGGTCAACCTGTTGCTCGCATCGCGTTGAGAGATCTTTTCGCGCAAGGTTTGTGCTTTTCGAAGGTGGACAATTGCCGAGGGATATTCCTCCTGACATTCGCGCAATTCGGCCAAACCTTCGTGGGCGGCCGCTTCGGCGACAATCGACACGGAATCGCCTTCTATGCGCGCCAAGGCATCATTCAATTCAAACTCTGCATCGGACAGCGCACCGCGTTTGATGAGCAGTCGCCCCAAGGCGATCTGGGTCTTGGAACCGATCACGCTTCTTCCCGTTGGGCTCTCCGAAAAGCTGTCGAGGGCTGCGCGGTAGAGTCGTTCGGTTTCTAGGAGGTTTCCTTTCTTTTGTTCAAGCTCCGCCATAACCGTCAAGGCGGCCCAGTTTAGATATTCGTCTTGGGTCGACTCTGCCGTATCGCGACAAATCTTGGCGTAGGCCAAAGCCTCCGCGTCCCGGTCGGCATTCTCCAGGATTTCGGAGAGCCGAGAACAGATGACACCGACGCCCGTAGGGTCTTTTTCATTTTCAAAAAGCTTAAGCGCTTCTTGAAGTCGTTCAACGGCAACGTCGATCTCGCCGGACGCAGCTAGAATTCCCCCTACGCTGCTGAGGGCATAGCCCTGCCGGATGGGGTCACCGATGTCGCGCGCTATCGTCAGCGCGTCCAATGCGAATTCCAGCCCCCCGGCAAAATCACCGATATGCTCGTGGAGTGAGGCCAAAAAATCGCGGGATGCCGCACGCCCCGGCCCATCATCCACCTCGTCGAAGAGGGTCTTGGCTTCCTCGGCGAGCTGGAACATCATCCGCAGCCCTGCCGCGTCGGCGATGGTCATAGCCATCGTTCGCGCGGCGCGCGCTTGCCCTAGTTTATATGTCTGTTTGATCGCGAGGTCCCGAGCTTCGGTGGCGAGCGCATTCGCACGCGGGATGTCGGCGCTGCGCAGTTCCCACGCCAGCTCCGTCAGCGCATCAATTCGCTGGACGGGATCGACAGGCGGCGTGCTCGCCGCCGCGAGTTTGGCCTCAAGGTCGAGAATGGGAGTGTCGCTCATGATGCAATGAGGTTAACGCCCAACGGTTCTTATGGAAACCCCTTGCGTGGCCGAAGGGGGGGGCGTATAGCCCCGATGGGCAGCTCAGGCGGCTTGCCGGGAGGGTGTTCCATCACCTATTCGTTTACCGGTTCAAAGACCTCTCCTTAGTCTGCGCAATCGAATGTGAAGCCCCCTACCTTGGGCACTTGAATCTGGCCGCTAGCATGGATCAGCGTGGTTGAGACGATCCCAATCGTCCCTTTGCATTTGAACGGTGATGCTGGCTCGAGTAGAAATTTGTCGATTTCAAAGGTCACCGTGGCGTCTTTTCCGGGTTCTATCGTACCGTCGAAATCAGTCGGCGCTGTCATTTCCACTTGCATGGCGGTCCCGACTCCGGTCTCACCTTCACCGCCAATCTGGGTAGAGAGCCGATGTATCCCGACAAATTCGTCGGTGCTGGTATTCGTCAGCAAGACCTTGAGTCGCGCGTAGATCGGCCACTTTGGGGAACCGTCACTGTTGCCTTGCGCTAGCGAGCCCGCGGTCAGGTCAACCACATGCGCCGATAGCGAGCCCGTGACACATGAGCCGCTGCAGGAGTTGCACTCTGGGCATCCCGGGGGGGGCCTGGCAGTCACCGAGTGATACGCTGCAGACTTCCCCGGGGGTGAGGCAACTGTTGTTGGAGCTACACGTGCTGCCAGCGGGTGGCGCAGCTGAATCGGGTTGGAAGAAGGCATCGGGAGTGGATACTTGTGTGTAGTCCGAGCATCCGCAAACCTGCAGAAGCAGAAACATAATTGGGATAAGGATCGTATTCTTCTTCATTTCAAACTCGCCAGTTTTTGGGGACAGTCCTTGGACGCCCAACTAAGTGCTCCGCCATATCTGATTGTCGCGCCCGACGTGATATTGTTTTGCCACAAAGAAGGGAGGCTGGTTTGAAAATTCTCCAAATCATCGCATTATTGCTTGCATTGGTTGCGGTCGGCACCGCTGTTTACCATATCGTTGAAACCGAACCGAACCGAGAATCTCTGTTCAAAAACCGGCGGGGAGGGGCAGCCATGCAAACATTATGGCATAGTTATGAGTCGGCGTCCGATACACAGGGGATCGTGATCGGCATCAGTGGACTTCTGGGACTATTGCTCGGGGTTATCGCGCTGATCAAACGTCGCGGTCCGATTCCGATCATTACGGTGGTGCTTGCTCTTGGCGCGTTGGGCATCGTGTTGGCCACGAAGACCCATCTATTTAGCTGAGCTTCTAGTTCAACCTTCTGGTCTATGGGCCGTCGCCGCCCGCCATGGTCGGTACGGCGGTACCGTTGTGAACCACTTCCAGTTCTCTGCCCAGGGCGTCGCCCATGGTCTTCGCCCAATGTGTCAAATGGTGAGGCAATAGGATACCGCGCGTCGCGCTCATGAGGCTGGGCTTGCCGTCGTGCCAGACCTCGTTGCGAAAGGGCTGGTATTCATCTGCCGTAGCCCACGCCTTGTGAGTCGCTTCGTGGGCGATGGTTCCGGCGTCGCTATTTAGAAAAATGTGCATCTCATTTACGCACTTGGCGCTCGGCATTCTTGTGTGGGTCCTTCTGCACTCGGAAATCTGAGTTTGATTCGGGGAACAATAGTGAGTCCGTCGGCGCGAACCTCAACCAAACTACGCGTCTGCCTTTGCTGCCCGACGCGGCGATGATGCAGGTCTCGAAATTCGATTTGCCGGTATCGATGTATTTCACATGAGTGAAAGGGGCTTCACCGTCAACTGAGATGGTATCTTAGCCGAACTTTCTCAATGGGCGAATTGAGATCAAGTCTAGGGTTTCTTGCAGCCTACGCCATGGTATTCCTTGAGTCCGGCCTTGACGGCGTCCGCGACGGAAAGCCGAGGCAGCCAAACCGGGCTCTTGGGGAAGTTGACCTTGCCGGCTCTGACGGGCATACCCAACATACTTCGCAAGGCATTGGCCCGCGTGTTTGAGGCTTTGATATTCGCTTCGGCCTTGTTGCGATCGACCAAGACGCGGCTGCCGTAGTGCCTTAGCCAGGCGGGGTCGATCGGCACTTTGAACGTTTTTGCCACGTTGTTCTCCGAATCCTCGTGAACACGTTCCGCTTCATCTTCTAGGTCGGCTAGAGCTATCTTGCTTTTGAACTCCGTGTATTCGGTGTCGACGCTACCGGTCATGATGTTGTTTTTTAGTAGCAGCGTGACATTTCTCGGATTGTAGATGATGTGTCGATCGGTGAACGCGAAGACGTTGTTGCGGATAGTCGGCCGAACCGACTGATCAAAATCGATAGCGTTTCCTGAATAGCTTTGGGCGATGGGGTTATGCTTCCAGACGAAGAGCACTGTGTTGTTTTCGATCAAGAATTCCGGTCCTAGGGGATCCGACTTCTTCCCCATGAATTTGGACCCCACGTAAAGCCCCGTGCCGGTATTGTTGATGATGAGGTTGTTGCGAATCACCACCTTGCTGCGTTTATAGCCGGAGATGGACATGGCCCCCATGGTGGGCGCGCTGTTCATCACGATGCAGTTTTGGATGGTAATATTCCACGGTTTCTTGTCGAACATTCCATTCTTGCTAGCGCTGACGATCAATGCACCGGTTTCGGGGATCGGCATTTTTCCCGTCGCCGGATTTGCCTTGCGTATGAGCTGCAGATTCTTGTCGGTTTTGTAGCGATTGCGGGCGCCGTGGTCGAGAATCAATCCGTCGATCAGAATGGTGGTGGCTGCATATCCTTCTCGGGGTTTGACCTTCGATAGGTCAAGCCGAAGCGCACCATAGAGCGTGTAGTTCTTGGTCATATTTTCGCCGGAAAAGACGGTTTGGTGTTTTCCCCAGGGATCGCGTTTCGAAAAATCGTCGGAATAGCCCCCGATGATACTGACGGGGACCGTGATCGTATTCGAACCGTTCTTCCCTTTGCCTAGGTAGACACCTTCCGCAATATGCACGACGTCGCCGGGCAACAATCTGGAGATGATATTGCCCAGCTGTTTTGCCGGTTTTACCTTCGTTCCCTTCTTGCCGCGCCCCCTGGCGATCGAGACGTACCAGTCGCGTGCCACAGCTTGACTTGCGAATCCGGTTATTAGAACAAACAACAAGAGTCCGTGTAGACGACGGTTCAGCAATGCCTTCATTTCCTCTCACCTCCCTAGTCCTCAATACCCGAAAGTAACAAGTCGCAGCCGGCTTGACTAGAAATGTGGGACAACGGCTGCAACGGCTACAAGGACGCTGCATCTCTTGGGCGGACAACGATCGGGGAAGATCCATGCACGTCTTGTTATTACTTAGGAAAAATCCGCCGGTGAGGGCGAGCGTTATAGGTGTTTTCGCCCTTGCTAGCCTTCTATGGGCGAACGTGGCGGTAGCCCAGGACGGTTACCATCGCGATATCTTCCTGGATGGTGGCTATAGCATTACAAGTCGCGACCATTTGGCGGCCGCCGATATGTTGGGGCTGAGCTATGACGCGTTGGCGACGTCGGACAAGGCATTGCAACTGTCCACCATCGTGGGCAGTGATTCCGACCTGAACGGTGCGCTCCTTTATCCAGACGGCGCGCCAAGGTACCGGGCCCTTTACGTGGGAGGTGGCTCGGCCACTGGTCACGGAAGGTCTTTGGGAGACGCGGGTCGAGAGCGGATGCGCCAGTTCTTCGGGGCCGGCGGGTCGTACGTGGGGAGCTGTGCGGGCGCGTTCCTTGCGATGCTGCATAACAACAAGGCGGATTACCAAGCCGACGGGCCTTACCAGCACTATCTGCAGCTCTGGCCTGGTATTGGTCAGGGCGCGGGTGTCAAACAGAGCTATCACGACCTTATCTTCGACGACGTCAACCACCCTCTGGTGCAGAAGTACGCAAGCCTGATCGATGGTTCCGTGAACCATATTCGGCATAATTATGGTTGTCGATTCGATCCAGACTATTACACTGCCCCCGTTGGCACCGAATTTATCGGCCTGGTCGACAATCCGCAGATCCCCAAATTGCACGGGTATTACAATATCGCCGCTTGGAAGGAGAGTGCGCAAACGGGGCGGGCCGTACTCAGTTGCTCGCATCCAGAAGATGCTCAAAGTGGTGAGAAGCGAGATTTGATGGCAGCGATTCTCTCGTATGCTCTCGATGGATTGGGCGATCCTCGTCCCGTCAAGGCCGTGCTTCAGCGAGGGGAAATGGTTCAGATGGATAGCGAACAGACGAAGCTGGGCGATGGTCAGTTCCACTACTGGCAACTCGATTTGCCTCAGCAAGTCGACTCGCTAACGATCGATATGGATGGTTCGGTAGAGGGGCTAGAGCTCTATCTGCAGCAAACGCGCTATCCTACCCGCAGTCGTTTTTTGTCATTCGCGGTAGACTCACAAAACACTTCCAAGAGAATCAAACTTTCCAAGCCGGCCTCGGGGCCGTGGTTTGTGGGCGTTTACGGCACGCATACGTGGCTCAACGGCCGTGCATATCGAATTCAGGCCAACTGGCAATTAGAACCGGCTGCCCCGCCCACGGTCGATGCGGGGCCTCAGCATTCACCGGATATGGGCGTTGTCGGACAGCCCTACGAACAGCCTGCCGAACCGATCGTGGGCCTCGGGGGCTGCGCCGTGGTGAATTCGACCGGCAGCGCGCCGTTAACTGGTAGTGGCGTTTGTGGCCTGGCGTTATTGCTGGTCTGGGTTCTGCGCCGTCAGTCGTCGGCAACCGGCCCCGAAACCCGATAACCCATAACCGAACCCCGATAGCCGACAACCCGATAACCGACAACCCGATAACCGACAACCCGAGGAGACAACCGGTCCCCGAAAGCTCCAAACAGTTGTGGCTCATCGCACTCGCCTAGCATAGGGTCACCCGGATGCTGTTGAACGCGATCAACCGACTCTTTCGACTCAGGGCCTTTCCGTTAGCACTCCAATTCGTGACGCTCGGCGGTTTCATTGTGGTGATCGCCTTGGGGATGTCCGCCAATACCGAGGATCCTTCTTTCGCGAAAGTCCTACGCAATACGAATGTGGCAAATCTGATCGTCTGGTCCTATTGGTGGCCTCTGATCATCTTGTCAGCGATCTTTCTTGGCCGCGTTTGGTGCACGGTTTGCCCGATGGAACTGCTCACGTCGCTCGCTACCAAAATGGGTCTCAAGAGGCAGCCGCCAGCGTTTTTGCGTTCCGGTTGGGTGATGACAGCGGCATACGTTGTGATTCTCTTTGTCGGTATCCAGACCCTGTCTATCCATCGCATTCCGTTTCGCATGGCACTCTATCTGTTGGCGCTAGCGTCCATCGCTCTGGTCAGTGGCTTGCTGTTTCGTCGTAATACCTTTTGCGCATCCATCTGTCCCGTGGGCCATATCCTGGGCATCTACGCCAGACTCGCTCCCGTGGGGTGGGGCGTGCAGGATGAAACCACCTGTTCCAAATGTGCGGACAAATCGTGCGTTTCGAATAAGAATACCGATGCATTTCTGGGCCGCAGCTGCGGTGTCGGCCTCTATCCCGCCAACATCGACGACAACAGCGATTGCATTCTATGTGGTCAGTGTCTGAAGGCGTGCAACAGCAACGGGGTATCGGTCCACGGTCGGCCGAATCCGGGTTGGCTTCGACGACCGTGGTTCAAAGACCTACTGGACCTTAAGCCGCTCACGGGGCCCCAAGCGGCCTTCGTCTTCATCGTCTCGGGATTTGTCATCTATGAGGTATTTACCGAGTGGGGCCTCACCAAACAATGGTTGCTCTGGCTGCCAATGACATTGGATGAGGTGCTCGGTGCCACAGGGCATTGGACCCACGGGCTCATAAAGTCGCTAACGCTATTCGTCGGCCTACCTGCGCTGATTTGGCTGCTGCCCTACGGCCTGTTCCGTTTCATGGGCGGGCGACTTCCGCTGCGGGATTACGCGCTCCGTTTCGGTATTGCATTCATTCCGATCATGGCGGCGGCACATGCGATCAAGGCGCTGCTCAAGATGACGTCGCGCATCCCTTACTGGCAATATGTTGTGGCCGACCCAATCGGCGCCGAAACCGCGCACCGTATCCTCGACAATACCACTGTGCTTTCTGCGCTGCCGGCCTGGCGAGATCCGGTGATTACCGTCGTTTCCTTGCTGCTCATGACGGGCGCAATCGTCTTGAGCTGGGTTATCGTGCGCAAGCTCAACACCCAATATGTCGCCCATTCCCGTTGGCGAAGCGTGTCGCTCTATCTGATACCTGGGTTTTTCGGTGGTGCATTCTTCGCCATGCTAACCACGTGGAGAGCGCTCTAGGCTGCGTGGTTTCGTTCGTTACTTAGCGAGCCCCGCATCCTAAAACTCGTCGTTATCGTCGAACCGGACGTCATCGGTTTCTTCGGAGTCATCCGACCGCACGATGGCCGACATTTTTGGAAGTAGCAGGAAGCAGAGTCCCCGATCCTCCTCCATCCAGCGCGCCCAATGACGGCCATCTTCGGCCACGAAAAGGCGCAATTCGCTCGCCTTATCTACCCTGGTCAATTCAAGCCAGCCATCCTCCGCTGCGGCGTCGGTCCAAAGGATGGCCGATGGCGTTCGAGCGATAACAGGCGTAAACGAGCCTGGCGATACGCTGATGGCCCATTGGAGCACGGGCTCGGTTGGTGGCAGAAAGACCAAACTATCCGCGCTAACCGCGTTGGTGCTGCGCTTCGCCGATACCAGTTCGACACGCTGATACACGAGTAAATTATCGGCGCCGGCGGGTTCCCAAAGCAAGACCAGCGCTGGTTCATCCTCATCGTGCACCGCCGGAACGGACCAATCCACCAACGCGAAAGGCGCCTCCTGTGACGACAGGAGCTGCGGTTTGCTAAATTCGCCGCCGTCCGGTGGAAAAGGTGCAGACATGATTTCAATACCCGTTGTGGTTTGCTCGCTCCAGAGAACATGGGTGGTTTCGGCACCCGGAGCACCGTAGAACGAGAGCGCGATCTTTTGCGGGTGCGAGATCCATGGTGCGCGGTATGAAGCGCTTTCGATTCGTTTGCCTTCACAGCGGCAACGAATCATGCGATGTCCAGCGCGGTCGATAGCGACGAAAGTTGCGTAGCCATCGGCTGTCTGAATTCCCTCTGGCAAGAGTTCCAAGGTGCTCGTACCAAGTTCAATGGGCTCAGCGTGGCCGGTTAGTGCGTTGCCCCAGCCGCGTGCGGCACGGAAGGTGGATCCCTGAATCCAGGAGAACCAACGTCCTTCAGCGGGCCATTCGGTAGCGACCGCGAGCGCAAGGCATGAAATAGCTGGGCCTTCGCGAGTCAATCGGCGCAGAAAGGCACCGTCGTTCGGGTCACCTAGTTCCGTGTCCAACTGCAGGAGTACTTGCGTGTCGTCTTCTCTGTGCGCATATATGGCGCAAAATGAGGTTTCGACGCTGCAATAGGAGGAGGCGAAAGCATTGAGCCTAGGCGGTACGACCTTGAGCATCGCAGGCGGGCTGACGACATGGACAAATGGACTCGCATAGTGACAGATCAGATGGTATTCGCCGGCCGCAATGGGGGAGATGGCCAACGAACCGATTTCTTCGTTGAACGGCAAACTCTCACCGGGCCCCAAGGATATCATTTCTGCTGGAGAGTTCTGTACGCGGTCGGGAGCGGTCCACGAACGGTAGATCGCTTGGGATATGGTTTGGACCAATTGACCATCGGATACGCGACGGAGTTCGTAGCTGTAGCGAGACTGGAAGACGCTGTGAGAAAGCTGAGCGTCGTGGCTCCCTATATTTCTCAGCGTTCCCGTGACACCTAGTTCTTCGCCGACAACGATCTCGTTTCGCATAACATCAAAATCCAGGGCGAGTTCAGGACTGTGGTGGTTTTTTGGAATCTTATCCATGCTCAACCTCTCGGCGCAGCCACCAATCTAGTAGGGCAGGGCGCCTGCCAGTGAAAGCACCCGATGTATTCTGCCGACTAACGATCTCTTACCTTCTTGTCCGGGTTATCTAGCTTCGTTACCTTCTCCCAGCCCCTTAACTGAAGCAGGCATTTGCCACAAAAGTACAGGTTTTCGCGTGGCAGGCTGTAACTCATCATGCAGTACGTGTCCCAGCGCTCACTATGATGACCCCAGCCATCCGGCTCGACTAACCGTCTGCGGTAAAGTTTTCCGTCCTTCACCGGGGGCCAGTTCTCCCTGCCGCAAGTACGAGCTGGGCTGCTCCTGAACCAAATGTTCTTCTTGTTTGTGGGATCGTTATGTACGCAGTCGTGCTCGGTATCCACGCTGCCACCTGGATGCGGTCGACTGGAATTGGGAACCGTCGTTTCGTGTCCGGCGGAATGAGCGAGGCCAAGGGCATGGCCATACTCATGCGCCCAAAGCGGTGCGCCCTCTTCGTAGCGGCTCGCCGGCATCCAAATTCCGGGGACAGAGGAAAACCGATGGCCACCGCCCCAGGCAGGGAGGCCAAAGTTGCTCCAAAACGCTGTCTTTCGGGGGGTCTTTGGCCCTGAATGCCCTTTGCAGCCTTCGACCTTACACTTTGGCCGTTCCTTCTTCTGGGCCGGCGTCGCGTTGTTCTGCAAGACGACGATGGTACTTCTACATTTGTTGCTGCTGCAAATGTATTCTTCGAGCTCTAGTGGAGGCATCAACGTGAAGGTCGTGGTTAGGACGCCGGCGAAGATTCCCGTTTCCTTTTCAAAGATCTCAAACAGAAAGTCGGCAAAGGGGCGCCCGCCATCCTTGTAATTACCCTTCTCCTTTCCCGTTGTGTGCTTTCCGCGGTCATATTTCTTGCGCAGCTGGAGTGACTTCTGGAAAGCGGTGATCGCCAGATCGATGTAGCGGTGTTTCGTTTCGAAATTCGCCAGCGTGGTGCCCGGCCGCCGCAGGAGCTGAAGGGCGAGCCGCGGCTCTTTTGAAAATGGCCAGGCATAGTCACTGTCGACGATCTGCTCCTTCTCTAGTTTAGCGTACCAACCGATTGTCTTCTTCCTGCCCCCATGAGCTTTCACCGCGCTTGGTTGGCCTAGGTAATTGTGGAGGTAGTTTTCGAGGAAAGGCTTTGCCCAGCCCGTCAGGTCGTTCGGTGTTAGGGTAACCTCCGGCCGTTGCCCGGGTTTGGGCTTCTGAGCATGTTTTGTTTTGCTGCCCCACTGCAGAGGCTTTTCGCTGACGAAATGTACAAATGCCGGCGCGTAATATTTGTTCAACTGGTCGACGACTTTCCAATCTGGGTCGGTTTTTGACCATTTTAGGTGGCCCTTAAACGGGACCCGTCGCCACAGGCGTATTCCCGCGGATGTGGCCGCTGGTGAGCCAGGCTCTGATTCAAAGCCATAGCGATAGGCCAGAATATCAGCGTTGGGGTGAGGAGCGTCCTCTGCCCAGTCCCAATCCATTCGGATTTTCGCAGAATAGCAATAGCCGTCTCCCGCAATCGTTGATGGCCGCATGTAGACCCCCGCCCGGCCACGGGCTAGTGGCTCAACCGTGACGCCCGGATCGCCTAGATCGTCGTGGGAATAGACATAAATCGTACGATGCTCCGATGCCTTCATCGCAGGCCAGGGATAAAGATGTCCATTTTTTGTCGTGGCGACCGGGGCTGTATAATCCTTGTGTTCGGTCTTCTTTATGTTGGGAGTACCGTTCTCTACGGGAACTGGGCGTAGTCCCCCGTAGAAATCCGGGCAGTTGTTGAACCGAGACTTGAGGGCGGCGGTTCCAAAAAGCGCGTGCATCCAGGCGCGTGACCGTACGTAGCGTTTGTCGTAAATACCGCTCTTGTATCCGTTTCCCTCGCTGTCTCGGATGATCTTTCCTTTTTCATCCAACATCAATGTCTTTGCGGTGACATCGATAGCGGAAAGGTCTTCACCCAGATCAACGAAGGAAAAATCGACGCGTAGAAAGCCCGTGGCTTCCCGGGTCGCGTCGTTGCATAGACTTTCCGTTGCCGGGGCCAGGAGCCCACGGCCTTTGGTGTCTCTGGGGCGAAGAGGTATGTCGACTTGAAGTGGTACTCTGGGGCGCGTTATCCCATAGCCTTCAGCGTACCGTGCGGAATCGCTTTTCTTGGGGGGTGTGCCCTCTTTATGCCTCTTTCGGGCCTTCATATCGACGTACTGAGTCAAGGGGTCGTCAAGCCAGAGTATCATCTGGCCTTGTTTGGGTTTGGCTGCCCTGCGTTTTGACTTTCGCGACGCTGTCTTCGTCGGAGCGGGGATTGTATTCTCGTTGAAAAGTGCCTCAGCTTGGGTTGGAGTCAGGTTATTGAGACTCGCGTTGCCAAATGTGGGGCGCCAATTTGCAGGCAGCTCCCTGAGGACCTGTACCGTTGGATCTTCTCGGTCGTTAGCTGTTGTTCCCGTCACATCGAGAGGCATGAAGTATTTTTTATCAGGGTTCACATTTCGTTTCGGAACGGCTCGTTGCAGCTGTTTCAGCACCCGCTTGGTTTCGGTATCCGAGGAAATAGGCAAATGCATTGCCCCGGGATGAAGTCCGGCCGATGAAAGATGATATTTCGCTCGCTGGCTCCACGATAGAGTCTCCTCCGCAACGTTCAACGCCGCTTTCTGCGTTTTGAGCCTTTTTTCTAAGACGGATAGCTGCCTGAGGTGCTTGTCCCGCGACGCTTCACACTCCTGCAAATAGCGTTGATGGCGTGGAAGGCCGCTACCTTTTCCTGTAGCTCCTGAACTCTTGAGTTCCTCGACCTGCTTTTTTTGGTGGGCAACCATCTTCCGTGCCATTCTTAGTTTCTTTTTCACTCGGGGGATTGACTTTGTGTCAGCAGCAATACCGTCGCACGCTTTCTTCGCTGATATGGCGTTGTCGCGCCACTTTTCGGTCAAGGGATCGGCCAGTCTGAAGTTCAGACTATTGGGGTTTAGGGGCGCATGTTTGCCCGAATATTGACTCGCGCTGGGATGAACGAAAAGCCGAACTTCCGTTTGCATAGCTGCCAATGCAATAGGGCTTGCTTCGTACTCGTCACTGTGCCCCTGAACCTGCACACGAAACGGCGCATCTCGTTCGTGGATGGTTACGGTCTTGATGTATTTACGGCCTCTTCTGCGGCCGAGCTTGACTCTTTTCCGGCGCTTGTCCCACTGAAAGGCTTCCCCATCCCAGGTGAAGCTATGAAAGCTCTCCTTGCTCTCGAGCTCTTCCTTTTCTAATGGCTTGCGAAAAATGACGCGATCGGTTCTGTCAAAAATAAGTAGCTGGCCGTGTTTGAGGCGCTTGCCGCAACCGCTGACTTTCCATTCGATATCGAGAAATCGATAGTCAGCTACGCCTGCTGCCACCCGCGGCCAGAATGCTTTCAGCGCGATTCGCGCGTCTTGGCTTGCCGCTTCGTCCTTGGCAACGCGAGTCACATAGGTATATGGAGAAAAAAGTACGTTGACGTGTCTTTGTTTATTTCCCTTCTTGCCCAAAATCCCCTTGTCTGTGGTTACGTGCCCGTCCCATTTGATGAGCTTCGTTCCGTCAGTGGGCATGGCCTGCACCAATCGATAGAGCACCGTTGGATTCTTGATGGCCTCGAGCTGTGCGGGCATGGGACTTTTCGGTGTGAACTTTTTCACCTTGGCGTAGTTGCTGCCATAGACCTCAAGGTCGAAATGGCGGCTCGCTTTTTCTTTTCGCTGGAGTCCCCAGACTGAGATCGTGGCCTCGCAGGGTTGGCCGCCACGTTGGGTAGAGCCGGGGACGAACCATTTGTCGAGCAAATCGATGCTGGCAACCATGGGCTCGCGGGGTCTTCGGATGACGATTTCGTGCTGCCTATCCATGGCGAGATCTGGGGCTAAGGCTTTCTTGGGGATCTTGATGATACCGGTTCCGCGTTCGTGCTCGTGTCCATCGAAGCGGTACTTGTGCCAGCTCTTTTCTTCGGGGTAGGTCAACGTTCCAACGACTTCGTAGAGCCAGCGACAAATCAAAGCACTATCCCGCGTCCCCCAGTTGAGGAATGCGAGTTCGGAAGCCGTGGTCTTTTTGGCGCCATTAATTCTCTTCAAGGACCCAGCGATCTTCGCAAGTGTTTTGTATCGCGAGATTTTGCTCTTTATGGCGTAGTCTTCAACCACATATCCCTCCACTGGAACTTCTTTTCGCGGAGCAACAATACCATCTGGAAGGGGCTTATTGCCAGCGGTCGGGCGCGCCTATCTTTCCCGTGGTGTCTCGGTCGCGTTCATCTCTCGGCCGCAGACAAGGTGGCTCGGTGCGCCGTCATCGCTCACCGAAAAGACATCGTTTCCTCGAAATCTTAACTGCTGGGCAATGTACCCCGTGGCCGTCTTTACCAAGATAGACGCACTATAGACTTCGTAGGCCGGCTCGAAATTGGGATGGGTGACCGCCAGTGATCTACGATCGACGGAAAAGCGCAACTTGCCACTTTTGATCGATGCCGTGCCCTGGCCGAGCAGCAAGCCCGGCATAGCGATCGTATAGTGGGCTGAATCGCTGGTCGTCACCGCCGTTTCGACTTCAATCTCGACAAGCGAGGAGGGGCCCGGATTTGCTTGGTCGATGCGCACGGCAACCACAACGGCCGCTGAGGCCTTATCCACTACGTAGACATCAAAGCTTGAATCGTCTGAACCCATTATTGCGGATAGGGCCTTTGTGTAGCCCAGGGCGGTGAGCACGGTCTTTCCATCGGCGATAATCGGTGTCGTGGGCGCCAAGCCGGTTGATGGGAGAACGCTATCGTGTCGTAGTGCGACATGGACACGATAACGTCCAGCTTGGGTTACCGTGAACGTGTGCTCTTTGCTTTCCACGTAGCCAATGGGAGACGCTTTTCCTTGCCAATTGACGAGAGAGCCGTCGGGTTTGGTTACCGTGACCGTGTAGTTGGAGGCCAGGGTAGGCCACATTTGCCCGCTGAATGCGAACGTATCGCCTACTTCCAATATCGTTCCCGGTTTCACGCCCGTGGGTGTGAGGAAAAGATCTGCGTCACGACCATTGATGGTTAGGAGTGGGCCGCAGTTACTTGGTCCACCGGCAGCGCCCTGAAATGGTGCGCAGGTTCTTTGCCCGAGGCTGGTATCCTCCGGAATGATCGCATCCATCGCGCCGTAGTAGCCGTAAACGTTTCCTTGCGGCCCGCGATGCACGGCGCCTCCGAAGAGCAATTTGATGTCGTTGGGGCGGTCGCCTTCCGGCCCCATACCGAGCTGCGCATTGTAGTTGTCGTTGGTGTACCAATGAGAGTGATGCGACCCGTCCCGCAGGGCGCGCGCTTGCACGCTTTCCCCTGGCCGTTGAACGCTTTCATACCAATATTCGTTCACGGTGATTTTTTCAGGGTATTGGAGCACGTCATATCCCGGTGTTCCTCTAGACCGCAGGGAACGACTTTCTCCCGGTTCGGTCTTTTCGGTGGTGAGTCCTTGGGGGTCTGAGATATACATATCTGGTCGCTGGAGGTTTAGCGGCTCGGCAAACCAAACGACGTCTCCTCGGAACATCGGAAACAAATTGACGACCGTGCCATCGCAGGATTCGGTGCAGCCGGCTGCCTCACGATTGAAGAACCACGGTTGTCCGAGAACAACGCTGCCGCCGTGCATCGTGAGCTTGCTTTCAGGGTTGGCTACAACGGAGGCGCCGCTCCGTGAGGCCATCCACAGATTGCCATCTTTGTCCTCATAGTTTGCGGTCACGTCGACGCGATACTCTCCGGGTTCATCAAAAGTCAGTGGGGAACCATCGGCCGAGGTTGGGGCTGGATGGAAATAGCCGAAGCGGTTGGCCGTGCCCGTAGCCTTCCACACCTTCTTTCGCGTCGTATCACTGTTGGGATAGTAGGAAACTTCGATTGCCACTGTCGCCGGAACCGCCGGGTAGACGTGAACCGTGGGCGAAAGAGACGCACCTTCCATCATGGGGGTTCCGGAAAACGTGCCGACGTCGAGGTCGAGTGTGCATTGCCACGGGTAGCGACTGGAGTCACCGAGGCGGATTTTGTGAGAGCCTCGTAAACCATTATTATCCGACCGCCTCTTGTTGATCCATCATTGAATCGATATTTTTCTTTGCCTTGAT
>Ga0257122_1000438_pt1 | contig 37688 bp, 31 predicted proteins | sample SI106_120metaG_FD_190146 | JGI IMG/M metagenome (GOLD analysis project Ga0257122, IMG submission 190146) | Marine microbial communities from Saanich Inlet, British Columbia, Canada - SI106_120 | ecosystem: Environmental > Aquatic > Marine > Inlet | place: Canada: British Columbia | collected... | reverse complement strand
TCAGACGACCATCCTCTCACATCTTGCTGGTACTAAAAACGGGGGCAACTCCAGGCTCACTAACCTGTCTCGGTGTGTGTGCCGTGAACCTGTCTGGATCGTTGGTATTGTCTGAGAGTCATGATAAATACGGGGAATGTTCCTTCAAGAAGTTGCGGGATCCTTGATGACGCTCTTTACCCTGTCTTTGATTGGCATGGTTGGGCTAATGACGGCTCGTCTGATCTTGAAAAACGATGCATCTGACGATCCGTTGGCGTTCGCAATTGCCACAATTGTTTGCGGAGTCGGTGAAGCGGTCACCGTTGCTCTGATTCTGGGGGCGGTGGGCTTATTACGGATCGACGTAGCGATCTTATCATTGCTGCTCCTGTCCCTCAGTCTATGGCTGCCGGGGCGGTCGTCATTTTCAAGAACGAAAACTCAGAGGTTGATATCTCTGACATTGAAAGTGGGATGGGGCGGCCTAAAGGCACACCCCGCATTGGCGGTTTGTGCGATTCATCTGCTCATCGTTCAAATACTCTACGGGCTCATTCAGCCTCCTCTTTCCAATGGTGGCCTAGTTCAGCACTTATCTCACGCAGCGGGCTGGCTCCAAGAACAGAGCACACTGCACACTATCGGATCGCACACTGCTAGTGCATTTCCCTACCAGAACCCCTATTCGTCGTTCTGGCTCTGGTGGTGGATTGCACCATCTCATAGTGATACCTACGCCGGTCTCGCAAATTTGATCCATTGGCTTCTCGTGGCCCTATCGGTCGGTGGTATCGCTCGGCAGTTGGGGGCAAAAGAACAGTGGCCTTTGGCGAGCGTTGTGGTTTTTCTGGTGCCGACTGTTGTTCGCTCGGCCGTTGGGCATGAAATCCAATTCATGTTTGGAGCGTATTTGCTTGCCGGTTGTTTTTTCGCATCCCGGTGGGTTTTATCGGCTCGGTGGATGGACGTTCTGTTGGCGGCCATTGCGGGTGGTGTCGCGGTAGGCGTCGATGAATTGGGCGTGCCATACACGGTGGTTCTGGGGGCGGTCTCATTTCTTCTCGTCAACGCGGCCCTCAAGCGCCGAATAGCGCAGACTGCCATGGCGGGGGTTGTGGTGGCCTCGCTGGGCGGCTTCTTCTATGTTCAGAAAATGGGCTACGGTTTGCAACTGCTGGCTCCTTTGCCGACGCCTTTCGCATCCAGCTATTCCGAGTTCGCCTTTGTAATTGACCGCTCGCTTTTGCTCAACATCCTTGGCCCAGGAAAGCTCCCGTTATTGGCAAACGTCCTACTGGGCGGCGAAGGTCGACGGCTTCTGCCGCTAGCATTTGGACCCCAGTTTGTTCTATTCATGGTCGCTATCACCGCAATCCCGTTTTGCCTACCGAAGGAAAAGCGTAGGGTTGTGGTGTTTGTCCTGTCGCTTGTCCTACTACAAATTCTGACCTACCTTCTTTTGCTACCTGCCGCGAGACAGCAAATCATCGACAACACCAGACACTTGATTCCCCTTGTTGGTATTGGTGCAGCTGCTGGACTCGCGATACTGGAATCTCGGGGGGTGAGCCACCGCCGAATTAGGCTCGTTGTCTGGGTGCTGGCAGTGCAGGACTTGCTGCTACTTCACAGCGTCTTACCTCAGGGACTTCGCATTGCAATGGCTTGGGGGGACGGCCTTCTCTTCCTTTTGTTATTGGTAGCCTCGTTCCAGAGCGGGGTTTGGCGGCGCAAATGTTGGCGGTGGGGTTTCGTTCCTTGCGTTCTTGGGATACTCATGGTGGCTCCCTGGCTGGCGGAAGACAGAGTCGGTATTTGGCGTGGCCCCAGCGTTGATGTGGCGAATCGCCTCTCTCCCTACTCGGGTGCGTCCACGTGGCTGGCCAGAAACGGAGGTACGGATGCCGTAGTCATGTCAGGAAACCCTTTTGCCAGCCTGACCTATCCCGCGATGGGCTCACATTTCCAACGTCGGGTGCTGTTCGTTACTTGCTCGAAAAGTGAACGGAAACAAATCGTCCCGTGCTCCGATGAGCACGTAACGTTCCGAGTTAGGCCCTTAGAATGGAGAAGACGGCTAGTCGATCGTGGCGTGCGCTGGGTGTGGGCGCATCGTTCCAGTCCCCGAAATCACTATTCTCGGGAAGGTCGTTGGGCTAGCAGGATGTCCGACCATTTTACGCTTCGCTATGATGACAAGCATAATAGGATATTCGAGCTAAATTGAGATAGATACCGAACGTGGCTTGGCATAAATGAAGGTTGCCAATGTAGTCGACCTACCAGTTTGGACTTCTCAGGGCGCATCTGATTCGCCACGAAGTCGAACGTCGAAGAGCCAATGTCGACGGTCTTTGTACCGCAACGTAAACTGCTCGGGATAAGCGTTCGCCCATGCCGCTTCGATGGGGAAATCTTCACCGCTGTTGGTTCTGACGACCCAAAGCCATTGAACCCGATGGCGTTTGAGGTTTCCCACCCATGATTTACGTGATGGATTGACCTTGCGTGGATTGCAGTCTCGAAATTCGGCAACATTGCGATTCGTTTCCCTACCAAAATTTACGTAAATAGCACGACGCTGAAACCGCATCCCCATAACTCCGTAGGCGTGAAAGAAGGAATGGCTGCCCACGACGGCGATATTGCCACGCGCATGGTGTCGGTCGAGCCATGCCCATGGTGGGATGTGACGCACGGCATAGGATTTCTTCCCCGCGATGATCGCGCCGTAGCGAGTGGCGTATCGGTATTGTGCCCACGAAGGGACCGACAGCGCTAGCGTCACCAGGAGAACAGTTAACAGCCATTGCCAACGCCTCCGGGCCCACTGCGCGAGCGGAGGGCAAAGCACGAGGAAAACGAGAATGAAGCTCAGAACTCCGATTGCAGCCCATACCCAGGCAGGGATTTCATGGCGTAAGTATGTGAGCATCTGAAGGGAGATGGCCAACACGGTGACGCGTATCCACGCTCTGTTGGCTATTAGCCGGCCTTCGGCCAGAGCGCTGAAGCAAGCCACGGATAGCGCAATCGCACCGAAGATGAAGCGAGCGAACATCGGGGCGACCCGAGTAAGTATGGGGGGAAGAAAGATGAAGGCCAGTACCTGCGAGACAATCTGCAACAATACGACGAACGCAAGTCGCCTGCGATCCTTTTCCACGAAGAAGGGGAGTGCGATAACAGCTACAAGCAACAGAATGGCAATGGAGCCTATCGAGTATGGATTGTCACCGACGCCGAAGATGATGTTGTCGACTATACCGTTTTGCCAAAAACGACCCAGGTTCGCCCAAATCGTCTCAGCTGGGTAGGACGGGCCAGGGGCGGTCCCAGCTGCACAATTGTTTTCAAGCCAAGGCGTATAGAATGGATGGAGGGGGCTCACGCCATACGCTAGATTCCGAAGGTAGAAGATCCCGCCCAGGGGGGCAATTACGGCCAATGCAGTGAATATGTGAAAAATGCGTCGCCTCCAATTGCCGCGAGAGACGACGATCGCCGCTAGGCCGACAGTTCCAGCGTACAGTAGGCCAGTTGTCTTCGTGCCGATGGTCAGCGCCAGGGCAATGCCACCGAGCAACGAAGGAGCCAGTCGTGGGTCTCGAATCCAGCGAAGGACGAAAAACACACCCGCAACCAGAGTGGCTGCAAGCATGATGTCGACATACTGAGTGGTTAGGTACAATTGCAGGAGTGGCAAGAGCAGGATGAGGAGAGCCGCACTGGGCCAAGTCCTTTTTGCACCCAATTCGCGCGCTACGCCGCCCGTCGCGAGCCCCAAGAGAAGCCACCACGGAAAATGGGCCAAGTTAGCGTAGAGTTCGCTATGAGAGGGGGCGATCCACCACCACAACCATGCATCGCCGTGGATGGCAAAGAAACCGTATATGCCCGCTAAACCCGGACTAAAATAGGGCATTAAATCGTGCGTGAATAGCCAATTTGTTGGCGTAATCAGGTGGTATGTGATGCTGTCACCGGCGAGCGGCGGGGTTGCAAGCGCCTGAACGATCGCAAGAAGACCCACTGACAGGCATACCAGCGCCAAGAATGGAAATTCGGCGCTCCGCGCGCAGAGGCGCTGAAACAGCGCAATGAACGCTGTGTATGCTGGCTCGCATTCCACGGCATTCCGGACCACAACGGCAAGGCCGAAAACCAAGGCCCACTGAACGATGAGGGCCAGGGGGAAAAACAACAGTTTCATCAGGCCAAGCGCGAACACGGTCGCGAGGCCCAGTCCACCTGCACAGACGATGGACGCGATTGCAAAAGCCAGTCGATCTTCACGCGCTGATCGCTTTAGAATGAGCAAGGCGAGGAGAAACCCACTCGCTCCGAGGGCGATCAAAGCTAAGACCGTAAGTGCTGCACCTATGATATCGGTCCAAAACACGGTTTCAGTACATGCCCAGTTGGTCAGAAATGCGTTTCGCAGAATATAGGCAACTGAGGGAAATTAGCTGACGCGCCGGAAAAAAGATAGCGATTAGCGCGGGGCGAGCATAATGGGTACCTTCGAAGCGAAGCCATCCAAAGCCTGGTCTCGATCCTTCCAGCGTTGACTCGACATACGGGAATGCGTAAGTTTCCGAATTGTGGGCGTCCAGGATGTAGGGCGCTCGCCTGGGCCCGAAAAGTTGGCGGCCCGGTGTTGAGGTAATCATTGAAGGGAGACGTTCCGGGCGATCGGCGAACGAGACAGTGATGGTAGCTAACCCAATAGAGACAGGCACGGGAGATGACGATTTGGTGGAAGTGTCCTTTGTCATGCCTTGCCTCGACGAGGCTCAAACGCTTCCTACCTGCATAGCGGCCGCCCAACGCTGCATAAGTGAAGGACGCCTCACGGCAGAAATTATCGTGGCAGACAACGGGAGTAGCGATGATAGCGTGAAGGTCGCAGAGGCTCACGGCGCCCGAGTGGTTAGCGTGACTAATAGGGGGTATGGCAATGCGCTTCGTGCTGGTTTTCGCTCAGCTCGAGGCAAATACCTGATCATGGGTGACGCGGATGCAAGCTACGATTTTTCCGCGGCGATGCCAATTGTAGAGCAGTTGCGCGGTGGTCACGACCTTGTGATGGGCTCGCGCTTTAAGGGAGAGATTCTTCCCGGAGCGATGCCATGGAGTCATCGGTGGATCGGAAATCCTGTCTTGAGTTGGCTGGGGAGACGGTTGTTCAGGACCTCAATTAGCGATTTCCACTGCGGAATGCGAGGCCTGACGAAAGAGGTCTTTGACAGACTGGGGTTGCGGACGACGGGAATGGAGTTCGCTACTGAGTTGGTGGCCAAAGCGGCATTGGGCAATATGAGGATTTCCGAGGTTCCTATTGTTTTGCACCCGGACGGCCGCTCGAGATCCCCGCATCTGCAGAGTTGGCGGGACGGGTGGCGGCATCTCAGTTTCATGCTCTTGATGAGTCCAGTCTTGGCTTTGATCGTGCCGGGGATTTTGATCGCAACTCTGGGGCTAGGTGGTATGGCCGCGGTATTATTCGCGCCGGTCATTGGAGTCGGCAGTCCGCATATGGGGCCCCATGCGCTGGCTCTGGGTGGACTGTTCATTGTGCTGGGCTACCAGTCGATGACCATGGGGATCGCGGCGCGGCTGTTTGGCTTGGAAGCAGAGTTAGGCCCCGCAGCACCCATCTTAGAACGACTTTCCGCCTACGTTTCACTGGAAAGAGGCCTGGTTGTTGGTGTGCTGATGTTCGTGGCGGGGGCCGTGACCGTGGGATTGGTGGCCTATATGCGAATTAAGGCACAATTGGGGGTAGATGAGGTCGCGCGAACAATCAACTATATGATCATCGGGACCACTGTTTGCGCATTAGGGGCTCAGACGGTTCTCATGGCACTTTTCTACAGCATGTTAGATATTGGTCGTCAAAGTCGGCGGCCCTAGAAAGGGCTCAAAGATCAATCGCGCGCAATAATTTGCGCTTGGTTCATGATTTCGTGCTGAAACCTGACGACGGTCGCCCCGTCGTCAACGGATATCTGCATGGGAAGCGTGTTACTCTCAATTGCAGCACAGAATCTGGCAAACACTTCGCGGTTTCCGTAGTCGAGACTGCTCCCTACAAATCGAAGTCCCGAGCTGAATACGCCCCAAAGATGTGATGCAATACCCTGGGCTGATGTGCGTAGAATCTCGCTGGGACTGTGACTGCCATCGCTGGGAATGCTGACCAAGATATCACGAAAGATGTCGGCTACCGCCGTCGCCTTACTGCCGTGCACAACGAGGTGCCATTCCGACAATGGCGCTTCGAAATTCATATTCAGCGTAATAGGCGGGGCGCCCTGAGCCAGATAGTTTGCACTCACTAGTGCAGGGGTCTTCCGGCCTCGGGTCGAGGGCCAAACGACTGCATTCGCTAATTTGAGGTCGGGATATAGTGAGCGCAGCAGATAGAAAAAGTGGGGAGACTCATCGTAGAAAAGCCCCCACGGCAAGTCTTCGTACCAATCGGGTAGCCGACGGTTTTCGTTACTGAGTTGGGTGGCATTCACGCCCAGGATTTCGCCCAGGCCGCCAGTGTCGATGAGCCGCTTTAGTTTGAGAAAGCAACGCGAAAACTGAAAGTTATGCACGACCGCGAGCGTTACACCCTTTTCTTCTGCCAACACCTTCAGTTCGTGTGCCTGTTCTGGGGCCATGGTAAGCGGCTTTTCGACGATGACGTGCAGGCCCAATTTCAGGGCGTCTCTGCATTGCTCGAAATGGACCATAGGAACAGTACCGATGGCCACGGCGTGTGTGTCTTTCAGAGAGGGCAGCTCGCCAAGAGTTGTGGCGGTCGGCAGACCGCGGGTGGCCGAAATTCCGGCGAGCCTCTCGGCATCTTCTAGCTTACGGTCGACGATGCCCGTTAGGCGCGCATTCGGAACGCTTTGAATAGCTGGGAGGTGTCTATTTGTAGTGACCCAGCCGCTTCCTAAGAGTGCGATTCCAACCTCTGTTTTCACGGTGCATCTTCCTTCTTGCTGTGGGGGCTAACGGTTTTGCTGAATGAGGTGTTCATAGAGTTCGATATGACGTCGTACATTCTCATCCCAAGAAAAGCTCTTAAGCGCCAGTTCTCTACCGAGCTTTCCTTGTTCTTCCATTCGTTCAGGGTTTGACAGCATTTCACAAATGGCTTGACGAATAGAATGTGAATCAGGAGAGACGTACGTGACGGCGCGATCGCCCAGCACCTTTCGGTAGCCCGGATCGTCGGTGAGCAAGATGGGCAGCGCTGAAGCCATGGCTTCAAGTGCACACAGGGGCAAGCCCTCGCCGACCGATGGTAACGCAAAGAGATCGCTGGCCCTGAGTAGTGCGGGGATCTCCTTGCGGCTCTGCGTTGGTAGCCAGGTAACGGTGGCTGACGAGGGATTGAGCATATGTGGGGGGCTGTCACCGCCAACGATAAGGAGATGAGTTTCCCGGGGGCATGCTTCTACCAAGAGATGAAGACCCTTTCTAGGAACGGGTCGCCCGATGAAACAAATCACCTTCTTATTGGCCGGTAGTCGTAGGGTGTTGCGGATACGCGCCTTCTCCTCCCGCGCTGCAGGGGAAAACCTGCGGGTATCCACACCATTGGCTATATAGTGCTGAGGGATGGGCTCGCTAAGGAATCGACCGAGCTCAGTACCTACTTGGGGGTTACAAATTACGATCGCGTCGGCTCGATTGATATTACGGCGGCCGATTAGCTGATGCGCGCCAGTTTCTATTGCTTGAATGACGCTGCTTTTCGCACGCTGTCTGAGGTTTGGATTTGGCATTTCGCCTTGGCGCGCTCGGTCGATAACCTGGCAGCTCAGGACCAGGGGCTTTCCCAACTGGCCCGCAATTTGAGTTGCGACGCTCGTTGTTTGGTACAGCGCTCCGTAGGTATGAATTATGTCCGCGGCGCGAGCGAGTTCGAGAAATCGCTTTGATAACCCCGGCGAAAATAGTGGGTAGGGAATACCGCTACGCTCAAGGGGATTGAATGCACGATGGCGTACGATCTGAACGCCTTTCGCTGCGGGCCAAGACGTGTGTCCTGCAAATCGCGATGTAATCCAGCTGACCTCATGGCCGAGAGAGCCAAACCGCTTTGCTTGTTCCCAGGCGATATTTTCGATGCCGCCCATATGGGGGGGGGCGTAGTGGGTCGCCAACAGGATCTTCATGGTGTTTCGCGCCAAGCTTTTGGTAGTCGACAGTCCAGCAATTGTTCCAATTCGGGATACGTCTCGCTCAGGGTCTGGCGGAGTCGGTGTATGATATCGTCAGATATCGCTAGATCCCGACTTGGTGGGCGATAGAGGAGGGCACTGGCGACTTGTGAACGTTTGATTGTGCCGACGAGGTTTGCCAGTCCGAGCTTTCGGGCGAATCGGGCTCCGGAAAACACCTTATGAGCGAGCCATTCCGATCTGGCATCCCGGGCCGGCAAGACGCGTCGATGTAATGACGGTGGCTGGAAGCAATCGTTGACGCCGATGAATTGATAGATTCGTTGTACGAAGGCATTCGGGTTCAGCTTTAGGTCGTCGTAGAAAAGTACGAGAACCCGGCTGCGTCCGAGCAATTCTACGAATGGTCGTAAGTTCTCGAAATAGGCATTCTGCTTCAAAATGGCGGAGGAAAATGCGTACTCGCCAAACGTGATATTCTTGTTGACAGTCGTCGTTCGATTGAACCGGTAAGAGGACAGGATTTTGTCCACCGGTTCGCGAAGGCATGCGATTATTTTTACCTCGGGTAGATGATAGGCAATCCTATAGGCACTCGATTGTGCCAGAAAATAATCGTGAGAGACTTCGCCTATTGCCTTGGCGTTTCTCGCGTTGTGAAACTGGCCGCAATACCAGTCGAGGCCCTTTTGATAGTAGCTGTCGAAGAACTGCAGGTCTTTGGCGGCCGGAACAAAAACCTCCGGATGCTCTCGGAGGATCTCATAGATCCACGAGGAACCAGCCTTCGACGCGCCCACGTATAGGAACGTTGGTAATCTAGGACCTACGATACTGCGGGGACAGGTCATCGATGTGTCCCGTACTGGGACCTAACGATCAGTTGAACTGGCCTCGGGCCATGCCGAAATCTGGTGAGTTCTGTCCTTTCTGGGGGCTCGTTCATCTGCCAGGGCTCATTTGAATCCCTTTGATTGTAAAGGATTCTGCCTTTCTTGCACTCGAATAGTTGCAAGTCAAGGGGGGCAATCTCCCGAAGAACTCTGGCCGTTGGCCGATCTGAGTGTGCACTAGGTCGCTGTTTTCATAGCGTTCAGGTAGATCTGTCGGTGCCGGGCGGCGATATGGGACCAGTCGAGTTCTTCGACGACCAACTGGCGAGCCGCACGACCGAGCTTTGATCGCAGATCTTTGTCGTCAATCAGGCGCTGGATTGTCTCGGTGAGGGTGTTTTCGTCAGCGGGCGGTACAAGCAGGCCCGTTTCCTCATGCCGTATTGCCAGTGGAATACCGCTAATGTCAGAGGCCACGATCGCCTTTTCCGCACCCATGGCTTCGACAATGACGGTGGGGAGGCCGTCAACATTGCCGACGGGATCATGCACGGAAGGCATCGCGAAAATGTCGCATGCTGCAAAGAATGAAGGCACGCGGTCACGCGCTACCAGGCCGGGAAAGAGAATGCGGTCGCCAAGTCCCGTAGAGCGCGCTTGTGCCTTCAAATCTCCTTCCAGATCTCCGCTGCCAGCGATTACAAGACGGACGTCGCTGCCATCACCCGCGAAGTGTTTCGCTGCGCGGATCAAATGATCGAACCCTTTCTTGTAGGCGAAACGGCCCAATGCGAGCACCATGATCTCCCCTGGTGCGATCCCAAATTCTCTTCGTATCTGGGCACCGGCGGCCAAGTTGGGGCGGAATTGGTCTGCGTAGCAGCCGTTGGAAACAAGCTCAACCTTGTTCTCAGAGACGCCTAACGCTACGAGCCTGTCTTTCAGTTCTGCACTACATGAAGTGACGACCGAGGATTGTCTTCCCGCGAATGCGGCCATGAAAGCGTAGAGCCTATTTTTTTCGGCTACAAAAATATCCGATCCCCAAAGCGAGCAGAAAAGCGGCACGCCAGTAATTTTTGAAACCAAGGCACCGGAAAACCCATTGGGGACGATCCAATGGGCATGGATTACATCTGGTTTCATCTCACGAACGATGCGCAAGAGTTTTGCTGTAGCAGAGCCAAGCATAAGAGGGCCAAGTAGCGCTGCACTCTTTTTGAGACGCACATCAGCTTCGATCGTCCGTGAGTAGCCGAGCAGGTGCATCGAGTCCGGCCAAATATAGCGGTAGGTCTTTAAGTCGACTTTCTTGTCCAGTCTAACGGGATCGATACACTTGTCAAAGGCTGTAAGCACCGTGGTTTCGTGGCCGGCCGCCGCATGGGCTTCGCAGAGGTCTTGAACGAAGGGCGCATTGGTGTCGTTTTCGAAGCGGGGATAAGTATGGGTTAGGGCTAGGATCTTCATCTTATGATTCCGCTTCTGTTCTGCCCAAAGGGCGTGTGAGTAGCCAAAACAAGAGGTCGCTGCCGATTTCGCCGATACGTTGAAGTACGATGCAAGCCACCACCGCCTCTTGGGAAGCGAGGACGCGCAGCAACGGAATCTGGACGACCTCGCGTACCCCCAGTCCGCTGGGCGCAAATATCGCTAGCGTGCCCACCACGCCGGCCACAGAATACGCAGCCCAGATGAAAGGAAATGAGGACAAGCCTAGTTGTGCCGAGAAAACGCGCAGCGCTGCGAAAGCATACGCTCCTGAGCAGGCCATGACTGCTATGGATACAAAAGCCGCGATGGCCAGCGTCGCCCCAGAGATCCTCGAAAGACCGGCCGGTGGTGCTTTGCTGACCAGGCGGAACGCCCATCCGGAAAGAAGGTTGAACACTGGAGGATATAGAAAAAGTACCAATCCAGCGGCCGCCACCAATACCAACCATCGAATGTCGGCGGAGAGGAGATTCAGTGCGTCGGTGGCCAACAATCCCAAGACACCCACGGCGCAGCTCATCAGCAACTGCATCAGCATTTCCAGGGCCGAAGCAACGACGGCATTCTGTCTACCGGTGCCGATGCGTGGCGCTAGAACCGCCCTCATGGTGAGCATGCCGACCCTCCCGGGAACGTAGCGCCCCATCCAGCACGTCGCATAGTAATTGAGAAAATTAGGTATAGCTGTTTCAACAGGTCCAATTCTGCGCAAGACGACCAAAAAAACGTAAGCATGAATTAGACGGTGGAAGAGAGTCGCTAAGAAGAAGCCTCCAAGCCAGAGATGCTCGATCTCTTGTTCGAGGAGTTTTGCAACGTCGAGGCCACGCAAGGCGCGCCAAAGAAAGACGCCAACGAGGCCGTAGAAGACGAGGCTTACGACGCAGAAGACGACCGAAGGTTTTCTCTCTGGCTTCTCCAACTGAGGTCCACCCGGTGATTCCAATGCCAGGGAGTCTAGCCATCGCCAACAATACGCGCAAATCGCGCAATCCGGCAGAGCCCGAAATTGAAGGAGGCGTCAATGCCCGGTTGTTTCTCACGCTGGCATTGTGTCGGGATTGAGGAAAAAGAAGAATGCGGGGAAATCCCGAACGGTGCTCGCTAGCTATGGTGCTGAATATACTGCAAAATGCCAGCGCGTGCCGTCTACATGCTTGGGTTGGGGTGTTCTTGCCCTCAGTTGAGACTTGCTCTTGGAATTCTCGGCCCCACGTATTATCTAGTCCAACGCCGAAGGGCTAAGATGGTACAAGAGATCAACTCACAGCAGGATACTCCAAAGGGCCATACGATCCTGGGGGGCCTTGCATCGATCAGCTTTCGACTTGCCTCCAAGCACGGCCTAGAGATTTTTCTGCTGGGGCTCGCGGTTTATTTCACGCTAGACCGATTTTGGTTCAATGACGATGCTTTCATCTATTTCCGCTATGCAGATAATTGGGTACTGCACGGATTTGGGCTGACCTACAACCAAGGTGAATTCGTTGAAGGGTTTACCAGTCCAGCCTGGCAGCTCCTCGTATCCTTCTTTCGATTCCTCGGCGGGTCCTATCATTCGGTCGTGATGTATGGCGCCGTCATATCGGCGGCACTATTTTCACTATTGGCCATCCGGGTTAACGATGCGTTTTGCCCTGACGCTGGGTTAAGGGTCAATTTTCCGCTCGCCTATCTTTGTGCGAACTACGGCATGAATCGATATTTCAGTTCGGGACTAGAGAGCCCGTTGGTGATGCTTTGCGCGGTGGGGATAGCCCTCTATGTCGTAAGGCCGAAATCCAGACTCGCTTTGATATTGACGGCCATGGCACCGTTGGTTCGTCATGAACTCATTCTCGCCGTCATCGTCGTTGCCCTCCAAAATTGGATAAAGGAGCGCAGATTTCCCAGGCTGCTCTTTCTCTGCACGGCGCTTCCGCTCCTGGGCTGGCTCGTATTTCGCGTTTATTACTACGCCGACTTTTTTCCCAACACGTATCATCTCAAGGATGGCAGCAATTACGCTCGTGGATTGACCTACCTTTGGGATACTTGCAATGCTTATCGACTGCATTGGGTACTACTAGGCTTCATCGCTCTTGGCTTAATCCTCAGACGAAAGAAAGAGTTGAGCAACAGGCTTACTATGCTGTTGGCTGCGCTCGCGGTCACCGCCTACGTTGTGAAAGTGGGAGGCGACTACAATCACTTTCGCCTCCTAAGCCTTCCTTTCGTACTTGCCGCATTTTCCTTTGGCGGTCTGTCCGAAGCCTTGCTCGAACGGCTCGGGACATTTCGCTACCCTTTGATGGTCGCCATTCCTGTTTGCGTGGTGCTTCTAGTCGTCCAAGTTGATATCGGAAAGCAACGCGATTTTTTTGGGATGGTCGATAGACGGTGGCGTGGAAAACGCGGGCTGGTGCCCGAAAAGGTGCAGGAATCGGATCGGTTCGCCCAGCGATTTGGAAAGGGGAGACAGGAGACGGTTTTCGTTCACGGCTGGTGCCTTTATGGATTCCGTCAATCCAAAGACATGATGATTCACCGTTTCGGTCTGACGGACGGTATCCTGTCCCGGCTTGACAATCTAGCCAGCGAGTATGCAGGGCATCATTGGAAAATGCTCAGTCCGGCGATTGATTTGATGTTTCTCTATGTCGACGGGTTCAATTCGCTTGAGGTTCGCCGAAAAAGACCAAAACGTATCACCCACCCGGGTAGGGTCGGGCGCATTCGGCATGCCGCCCGAACTCGTCCGGTAGCACCGTGGATTCGTGAGAATGTTGCTGCGCTAGAGATTATTGAGCGCAAGATCTACAACAAGCACCAGCTGTGGTCGAATCTCAAGCTGGCCTTTCAAACTCCCCGTATTCGTTATCGACGGGCCGGCAGTTATTGCCAACACGAAGCGCTAGGACGACGGGAAAAAGCCGATTGCCGCAGATAGGGAATGCGTGCGTTAATGCCACGGGCATCTGCCGTACGGATCCCTGCTTGCTATAGCCGCTTTGGAACGGATGTGCGGAATAATTTGATGGCCGAACGAACCAAGAACGACGTGGTTGACGGAATGTCGGCCGAGCCGCCGAGACTATCTTCGACGCTTGTCTTCGCTTCGGGAGCCCTAGCTTCTCTATTGATCGGTCTTGCCTCGCTGACCTACCCTTTCGGGCATGACCAAGCCATCTACGCGCATATTGGTGCTAGCGTGCTTGAGGGCGATGTTCTTTATCGTGATATCTTCAGCTTGAAGCCTCCCTTTACCGCAGCGGTGCATGCCCTCGCTCAAATCCTATTTGGGCATACGATGACGGCGATTCGTATCTTTGATTTGCTTTGGATGGGGCTTAACTGTGCGTTGATTGCCGTGTTGGTATTCCGCATCTTCCCAGGGCGGCGCTTCGTTTCCATCCTGGCTGCGTTCTTCTTGGCGCATTTCTATTATACGTTTGACCATTGGCAAATCGCTCAAAGTGATGGATGGGCGAACCTGCCACTTAGCTTTGCAATGTTTCTGATCATTCGTGGCTATGGTCCGGCTAACGGAAAAACATCTAGTCGGCGCGAGACCGCATGTTGGGCAGGGGCGGCGGCCTCCATCGGCTGTGCGTTGATGTTCAAGTACACATTCGTAGGGTTCATTCCTATCCTTTTCCTGGCGCTTGCGATTCTGAATAGAAAAAAACCTCGGCGCGCTGTATGGACGGGGGCTTCAGCTCTCGCTGGGTTGTTGTTTTTTTTCGGTGCACTAGCATCGCTCTTTGGGGGCTGGGGGGCGTTGGTTGCCTATGTTGAAAGTCAGATTTCGAATATCTCCATTTATGCTTCATTGGGAGCAAAGTGGCAGTCGTCCGGTACGGTGACGAAGCTTTTGAATTTCCAGGGGGCACTATTCATGCTGGACAAGGCCCCCGTAACTTTCTATTTGGGCCTTTTCGGACTGGCTCTTTGTCTCTTCCGGCTGCCTGGATGGGCAAAGGCGGAATTCTGGAAGGCGGGTTGCGTCGCCTTGGTGATTGGCTGGCTGGCGGCTGCATGGGCGTCCACGGCCGTACAAGCGCGCTTTCATGGCTACCACTTTCTTCCCTTGCTGCCGCCCCTGGCCATTTTCGCGGCCATTTTTCTGGAGGACCTGCTCGAAAAAATCTATGGCAATCTGAAAGTACGCTGGAGACGGTTGGCAACGGGATTTGTGTTGGGGGGGATCTTGCTCCTACCTACCCGGGGGCATCGAGATTTCGAAATGGTGTCGCATCTTCGCCAATACGGGTACGTTTATAGTCTTCTCGACCAGGGAAAGAACATTGAGGCCGGCTGGGACCACCGGATTTTCGCCCACTACGCCAACTTTTCAATTAGAAATACGATCAACATTCTTCGCTTTGTGGATGAAAGAGTGAGCAGATCTGATTCGCTCTTTGTTTGGGGAACGAATGCCGCGCTTTACTTTCTCTCCGGGCGCCCGCGCGTTTCTAATATCTACTCCCAAGTACAAGTTACCGGTGGTTTTGGAGATGGCAGCGTCGTGGAGCTACTTGAGGAGCTAAGGAGCAACAAGCCAGAGATCTTCTTGGTTCAGCGTGGTGATGCTATTCCATTTGTTTTGCGTCACTACAAGGATTCGAAGGCGATGTTAAACGAGACAACTGAAATACGAGCATTTGTCGAGCAGAATTACCGACACGAGGGGCGGCATTTCAATTTTGAAGTCTATTTCCTCAATGAGTAGCCTCACAAGAGTCGGCCAATATCCAAGTGCCGGCCGTTCTTTTCAACACGATACGAAAATGTAATAATTCATTCCGGGATGATTCCCGAGGGGCCGACCGCACTTATGCACCATAGCATCATCATACCGGCGTATAACGAAGCGGACTCGCTCGCCGAACTCTGCAAAGAAGTTCGTGATGTGATGGGGAGCCTGTCGTGTGTATATGAAGTAATCATCGTCGACGATGGCTCAACAGACGGTACGACAGATGTGATTCGGGAGCTTCGCGGCGAATTTCCAGAGGTACGTTCGGTTGAGCTGATTCGGAACTACGGAAAATCCGCAGCCTATTCCGCAGGCTTCGATGCGGCTCAAGGTGATGTCGTGATCACTGTGGATGCGGATCTTCAGGATGACCCTCGGGAGATTCCGAAGATGTTGGAGGCTTTGGAAGGCGGGTTGGAGCTTGTTGTAGGATGGAAACAAAACCGTCTGGGCAACGAGCCCAGCAAAGCGACTGCATCCAAATTCTTCAACTTCTTTCTTTACCTTCTTTTTGGCATTCGATTGCACGATTCCAATTGTGGCTTTCGCGTGATGTGGCGCTCGGTCGCCATGAGTTTAAACCTCCACGGTGACTTCTATCGTTTTATTCCAGAATTGGCGCACGTTCAGGGCTATCGGGTGGGAGAAGTCCCCGTTCAGCATCGCAAACGCAAATACGGTCGTAGCAAATATGGTCCCAAGCGTTTCTTTACCGGGCTAATGGATTTGATTACCGTCCGTTTCGTCACGGGTTTCAAGCAGAAGCCGCTGCATTTCTTTGGCGTCTTGGCGGTCTTCTTCTTCACGGCTGGTTTGGGCCTTGAGGGCTATGTGTTGACCATGAAGCTTCTCGGTTCGGCCTTCCAAACGCATCTCGCGGCATTGATCGTCGGTGTGTTACTGATCCTGCTAGGTGTGCAGGTCTTTGTTACGGGACTGGTGGGCGAGATGCTGGCTGCCCGCGGTAGGCAAATGCACTATATTCAACGTCCGGAAAAGACGGCTCAGATTGCGTCCGGAACAGCTGCCTCGCCAGCTACGCCTGGAAATACGATGCGGAATAGCCCCCAGAAAGAGGATTCCTCGAGCAACCAAACGTGATTTGGTTGTCGATAATGTAGGCGCGGCCTGGGTGATTCGTCAGGCGCTCGCTCAGCCGCTCTCCGATACGATCAGCGTCTTCATACACTTCCCCCGTGGGCTATTGGGTGATGACCTGAGCCATTTTCATAGCCGCCGCTTGACGAGCGATTGAGTTCCAGTGCGAGTCGAGCGGATAATACAGGAGCTCCCCCTGATCGGCCAAGGATGCGAATAGGGGACTCAGGGACATCATCTCTACTTTCGCCTGAGCGCATATCCGCGCAAATGCCCTTTCACGGTTTTCTACCGCGCCGATCTGTTGCGAGCGAATGTGTAGCCATCGGTTTTCGCGATTAGCGATAGCCTTATTTTTGCTGGGCCCCCATCGTGAGCTCCGTGACAAGCGAGCGTATACGTGGAGCTTGTTGGGAATGAACATGGCGAACAGCTTTGCCTTTCCTTTTTGACTGATTCTACCAGCTTCACGCAGTATCGACCGAAGTCTGCGCCATGGAGGGCGGTGCAAGAGGGTTCGCCAATCAACTGATTCCGCTGGACGTCTAAACAAGACGGGCCGAATTTCGCTGCGTAGGCGAAGTTGAGCCAAATAGGGGCGGGAGGCCTTGTGTCTTCGTCTTGGAGAACGAGCACTCTCCACAGCGACGGTTAATCGTCCATACAGGTTCGCAGGTGGATTCATGAAATGATAGTATCGACCGCGATGTTTCCAATGATGATACTCCTGGATATCGCGGATATCATTGGTTTCAGAGAAGGCTAAAATGATGATGCGTGGGTTACTTGGCATCCCGTACTCTTTAAGAATCGCCAGATACTGTTCTGGCCCATGCCAGCCCTGCCCAAAATTGAGGACACGCATTTTTGCAGCACGTCCCAGACGTGAGGCGAACGTATCGTCGTTGTCGTGGCCGATCTCCATCATGGAGTCGCCCAAGACAACCACATCAGAGTCTGAATAGTACGCCGCATTCGAATTGCGAAATCCCAGCTTGTCGTACTTCCCGACGAATGTGAGTGGACTCGCGGGAATGTCTCGCCCGTAGCCGGACAGGTCTCCCCTAAATGCTCTTACGTTTAGGCGATAGTTGGGGCGTTTGCGAATTGCTAACTTTGGGTCGGAGGTGAAACGTTCTCGGAAGGCGAAGTACCGTATGTGATTGAGGCGGAATGTATTCACCAGCCCCGGGAAGATGTCGACGAGGCAAAACAACGCTAAGGGCATCAATCCCAGGGAAATCACGAGAGATACAAAACTTACGCCAAATCGGGCCAGGCGAGTCGTCTGACGCCATCGACGTCGTTTGATGATGACGAGCCCGATGAGCGTACCCGCCGCACCGATGGCCGCACCCATCCAATCGTCGATTCGATATGCGGCGATCGCCCAAAGAAGCCCGGCAGCGGTCCCAACGATGCCGAGAAGGGGGAAGAGAGACCGCTCGGCCGCCGACTTGGTTAGGCGCTCACGCGCCGATTCTTTTTTTTGGGGGGCCTTACCGGGCATGGATTTCTCGATCATTGCTCAATTTCGATGACTATTCGGATGAATCGTCTTAGCCATCCGAAGGGTGCCGTCGCCCCAGCGTCTTGCTCGCCTTTGTCTTTTTCGATTGGATGTCACTCGGTGCCTGATATTCGATGCGTGGGAACTGAAAGGCGAGTTTGATGTTTTCTAGAAAATCATGCTTGTTGTAGGTTTTACGCTCGATCAATTCGAGGTCTTCTACGTTTCGTCGAATCCAGCCGGGCAACAATCGCTTTTCTGTAGCGCTGCGAATACGTCCTGGTTTGCCCGTGTGGCGAATTTTCCCCATTGTGAAAGGTCGAACCCGTCGGGGACTGAGGTGGTCGATATAGATGTACTTCAAATCCGTGGCGGGGCGGAGCATGCGCCAATGGTGGCCTGCGTATTCGCTGGGGACACCGTCTAGGCGGGCGAGGATGGGATCTGTCAGCCCGAAACGATGGATCATCATCGAATTCGAATGCCTGAAGCCCAAGAAACAACTGCCGTGCACAAAGACCTTCTCTTGGGGACCCTTGCCAAAGCTTTGAGCCTGTCTATCTCGTAGCCTTATCTTATGCTGCTTGAGTTCGGGCTCCCACATCCAATAGCGCTCGACATCGCCGAATAATCCGTTCTCTTTGCTAATGTCAATTCGGCCGATGAAACCAATGACGCCGACCAGCAGTGTGACGGCCAATGGCGTGCGGAGCCTACCGACATGACCGTCGAGAAGGGCCTCAAGAATTCCCCCGCAGGCGAATGTTGCCAAGATGAAGGGTGTGCTGAGTAGTCGGAAATGGTTGTAGTCGCCACCCACTCTGACCACATAGGCGGCTAACGTGGCGGCGCTGAGCAACATGACCAGCCGTTCGGGGAGCTTCTTCTTATAGCCCGTTTGAATCATCAAATACGCAAAGAGGAAGAGGACGAAGGGAAGTAGGTAGGTGCTACTCGCATCAGACAGATAGGCCAGGCCCCGGCCAAAGCTTTTGGTATCTTTGAGGTGGAAGGTGTTGGGAAAGAAATCCGCATAGTAATAGACGCGAAAACAAAGCCAGGCGACCAGGGGCGAAGCCGTCAATAGGGTGAGGAGTCTGGGGAATTTGCGGTCCCTATGCCAGACATAGAATCCGACCGGTATCAACGCGAGGATTAGCTCGTGACGGACCATCGGCGCCAACGCCGTGAGAACCAACGCCAGCCTGGACTTTGGTCTGACGATATAGAGCGCCATGCCCGCTGCGCAGACGAGAACGAGGGGACTCTCTAGTGCTGAGCTGAAGCATTTATTCATGCCGTAGTTGGCGCAGAGGTAGGCTAAGGGGAAATTGATCCGCACGCGATCGCCCTCATAGAACGCATCGTTGACCTTGATCGCTAGAAAGGAAAACAGGAGCGTTGATGCGATCGCGATGCTGAGGATCAAATACCAATAGCCCGCACCCAGGACGCGAAAGAAGCTCAAGAGCAACGTCCAAAGGGGGCTGGTGTATCCCTCGACGAACTCCCCCGCGTTATAGGTCAGGCCCAGGCCGTGCAAGACCCAGTTGTCGACGTAGCGCATGTAGATGAATGCGTCGTCCATGAACCACATGCGTTTGACGGTGAAGGTGACTGCGACGAAGACGAGTAGAAATTCGATCCAATGCCTGGAGCATAGCCGCAACATCTTCTCCCGCATCGATTCCACCGGCGTGCAGGGCCCGCTGGGGGGTTGGGTATTTGCTTGCGTTGCTTCCATTGGATTCCGGTGGACGCCATTTGGTAATACGCAGTGGAGAGATTGCCAACACCTAGAGTTGCCATCGGGGTATTTCGTCGCCGGCCAGGCAAGACAAGGTGGCCGGCCACTCTACAATTTCCGAATGGTGAGCCGGATCCATTCTAGAAAAAAGAGATATAAACTCAGCATGTTACCGCCTGTCGTTACCGTCTCCCGATGGTACGATCGTTGCACTGTTGTACGGCGTAGAGAGGGTCCGTGCGAAAAATCGTATTTACCATAGCGCTCGTCCTGGCGATGAGTTCGACCTCTTTGGGGTTGATGCCAGACGCATTTGCTGTGCCGCCGGGTCAGCAAGTCGTTCAGAAGGTTCGGGCTAAGAAGGGGCTCTTCTCTCGACTTCGTTTGAGGTTACAGCGGGTTAGACCATCGGCTCGGGCGATGGGGGGGCGATTGCTCCACAGCTTGCGCCATCCGATTCGGACGGGGCGGGAGCTGCGGGCGGCCTCGGTGGCTCGGACCCAGCTGCGTGAAAAAGCGCTGGATGCTGCGACGCCGGCGGGACAAAGGTCGATCAGGTTTGTTCCTGCGGAGGCGGGGGGCAATCTCTTTGGCTTGATGATGCTCGTGCCGGGGCCGGTGAGTTTGGTGGGGTCCATCGGACTCGGGATCAATGGCACCACTGAATTGATTACCAGCAAATCGGCGGAAGGGCGCCTGAACGGCTCTCATAAACTCGCTTGGAGCGCTCAGCTTATGTCCGGTGCGGGTTTGGTTGCCGGGCATGGTTGGGTGCGGTCGGCGAGCGCTAAATTGGGCATCGCGGGCGGTGCGATTCAAACCGCTATCGGTGGCTATCGGATTTTCAGTGGAATCAGGAATAAGAACCGTTCGCGGACTTTTCTCGGCGCGCTAGATTTGGGCGCCGGCACGTGTTGGATGGCAACGGCTTGTGGCATCGGCGGGATGGCCGCCGTGGGCGGATTTGCCGCGTTTACCGCGGGCATCGCCGGGCATTGGGCCTACAACAACCGCGGTCGAATAAAGGGCTTTCTCGCCGACCTCGGCCATCGGCTAAAAGGTTCAAAGGCCGTGGAGGAACGCACCCATGTCTTGGTCAGCGAAGACGGCGTATCGGAACATGTCGCCCGCTCCGCTGCAGCGAATAACGAAGGCAGCACCATTGTCTCGGACGGCCAAGGCAATGCCCGCGCGGTCGTGACCGAGGGAGCCATTCAGCAGGCCGATGGTAGCCACGAACCTGCGGTTGTGCTTACACCGATCGAACCCCCATCATCGAATAGCGCCGCAGTAGAATAGTTAATCGTCGAAATGGCGATAGGAGGCGATGAGTTGGTCGCCCTTATGCGTTTCGGTATTCAGCAGACTGAGGGAGTTGCTCGCCGCGTTGAAGACATACGTCGATTCAGCGGCATTTGATTTAGGATGGCCGCGATTCAGGCGGGTTCCGTTGAGCGCCACTTTGAGGGTGGAGCTGATGGGCGGATAAGCCAATACGCGTGGCGAGGCGGTGGCAACGATACTGTTGACCATGACCTGCAACGTGGCGCCGAGGTTTTCTTGGCAGATGTCTCCGACTTGTCCGGCCAGGGCATAGGCCAATTCTCGATAGCCGTGGGCGACTTCGGCCTTACACGTGTTGTTGCAGGTGCCGCCGATGACCTGAACCATGGCCTTTGCTTCGGGATCGGTATGACCTTCAAAGAGACTCAGTATAGGGTGCAGGAATAAATCCATCTGCAGGTCTTTATCCTCGCCGAGTTGGCAGCTGCTGCGAAAATCCTCAGGATTGATGAATCCGCTCTTTCCTTGAAATGAACCGCTGTATTTTAATTCGTGGGCGATTTCATCTGAGACAAAGATCAAGGCGAGGGTGGCCTCGCTGCGGATCTTTGAAGGGTCGTTTTCCGCGCGCGGTAGATGGCCGGTTACAGCCGCATAGGCGTTGGTCAGACCGTCTTCAGTGTCTTCTTCCTGATAAGGCGGGTTGGATACACATTGGGAAAAAAGAGTCCGTTCGTCGGCGCGCAAGAAGCGATCTACGCCTCCATCGCTATCCTTTTCGCTGGAGGCCAACGAGCAGAATTTGCCCATGATAGCTCCCGAATCCGACCGTTTTACACCGGTGACACCCATACGAAAATCGAGCCCAGCTTTGAGCGCTAGGTCGAAGAGCTTTTCCGCATTGTTGACGATATCGGCTCGATTATCCTTCATGGAATCCGATTCATCGATGACCCAAATGATATCGGCCATGGGTTGTTTGTCGATGGTGCCTTCATCGCATTTAGCTAGGATATTGGTATTCGCTGGCGCCAATCCGCTGCCGTTGCCGATATCGTCCGCTGTATGGCAAACGGCGAGTAGTGGATTGTCATATTCGTCGCGTAAGAATATTGCAGCGCTAAGGCTGTCTACACCGTCTCTCTGAATCAACGTGAGCTTGACGGTTAAATCCTGGCCGGCGGCACTTTCAGATATGCCGCTTTCCTCGTCGAGTGCTACCGATTTTGTCTGACTAGAGATCAATAGAATATTTCGTAGCTTGCGATGGTCGACCGGACTGCCTGCACTGATATCCCAGATGGTCTCTTTGACATCTGCGGCGCCGTCAAAGGCCTGTCCCGGGGTACCCGAGGCGCGCACAACGATGGTGCCGATATCTCGCTTCTGCAGAGCGGATGAAAAGCGTTTCAACAATTCTTCACTGCTTTGAATGGGGGTGCTGCCCAGAGATTTCTGACTTAGAACCAGGCCACTAACCCTTGCGTGGTTGAGGAGCGTCGCGGAATCGATTTCATTCGCTCCATCGATTATGACCGAATCCGCGATGACGTCGCCGGGAAGAATGACCATATAGTTTTCGCGCGGGTCGTCGAATTGGTTGAGCTGAGTAAGGGGATCGCTGCAAATATCATCATCACCACGAACTGTTAGTCGATGGCTACAGGCCATGATGATGGTACCGAAAAGGCAGAGTGCGCCGAGACCAAGCCCGAAAAAGCGTAGCCGATGGTTAGCTATAGGCTTTAACTGCACACTTCCCATTGTAGAGTCAAAATGGCGGCTTCGCCAGGTTTGCTCCGTTTTCGCCGGGACTTTCTCATTGTGAGGCCTATGAATTTGCATTCGGCATCGTATCCATCATCTCTCGGTGTAGGTATTTTCCCTGCATCCGTTGCGGCCAAGCTCGGCTCGCCCTTTGCGGCTGCGATGTTGTTGCTTGTTCAAGGTCCGTCCCTATTGGTTCCAAATTGCTTCAGAACATTCAATTGATTCGCTCATCTAGAAATTTTGCTGACCCATGGTTTTGACAATCTGGTATCGTATTGATGATGGAACGCAAAGTTGGTTTACCCGTCGATCCCGGTAAAGCGTGGACTCTCGATGACCCGGACTTAACCGGGCTTGATGAGGAACAGCGAGAATTTAGAAAACGGCTTTCGAGAGATATTCGCGAAGGGCAATTTCAAATCCCGCCTCTGCCCGAAGTGGCCGTCGAATTAAACGCTCTCGCCAATTCAGCCGACCCCGATATTGGTCGGGCGGTCACCTTGATCGAACGTGATGGTCAGTTGGCCGCGAAGGTTCTGCAGGTTGCATCGTCAGCGTCTTATGGCGTGGGCGCACCGATCACGGATGTGCGCCGCGCGGCGGTAAGAATTGGCATCAGTGGTTTGCGCAACGTGGCCCTGGCGTTGATCATGGGACGTGTGTTTCGTTGTGGACCGCTGGATGGACTGATGCGAGAGATCATGCAGCATGGTTTCATCACAGCTTGCACCACCGGTTGGGTTTGTCGCGTCCTGAAAATCGACAACCGCACCGGTTTTCTTTGTGGCCTTTTACATGACGTGGGCAAACAAGCATTGCTTTCGGTGCTAGCCCGTTTGGCGCGCCGCTATCCTCAATGGCTGAAACGCGGTTTCGTGGACGAGGCATTGTTGACTATGCATCAGGAAATCGGTGCCTTGGTCGCCGGAAAATGGGAACTCCCAGATGTCGTTCGCGATTGTACGCGGTTTCACCATCACGTTTACGAGGTGCCGGCAGATCGCGGAACGCTGCCCATGGTCATGGCCGTTAGCGTGGCGAATCTAGCAGCAAACCTGCCAGCAGAAACCGCGGAACAATGCGCGGAAATGTTGAGAGAGGATCCCCTACCGTATAAAGCGGGCCTCGCCGGTGAGCATTTGCTCGACATCGCGAAGATGGTCGAACAATCCCGCGCCGATTCACGTCTGCTCGGTCTTACAGCTTAGGCCACTCATTCTTAACGAATTCGCGCCGCAATAATCGAACCCAAGGCAACCATTGTCGCACCCACGAGCGTGGTGACACTCGGCACTTCCTTGAGCACAACAATTCCCCAGATTGCCGCGAAGATGATTTGAACGTAGGTGATGGTCATGGCACGTCCGGCAGGCACCAACGCCAGCCCGCGGGTCAATGCGATCTGGGCGATTTGGGTGGTCACCCCGATACCCAAGACAAACGCCCATTCCCAACCCATAGGCAGAATTGCATAGGGGGCAGCCAAGGGCAGAGAGCCGACGGTTGAAAACATCGCCATATAGAAAACCACGACCAATGGGGGTTCATTACGTAGTTTGCGTACCGTGATATAGGCGGCCGCACTCAAGATGGCGCCCACCATACCCGCCGTTGCGCCGATGGGGTCCAAGCCTTCGCTGCCAAGAAGAGACCCTGGCCGTGTCACGAGCAATACGCCCAAAAGGCTGATCGCCATGGCGCCGAACAACCTGCCTTTGATCTTCTCGTTGAGAAAGAACGCTGCGAGTAGGGTAGTGAAGATGGGATTTGTATATTGAATAACCGTCGCTTCGGCGATAGGTAGGCGAGTAATCGCGAAGTAGAAACAGCTAAGGGCGACAAAGCCGAAAAAACCGCGTTGGAGCAATAGCCGTTTCTCACTCCCCCACGGCGAAATCTTCGCTCGGCGAAGCATGACCAAGCTGAAGATCGTAGTCAGTATCGCCCGAATGAAAACGATTTCTTGACTGGGAAGCCGCACGCCCAGAAGTTTGACGAAGAGACTCATCAGGCTGAAGAAAAAGGCACCGACCACCATCAAGATGGCGCCCTTCGTTTCACCGCCGCGTTCCAATATTCTAATCGGGGGACACTTTGCGCATGCGCCGCTTAAGGAAGCTGACGATCAGCGTGAAGGTGAGTGTCCATGCGGCAATTCGTGGGTACCAATAGAGCCTTAGCCCGCCAAATTCCCTTTCGGGAATGAGGATTCTGATCGCAAAAGACGCGACCAAAAAGAGAAAAATGCCACAGAGCACGACATATTTAGCCTTGCGCCTGCGCACCAAGAGTATGGCGAACGCGACAAAATGCACGGTGAAGAGAACTAGGAGAAACCACAATAACCACTGGGGCATACGCGCTATATAGTGTAGTTCGTTGGCGGGCGCAAGACTCGCGTGTCGTGCCCTTCTAGCCCGCTGCCGTTACCCATTCATCGAACCACGTGGCTTTGGTATCCGGGTCGATGAAGCGAATTCGCACGGCGTTCTTGGCTGGGTCAAAGGTTAATAGCGTCGCTGCGTTACGACCGTCGAAGTGGGCGAACTGGTCCGCTGGCGCGACTTGATTCATCAATATTGAGGAGCCCTTGGCAACGGTCCACAGCGGGTTTGGGCTATGGGCACCGGGCCCCGGCAAGATCTCCCGGATCGAACTTCGGGGGCCGGTCGTCTCAACTTTGCTAACGAGTCCCACATGAAAATCGCCGGAAAGAAACCAGACATTATTCAACTGGTTGTCGGTGATGAAATTCAGCAACTGGTCTCGCTGTACGGGATTTCCCTGCCACCGGTCATTTTTAGCCAACCAAATTGCTGGCATTTCGGTGATGGGCACCGAGTTGAATACCATTTTGAAATGGCAAGGGCTTTGAGCGAGCCGCTGGAGAAGCCAGTTCATTTGATCATCACTGATATATTTATCCGACGTTCTTTCACCTCGGCAGTCGAGGATTATGAACTCCACCGTCTTTCCCCAAACATAGCTGGTCCAAAGCTGGTTGCCTTTGATTCGGGGTATGGCCAGAGTTTCAAAAAATGCGTCAGCGCCCGCGTCAAACACGGACTGCGGTGTAACAGGGCGCCAGGTGTTGTTGGTGATCTCGTGATCGTCCCAGGTCAAATACATGCCCGCTTTGGCAAATAGCGATTTGTATCCGGGGTCGGCGAGAGTCTCCTTCCATTTCTTCCGGAATCCATCCAAGTCGACCGCACCGTCGTTATAGGAGATATCCCCCGTATGACAGACAACATCGTAATCGTAGTCAGCCATTGTTGAGAGGGCCTTGAATGGGCCGTCTTCTGTTTTCGTGCAAGTCGTCGCAGCGATGGTGACAACATCTTCGGACGTGGCAAGCGGCGCTGTCTTGAATCGTCCCGCAGCCGATCGCGCTACGGACTGTCCTGCTTCGTCGTCCGTAAAGAAAGCGTAGGCGTACCAGGTTCCCGCGCTCAATCCGTCGACGGAAATCTTGAAATAGCCATCACTGTGGACGACCGATTGGTCGAAGCTGTAATTGCTGATGGGATCTTCGTCGGCTTGCCAAACCCGAAGGCGAGTGGGCGCTTCGTTTTCCGCGTAGGTCCAAAGCAAAGCGCTCGTTTGGCTCATCGCACCGGCTTGGACCGCAAGCGAGAAACGCTGATCGTCCTGGGATATGGCGAGTGGCGTGAGTTGTATGAGGCTGTCGGGGATGGTTTGGTCGGGGATGATGCCTTGATCCGCGTCGGGTAGCGGACCTGCGTCGATCAAAACGGGCTTGGCGTCGACGCCGATCTGCGCATCCGCAGGGACGATAGCGGGCGGCGAGTCGCTACAGCCCTCAAGAAGTACAGGGCCAGCAATAGCGGTACCGGCTCCCAACTTTAGGATCTGTCTTCGAGATAACTTGGTGTCGCTCATTTTTGCAAACCCTTCCAAGCATTGACCAATGCGCGTGTGGCTAGCGTGACGTCTTCTTCGGTGGTGCCACAACCTACGGATAATCGTACGGCACCCAACGCGTCGGTTGGGGTAATACCCATGGCCAAGAGTACATTCGATGGCGTTTCGTCACCGTCGTGGCAAGCCGAACCCGTGGATGCTGCGATCTCGCTCGCTCTTGTGAGGATCTCGCTGCCCTTAGCGTTGGGAAAACGAACATTCAAAGTATTGGGGAGACGGTGTTCTGGATGGCCACTGAGTCGAAGACCGGGCACACCTTCGCGGAGGCCGTGCCAAAACAGTTCCCGTAACTTCGACAGCGTCGCTTCCCGAACACCGAGTTCCGCCTTGGCGATTGCGCAGGCTTCGCCGAGTCCGACCAGATAGGGGACATTTTCCGTACCAGGGCGTAGCCCCATTTCCTGCCCACCACCCAGAAGTAGTTTTCGCAAGCTGACGTTCTTTCGCACGTAAAGGGCACCCACGCCTTTGGGCGCGTATAGTTTATGCCCCGCCACCGAAAGCAAGTCAGCACCCAATGCGTTGACGTCGACGGGAATCTTCCCAATTGCCTGCGCGGCGTCCACATGAACCAAAGCACCTTTTTCGTGGGCGAGGTCCGCGATGGTTTTCATCGGTTGGAGGGTTCCCGTTTCGTTGTTGGCCCAAAGAATAGTCACCAACGCTGTCGTTTCGTCGAGGCCAGCGCGAAATGCATCTAGGTTCAATACACCGTGCAGATCGACCCCAATTCGCGTTACCGGATAGCCTGTGCTGGCCAAAGCTGCACAGGGTTCTGCGGTTGCAGGATGCTCGACGACACTTGTGATGATTCCACGACGAGAACTGGTGGCAGTACGGGCGCTCATCAAGCCGTAAATCGCCAGGTTGTTGGATTCGGTTCCGCCCGAAGTAAAGATGATTTCCTCTGCAGCGCAGCCGAGCAGTTCGGCCACTTGGCCGCGGGCCTGGTCAACGGCCTGCCGCGCCTTCGCGCCATAGACATGGTTGCTTGACGGATTGCCGAAATTCTCACGCAAATAGGGAAGCATCGCCTCCAACACTGCGGGTGAGATGGGCGTTGTGGCGTTATAGTCGAGGTAGATTGGGGAAGCGTTGGACATCTATCTATGTTGCCACCCTCAAACCGAGGGCGCTAGTCGCCATCTGTGTCGGCGGCCGGTGCGTCTGTAGGAGGTGCTTCGGCGCTCCAGCTGCCGCCTTCGAATTTTTCATCGGCCCAATGTTGGGCGACCTTTTGCGATTCGAAAGCTCCCATGGGGTAGGGATCCAAACTTTCGTCGCCGGGTGACCCGACAAAAAAGGCTGCCCATGCGTCTCGGTAGAGATGCACGATCGATCCGTCGTCCGCTTTTTTACTAAGTACTCGAGATAGGCCGGCCATTTTCGACTCCTACTGCATTGCCGGCATCATATACACAATCGGCGCGGATTGGGTGCCCCTAAAAGATCCCACACATCCACCGAAAACCCGTTCGTTCGCACGGGGGTGGCGCATTGCCCCGTGGGAATGCTAGGGTGTGGTTCACCCGCCTATAGCGTGGGAAGAAAAACCGTTAGGGGCATGAAATGACTGAAGAAGTTAAGTCGACTGAGGAAATTACCAAGAACCTAGACCTGGCCCAAAGGGTCCAGGACGTCATAGATAAATCGATCAATCCCGCTCTAGCCATGCACGGTGGCTTTGTTGAGCTGCTCGAGGTCAAGGGCGAGAAAGTCTACGTCACGATGGGCGGCGGTTGCCAGGGCTGCGCCGCGTCTCAACAGACCCTGAAAATGGGAATCGCGAGCATGCTCCAGGAAGAAATTCCTGAAATTACAGATGTTATCGATGGTACGGACCATTCGGCTGGGGCCAATCCGTTCATGGCTGGCTAGTTCACAGCCGCTCTTCTATCTACTTCGCTGCCGCTCCGGTGGCTCTATTTCGCTGCTCTGAGTTGGACCAGCAGGCTCCCCGTAAAGCTCGCCTCAAGGCTCGGCTTCTTTTCATCGATCTGTCCTAAGACTTTTCCGGCCACGTAGTCGTAGACTTCGAATGGGCCACCTTTTACCCCGTGAAATCGGAGCTCTCCTTTGAATTCGGCGTCAGCCTTTGGCGTGTAGAAAGCGTAGTGGAGGACGTCATCCTTTTTCACCACGTGGGCTTCGGGTTTGTCGAAGGCGATGTCGTAGAGGTTTAGATATTCTCCCTGGCTCAACTTCATCTTGTTGAAGAGTGCCAACCCGGTCTTCCAACTCTTGATCTTATCCTTGGTGAGCAGCCGATTGAGCCCCTTTTTCAGTTTGCGTCTTGGTTTGGGCCAGATGAATTTGGTTCCCACGACGCCACCGGTGCCGATAGCCGAGGAGAAATCGCGGCCCTGCTCAACAAAGTCTTTCGTCATATCACTGAGTTCAACATGATCGGCATACACGGCGAATTTTGGGCCCATCAACGCCTTGTAGAATTTGATCCTTTTGCGCACCTGAAACGCACCCACGGGATCGGCGGTAACCGCCTGATTCATATATGGCAGCCAAGCATGGTGCGGCGTTTGCCCGCAGGGGCAAATCTCCGTCACCGCTTCGGGCTTTAGCTTTTTGGTTGTCTCGTAGATCACTTTGTAGGCATCGGCCATCGCCTCGGAAGAGGCTTCGGGATATGGATGCTTGTGAGCAGGGTTGTGACAGGGCGGAATAGCGAAAACGACGTCGAGCTTATGTCCGTCGAAGCCCCAATCGCCGATGAAACGCTCGGTCAGCGTTTTCATATAATCCTGCACTTCAGGTAGTGCAGGGCAAAGCATATTGAGGTTACGCAGCGTTTTGGCTGGCTTGCCGTCCTTGTCCAACACGAGCCATTCTGGGTGTTCGGTGATCACCTTGGCATTCACAAATTCGTGGGAATCGTATTTTTCCCCTTGTCGCTCGACGACAAGCGGAATCCACCAAAGCTTGAGCTTGACCTTCTTTCTGCGACTCTTCTTAACGAGTTTTTTCAGGGCTTTTACCGCTCTTTTTCCAAAGGTATCCTTTCGCGGTTGCCAGTCGCCATAGGCGTCAAACCAGCGGTCGTCGAGCACAGCCCAGTGGATGCCGAGCTTCTTCAGCATCTTGGTTACGCCCAACATTTCCTTGGGGCGTACATCGAATTCATAACCCCACGAACACCAGATGGCCTCGCTCGCCTCAGGGGGAGATTCGGCGAATTGCATGCCGCCTTTACCCAGCCAACTTTTGTATTGGCTCAGCGTCTCGTAGAAATCTCCCTGATGCAGATGCATAAAGGTGCGCAGCAGCTTCTGAGGAGTCTTGGGGGCGAGCGTGATGGCCGGAGTTTCCAGCCACGTGCTGAGCTCGGTGGTATTTTGTATCGGCAGAAAGATCGCCTGAGCTTTTGGGTCCACGTGGCCGATGGCGAGCCCGCGTTTGCGTGTCCATAGATCGTTTACGGGAATGCCGCCGCCCGTCATGTCGTTGGTCGCGCCGTGCCAATTGCGGCTGTCGTGCTTTTCATCGATCTTGAAGATGAAATCCGTCCCCCAACGCAACGCGGCTCCTTGAAAGGCCCAGGTTTCCTCCTTATTCGCTAGTGAGAGCTGGTTCTGCACGATCTTCGCCACAGCGACGGGCTTTTTGCCTTTGGCCTCCACGCTCCCATCCATGAAGAACGTCGTTGGATATTCCGCGTAGGCAATGAGGTTGAGCGTTACTTTGATGGTCGCATTCTGGGCGACGAGGCTGAGCTGTTCACCCGCACCGAAGCTATCGTTGATTTTGCTCTTCTTCGATGAACCGACCTTTAGCTTTACCGGCTTGTCGGCCTTCAGCCAGAGTTGAAAAAGCGGTTTCGGGAGGGAGACAAAGGTCTTTTTACCCTTGTCATCCTTAACGAAGAGCTTCGCTTTGAGTCTTGAGTCGATCTCCAGGTTCAGCCCGCTATTGCTGAGCGTGAGTTTCTTTCCGGCGTTGGCGCCACTATTTTTGGCCCTGGCCGGTTTCTTCTTGCCGCTGGAACCACAGGCGACGCAAAGCAATAAGGCAGCAATAAGGGGTAGTCGCATGAACATTCTCCTGGAGTTGACGTCTGTGGTGCCGGTCTATTGTTGCAGTCTGGTGCAACAAACAGCTTGGAGGCTAACAAATGCCTGGGTGATAATCGAGGACTCTTGCTCTTGATAAAGGAGTTCTCGTGCACTGGATCGACGGGCTCGTGGTTGCGCTCTACCTCATTTTCACGCTGGCCATGGGAGCCTACCTTACCCGGCGCGTAAAAAGCGCGAAGGATTTCTTCTTGGCGGGCCGTAAGCTCTCCTTTTGGTCCATCGGCATGTCGGTGGTTGTTTCCGATATCGGTGCTCTGGAGATGGTTGGCGGAACGGCGGGGGCATTTCAGTATGGAATCGCTCAGGCCAACTATGAGTGGATTGGCTGCGTGCCTGCGATGATTATCGCCGCATTGATCTTCATTCCCGTCTATTGGCGCTCGGGAATCTTCTCAGTACCGGAGTATTTGGGGCGCCGCTATGGCGCACCGGTTCAAGCTATCGAAGCTTTGGTCTGGACGCTCTTTCTCGCCGCCGCTTTAGGGGTCTTCTTTCAGGCGGCGGCAAAGATGTGCGCCGGGCTTTTCGGCTGGGAGCCTTGGTTTTCGGTGGCGCTCATCGGGGTCATCGTTGCTGTATATACAATCGGTGGCGGCTTGGAAGCGGTTGTGCTGACGGATGTTGTGCAATGTGTCGCACTCTTCGTCGGTGGTCTTACCCTTGCTGGAATTGGTCTTCATCGAGTGGGTGGATTCGGTGGATTACAACAGAGCCTGCGTAGTCAAGGCGTAAGGACCGAACATCATCTCAAACTCCTCATGCCTGTAGATCTGAAAGATGGTGCAGGTCAGCCCACGGGCTATCCATGGAGTGGAATCTTATTGGGCCTCGGTTTCGTACTCTCACCGGCATATTGGCTCGGCAACCAGGCCATCGTTCAGCGCACGTTGGGGGCGAAGGACGAATGGTCCGCCAAAGCGGCGATGATCTTCGGTGCGCTGCTCAAAACGCTCGTACCGTTGGCCTTTGTTCTACCTGGCCTTTTGGCCATCGCTTTGTGGGGAGATCGCCCGGTGGCCGATGCCAACGAAATCTATCCCCAGCTGATCAACGAACTTCTGCCAAACGGTTTGCGTGGCGTGCTCTATGCAGCGTTTCTCGCGGCGTTGATGTCCAGTGTGGATTCGTATGCTAATTCCGCTGCTACCATCGTTTGCCGCGACATCTACCAGCGATTTTTCGTTCGCGACGAAAGCGATGCGCACTATCTGCGGGTAGGGCGTTTCATCTCGTTGACCGTGATCGCACTGGGTGTGGCTATGGTTCCGGTCGTTTCCGCCTACCAGACCATCTACGATGCTTTTCAGACCTTCCTCTCTTTTTTTCAAGGTCCATCGCTCGCGTTGCTCCTTTGCGGCCTACTTTGGCGAGGCGCTACGCCAACCGGAGGACTCGTGGCTTTGGTGACCGGTATTGCTGGTGCGGCCATGATGCATATTTTTTCGGATATCCATTATCTGCATATGGCGTGGTGGTCATTTTTGTTGTCGCTTGTTGTTCTGATTGTCGTTAGTTTTGTGACGAAGCCTCTTTCCGCAGACCTCCTGCGAGATCTGATGGCCAAGCCCGGACCCGGAAAAGGGGAGGCGGCCTCATGAACTTCCAATGGTTAGCGGGCTTGGATTTGGTCTGGGTGGTCGTCCTGATCAGCGCGCTCTATCTAGGACTTCTGGTGTGGGCGGTTTCGAGACCGAAAGAAGTGGTGACGGCGGGAGGGCAAATCCGAGGGCGCTGGCGCGATCTACGTTATTGGATCGTTTTGCTCATCGTGTTGCAGGTGGGCTTGCACTGGGTCTTTCGTTAGTCTTTCTCCGCTATTGTTCTCGGAAGCACGGCCGGAAGTCCGTCGATGCTCTCTCGGTTATTCGTTGCTTGATACAGCTTTGCCCCGGCCTCACCCTTCTTTTCCGACCAATCCAAAAGACCGCTGCGTTGGTCACGATAATCAAATAGAGGAACACCGATACCGCAAGCATCGGAGATACGGCTGAGCTCAACTTCGATGATGGCTCGATTCGGTTGAGGTAACTGGAAGCGCTTTCGGAGTTCGGCATATTCTTCATGTACTTCCGTTAGGACGCGACCGTGGCCGTGAAGGCGAAGGATTTTGGCAGTACCATCGAACGCGCAGAACATCAGCACGATGCGACCGTTTTCCCGTAGATGCGCGATGGTTTCCGCCGTACTCCCGACAAAATCCAAATAGGCAACGCGTTTTTCATCCAATATGACAAAGGTATCCAGACCTTTGGGCGAACAATTGATATGCCCGTCTGGGCTCAATGGGGCTGTGCCGACGAAAAAGACCTGCTGCCTTTCGATGAAATTGACGAGCGTGCTATCGAGATGATCGTAGATTTTTCCCATGAGAGCATCATAGGAGAAGTTCTGGGCTTGATCCAGCCTTGCCAAGACGAGGGCTTAGCCCCTACAGTCGGCGCCCAAATCTCTCGTCGAGTTTAACGTGCGCCACCTAAAATCACTTCCCCTTTTCCTTGTCTCGTTTAGCGCCTTTCTTTGCGCCCAGCCCCGCACGCTGTGGGCGGGTTTGCCAGAGACAAAACTAAAATACCAAATCGATGCGGAGGTCGATCCCGCAAGCAGACAGCTAAAGGGCAAAGTGGTCATTCGGTGGCAAGGACCAGCGGACCGAAGTATCAAGACGCTCCCTCTGCATCTTTATCTCAATGCTTTCGCCCACCAGAAAACCACCTGGATGCGTTCTGCGCGGCCAGACAGAAAGTCGAACGAGCGTTTTCTCAAACAAAACCCCGACCCGTGGGGCTATATCGAATCGCTATCCATTCGGCAGCGGGTAGGCGAAACGCTCAGCGACGCGAAATGGCGGCCCATACGCCCCGACGACCAAAACCCGCTGGATCGTAGCCTTGTCGAAGTGGCGCTACCTCAACCCATTTCCGCCGGTGGCACGTTGGTGTTGGAAATCGACTATGTCGCGCGACTGCCAGTACCCATCGCCCGCACGGGATGCACGCCTGATTTTTGCCTGGTCGCCCAATGGTATCCGAAGTTGGCGATGTATGAAGAGGGCAAATGGGCCGCACGTCAGTTTCACGGACCAACCGAGTTCTACGCGGAGTTTGCAGATTTCGAGGTTTCGCTACGTGCGCCTAAGCAATGGCAAATGGTGTCGACGGGAATGCGACTTGGTAAGGCCAAAGCGGTGGGGAACGCACAGCTGGAGCATCGATTCGTACAGCGTGCGGTTCACGATTTCACGTTCGCCATTGGCCGGGAAATGGAAATCCACAAAGCGACGCACCGTTTGCCCAATCATGGGGTGGCTATGGCGTTCATGCTGCCCAAGGGACTGGGGCATCAATTCCCGCGCTGGAGAGATTCCGTAACGGGGGCCATGGATCAGTTGTCTAAATATGTCGGTCCCTATCCGTATAGAGACCTGACGGTGGTGATGCCCAACTGGCGGGCGCGTCGCACAGGAGGTATGGAATATCCCACGCTGATCACGGGAGATACGGCCGATGCGTTGGACGACCATTTCCTTCTTCGTGACCTTCGTTTCGGCGAGTTCACGCTGATTCATGAATATATCCACCAATATTTCTACGGTTTGCTCGCCAGCAACGAGCAACAAGAGGCGTACCTCGATGAGGGGTTCAATACCTATTGGAGTGTTCGCATTGCTTGGGCGCTTTACGGTCGAAAGACATCGTTTGGTAGTGCTCTAGGACGAACGTTCGATATCGCTGATTGGGTTGCACGCCGGGTTGAACAGGGCGGTAATAAAATCCTCGAACCGATTTCCAAGCGACCCGCTGCGCTTTTTTATCCAGGAAGCGCGGGCAATCAGATCTACATGAGGCCTGCGCTCGCCTGGCTCACAGCTGAAGGACTCTTCGGTCGAGATAAAGTCGACCGCATTTTCGCCGAATACTATCGCCGCTATGCTTTCGGTCATCCCAATGGCAGGGACTTTTTGAGCCTTGTGCGGGACGTCGGCGGCGAAGAGATGTTCGGCTTTTTCAAGGAGGCCTTTGAGCAGCCCACGGTTCCAGATTATCGAGTAGTTAAACTAAAGAGTGCGCGTTGGAAGGCGCCGCTCGGCCGGGTGGAAGTCAAGAATGATGTAAAGGTTGTAACCAAAGAAGACCAGGATGTCCTCGCCGAAGAAATGGTGGACAGAGAGCTCATTGCTACCGGACGTATTCGCGTGGAAATCACGGAGCCGGGCTATTCGGAAGCCAGCTTTCAGGTTGAAGGAAAAATTCTCAGGCGAAATCTCAAAGCGCCGACCGAGCCGTTACCCGAGGCGTTGACTAGGGGGATTATCCCTGCGACGACGTCCAAAAAGGCCAAGACCGCCAAGAAGGCAGAAGGCGAAAAGGAGAAGTTTTTCGAGAGTCGCGTCCGATTGGTTGGCCCCGCCTGGCGGCATTTACCGGTCGTCGTACGTTTTGTTTTCGAAGATGGCCAAGTGGTGGACGATCACTGGAATGGTCGTTCCCCGTGGCGTGCGTACCGTTTCATTCGTAGAGCGAAGCTTCAAAAAGTGGTCATCGACCCCGACGGTAAAATCGCGATGGACGCACGCCCGCAAAATAATAGCCGTCAACGAAATGTGGATGAGGCGCTCGCTCGTGACTGGGGGTATTGGCTAGGCGCTGCCGGCAACTGGTTGTTGGAGGGGGCTTCATTATGGTTCTAGGGGAAAATAGGATGGTTTCCGGTCTCGCGAAGCTATGCCGGGGGGGCCGGGGTTTACTCCTGGGGAGGTGGCTTCTTTTTGTCGCCCTATCGGTGCCAGGTATTCTTCATGCCAAAGGAGCGATAGCCGGAAGCGTCGCGCTATCTCCTTACTATACCGAGGTCGAGGGGCGACTCCCCGTGATCCATCTGCAACGTTTCTTGGGCGAGCTGCCCTCTTCGATTCTGCCCTTGTTGGTGGGGATGGCATTTCTCGGCTTGATCCTGAATCAGATCATGAGTGCGGGGGCTCTGGTGTATTTCCGCGGGACAGAAAAGGAAGAAGATAACCCCGGGCTCTGGCATCTTCTGTTCAATGAAGGGCTACCGTATTTTTGGCGCTTCATGCGTATCCTCTGCATAGCGCTCGCCTTGTTTCTCTTGGGTGTCTTCGCCTTGGGTAAATTCTTCGAGTATTTGGCGCTAAGGGGAGAAGTCGCGGGATGGTCGGGGGCCACGCTAATGATCGACCTGCCCGCGCTGAAGGTCTCGGCCTGCACTTTTTGGCTTTGGCTCGTCGGCGGATGGGCCTATGCAACCAAGGTGATCACCGTTCTGGATAACCGCCGCCGGATTCGGCGAACGGCATTTCACAGCCTACGTTTGTGTTGGCGGCACCCCGTTCGGTTGATGGCTTTCTACGCGCTACTCACCCTGCTCGGGACGCTTACCGGAGCGGCCTTGCTCTTCGCGTGGCGGCAGGGCGTGCCACGAACCACAGCGCCCTTTGTCTTCTTCGGCGTCACCGCCTTAACGCTGAGTTTTTTACGCAGCGCTTTTTGGTATTGGCTTCATGGCGCGGGTGCGCGTCTCTATCGTGACGGCAAAAAAAGTTCCGATTTGCGAGACCGAAGCGACGCACCCTTTGGGTGGTGGTCGAAGTGGATAGCCTTCTTGCCTTTTGGAAAGCGGTCTAGCGAACTCTAGGATGGGGGCAGCAGGCTTGGCTACGGCACGTAGTTCTTGCAGGCTTGCCGCAATTCATTTCCGACGACATAAAGAAAATGAACACGGCCATTCGTCTGATCGAATGCCACGCGCACATCGGATGTTTGGACCGAACTAGCGGTCTGAACGCCTGATTGAAGGGGGGGCTTGGTTTCCCACCAGGATAACGTCCATCCTGCACCACCATAATTCTCGGAGAGTCCGACGTGGCCTATGTCCGTCGTACTCAGTTGTGCATCGACGACATTCGCGTTCAATATCCCAGTTCCCACGGTTGTAGAGGCCGGTACGCCTTGGTCGATACCATCCCAAATAGCATGATAGAACTGGGGCGAGGTGGGATCTGGCGTCCCGTAGAAGATATGAATCTGGTCGCTTGTGCTCATCGCCACGGCCGCAGGGTATGAGCTGTTATTGGCCAGGGTTGTGCTGGTATGGGCTCCACCGACCATCTTCCAGTAGTGAATTTGATGATAGCCATTCGAATTCGAATGGGCTGCTGCGACGTAGTTGGTTCCCACGGCAACCCGGCTATCTGTATACACATCCGTGTTTTGGGTATCGACCAGCGCGGGGGTGCCTAGCGTTGTGGATTTGTCCATCTTGTAGAGTCGCATTTCCGAACCGCCGACTTCGTTGCGGTCGATGACCAGATAGACGTTCTCCTGGTTTGCCGCCATATCCATACCTTCACCAAGGTTGTTAATCGCTGCGACATTCATTGCCGTGGCCCAAGTCGAGCCGGTGTTGCCCAACGCCTTATTCGAATAGTGGGGCTGTGTGAGTTGAGAATCGCGATAGGCGACGTGCAGAATATCGTCGCTATCGATGGCGGCAGCGACGCGATCTGAATTGAGTGCGGGACCTATGATATCCGCCTGCCAGCTATTGGTTCCGTTCCGCTGCGCATGATGTGCCACGACCTGTTGCGAGATGAATACCACGTGCGGATTACCGTTACTATCTAGGTCGAGCGCGATGGCGCTATTTGAACTTGAGACCGTGGCATGGACAACCTCATCGGTGTATTCGCACGCCGTGGCTACGGTTCCTGAGTCAGAGGTCGCATCGGGTGCGGCCGGCATATCCGCTGGGGGCGTCGGTGCGTCGATAGTGGGGCTCATATCCGCTGTTGCATCCACGGTGGGAAGATCAACCACGATGAAAACATCGGGTACGATCATTTGATCAGGCGGAATGACCGTGTCGATAGCAGGTTTGGCATCGGCCGATGGTTTGCTATCAACCGGAACCACCGTATCAACGGTAGGAGTTCCGTCTGGCTTGTTGGCATCCTTAGAGCCAGCATCCTTAGGGCCAGCATCCTTAGGGCCTGC
>Ga0257122_1000435_pt1 | contig 37812 bp, 36 predicted proteins | sample SI106_120metaG_FD_190146 | JGI IMG/M metagenome (GOLD analysis project Ga0257122, IMG submission 190146) | Marine microbial communities from Saanich Inlet, British Columbia, Canada - SI106_120 | ecosystem: Environmental > Aquatic > Marine > Inlet | place: Canada: British Columbia | collected... | reverse complement strand
AAATGCGGTCTTGAAGCCGAGCGCCGTGAGCAGTTTTAGCCAAAGGGCAATGGCGGCGGCGATGACGCCTACTTGCAGGAGGGCGGGCCAACCGTATTTTTGTACCAGTGATCGCATCTGCGGACCTTTGACCGGCTTGAGGAATGTGTCGTTGAGTCGATGTCGCCTAGGTTTCGGTTCGCTCAGCCATTGACCTCTTTTTCTCGACCACGAACAAGGGCGGGGCGGGCGATCATTCGATCCGCGTAGGCGTTTACGGTATCACTCTCGATAGGCACGTCGAATCCGCGAGCCCAAATCAAATCGTGTCCGAGTAGAATATCGGCACCGGTGAAAACGTCGCCCAAGATGAACTCTCTTCCCTTCAGTCCTTGCTCAAGCAAGTCTACGGCCATGGCGAATTCATGGAGGGCAGTCCGTTTCATTTCAGCGATTCGATATTCTTTGGGCAAAACAAATTTATGTTTGCCGATGGACCAGAGCGGTTGTTCCAATTCGCTGACTGCAAACGACGACCAGCGAAAATAGTTCGCGCGTTCTTCTAGCCCCTGAGGGACGAGTTTCGATGCGGGATATTTCTCCCCGAGGTAGGTGATGATGGCCATCGATTCGGTGAGGATGAATTCGCCGTCCACGAGTGCGGGGACTTTGCCCCCCGGATTTATCCTCAGATAGTCTTCAGCGCGATGCTCTCCTTTTCGGGAGTCGAGTTTGCGATATTGCCAATCGATGCCGATCTCTTCTAGCGCCCACGAAATACGGGTGGAGCGAGAAGGGCCTAGTCCGTAAAGCAGCATGGTGTCTCCTTGAGCTAGAGAGGAGTCTAGGATAGCGAGGGCGCCGTTGCCAACACCGGCCCCGCCCACAATTGAAAATGCGCGGGTGACCAGTGATCACGCCGCTTTTGCGGAAAATTCCTTGTTGCAGGAGTGCAAGGACGCTTTGGAAACGCGAAAGCATTGAGCTTTTGGGGTGAATCGGATGGTTGATCTTGGCATGAAGGTTGCGTAAAACCATATGCCTGCTTTGCGGGATGTTTTGCCGGGGATTTTGTTGTGCGCTGGATGTTTTGTAGAGCGTGGAGTTTGGTGCTGGTGGCCGGGATGATCTCATCCCTGGGTAGCTGCGCGACCTCGGCGAATTCCCGACGTCAGCTCGATGAGTTGAACTCAGCTGTATCCGATCACCGATATTCCCAATCCCAGGAAAGGATCCTCGCCGCCGCAGCTCGGGTGATGCAGGAGCATGGCTGGCAGGGCAGCGCCCTGAAAAAGGACAATTTCTCCAACACCTACTGGGCGAAGAGCAAAAAAGACTGTGAGGCCGGCGACAAAGAATGTGGCTGGCGGCGTGTGGGGATCAGGTTTGAACCCGCAGGCGATGGAACGCGTGCGTCTTTCGTCTATGGCGGCGACGCTCCCACCACCGAGGAAGCCGTCGTTCAGATCATGAAAATGACAGTGGAACTGCTCGGCCAAGTCGATCCCAGAAAAGCGAAAGAGGTCCTCGAAGAGGTGCGTTCCACCGTTTCCATCGACCGCTGATCCCCACCCTAAAGCGATGGTTTGCCCCGTCGACCAAACCGGTTAGCTCTATTTCTATACTCCGGTGTTTGTGATTTTACTCCGGGGGGAGATTCTTAGATGCTAAAGAAGTTATTCGAACTCTGGCCGCGGCTGAGCCGGCGCGCATTCATTGAGAAACTGACGCTGCTCACGGTAGGCACGGCGCCCGTGGTCAAAGCCTGCGCGCCCGATGACGTCGTTCCCCTGCAAACCCAAGATGGCCCTAACTCAACAGTCGATGCTGGTGGCGATATGGACGCCGGGGTTGTCGATTCGCAGGTCGCGGATCTTGGAATAGACAGCGCCCCCATCGATCAAGGCGCCGATACGCTGCTTCGTGATTCAACAGTCGATCAAGGTTCCGGCGATTCGACGCTGGATGGAATTCCCGCCGACCAGACGGTGGACCAGAACTCGATGGATACCACCGTTGATCAGGGCCCGGCCGACAGTACCATCGACCAGAATCTCGTAATCAAAGATTCAACCGTCGACCAGCCGCCAGCGGACATCAGTGTCGATCAATTTCCGGTTGACGGCACGGTCGATCAACCGCCGGCCGATCTCAACGTTGATATCCATCCACCGGACCTGAACGTGGATACGACCGACGATACGCTCATGGCCGACGGAACCGTCGATACGATGTCGATAGATGGCACCGTTGACGCCACCGGCGACCTGCCGCCGTCAGATACATCGGTAGATCAGGGTGTGGTGGATGCCACTGTGGACGGTGCGGTCGCCAGCCCAGCTACCGTCTACAAAGTTGATAACGGTGATTGCTTTCAGAATATCGCCAAGCTCTTTCAGCTGATGGGCGGAATCGGTCAATTCATCGATGCGACCGACACCGTAATCATCAAAGGCAACGCCCAATGGCCGTACCAGGGCTATACGCATACGGGTTGCATCAAGGCCGTCGTCGACGAGATCTTGGCCATTCCCGGATTTTCGGGCGAGGTTCATATCTGTGATTGCACGCAGGCCTATGGCTTTCCCTCGGCATTAGCCTTCCATATGCCGAGCTGGGGACGCAGCCATAACTGGCCGGATAAGAATTGGAATGAATTGGCTGCCGACTATCAGGCGGCGGGAAAGAGTGTTTCCTCAAAGCGATGGTATCCGGGGACGCTAGACCTCACGAGTCCGCTCACTTCAACGCCCGCCTCCGACGGTTGGGTTCGCCAGTACTTTTCCTTCAAAGGCCTGCCGAACGAGGTCTATCTTTCGTATCCTGTATTTGAATCACCGCTTACGGCGGGGCGTTTTATCGATCCCAAAAATGGCGTTTGGCAGGGCGGTGGTTATACCGGCGCCAAAGTAAAGACCATCGTCATGCCCTCGCTGAACAACCACGCCGAACTGCACGAGACGTCGGGAGATTATGCGGGTGTAACCAGCGCGATCAAAAGCTTCTTCGGAGCTACCGAGATCACGGGTGGGATGAGCAATTTGGTCAACGGGCGTATGAATATTCATGGCGCAACCTTTGGTCAGAACCGTGCGGATTGGGCTGGCGAATTGGTGGCTAAATACATCAATGACTTCTTCGCCCCGGTTCTTTATGTCACCGCCGCCATGTGGTCGGGATGGGAGTCGAGAACAGATCAGGCCGCGGAAACAAAGACCGTCTTAGCCTGCACGAATCCCGCAACGTTGGACTATGTCGCGTGCAAGCAGGTCTTGTGGCCGTCGCATCCGGCATATACATTTCTAGATCCCGATTTGAATAATAATACCCGCAATCAAATTCTTGGCTGCATCTCGGGGGGAATCGGCACGATCGACCCCGCGAAGATCACGGTGGTGTCGGCGACCATCTAGGTCGTAGCGGCTACCAGCCCCAGGGGTCGTACCAATAGACCGTAAACGAATCCGCGTTTGACCATGGCGAGGTGATGGTCGTGTCAGCCGCCTGTACTCGCCAATAGTAGACGATTCCCGGCGCTTGCGTAACGGGCAAGTCGATTTGCCACGTCAATTCGTCGACCCAAACGTCTGCTTCTAGCGTACTGAAGTCGGCCGACTGCGAAAGCTGAAGGTGATATTGTTCGGTTAGGTCTCCGGCGATCCAACGGTTCCACTGGAATTGAATCGTCGTTGTCGTAAGGCCGGTGGTTGCGTCGATGAGACTATCGGCGACGGGCTGAAGCATCGGCCCCGTTGTACTACCATTACCGCTGCCCGCACCGTTTGACAGCGTTACAAAGGACTGCACGCTACTTTTTGTCGAATTCCGAAATCCATCTGTTGAGCGAATGCGGAAGATGTAAGCCGTTTGGGCACTGAGGCCTGTTAGCGTGATAGTGGGCATCGATGTGAGGCCTGGTGCGGTTGTCGTGACCAAACCGGGTGTGTCCGTGCCGTATTCGACGGCCCCATCGACAGGAACATTGGTTCTCCAGGTAATCGTTGCGCCTGTTTCCGTAACTGAGACAGTGGGTCCGCTCAGGACCAGAGGCGCTGTAACGGTAATCGTATCGGGCATCCAACCATTTGCATGGCAGTGGGAACAATCATTCGCTGTGCTGTAGGGGTGAGAATCCCAAGACGGCATCACAAAATTGCGAATACCTTGATGGCCATGACAATAGAAACAAGCGGCGCCCGCAGGGGCAGGGTCTGTGCCGTGGCAATTGGACGTTGTGCATCCCGCATGACGGTCACCCACGTGACAATTTTCACATAGCATTTCAGCGCCAACACCCGCGCGGGTAATGCTGGCGGCGGCGATGTTTCCGCGGTTTACCGTTGACGCGAGGAGATAAGGATTGCCGCTGCTGTGTGGCGTATGACAGGTTGTGCAATCTAGCGCGTCTTGGCCAACAGCATAAGGCGCCAGAAGCGTTCCTCCGAATCCACTACCGGCACGTGTACCGTGCCAATCGCCATTTTGGGCGTCGTTGAAACCGCTGACGACAGGGCCCGTGTTGTCACCGATGGTTTGCCCCGTTCCACTATGACAAGCGAGGCATGTGGCATTGATGCCACCGACGAGGTTGATGTTGCCCGTCAGATGTTGAACCGTGTCGTGGCAGCCACTGCAATCCATTCCCAGGCCTTCCTCGGCTGCGGGATGAGATGAAAGAGCAGGACCGGACGTCGCAACTTGCGTATGGCAAGTGGCGCAGGCGAGGGGGCCGGGCATATCCCAGGAGATCGATTGCGCTGCACCTCCGAAAGGATAGTGGCATTCGACGGTGCAGGTTGTGGGGGTTGCGCCCGAGCCCACGTTGAACGTGCCGCCCGCGGTTGTTGTGCCCCCAGGTAAGGTGAATGTTTGACTGAAGCTGAACATACCGCCGTGCATAGAATGGCAGACGTTGCAGTTGAAACCGACGCTCATATGTATGGAATGGGGGTCGCGTACAGGGTCGCCTTCCGCGTAGCTAGACTTGCTACCCATCGTCTCCTGGCTCAATTCACCACAGGCCGAGAAACAAAATGAGGTGGCTAGAATAAGTCCTAATAACTGACCGGCGTGGGACCTGAGATACATCTTTAATCCACCTTCTCCATGACAAGCCGTCATATCCCCCGACATGACCCACCTAGCGTGATGCAAATATCGATCCATGGCTGGTCCGCAGCCGGGGCGATAAAAGGTCAAACAAACATGTGCTTAGCCTGGGCATCAAATAGGTACTGGATCCCGTGGTGTAGGACAATGGGGCATAAGACCCACATTGGGGCATAAGGCCCAAAACGGGTGGCGTTTGGGCCTTATGCCCCAGGCATGCCCACGCTGGTTGCGCTTCGGCAAAGCCTCGGTTCCCCTTCTAGCCTTGGGATCCCTGAATTCACAGGGATCTTCGCCGGCACGGCGGTTGCAATATTCCACAACATAACGGAATTGAAGGAGAGTGATGATGAAGGTAAAAACCAAGGTCAAAGCAAGCCATGAGCCCCTTTTGGTGGTCGTCATACACGTCCGCGTCTGACCCGCGGGACTCTTCCAATCCATGGGGCGGCATCTGGGAGGGTGCCGCCCTACTTCTTTGTGTGACTTGATCCGGGACAATGACGGCGGAACACCTCACGGACTAGGGTCCGCCGCAGCAGTGCCGTTGCTTGGCGGAAGGTGAATCCATGACAGTCCGAGCACTTCTCCTGGCGTTCTTCCTGAGCGCGTGCGCCACGCCCACAGCGAATAGAACGTGGGGCTCCGCTCTGATCGGCGCGGGTCTCGGTGCGACTTCAAGCCATTTGATCGTCGCCGTAGGCGTTTATGGCGGAACCGATACAGACGCCGCGGGTGCCCTACTGCCCGTCGCGATTACGGCCGGTGTTTCATCCCTACTCTTCGTCGCTGGCGGATTGCTTCTTAGTGCAGCGACGGACCTCGAAAACAGAGGCATCATCAAACCCACACGTGATTCGCTGGATAGGAAAGACAAGGTCTTCCTGCCAAAGGCCGTGAAGGAAAAAGCCGCGAAAGAAAAGGCTGCTGAAAAAGCTGCTGCTGAAAAAGCTGCTACCGAAAAAGCTGCTACCGAAAAAGCTGCTGCTGAAAAAGCCGCTGCTGAAAAAGCCGCTGCTGAAAAAGCTGCTACCGAAAAAGCCGCTGCTGAAAAAGCCGCTGCTGAAAAAGCCGCTGCTGATAAAGCCGCGAAAGAAAAAGCTGCTACCGAAAAAGCTGCTGCCGAAAAAGCCGCTGCCGAAAGAGCCGCTGCTGAAAAAGCTGCCAAGAAGAAGGCGACTGAGACGCGGCGTCCTATGTCACCGAAGTTACCGGCCTGGAGCCAGTGATCTCTTAGCGGTAGGTCCGCGGTTCGAGTCCTTTTTTGCGCACCCCAAGCGATGCCACAATGGGAACTCGCCAAGGTCAGCGGACTGGCGTAAAATATAGAAAACCTTGGACCTTCTGCTAGGCGTGGGGTATACGCTGCCACAGATCGGAGGAATGAGTATTCTTCCACCGGTTGTTGCCGCAGCGGTATTCAGCCATTTCACTCCCGACACATTGCGGACAATGACCGAAAACAAAAAGAAATCAAAGGCTTCCTCCTCACCTCCCTTGTTTGAGTCCTTTGACTTGGATCCCCGGATTCTTCAGGCAGTAGCGGATCTTTCCTTCACGACGCCCACGCCGATCCAGGCTGAGGCCATCCCGCTTCTGCTTCAGGGGGGCGATATCATTGGCCAAGCCCGGACAGGATCCGGCAAGACTCTAGCGTTCGGCTTGCCGCTGCTGCATAAATTGCGGGAAGGCGGCAAAGTTGCCAAAGCGCTGATCTTGGCGCCCACCCGTGAACTGGCTCTTCAAGTCACGGATATGTTCCGTGCTGCCGCGAAACACCTTCCCGATTTGCGGATGACAACGATTTACGGTGGCGCTTCCTACACTCCGCAGATCAGGGATCTACGCCGAGGGGTTTCAATCGTCGTAGGCACGCCCGGTCGAATCATCGACCATTTGGAGCGAGGAACCCTCGACCTCAGTGGTGTTGAAACCGTTGTTTTAGACGAGGGCGACGAGATGCTCCGCATGGGGTTTCTCGACGAGGTGGAACGCATTTTACAGGCTACGCCTGACAAAACGCAGTTCGTACTCTTTTCGGCGACGATGCCTCCGCATATCCGCAAACTGGCGAAGAAATACCAAGACCAGCCGACTCTGGTGCACGTGGAAAGCGCGCAACTGAGCGTAGACCATATCAAACAACGCTGGATGATGGTTCCCGAACGATTCAAACTCGACGCGTTAGCGCGAATCCTCGGCACGGCCGATCATGAAGCGGTGTTGGTTTTTTCGCGTACCCGAGCGTCCTGCGCCCAACACGCCGAATCGCTCGTCAAACGCGGTATTCCCGCTGATGCGCTACACGGTGATATGCCACAGTCGGCGCGTGAGCGCGTGGTGCAGCGTTTGCGGCGCGGCCAATTGAAGGTGCTGGTAGCAACGGATGTGGCTGCCAGAGGGATCAACGTCGACCACATCACGCACGTCATCAATCTTGAACTCCCGCCCGATTTGGAAAGCTACGTTCACCGCATCGGTCGGACGGGGCGAGCGGGCCGTGAGGGTAGGGCGATTACCTTCATTACCTCGAAAGAGACGCATCGCATCCGAGCTCTGCAAAAACGCTTAGGCGTCACGATTCAAAAGATGCAAGTTCCATCAGATGCGGATGTCGCGAAATCCCAGCGCAATTCGCTGGTCACCCAGTTGCGTCAGGCGATGGAAGCTGTTGAACGCCCTGAAGCGGAATCCTGGTTGGCCGAATTGGTTACCGACCAGAATTTATCCGAACGAGATATCGCCGTAGCGGCGTTGGGGCTACTGGCCTCGAATAATGGTTTCTCATTGAAAATGCCAGAGGACGGAGGTCGTCCGGCGTGGTCCAAACAAGGCCCCCAACAAGGGCCGGATAAGCCGCGGCATGGCGATAGCAATGCGGTATCTCTCTTCTTTGCCGTCGGGAGCAACAAGGGGGTCACCCCTCGCGATTTCGTCGGTGCACTGACCAACGAATTGGGCCTCGACTATTCTTCCATCGGGCGCATTATCATCTTGGAGAATAAGAGCTTCGTTGGCGTCTGCCAGGAATTCGGCGACTGGGTGGCTAAGGAAAAACCCCGCCTTTCCATTCGTGGATTCGACGCCCGGGTATCGATCAACACAGACGCTGAATTTCTCAGTCAGAAAGACCAAGGTGGGCCGGGTAAGCCGAGGCGGCGCAGTGGAAGCTACGCTGGCGGGCCTAAGGGCCATCGGAAATTTTCGGGTCGGGGTAAGCGCCCCCGAAAGCCGCCCGCTTCGCGCGGAGCCCCAAAGGGGAACCCCGCCAAAAAACGACGGGATGCGTAGACCAACCGCCTTTACCTCTTTCGGCGTTTCTTCCTATTGGTTGCTGATGCGACAGGTGCTTTTTGAGGCAGCACACGGCACGCGGCCACCAAACCCAGCGCAAAGACGAGCATGGTAATCGGCCACGCGATGGGGCGTTGAATCAGTACGCCAACCGCGTGCAACCCCAAGACGATGACGAGAATACCTGCTCGAAGGTAGGCATATCCTCGAAAAAGACGGCCAGCGAAGAAACGCCCGCGCATCCAGCGGATGGCGATACCGACCAAGAGGATATCCGTTGGCCATAACACGGCTACGAGTTCGTTTTGTCGAAACAGGGGTACAGATGCGTAGATTGCGACCGTCCACAAAAGAATGGCAAGAAGCCCGAATACCGTTGTGGGAAAAAGTAGCAGTAGGCCGCTGAAGCGTTTGTTCTTTCGCAGGCCGAAGGTCATCAGTGCGCCGGTGAGTAATAACCCGGCGACCAGCCCCCACAGCAGATGAACCGCGGCGTAGGGGTTGATCGTCTTCAGAGGGGGGCCCTGCCGCAAGCGCAACGTTTCCATTTTGGCAGAGACCAAGTTCTTCCCGTCGACGGTTACGGTCATCAGATTCTTTTGGAGCCAGGCCGGCAGAAAGAGTTCTACCCATTGGTCGATCGGGTGGTCGATGGTGCGTCCGAAGAGCAAGTCGGCGAAAAATAGCACCCAAACATTGACGGCAACATGGTCGCGGACGACCTGTCGCAGGTGTTTGGTAGAGGTGATCTTCCCCTTCAACTGGTCCGCGATTGCGCCACCGGTGATCTTATCCATGAGGTCGCGCAAGCGCGTGGAGCAGTTTTCATAGAAGTGGTGGTAAATATATTCGCGCTTGTCCGCGGGTTCGAAGGAGGCGAGAAGATCGGCAAGGCGTTGGTGGTCCTTCGCGCTGATATTGAGTATCTGAGAAACAACCCGGCGGTCTTCTCTTTCGTAGATCTTTAGCATTCGGGGTAAGTCGCGGGTGAGCAGCCAAAAGATCGCTTTGCCGGTGAGTACTTTGAGGATCAGTCGTGAATCGCCAAAACGGGTGAACCCAAAATTATAAACCTTCGGTGCCTTTCCCTTTCGATGGACGACGAGGGCTGTATGGCCAAAGCGCGCGTAAAGTGGCACGCCGGGATCGACGGTGAGCAATTCTACGTGGGGATCGATCTCAGCGGGAGATGACGTGCTGACAGCGGTTTCGGCCAGCGCAATGGTCGATGGGGCGGAAATGCTGGCGACACAAAGAAGGCCGATTAGACATCGCAAAAGGTAGTGGCTACCATTTTTATCTTCGACCATTTCAACCGCTTCGACCATGGTCGCATAATGCCGGAAATGCTACGAATGAGCTAGGATCGTCTTATGGGTAGATTCGTAATCTCAAAAGACTGGCGCGGAAATCCTGTCGAATGGCAGACCCGCGTAATTGTCACAACGGACGACAAGACGAACCTTCTGGTCGAAGTCGACGCTCCTTATCATGGCGACCCAGCTCCGTCGGAACCGCCGGGAAGACTGTGGGGCCTTTGGCAACATGAGGTGGTCGAAGTCTTCATCGCGGGAGCGGCCGATGATAGATATATCGAATTAGAAATGGGCCCCCACGCCCACTATTTAGCGTTGCGTTTTGCGGGTGAGCGAAATCTGGTGGACGACGACGTCTCGCTCGAAGAATTTGAAGTACAGCTCACCCAATCCCGTTGGACTTGTAGGATGCGCATAGGCGGGTCCGCCTTGCCTGAGCGCCCTTGGCGTTTCAATGCCTATTCGATTTCGGGAGAATCCGATCGGCGGTATTGTGCTCTTTTTCCCCAAGTAGAGCCCAACCCCGATTTCCATCGGCTGCGTTATTTCCGACCTTTGGATTGTTGAGGTCGGAGAATTCTTAGCTGCGGGAAAAGAAGACGTGTTCGGCGTTTTGGTAGAGAAATCGAGCCTGCTTTTCTTCGTCAAGTTCGAGGCTGTCGAGGTCTTCTAGGCATTGTTGGGGGAAGATCATGGGGTGATCGCTCGCGAAGAGCACCTTCTTGTTGCCCCGCCCGCCGATGAATTCCACCAACTCTCGAGGGTAACGTTTGATCTTATACGCAGACGTGTCGATGTAGACGTTTGGATATTTGACGGCCAGGCTGATCATTTCAAGGGTCCATGGATAACCGATATGGCCGGCGACGATCACCAGTTCAGGGAAATCTAAGGCGACCTGGTCCAAATAGGGAATTGGTCGGCCTGGCTCGGACGGGCAGAGCGGCCCCGTATGACCGACTTGAAGACAGAAGGGAATGCCGAGTTCCACGCACGTTGCATAGATCGGATAGTAGAGTCGATCATTTGGGGGCAGATTCCACAGCCACGGCAGCATGCGCACGGCGACAAATCCCAATTCCTGTACGGCACGTTTCAGTTCACGAACGGCGTCCATGGGGCGGCTCAGATCGACTGACGCGACGCCAAAGAGGCGGTCAGGTGCTTCAGCCACCCATGCGGCGACCTGGTCGTTATCGATCAGCGGGCCTTTGGGACCCCACCATGCCGTGAGCAAGGCTTTGTCGATTCCGGCACTCTCCAGGGTTTGCAGTGTGAAATCGAGAGGGATTTCTTGCGGAATTTCCTGCAAGCCGATCCAACGACGAATCGTTGCGAACATGTCGTGGGCAGCGAAGGCCGGCGTGGGATGCTGGATCCAAGCGTCTATTATTCTCGGCATGGGCTCTTTTTAGCACATCTGACCGCAGCCGTCGTCGGGCTGGAGGTTGTGTACTTTTGGTTGCGACATTCGCAGCTGGGATGCACTGGCTGGTTCCATTGCCAACGTACGTTCCTAACCGTTGGCGAATATCTTCCGATCTGGTGGACTCGGCGATCTCCAACTACCCGATGATATGCCGAAAGCAAGCAGCCAGAACGATCTGTGCCCGCTAGGCCAATTTGGCATATATATGGCATAGAGTAAGAGCAGGGAAACGAGGAGGAGCCAAAATCGCCATCCCAGGTGGCTTGACTGGTGTCCTATCCGTCAAACCTGTCTACTACTTCAGTCAAGCCACCTGTAATTCTATTCCCGGGAGACAGCGGGACGTGGCGAGCAAACTCGTTTGGCCGCCTCCGCGCAGCGGAGGTGGCGGACTCGCCACGCATACAATTCAATTCAACTCAATACGGCTCGCTCTTAGTGTTTTGCATTGAGGGCGAGCGTATGTGCGTTCGCCCACGCGACGGCTCCCAAGGCCGCCGCATCGTCACCGAGTTGGGCCAAGCGGATCTTCGTATCGGCGTAGGATCGTCTTGGGAAACTCACCGCCTCCGCTTCTTTCCTAACCCTGTCGATAAGTTCCTTGCCTAACGCTTCCATAACGCCGCCACCAAGGACGATGGTATCGGGGCCGAATAGGGTGATCATATTTCCAACGCCGAGGCCCAAATAGTTTGCGGCCTCTTGGAGGGCCATGATCGCGACGGGATCACCTGCCGCATAGGCTTTGGCCAAGAGGCCGCTACGGATGTTGTCGTATTCTGCCGCGCAGAGTGCTTCGAGAATGCTCTTCTTCCCTTCCGTCTCGACTTGGTGCCTGATGAAATGGCCCATGCCCAACTTGGAAGCATAGGCTTCCAAGCAGCCCCGACCTCCGCAGCCGCATTCCCGCCCGTCTCTTTCGACGACCATATGACCGAGCTCGCCGGCCAGGCTGTTTTCGCCGTTGAGCAATCTCCCCCGTTGAATGATCCCGCCGCCCAACCCTGTACCCATGAAGAGCCCGACCAGCGTCTTCGCCTTTCTCCCGGCGCCGAACTGATATTCTCCAAGCGTGCCAGCCTCGCAATCGTTGAGTGCAAATACGGGGCGCTTGAGGGCCTTCTTCAACTGGCGGGTCAAGGGGACGTTCTTCCAACCCATATTCGGGGCGTTGACCGCGACGCCATTTGGGAGAATTGCGCTGGGAGCACCCACACCGACGGCGGTGATCTTCTTGAGCGACAGCGACGCTTCATCGCATGCATTTTCAATACAGCTCTTCACGCGGCCCATAACCGCCTTGAACCCGGCCTCACCTTTGGCTTTCATTCTGGAGCGCGCGAGGATATTGCCCTTCCCATCGGCAACGATGGCATGGAGTTTCGTGCCTCCGATATCCACGCCGGCGAAATAGTGGTCCTTTTTTCTCTTTCGTTTTCCCATTACCTATTCTACCGCATCTTCGGCGGCGCCGGCTATCATCAGTAGTGGTTGCACAAGCAGGAAAAGCAATGGTCTAATGCCCGCCAGATATGAGGAGAAGGTAACGACAATGGCCAACGACGCGCCCCACGAGGAAGAGAACTCAGCTACGGAAGATGGTGGGTCCTCGCATTTTATCGATGAGCTGGTTTCAGCCGATGTCATCGCAAAGAAGAACGACGGGCGAGTGATGACCCGTTTCCCTCCGGAACCGAATGGTTATCTTCATATTGGCCATGCGAAATCGATTTCTTTGAACTTCGGTATCGCTCGAGATCATGGTGGCGTATGTAACCTTCGTTTCGATGACACCAACCCAACGACCGAAGACATAGAATATGTGGAATCGATCAAAGAAGATATTCAATGGCTGGGATTCGATTGGGAAGATCGCCTCTATTTTGCATCCAACTATTTTGAGCGGCTCTATCAATTCGCCGAAACCTTGATTCGGAGGGGCAAGGCCTACGTCTGTAGTCTGAACGCTGACGAGGTTAGAGAATATCGCGGGAACTTTCACGTCAAAGGAAAAGAAAGCCCCCATCGTGAACGAAGTGTTGAGGAAAACCTCGACCTACTTGGTCGAATGCGAGCCGGGGAATTCGCCGATGGCGAACAGACCTTGCGGGCGAAGATCGACATGAGTTCACAGAATATGAATATGCGTGACCCGCCGATCTATCGTATCCGTCGGGCACACCACCATCGTACGGGGGATGAATGGTGCATCTATCCGATGTATGACTTTGCCCACGGCCTATCGGATTCGATAGAAGGAATCACCCATTCTATTTGTACGCTGGAATTTGAGAATCATCGCCCCTTATATGAATGGTTTCTCGTTGAGGCTCAGGCGGACTGCCAGCCCCAGCAAATAGAATTCGCTCGCCTAAATTTGACCTACACAGTGATGAGCAAGCGAAAGCTCCTTCAATTGGTAACAGAGAAGCTGGTCGAAGGCTGGGACGACCCGCGAATGCCGACCCTGAGCGGGATGCGCCGCCGGGGATACACACCCGAGGCGATTCGAAAATTTTGCGATCGCGTTGGCGTGGCGCGCCGCGATGGGGTTGTCGATGTTTCGCTACTTGAGCATGCGCTGAAAGATGATTTGAACCGTACCTCAAAGAGGGTGATGAGTGTACTCAAGCCTCTGCGCGTGGTCATCGAGAATTTTGGCGATGACCAAGTTGAAGAATTCGATGCACCCTATAGTCCAGAGCATGAGGAATGGGGAACTCGAAAAGTCTACCTCACGAAAGTCATCTATGTGGAGCAGGATGATTTTCGCGAGGAAGCGCCCAGGAAGTGGTTTCGACTCAGTCCTGGAAAAGAAGTTCGGTTGCGCTATGCATGTCTGATCACCTGTAAAGAGGTGGTCAAGGATGAAAACACGGGTGAGGTGATCGAATTGCGTTGCACTTGGGACCCCGAATCCAAGGGAGGCAGCGCTCCCGACGGACGCAGGGTGCGCGGCACATTGCATTGGGTTTCGGCGACGCGTTCTATCGCCGCCGAGGTAAGACTCTACGACCGTCTATTCACCAAGGAAAACCCCTTGGCGGTAGAGGATGGGGAAGAGTGGCAGAATAATATCAACCCCGAATCCCTAGAGCGACTGAGTGGCTGTCGTCTAGAGAGCAGCCTTGCCCAAATAAAACCCGGCGAGCGCTATCAATTCGAACGCTTGGGATATTTTTGCGTCGACAAAGATTCGAGCGAAGAAAATCCCCTCTTCAACCGTACTATTGCGCTACGCGATTCCTGGGCCAAAAAAGAAAAGAAACAGCAAGCCCAAAAGAAATAGCCGAGCCCAATCTTTCTTCTGCCCTTTATCTGTTCCTCCTTCATCCATTTCTGTCCAAATCGAAACATCGGGCGCGTCAAAACCGACACAACGTCTGTCTGGGTTCTGTAATTTCTGTGGTTTAGCAATTGGCACGCGTTCTGCTCTATTGCTTCGCGAAAACCAACAACGGAGCACATCATGAGACAAGCAAAATATGGGTCGGCAGCGCTAATGACAATCTTTCTCTTTGCCTGTTCCGGGCAGGAGACGGAAACAGAAGTAGAGGTGATAGAAACCCAAAAGGTCGCGCAAGAGGCCCCTGAGGTTACTGAGAAGATGGCCTCGCTAGAACCGTCGTTGAAGACGAAGACGATCGAGGCGCCCAACACCCTTGTTCAAGCAGCACCGCCGCCGGAATCGTCTCCGCCGCAAATCACTTACGGTGAAGCGATGGCTGAAGCCAAGCGTCAACTCGCCAACGGCAATTGGGAGGACGCTGTGCAGAGTTACGAGTTCGCAGCCAAGCTAAAGCCCCTAAAGGCCAAGCCGTTGATCGCAGCAGCGCGTCTGCTTTTGCGTCACGGAAAAGCGAATAAGGCGAGGCCTCTCGTGGAAAAAGCTGTGGATCTCGCACCCTGGTGGTCGTCTGCTTGGAATACCCTCGGTCGCGTGGAATTGGTTGAGGGAAACCTAACCCAAGCGGGTGAGGCGTTTACAGCGGCGACGCTTAAGAATCCCAAGAATATCTATGCCCATAACAATCTCGGCTTGGTTCGTTTGAAAGAAGGGCGCTATGAAGACGCTGTCGCGTCGCTCTTGATCGCCACGGCGGACAAAAAGGCGAAACCGTATATGCACAATAATTTGGGTTCTGCTTTGGAAAAATTGGGCAAGCTCGAAAAGGCACGAAATGCGTATAAAGAGGCACTGGCATTTGGCTCGTCATTGGCGGGGAAGAACTTTGCCCGCGTGGACCGTCAGATCACCACGCCCTAGTTTTCACCCAGTGAACTAGTCGTGTACGCAGCGAACGCTTCCGTCGCCTAACTCTTCGTTGAAACCGACCACACCATCGTCAAAGAGCCCTCCACCCTGATAGCGTACGACCCAAAAGTGGTCGGTGAATTGGTCGAAATGGGAAGAAGACCAATAGAACCAGGTATCCGTACAAGATCCGCCCCATAGCCCCGGCTGCCAATAGCAGCCCTTATCGGGCCCTTTCTTTTCCTCGCAATGGCCACAATCGTCTTTGGCATAGCATTCCTTTCCCAGGCAATTGGGGTCGGAAACCTCACAACTTCCACCAGCCTCTCGGCCGGGGCAACCTACGATCAGTGCGCGCAATTCATCTATTGTAGGCAATCGCCAATTATTGGAACCCGCGAAGTCCAATGCCTCGCAATGGGCTTTAGCGGTCGAGAAGACGAAGACCTCAGCAGAGGGCGTGACTTGCCACGTGAGGTTGCCGACACGTCGGGTTTCGGGAAGCTTCGGTGCAGGACCATCTGGCGTGGATGCTTCCGCATGCAACGTTCGGTTATCGGGCGTTGTTGAGGCATCCGAGTGTTTTTGTCCGCTAGAACCGCAGCCGGCAAAGACGAGATTCAAAAGGAGAAAGAAATAGAGAGGAAGGGGCTTCATCTGGATCTTCGGCGTCCGTAAGTAATCAGGCCTCCCGCTCCTAGGATGAGGATCAGGAAGGCATTCGGAGTGTCCGTTCTTTTCGTTGAGTTTGCAATATGGCAGCCACCGCTTTGTGGTGGCGTGGAAAGAATGGCGGCGACGGCATCGGCGACTGCCGTGACGCCAGCATCCGCAACGTCAGCGCCCGCTGCATCCGGGGGCGGTTCAATGGTCGCATCGGCTTGAGACTGCATTCCGCCATCGGGGCTTGGGCTGGGCGTTGACCCATAGCAAGCGGGAGGATTGGCGAGGTAACCGTCGAGGAATTTATGAAGGTCAGAGATGGGGGTAAGGGGCAAGTTCCACCATTCCCCACCCGGGGCAAACCAGGCCCAATTATGCGCTTTGAGGACTTTGCCGTCGCAATCGATGACGTATCCGGAATAGAAGCCGCCGCCGCGAAATTCGGCGCGAATGGCATTGTTGGTTGCCGTAGGGTGATTGATAAAATCGATGATCATTGGCAACTCAAAATCTGGTTCCGGGTCGGTTTTCATCCACTTCGCGCGTTGGGCCCGCTCGTCCATCGTGGTGCTGATGGAGTAGGGGTGGGTCCAGCCGAGATCAGTCGACTCGAACCCCGCTGCAAAAGGATATTCCTCGGGATGAGCTTCGCTCCCATAGACCCACAAGAAATTTACGCGATCTTTGTACTGCTGATAACTGGCTTCCAGGACCTGGAAGTTAATATACGAAGGTTGTCACGACGCCGAACCGACGATAAGTACCAGCGGTTTGTCCTTGGTCAGGGCGAACATATCCACCGGATCAAGGTTCTCGTCGTGGCTGACGAAGAGTTGCGCGGCATTGCCGACTGTTGCGCGTGCGTGAACAGCACGGGTGACCAGCAAGGCGGAGAATGACAGGGCCAGTGATAGGGCCAGCGACAGAGGTCGTGCAGCGTATTGTGGGTGTCTTCGGGACATCTTATTGCTCCTCAGACCGGGGGTTATCTTTGCATACGCTGCTGGACGTATTTGGTTTCGGGGTGGGGCGGCGGGAATTCTAGTGGGTCGGGCCGTAGATCAGGCGGCAAGCCGTAGCTTCACGCGGCGCTTGGTCATCGGCCGAAGGCCGACGTTGAAACCATATTCTCGGCAACCATCGGTAGAGCGAATGAGATAGCCATCGGCCAACTTGGCGACGATGATTTGTCCGAAGTCTTGATACCCCAGGCGGTAGCAGGATTTCAGCGAGGAAAAATTGTTGGCTTCGACGTAGGCGACGGCACCTGCATAGTTCATCTTGTCGTATGCGATACATGCCATGGCCATGCCCTTACCGTGCAGTCTTTGGCCGCGGTAGTCGGGGTGGGTATAGCCTTTATACGTATAGACGTAGCGAGGATCGAAGCTGACCTGCAGATCGTCGGACATATCGGTAGGACGGTTCGAATACCAGGTGAAGGAGGCTAGTCTGCGGCCGTCGACCACGCCGAAGCAGCGGTCACCTCGGGCAATGGCTTCCGTGATGAAATCCTCAGGCAGTTCCGTTGGTTCATCTTTGCTGAAACGATAGAGTTCCTCATCGGTGAGAAAATCGAAGCGGTATTTCGACGTATCCTCGAGCAAAGATGGATTGATGGTGGCGGGCGTCATCGCAATACCTTTGAGTACCATGACGTCGGCGAGCCGGTGTGCGGCGCGATAGGTGAAGTCGTAGAGGCCGCCTACCCAGCCAAAATCCTCACGGATCTTATTAAAGAGTTTGAGATTCGCAGCTAGATCCATATCGAACGTCCCCCATTCGAGCGTCATCGAACGCACAGGCTTTGCACGGCACATGCCAGGCTAGAAATCGCCTCCTGCTTGAATAAGTGTAGAGTTTCCGGGGGGCTCTGCTGGCGGCTCGAATGAGCGGGGGTGTATCACTTTCGAGGATTCGGGGAAGCAGTAGTCGCCGTCACCTCCGAAGCGCTTGAAAATACTAGATATCTATCTGCCGTTCGCACCTTCGGTGGCAGTGGGGAGATCCCTGCCATCGGGGGCAGGTTTTGATGGTCTGCGGGTCGTCGTGAAAGGCGGCCCAGCCGGCTTCCTTGGGGTCGATACGGAGTTTTACGTCTTCCCCCGAAGCCGGGCAGGTGACCCTTACCGGTTTAGTTGCGGCCATTTGCGCGAAACCCACGTGGAAGAGTTTCCCTAGGAAATGTCCCGTGCCGCCGCCGATCACCGCCCCGAAAAGACCGCCGATGGGTCCGAGGAGCGCTCCGCCACAAATGGCGCCGAAGAGAAATCCGATAAAGCCGTAAATTAGCCCAGTGGTCATATGCCTCCGGGTGGGAATCGGTCGTTAGAGCACCGCCCACCTAATCCAAAGAGAGCATATTATTTGCGGACTGACAATGTCGCCGGTCCAGTCCGCGGGAAATATTTCAACTATTTTGGGGAATATCCCAGACATACGGGGGGCATGGGCTCTCCCCGTGTACACTCCCCCTTTTTCCTGGGCTTGACGGAGATCAGGTCGTATAAGTAGGGCGTTATGGAAATGGAAGATAGAAGGCAGTATCCGCGCAGACCCCTGATCGGCATGGTCGACTACGTCGGTTCACCGGGTGTGCGTTGTTTGAGTATTCGCGACATCAGCTATGGCGGCTTGCGGCTGGAAGTCAATGCGCCGGAATCGCCCGGGGCAAAAGTTTCGCTGAGCCTGCTATTTCCGGGGTCGGAAGATCCGGTTGCGACCCACGCTCAGGTCGTTTGGGGCCGACAAGCCGCACCATTTGAGGTGGGCCTACGGTTCCTAGAACTCGATGAGGCATGTAGTTCGCTATTGCGGCGGATGGTGGAAGACCAGGACAAGGAGAACGAAGATGAATGTAGCGGATAATATTTCTCAGCTTATCGGACGCACACCTTTAGTCAGATTGGGGCGCATGGGTGCGGCACTCGAGGCCGAAATTCTGGTCAAGGTAGAATCGTTCAATCCGTGCGCTAGCGTCAAAGACCGTATCGGTTTGAGTATGATCGAAGCGGCAGAGCGTGACGGCAAAATAAAAGACGGCACGGTTATTCTGGAAGCGACTAGCGGCAATACGGGAATCGCAATCGCCTATGTCTGTGCGGCCAAAGGCATTGGCTGTGCGCTCGTTATGCCCGACACGATGAGTGTCGAGCGGCGCAAACTCCTGCGTATTTTCGGTGCCGAATTGGTTTTGACGCCGGGTGCTGACGGCATGCCGGGCGCGGTACGCAAAGCCGAAGAAATGGCCAAGGGTGACGATAAGTACTTCATCCTGGGACAATTCGATAACGGTGCAAACCCTGAAATCCATCGCAAGACGACGGCGGAAGAGATCTGGAACGATACCGACGGAACGGTCGATATTTTGGTTTCTGGGGTTGGCACGGGCGGCACCATAACCGGTGTCAGCGAAGTATTGCGTCGACGTAAATCCACGTTCAAGGCTGTGGCCGTCGAGCCCAAAGGCTCCGCTGTTCTATCCGGTGGTTCTCCGGGGCCACATAAGATTCAAGGTATCGGTGCTGGGTTCATTCCCAACAACGTCAATCAGGATGCCATCGACGACGTCGTTCAGGTCACAGATGAGCAAGCCGGAATCATGGCGCGTCGCTTGGCGAAAGAAGAAGGCATCTTGGGCGGCATCTCTTGTGGTGCGGCCCTGGCTGGCGCCTTTCAGGTTGCCGAGCGTCCAGAGAATAAGGGTAAGACCATCGTCGTGATCCTGCCCGATACAGGTGAACGCTATCTCAGCACTTGGCTCTTCGAAGAGGAATAACAAAGAAAGGACGACCGATGTCCAGCAGTGGCGGCAGAAACGATTTGGATTTACCCGATTTGGTGAACCAGCTATGTGCCGCAGGTTCATCTATCCGGCGGGGAGCCGCATGTGAACGTCTCTTAGAGCCGCTGCCTTCTCGGGCGGTAGTCGGGCAACTCAGCGAAGCTTTTCGAGCGGCGCTTTTTCCTGAATATTTTGGTTCATCGGAAGTTCGTACAGAGACGCTCGTCTATCATCTCGGCCATATCGTCGATGATCTACGACGTACGCTTCAGTTGCAGATCAAACGCGGGTTGGCCCTCAAGCGACAGGGGGCTCTCGATCATGCTTCATTGGATCGGGAATCAGCCGAGTTGACCGCAACCCTGCTCAATACACTGCCCGAAATTCAGCGGCAGCTCGGATTGGATGTGCAGGCTGCGTATGAGGGGGACCCGGCCTCGCTATCGGCCGACGAAGCCATCTTTTGTGCGCCCGGCGTGTTGGCGATGATCTCTCATCGTGTGGCCCATGAATTGGAAAGGCTGAAGGTACCGCTTTTGCCCCGCATGATGGCCGAGTATTCCCACAGCAGAACGGGAATCGATATTCATCCGGGCGCTACTATCGGAGAGCGTTTCTTCATCGACCACGGAACCGGCGTCGTTGTCGGTGAAACCTGCATTATCGGTAATCGGGTCCGTATCTATCAGGGCGTCACCCTGGGCGCGAAGAGCTTCCCCCTCGACGAGAAAGGAAATCCCGTCAAAGGTATCCCGCGTCACCCGATCATCGAAGATGACGTGATCATCTATTCGGGAGCGACCATCTTGGGCCGCATTACGGTGGGGCGTGGTTCCATGGTGGGCGGCAACGTCTGGCTCACGCGCAGCATCGCACCGGATAGCCGAATTACCCTCAACCCCCCCCGCAAGGAAACCTTCGAAGGCGGCGGCGGAATATAGACTGTTTAGGGCTTAGCCCGCGGAACGTACGATGGGGCCGTCTTTTTTCGCGAGTTCTGCGATGGCGTTCTTCACGAGGCCGAATTGGGTTTGCAGCGTTTTCAGTAGCTGTGGAGCTGTACTGAGATCGCCTGCGCGGGCCTGCTGTTCGAGTTCTAGGGCGATACCCCGGCAGAGGTGAGCGCCCACGTTGGCCGAAGAGCCCTTGATCGTATGCGCATGTCGGCAGGCGGTTTCCGCGTCGCCTTCCTCGAGAGAACGCGTGAGTCCCTCGAGCTGGCGGGGGGTATCATCCACGTAGATTTCCAAAATCTCGCGAAGAATTTCCTCGTCGTTGCCGACGCTACGAAGTACCGCATTCCAATCGATGACGTCGCTGAGGGTATCGCATCGCTCGTCGAAGCCGGCTTCTTCTTCCTCGACCTGTAGTGCCAACCAACGATCGACGCAAACGCGCAACTGATCCAGGCTCACCGGTTTGCTCAGGTAGTCATCCATACCCGAATCGAGACAACGTTGCCGGTCACCTTTCATCGCATGGGCGGTCAACGCCACGATGGGGGTATGCCCGCCACCTTGCTCCAACCGACGAATTTCCTCGGTGGCCTCGTAGCCGCTCATTTCCGGCATTTGGCAGTCCATGAAGATGAGCGAGAACTCACCTGTGCGCCATTTTTCCACCGCTTCAAGCCCATCATTGGCCACCAAGGCCGTATGCCCGAGCTTTTCAAGCATACACACGGCCACCTTCTGATTGACCAAATTGTCTTCGGCTACGAGGATTTTGACGCTCATCAAGGCGCAGGATATCAGGAAGTGGGGTGGAGGTGAATAGGGTAGATGCCCATCTGGAGCGTATGCAGGTGGCTATCCCACGAAGGGTAGACAATCCCAACAGCAATTATCGGTCGACTGAGTTCCGCAATAATGTGATTTCGTTGGATTCCGCGGGTGAATCGCCACCGCTCGCGCTGAAAGGCTGCAAGCCAACCTTGATGGCCTGAAAGTTCCCCTGGTATTGAACCATGATTTCGACTGAACTTGCGCGGGAACATCAATGGGGCGCCTGTACTTGGCGGGCTCTGGGATTTCTGCCAATTCGGGTTCCCTGACCGCATTCGGTCAGCTTCGATAGATTTGCGGCCGTGTTGCTCGGTTGAGAGAAAGGGGCCGCGGATGCTGCATGACCTCCACCATTCGCCTGGCCGGGGTACTCGTAACGGTCGAATCTATCTAAGATTTCAAATAGAATACCACAAGTAATCCTGCTTCCCGCTTGAGAAAACTAGAGACTCAAAGCTAGCTGGAAATTTTTGCTTTGATTTTCAGGCCTGCCGTGCAATGTCAATGCCAATTGGACGAGACATCGCTGGCTGGACACGTCTGGGCCTAGAGGTAAGAAGTCATCCATGGTTCAAATGGCTGTCATCGGAGCGGGAAGTTGGGGACCCAACCTAATTCGTAACTTCTACCTAGGACAACGGAGTTGCGTTCGCTGGATAATCGACACCGATGGCGCCAAACTGAAGATGCTTGAGGAGAGGTATCCTGGAGTTCGCTGTTCCACCCGGCTCGCCGACGCGCTTGCCGATTCGCTGGTTGACGCGACGGTAGTGGCTACACCGACCTCAACTCACTTTGAGCTGGCACAAGCCAGTTTGGGTGCCGGCAAACATTGCCTCGTCGAAAAGCCGTTGACAACTAGCGCCCAAAGTTCCCAGCTCCTTTGTAATCTCGCGAGAGAAAAGAAACTCGTGCTGATGGTTGGACATGTTTTCCTTCACAATCCAGCCGTGCGCTATATCAAGGCGTTGATCGATACCGGCGGATTGGGAAAGATCTATTACGCGGACGCGTTACGCACAAACTTCGGTCCGATTCGCCAAGACATAAATGCTGCCTGGGATTTGGCATCGCACGATATCTCCATTTTCAACTATTGGTTTGATGCCGAACCGGTTGCTGCCGCCGCGGTCGGAGGCGCGTGGGTCAACGGTAGTATCGAGGATACGGTTTTTGGCACGCTGCGCTACCCCAAGGGGCAACTCGCTCATCTTCACGCGTCATGGCTCAATCCCCAGAAGGAGCGACGACTAACGCTTGTTGGCGATAAAAAAATGTTGGTCTTCGATGATATGAATGTCATTGAACCTATACGGGTCTATGACAAGACAGTGACGACCAACTCCGATCAGAGGAACTCAATTATCGACTCGATAGGAGCTTACCGTGCTTCGCTTCATGAGGGTAGCGTGCTAATTCCCAGGGTTTCAACAGGCGAACCGCTTAGGGAAGAGTGCGAGCACTTTCTCGATTGTATTGAGGGGCGCACCACCTGCGAGTCAAGTGGCGAACAAGGCCTCGCCGTAGTCAAAGTTCTCGAGGCAATGAGTCAATCTCTGCGATCGAACTCGGTTAAAGTTGACGTGAGTTCCGAAAGCAAGGAGTAGGCATGGATTCAGTGCCACTAGCCGACTTGAGGTGGCAACACGCGAAGGTTGCGGCTGAAATCGAGCGAGGCTTCCGGGAGCTGTTTGCGACGACGTCGTTCGTTCTCGGACCCCACGTCGCCGAATTTGAAACTTCCTACGCTAGGTTCAGCAAAGTTCCGCATGTTATTGGCGTAGGCAGTGGGACAGATGCTCTGGAATTGGCTCTGAGGGCTCTCAATATCGGGCCTGGCGATGAAGTCATCTTGCCTGCGAATTCCTTCATCGCCACCGCTCTTGCGGTTGTCCGCGCGGGAGCTAGGCCCGTCCTAGCCGACTGCGATTCGAGTTTTCAACTCATGGATCCCTCGATGATTGAGGCCGCCATTACAACAAGGACTCGGGCCATCATTCCGGTACATCTATTCGGCCAGATGGCTCCGATGGAGCCGATTCTATCGATCGCACGGGCGAAGGGCCTAGCGGTCCTCGAGGACGCGGCTCAGAGCCAGGGGGCGATCCAGAACGGAAGCGCTACGGCCCATGGCACTGATATTGCCGCGACGAGCTTCTACCCGGGAAAAAACCTTGGCGCATATGGAGACGGTGGCGCAGTACTCACCAAGTCCAAGGTGCATGCCGACAAGATCCGCAGGCTTCGAAGCTACGGCAGCGATGTGAAATACCATCACCCGGACCGGGGCTTCAATTCCCGCTTAGATGCCATGCAGGCGGTTGTGCTTTCAGTGAAACTCAAGCATCTTGCCCATTGGAACGAACTGCGGCGCAAGGCCGCTGGGATTTATGCAGAAATATTGGGCGAGATTGAGGGCATCAAATTGCCGGAAGTCGCACCCGGAAATATTTCTGTGTGGCATCTGTACGTCGTCCGTGTTGAAAATAGAGATGAAGTGATAACCGGACTACACCAGCGTGGAATCGGTGCAGCTATTCACTATCCAATCCCCATACACTTACAGGGAGCCTTCGCAGATTTGAAGGCAAAGAAAGGGAGCTTCCCCAACACGGAGCACGCTGCAGCTGAAATACTGTCACTTCCACTCTTTCCTGGGATAAGCGTCCCTCAGCAGGAGAGGGTCGCTGTGGCACTGCGTGACTCTCTGCGGTGATCGTCCGCTTGAAACGCATTCTATTCTCTTGAGTCGCTCGCGTTGCTTTCAGTCAACAAGATTCGCATTGACCGCGTAGCTGCTGCGACTGCAGGGGTGCATGTTCTTTGAGTTGATCGGCAGAAATCGATCTTTCAAGATATTCTAAACGGGTGGAGAGTTTCTTTCTGGCTATGAGAAAGATAGTCACTCGACCGAAATCGCATCCGCGAACATCTCTACGCCCATTTCGGGAAGGTATTGGGTCAGCTTGCTGAGCCCCAGAACTAGCTCGGGAGGTAGTATTTTACTTCTGATCAGCTTACTCATTTGAGAGTTTGAAAACGGTTTGATAAAGTAGGTCCCAAAATTCAGAGGGTTGAATCCGTTGTCTCTGAGGATCCGCAAGAAACTTTGCTTATCGAATTGAGAAGTCCTCTGAAATTTCCTTTCCAGCTCAGATTGTTCGAAGGTCGTTTCCTGCAGACCCATTTCCACGGCCAGCAACCGGTGAAAAGAGAACATGTTGGGGACGTTGAAATGAATGGTCGTGTTCTTGGTGCAGCAATTGCTGATCGACCGAAGCAGGGCAATAGGGTCTTCAACTTCATGCAAGAGGCTGCTCACAACAATGAAATCAAGATCTCCAAATAATTCGCACGAAACATCTTCCAGGCATCCCACGTGAAATTGCATTCGCTTATCGCCGCTAGCGACTTTTCTGGCATTTTCAATAAACGACTCCACGGGATCCACAACTGTGTAGCTGGAAAAGTTGTCGACCAAGGGGAATAATGGTTCGAGTCCGCAGCCAACTTCTAGAATCCTCTTGTGCGGATATCTCTTAAGAGAATTCATCACCTGTTTCCGGCGCGCTGCTACTAGCACGACTTCAAAATCATCGGCGTCATATTGTTGAATGTAGTGCTTTCTATAGTCTCCAAAATCTACGCTCATCGTGGTCCTCCCTATGGGGTACCTCGCCGTCAGCTAAACTCTAGGCCGTTCGAAGCACTCATTATCAAACCGTGCGACGACCCATGGCTTCAACATCTCGTACCAGTCTCGTCCCGGGGAAATCTTCGAATAGGGGGTACCTCGCTTCGGGTACCTTGAGGTGATGGGAACTTCCAGGCACCGGACGGAGGGAGTCATTAGCACCTTTCCGTAGAGGTAGTATTCAAGCCCATACGTTCGAAGCCATGGCGCCTTCCAGTCAAACGTTGTTTGCCGTATGAGATCCGTTCTGAAAGCTCTAAACCCCCCCGTTGAATCGGTCAGGTTAGCGCCGTAGAGGGTATTCACGAACCTATTTATAAACGGTATGCTCAAGCGACGAAACAAGGGTACGTTTTCCATTTTGGACCCCGGCAGGAATCTTGAACCGTTCACCCAGTCTGCCTTGTCTTCCAATAAGGGTTGAAGAACTATCCCGATCTCACTGGCCAGCATCTTGCCGTTTCCAGACATGCCACCGATGACATCGTATTCGTTGTCGAGAGCCCACTGTATGGCGTTCATGTATCCGGCATTCGCGCCCTGATTCAACGGGGTGTCGATATATGGAAATCCGGCATTCCTAACGAGTTCCTCAGTGCCGTCGTTTGAACCGTTGTTGACCAGTAGCATCGCGTCGCAGGGGAGATCCGTATTGCGAAGTTCGTCAATGACTGCCGGCATATGTTGAATCTCATTGTAGGCATTAACAAAAAAAACACTCTTCATCACTTCACCGTCTCCGAAATCCCACTTGGTGCGTCCGAAATGTTATTCGTTTCTCCCTGTGATGGCCAGGGGACGGGCGTTGGATCACCAGTATATCCTGAAATCTTGGCCGGAGTTGACAAGCCCCGGTGGCAACCTATCGGGTCATGTACGCTGGGAGTCTTGAAAGATTAGATAAATCAGTCGCTTGGAGGCTGGCCAAGCTTGGCCCGCTTCGCAACACCTCGGGAGCATATACGTACACGGACGGAATTAAACATTTGCTTTCCCCGCGGCATAGTCTGGCTGGGCCAAATCTGCTAATAGCTGGTTGCAATGTGAAGCTGGGCCAGTGTGTAAACCGCGCTCTGTTGTCCTAGTATCGGAGACCGTTGATGAAAGTTGCATTGATCAACCCTGGGCGCGATCAGCGCTGGGCAGGGTGCGAACCACTTAACATTGGCTACGTTGCTAGCTATCTTGAATTGCACGGACACCAGGTGCGCATCTTCGATGAGCTAGTCGGCGACAACGTGGTGGACGAATTGGAATACTACCGGCCCGACATTGCGGGGATCACGGCCGTTACCCCTTTGGCGCAGGACGCTTATCGGCTCGTACGCCACCTGAAGGGGCGAGGCATCAGGACGGTAATGGGGGGAGTCCATGCAAAATTCCTTCCCGATGAAGCTCTAGAAAATGGCGTCGACATCGTTGCAACTGGTGCAGGTGAAACTGCGATGCTGAAGATTGTCACCGATGGGGTCGAGCGCGGTGTAGTCGACGGGCCGCTTCCTAAGAACCTCGACGATTTTCCGAAGCCGTCGCGGCATCTCTTCTCTGACTTTTACTACCAGCTACCGGAGTTTGCTGCCTACAATCACTTCGTTCCGCGAGGTACGCGAAGCGCACGTATGATCACCAGTCGAGGCTGTGCCTACCGCTGCGCATTCTGTCATAATTCCCTCGGTGAAAAGAACGTTCTCTTTCATAGCCCAGAACGCGTAGTGGAAGAGGCACGGGAACTCGTTGAGAAATATCATTGCCGCCACATATTTTTCATGGACGACAACTTTCTTATGAAGAGGAAGCGTACGAGCGATTTGTGCGAGGGTCTTCGCTTGTCAGGCTTGGATTTGTCATGGGCATTGCTTACCACTGCCAACGAAGTGCGCGAGGAGCAGCTTCCGATGTTGAGGCTCGCGGGCGCTAAACAGATAGCTTTCGGCTTCGAAAGCGGATCTCAGCGAATCCTGGATCTCCTCCAGAAACGGACGACCGTTGAGAAGAATGAATGGGCGCTGAGAAAAGCATACGAGGCGGGCCTTTCGACGCAGGTCTACATTCTGATCGGTAGTCCCACCGAAACCCGGGAGGACCTCGAACGAACCAAGGCCTTTCTTCAGCGGAACAGGCGTTACATTACCTCGGCGCTGACCAGCTTCGTGAATCCATATCCGGGAAATGCAATCTACGAGGAGATGCGAAAAGACGGGCGATTGGGTGACGTGTCGGACATCGATTGGAGCGCTTTGCGCTTCGACACGCCGAATTTTCCCGTGAATCAAGTCTTATCACCCAAAGAGCTGCGAAAGTACTACTTTGAGATGGTAGCGACAATCCCTCCAGATCTGCGAACCGTGGTCGCACGGACACTCGTGGACCCTGTGGGTGTAATGGCGAATGTCATGCGAACGGATAAGGCGGTGATTGCAAAGATTGTCTTTGCCTCACTTTTCAAACAATGGCGTCGACAGTTTGCTTAGGCGAGCGTCCCAATAGGCAGCGTGCAGAGCACGTCGCGTCCCATCAGCGAACTCCTCTCCGGTGTCGATGAAAATGATTAGTTGCCCATGCCCGAAGTTCGAGTCAGGTTTTGTCTATCTGTCGTATGGGCGGACACCGGGCTACTAGCCTCAATTAGACGGGGATGCTGCTGCGTGTCCCCGCCCCGTCGGCAAAAAACGTCGGAGCCCCACCCCCTGCGAGCTCGGGACCTGCAGCGGTCATTACAAAAAAGCTCGTGGTCGAATAAAGGGACGAACCACGCACTCCCATGGTTTTGTGGGGAAAGCGCCCTGTTCAGACCTCAATGGATAGGGTGAAGGATCGTCGAATGGAGGGAGTTGCGCCGAAATTACTCTTGAAGCGAGACAGCCCGACGTTGATTTCAGAGGCTCCCCGAGCCGTAATGACACCCAGGTTAAGGCGTTTGTTGTTATGCACAGAATAATGGCTGGCTAATCCATGGCAGAGCATGAACATCGGCCGAAGGATCTGACATTCATAGTCTTGGGCAAAATAGAAAGCATGCGCAGCAGATTGGGAAACCTCGAACACCAACGCGCCGGCTACAATCTCATTTGTGGGCGTAGTAACCACCCAGAGCTTAATTTCGTCTGGGCATAACGTTAGTAGTCGGTGAAGTTCCTCAAGTGAATGGGTGGGAGCTACATTGTAGTTTCGCTCAAGATTCAATTCGAGCAATGTCCAATAGTCGTCGTACTCGGTAGAACTTCGAAATATTAGTCCGGCATTCTGCGACTTCTTCAGTCCCCGCCTCACGCTATGGTGATAATCTGCAAGTAAGTCTTGCTCTGTGGCATGCGTGGGCATGATGATCCAAGCCAGCTCCCTAGTGTTGGCGGCGAATCCGAAAACGCCAAGAGCCCATTGAATGGCCGTCTGGCCGTTACCGCTCAATGCATCAGGCGGAAAGCGTAGCATCAGAAACGTCCAGCCTCGATTCTTGGCATAGCCCAACACGGACTGAACAATCGCCAATGCGAGTTGTGTGCTGAGATCACCCTGGACCGCGAGCCCTGCGTGCGAGGTGAAGCGGTGCGATGACCATTGTCCATTTGATTCCTCAGCGGCGCAGACAGCCACAAGGCGTTGTCCCTGGTAAACCAGCAGAGAATGGTCAACAAACCGGTCGACCGGATGGTAATCTAAGAACCGCCGTGTTTGGAACAGGTTCCCGTTACCACTTCTTCGAATGAAGTCTTCCCATGCTCGTCGGTGAAGCTTTTCGTCGTAGCGTACGACCTCCAGTTCGACTTCGCAGAAACCCAACACTTCGTAATCTAGCGCGCTGAGTGTTTCCCCGGCCTCGTCCCCAATTTTGTGTGTTTTCATGGCCGTTCACCGGTTCTTTCCCTTACGACATGAATGCAAACACATCTGGAGACAGGGGCTACCGAGGCTACAACCCAAGAAGTGGCATTGTAGTCTTGGCGGTCCTGATTGGTTCGGATTAGTTTAACATTCTATGTTACATATTGAAACGACGAGCTAGGAGGACGAGGGCAATGGCCGGGGGAATTCAGAATATTGACTCCGAGCAATTTGAGGCGGGATATGTGGCTTGGCGAACGAAGAAGCTCTGGAAAGCCTATCAGGCAATAAAGTACAGGTTTGTCTTCCCCATTCTAGGGGTGGACAGAGGTCGACACATTCTGGATGTTGGATGCGCCAAGGGACATTTCGTTTCAATGCTCCTCGAACATGGTTTTTCACAAGTGGATGGAATGGATATCGCTGATCGCCTCTTTCCTGGCGTGCGCGGGCGAATGGGATTTTATATCGATTCCATCGCATCTCCGAGATTGGATTTGCCAAAGAGGTACGACATTCTGCTATTCCAGAATGTGCTCCACCACTTGACCGCCCAAGAGGTTTGCCGGGCTATAGCGAATATGAAGAACCTGCTGAATGAAGGCGGACAAGTATGGATTTACGATGTGAATTCGACGTCGATTCTTGGGGCTCTTTTTTATCGAGGACTGCTAAGGATCTATCCTGAGCACTATCGGCTAAACACGCTGGAACGTGCTGACCATGATGGTTTTTGCCGTCGATGGCCCGCAATAGTTAGTGCTCTTGAGTGTGATTTCCGGGTCATCAGGCACTCGAACTGGAATTTCTACAAAGTGTTGGTGGTTCAGAAACGCTCCGTACCAGCGGACACTTAGGCTCGCTGCATTGGTGCACGCATGTTCCCCGCCAGGGATTGCGTAGAGTTATCAGCCGAGGCGCAAGCCAGTTGTTGGCTGGAAGGGGTCTATTGATGTGGCAAAGAAAAGGACTCATTTTACAGCCGAACAGTGCCATCTCCTGGATGTCGCGCAATACCTACGCTCCAACGGCAGATGTTCACGAGGAAGACGGTTTCATCCGAATTTATTTTTCCGGTTGGGGCCATTCGCTGATTGGCAGGGTTGGCTACGTCGATGTCGAAATCGACAATCCTCGAGAAATCATTGGAGTCTGCGAAAAGCCGGTTCTAGAGCCCGGTCGATTGGGCACTTTTGACGAACACGGGGTTAGCCCGGCGTGTGTCTTGGATGTCGAGGACAAGAAACATCTCTACTATTTCGGCTTTCAACGAACGGAAACACCTGGTGTGCATCTGGTGTTTGCCGGACTTGCAATTAGCTCGGACAATGGAAAGTCCTTTGAACGCTATTCGCAGGCGCCGATCCTGCCCAGAATCCGAGAGGATCCTTGGCTACGGTCGTCGGTTAGTGTAATGCGCGACGGGGGGATGTTTCGTATGTGGTATACGTCCGCCCTGGGGTGGATGGAAATTGGGGAAAACGCGCAGCTGTCAAAGAAAGTGTATCCTTCGTACATCGTGCGGCATACAACTTCATTGGACGGCATTTCCTGGTCAACGGATCTGCATAACTGTATCGAACTGACCGCGAAGGATGAATTTGGTATTGGACGGCCTTGTGTCATCAAGGAGGGCGGAAAGTACCGCATGTGGTATTCGCTGCGTTCAATCGTCCACGCCTACAGAATTGGTTACGCTGAATCTGATGATGGGCTAGCTTGGCAGCGCAGCGACGATATCGGTGGAATGAGGCCATCTCCAAAACTATCTTGGGATTCAGAGATGGTCTGCTTTGGCGAAGTAGCGCTAGTGAAGGGAAAGAAACTTCTCTTCTATAATGGTAATCGCCACGGAATGACAGGGATTGGATTCGCTACCTGGCGAGATGACTAGCATCGGGTGTAGAAGAAATCTCCGGCCTAGCCGTTGACAGTTGCCCGCGTTGTGGCGCTCATTTAGACTTCATATGGGGGGCGGTAGGCTGCTCAGCGGAAACACTAGGGGGGCTGCATTTCATTTTCAATCTTCCGTTGGTCGAAACATCTCTTGCGCCTCAGGCGACAATTCCGAGTACTCCCTGGGGGGCGTATTACGAATACCGAAGACCTTGGACTCCTCTGTGCTGCGTAGAATCATGGCACCAGCTCCGACCAAACAGTTCTTGCCTACCTTAATATTGTCAGCGAACGTGGCATTTACGCCGACGAAGCAGCTCTCTCCAATATCTACGAAGCCTGACACAACCACGTGAGAGGCGATGTAGCAGTAATCTCGAATTCTGGTGCCGTGTCCCACGTGGTTTCCGCTCCACAACGTGACGCCGTTGCCAATTTTGCAGAAAGGCTGAATGACATTGTTTTCAAGGATGAAGGCGTTGTCACCAATTTCGACATTATGCCAGATGAAGGCCTGTGAGCTCACATACGAAACGAGATCGTAGCCCTTGCGTCTTGCCTCGTCGCATAGGCGTTTTCTGATGCCATTCAGCTTGCCATAGCCAATCGACACGAACATCCCGAACTGATCTGGAGGATAGACCTCTTCTATCTCTTCGAAAGGCAGCAGCGGCAAACCCTTGTGTGTGCGGGACGTCAACCGATCTCGTTCCGCCCCGAACGCCACGACTTCGTAGGGAGAGTCGTGTCTTATGAACTCGTAAGCGACGTCGGAAATATTGCCGGTCCCGACGATTACGATTTTTCTGGGCCCCTTAACCCGGTCATAGTTGAAGTGATGCGGCATAAGCATTGCTCCTATCGAATCCTCTTCCGTGGCCTTGCCGTGGAAGAGGGTGCTGGGCGAAACATCCAAATACGCGCGCGCCTACTCTTGTATTTCAGAGAAAAATTAAGGCGCATTGTTCTAGCCCAGCGGTCTTCTATTGGGAAATCTTGGCTAGGTCTCTGCCTGGTTAATAGAAGCCAGCCGATTTTTGCCTCCGCCAGATTTCGCCTCCATGCGGCAGGATCACCAGCGACACGCGGGTCACAGTTCGGATAGCGAGCAACATTGCGATGGTTTGCCTCGTTGATGTTGACGTACATTACTCTACGTTCCAGACGCATGCCCATGGCGGGATAGTAGTACTTACCATTCCGCGCACCTCGATCGGACACTGCGACGTTCTTTTTCCCTCCGTGCGCGTCGAGCCAGGCGAAAGCGCCAGCCAATGGGCCAATAGTTGTAGCGTGAGCCGTGAACTCATTTGCGAAGGCGCGATTGCGATCTCTCTGGCGGAACTTTGCCAGCCAAGGAGCACAACAGACCAAAATTACGATTGCTGCAATGGCAATGAAACGAAAATACTGGGTCAGGAACCTTTTCAAAGGGGCAAGGACAAACACCAACATCATTCCGGCATCAACAGCCGCTAGCAGCCATCGGAACCCCTTCGTTAGGTTCTGATGTGCTTGCAACAGACTTTGTGCACCTATCATCACCGCCAAGGCCAGGACCCACGACGCTTTGGCCCCGCGATGTTCAAGTATGGCAATAGTCGCTGCTGCGCCCAACGCCGCCACTGGAGTTAGAAAGCGGCCCATTACCTGAATATTGTCAGTTGATGGAACCACCAAGAACCAGATGATGAGGTGCGCACTGGCTTGAATCATCACGAAGAAGGCCAGCTGGCGCTCTCCTTTCTCGAGGAGCAGTGGGGCGAAATAGATGGCTGTCAATAGGAGTAGGGCTTGGGGGCCCCAGCCCAACTCTAATCCCTGTTTGCCGAGAAAGCTTGCCGTTAGCTTTCCGCTCCAAAAATACTCTCCCAAGGATCCCCAAACGCTCATAGCCAGGTTGGGGCTGGAGCCAATGATTTTGCATGCTTCCTCGAAGAATGGCGTATCGGCGGGGTGGAGAGGCCCCACGCCAAGCCAGGTCTTTCTGAAATAGAAGAATCCGCCACAGATAAGCAGTGCAATCATACCACCAAAGAAATGGGCGGGGCGTCTGGTCCACTGCCCACGACAAAAGGGCAGAGTACCGAGTACGAACGCTCCGCAATAGCCCAGGGCGATTTCCTTTGTTCCAGCCGCGATGCCCAGCGCTATGGCTGCGAGCAAAGCATCCGGCCATTCTGCATTTTTCGCCCAGCGCCACCCAAAATAGAAACCCGACAGCAGCATTGATGCCATCATTATGTCGACGTATTGGGTGGCCACGAACTTCGTAGCACCAGGGAGCATTAACGAAAGAAATGATGCAACAGGCCAGTATCGGCGCGCGCCCAATTCTCTCGCGATCGCTCCAGCACAAAGTCCCAACAGAATCCAATGAGAGGTGTGCGCCAGATTGACGTATAGCTCGCTGTGAGAGGGCGCCATCCACCACCAGAGCCAAAGAGAGCCATTCCCCGAATACAAGCCGAGAATATTATGAGGATGAGGTCCGAAGAAGGGGGCGATATTCTGTTGCTGTAGCCAGGTCGCAGCGCTTAGCAGATGGTAGGTTAGGCTATCCCAGGACAGGGGTGGCCGCAAGAGGCCGCGTAGCAGCTCGTAAGCAATAAGATGAGAAGTGAGAACCGATAGGACAGGGTGTTCTTTTAGCCGGCTCCAAATGCGAGATGAAACTGCGTGCCATGATACGGACGTTTGGTCGAAATTCCTGTTTAGCTGAAGGAACCCCGCAAAGAAAACTGCTTGGCAAATAAAAGCAGTGACGACCGAGAGTCGTTCAATGATGCCCAAAGCCAATACGGTCAGCACGCCGATTCCAGAGCTGCAAACCACGGTGGCGATCGCGGCCGCCAATACGTCGTCCTGCTGCTGTCGCAAAATTGCCCTTGCAAGCATGGCGCCGTTGGCTGCGAGCAGGCAGAGGCCCAAGATTGTTAGACCGGCGCCACCTATATCTTCAATCAGCACCGACTTCTCCAATCGATTTCTGCCCAGGTGCAGGTTGAATGAATTCTAATACACGATTGTACCTGTCTTCATAACCGAGCCGGAACCGCCGAGGGTGTTTCTTCACCCATTGTTCCTCAATCGGAAAACCAAATTTGCGAGAAATTCGATAAATCCAGAGCCAGCGAGCCTGGGATCTGTCCATATTTGCAAGCCACGCAATGCTCGACTTTTGCCCCAAGCGCGGGTTGCAAGATGGGTGATCCAAAATAGTCCGCCCATTGTTCTCTTTGATATTGACGTAGACCAACTCGCGCTGCAGTCGCATTCCCATCACGGTGTATGCGAATATATTGGACGGTGCGCCAATTACGGCCACTGCGCTATGGTCGCAGTGACGGTCGATCCACGCTAGAGCACCACTTAGATGACGAATCGGGGTCATACCAGAGAGAGCTTTCGTGCCGAAAACCCACTCACGCGACTTTTCGCGAAACTGTGCGAACATCGGCGATAGCGAAAGGAGCACAATGACGATACCGCTAGTGATCCATGGCCAGTTGCGGTGAATGCATCGACGCAGGGAAGCGGACACCAAGAATGCAACAAGTAAGAGGTCTATTCCGATCAACAGAGACCACGCACTCTGGGGATATGCATCATGGTTGTGCAAGAGACACTGAATTGCCAAGCCGAGGGCGATAGTCCGAATCCACACACCTTTCAGTCCGCGGCCTTCGAGGAGAACGAATAGTGCAGCGAGAGAGAGTCCCACGGCCGAATCCAAATAGCGGATGGCTCCCTGCGGATGTACCTTCATGGCCGGCAGGGTAAACCAAAAGAACAAGTGACCAAGGGTCTGGATGGACGCAACCAAAGCAAATCTGCGCTTTCCTAGCGCAACAAGAAAGGGCAACGCCAAGGTGGCGAATATCAGCACTACGGCCACAGGCCCAATCCCCTCTTCGCGAAGGAACGTCTTGGTGGGATTGGTGACACCCAAAAAAGCCTCGCTTAAGTGTCCTTGGGACCAATGGTACGAGAGCTTATTCCAGACCGTATGCTCGGGTTCAATTGCCCCCAAACTACTGTTTCGGGCACAGGGGTTTGCCGAAAAAGGTGTATTCCAAGGGTGGAGAATTCCAACACCACTAGCGGCGTTGCGCGCATAGAAATACCCACCCAGAACGACAAAGAGAAGGAATGCGATCGTGACTTGCCCAACGCGACGTCGAAGTTGCCCGCGCGTGATGGCCAACAACGAGACGACCAGCAATAATCCGAAAAGCAGGCCCGAGGTTTTTGTGCCTCCCGCTAGGCTTAAGGGTATCGCCGTCAGCAAGGCGTGGTGAAACCGGGCCGACTTAGCCCAACGTAGGCCAAAAAAGCAGGCCGCAATGATGAACCCCGCCAGCATGATATCGACACTCTGAGTTCCCAGATACCTGATGACTGTTGGCACGATCATGGTCAGCATGGCTGCAGACGGCCAATGCTTCTTCGCCCCCAACTCGCGTGCGACGGCCCCAGTGGACAGGCCTAGGAGAACCCAGGAGGGGGCTTGGGCCAAGCCGACATAGAGTTCGCTATGGGAGGGGGCCATCCACCACCAAAGCCACAGACCGCCAAATTCGGATACATAACCGAAAATGCGCTGTGGCGCCGGTCCAAAAGGAATGGCCAGGCTTTCGGTTTGAACCCAGTGGGCCGGAGGCCACAAATGGTGCATCAAGCTATCCCAGGATAGGGGAGGCCAAATTAGCGCTCGGAGAATTTCCATCATGCCCAGTTGAAACACACAAAAGGCCAACAGAGGGTTGCGTCTTAGAATGAAACAAATGCCGTCAAATAAGACGGATATTGACCTTGCCGGTTTGAGACAAGCCGTATTTCGCCGAATGACAACATACAACGAGCCTGTCAACGTGAGCTGTATTGTGAGGGCCAATGGGTAGCGAAGTATGCCCATGGCTCCCAGAACCAGGGCTACAATCATCGCCTGAGCCATACCGCAAATCAGTGTGGCCAGCGCAAGTGTCAAAGGGTCTTGCTCGGCCTCGTGTTTGAGGAGGAGTAAGGCGAGAAAAAGCCCGCCTGCCGCGACTATTGCCATGCCCGCGAGGGTAAAACTGGCTGAAACTAGATCCGCGAGATACACGCAGGCCTTTTAACATGAGCTTAGATGGCCCACAACGCGTGGCATTGCCAGGCCGGACGGAGGCGTGGCGATTCGGATTCTATGTCAGCAGCCGTAGGAGAACCTGCGCAACCGTACGCCCGCCATTTCTTCCCAGGGCCGAGAACAGTTCCTTGGGTGAGTGTGCAAGCCAGGCGATATATAGCCAGGTTTGCCGCAAGAACAGTCCCCTACTCGAAAAACGGCTATGTGCGAGCGCTTGACCTGCTTGCTTGCCGTAATCGTCCCAGTCGGTTGTCTTCAATCGTAGGCCTTGCTCTCCGCGTCGTGCGTGTTCGTATATCTCGGTTCCCGGATATGGCACCAAGATGGCAAAATTTGCACTCATGGCGTAACGTCGGATCGAGCTCGCAAGTCTTCTCGTCTTCCTAATGGAGGCATCCGACTCCCCGGGCAGGCCGATGATGAAGTTGGCGCCAGCGGGGATGCCCTCCTCAGCGCAGATCTTGAATGCCTCCAACGCCCTTGCTGGGTCCTGCGGTTTGGCGACTCGTTTCAGCAGGGCCCTGTCCCCTGACTCTATGCCCAGTTGAACCGAATCGCAGCCCGCCCGCTTCATCAATCGCGCCATCTCCCGATCCACGATATGTGCGCGGGTGCTAGTGATCCATCGCAGGTCGAACTTCTTGTCGATCATCAACTGCAGGACCTCCTGAGCATGATCCTTCGAAAGAGGAAAGGTGCCAGTTACAAAACGAAACGACCGAACGCCGTGACCACAGACATTCTCCTCAATCTCTCGCACGATTCGTTCGGGGCTCTTATTACGAAATGTCCTTTCGAATGTGCGATAACAGAACGTGCACGGGAAAGGGCAGCCACGCACAGGCTCTACCGAGAGAGCATATTGCCCCTTATCATAGCGGCGGATTTCGTAGTCCGAGTAATCGGGAAAGGGCAGACGATCAAAACAATCGATGCTGTTCCGCGGTTCTGCCAACACGGTTTCTCCGTGGCGCCTCCAGACGATACCTCCAATTTGCTCGAAACTCTTTCCAGAGAGGATTTCGGAAAAAGTAATTTCTCCCTCCCCCACGACTCCTATGTCAAACGACGGAAACTCGTCGAGGGTTTCTTTCGGTAGAGCTGTGACATGGGGCCCACCAATGACCGTAACGACTTCGGGCCGATAACGCTTGATCACCGCCGCAAGCCGCGCGGCCTGCTTTACTTCCTCGGTATATGCGGGAAATCCGACGGTGTCTGGTTCGAATCGCAGTACCGCATCTGCAAACGCCTCTTCGTTTTGAAAACAAAGTTCAGGGTCGTACACCAGAGCCTTGTGTCCTAGATGCTTGGCATAAGCAGCCACGCTCGCAACGCCCGTTCTGATGTGTGGATCAATCGACTGAATGAAGTCCCGCCGACCGAAAACGAAGCAACTATTCAACAAGACTGCGCGCGACATAGAAATGAACCCAACCGAAAGGAGCCGATGTCGAAGGGAATTCCACCCTAATCAGCTAACACGTGTAGCAAGGAGGGTAAAGTCCGTTCACCGCACGACTAAAGTCCATACGGTGCTTGGCTTGAAATGCCCCTGTTCTTCGGACCACTTAGCAAGTTAGTGGGCGACGGCCTCCAAGGGGCTATGTTGTAAATCAGTCGGGTTTTCAATAAATGCATCAATGGCACGCACCC
>Ga0257122_1000432_pt1 | contig 37955 bp, 37 predicted proteins | sample SI106_120metaG_FD_190146 | JGI IMG/M metagenome (GOLD analysis project Ga0257122, IMG submission 190146) | Marine microbial communities from Saanich Inlet, British Columbia, Canada - SI106_120 | ecosystem: Environmental > Aquatic > Marine > Inlet | place: Canada: British Columbia | collected... | reverse complement strand
ACTTACAATCTCAAAATCGTAATCCATTCATGGAAATCTCACTACCTGATGCGTCTCTACGACTCATACAAGCTTGTGGCCGACTAATTCGTACTGAAACTGATACGGGAAAAATTACTATTTTTGACAATCGACTCACGACTAAGTTCTATGGCAAACAATTACTTAGTGCTTTACCAGGATACAATATCGTGGTTGAGTAACTTTAAAAGATTTTAAAATCCTCTTCAAAAATTCTACAAATTTTTTCTTTAGGACTTGATACTTTTCTACTTGTTTAGAAAAGTATCCAAAAGATAACACCCCTACAAAATCACCAATTTACACTAAATTTCATTCGTTGTATTTTCTAAACTCACTACGTTCAGACACCGAAAATACAGTCACTCATTTCAATAAGTGTTTATTGGTGAATTTTGTAAAGGGAAATAACTAAAAGCTTCTGCGTATATATATTTCAGCTTCATCTGAATCTGGTTTTGAATATGAAGAAGCTCTTAAACCAATAGCAATATCTTTGGCAACATCTTTCATTGCACCAATTGAAATTGTATTTGTTTTTGGATCAAGACCGCCTTTTCTATCCAAAGAATACTCAGCATTAACTTGCAAATCAGTAAAAACAAGATGCCTAATTCCGAAATTAACGGTGTAATAATCACTTTTCAAGATTCCGCCATCACTATAGCTTGAAGTACAGTCACTACCATCTGTGTTTGTACATATTTGCTTTGAATCATAATCAGAATACATTAGTGAAGAAGTAAAGTCAGTCTTAGGATTTATATTTATAGCCTTGCCAATTCCAATAGAAATTGTTTTTACAGTTTTTTCTTCATACTCTCCAGGGTCATTCCAGTCAGCCGTCATATAAGAATAACTACCTAATACAAGCAAACCATTATTGAGCTCTTTAGAACCAGACAGGATTCTTGTATTATCATCGTGTTTATAATCATTCGTTGTGTAACCTAATTGCACATAGTTGTCATTAAATCCTTCCGATATGGCTATACCAGATAAAGTTAATGAAAATAAATAAACTAAAAGTACGCCTGCTGTATTTTTCATAAAGTCCTTCCATTATTATTCTAAAAGACCACATTATATCAGAGTGTATTAATAATATGAAGTTTACTTCATAGTAAAAATTACGAAAAACGTCAAAATTAAATTTTGATAATTTTTCTGTAAATATGGAAACAAGTTTTCCTCATGTACTCAAACAAAAGCGATTAGCAACAGGCTTATCACAAGAAAAATTTGCAGAAAAAGTAGGTCTGTCTATGCGTTCAATCTCACTACTTGAGACTGGAAAACAACAACCAACACTTCCAACTCTTAATAAAATTGCACAAGCATTTAATATTAAAACCAGTGAATTACTGCAACTTATTGAAAAATAAAACAGTTGACCAGATTTAGTTTTTGACTAATTCCCTTTTTAAAAATAAATCCAAACATTCTTATCGAAGTGAATAACTGGTTTTTCGGTGTTTGAGCGTAGCGAGTTTAGAAAAACCAATGAACGAGATTAGAAAGATTGAGGTTGTTTTTAGGGTGAGCTCTTTTTGGATACTTTTTCTACTCACTAGAAAAAGTATCAGAGCCTAAACGAATAAATCTTTGATTTATGAGAAAGGATTTAACCAAAAAATATCAGAAATAATCAAAACGACCAATCAAAACATTAAATTCCTAATTATTCTTATCTAAAAATAGCCATTTAAAGGCCAAAAACAGCCTGTTTAGGCGGTCTTTCCCTAGAAACAAGGCTTTGGCCAAAGCAATACAAAAAATTTAGGAAATTTTAAGAATAGTGTGTTTTTACGTTTACGGAAAAGATTTATAGATATCTTTTCTATGTAAAAAACGAATCACATGAATTTTTTCATTTTCATGACTAAAACCCAATCGATAATTACCTATTCTAATACGGAAATAAGCGTTATGCCCTTTGAGTTTTTTAATATTTTTGAATTGACTGAGGTTGTTATTAGATTCGAATGAATCCAAAATTATCTTAAGCTGTTTAACAACTTTAGCATCATTTAATCTAGTAATATCTTTTAGAAAAGCACGCTCAAAGCTAACTTTCATACTAGGCGTTTAATGCGTTAAACACCTCTTTTTTACTGACACAATCTTGTTGATCACTTGCTAGCAAAATATCACTAAACAGCTTGTCTTCTGAATCTTGCTCAACTAATTTGCAAAAATAATCACTAATATTGCTCTGAGTCTTAAACTGTGACAACAGTGCTTTTTCTATTTCTTTGTCATTTATTTTTACAGTTAACATGGTGTTTCTCCAAAATTTATAATTCCATTTTAACAAATATCACTAAAAATTTCAGAAATAATGAAAACAGTGTGTTTTTAACCAAATCGACATAGGCATTGCTTATGTCGATAAACTTAAAAACGCCAAAAAGCTTTATGCAATAACGCCATTAGCGTTAAGATTTCCAAGCGTCCAAGCAACATTGAAAAGCTTAAAATCCACTTTGCCGTATCACTAACACCGCCATAATTAGCGGCTACTTCACCCAAACCTGGGCCTAAATTATTCATGCTGGCTGCCGTTGCTGAAAAAGCACTGACTTGATCAAGACCTGTAAACATCAGTGCGATTAAAATAAAAATAAAAGCAATTACGTACAATGAAAAGAAACCCCAGACTGATACCAATACTTGCTCAGAAACACTTCTTTGATTGAGCTTGATGTTAATTTGTGCACTGGGATGAATGAGTTTTTTAATCTCTTTCATGGCTAATTTAAACATAAGTAACACCCTAACTACCTTAATACCGCCACCCGTAGAACCTGCACAAGCACCAATAAAACTAACAAAAATTAACAGTACTGGCAAAACAAAAGGCCACTGAGAATAATTTTGAGAAGCAAAACCCGTGGTAGTTGCGATGGATACCGTTTGAAAAATGGCGTGTCTGAATGATTCGCCTGCCGTGTAATAGTATTCGGTGTTAAATAGATAAAAAGAAACCAATGCTGTGGTGACAGATAGAATGAACAGATAAGTTTTAAATTCTGAATCTTGCATGTAAGTAAAGGCGTTTTTCTTTTGCCAAACAAAGAAGTGCAAAGAAAAATTAATACCGGCTAAGAGCATAAATACAATAGCAACGGATTCAACTGCACTTGAATTAAAAAAACCAATCGAAGCATCGTGCGTGGAAAAACCGCCAATGGCAACGGTAGAGTAACTGTGCCCAATGGCATCAAACACATTCATGCCAGCCAGATAGTAACCAATGGCGCAGATAATGGTGAAGCTAATGTAAATTTTCCACAGGGCTTTAGCAGTCTGTGTGAGTTTTGGTGTGAGTCTTTCTTTAGAAATACCGCTGGATTCTGCGTGATAAAGCTCCATACCGCCCACACCTAGCATTGGCAAAATAGCCACTGCTAATACAATGATACCCATACCGCCTAACCATTGCAGTTGCTGTCGGTAATACAAGATCGCTTTGGGTAAATCGTCCAATCCAGAAAGTACGGTAGAACCTGTAGTGGTAAGACCTGACATGGATTCAAAAAAGGCATCACTAAATGACATTCTGAGTGATTCTGAAAGTAAGAATGGAATGGTCGCAAATAAAGACAAAACAAACCAAAAGCTAACCACCACTAAAACCCCTTCACGAATCCTGAAATCTTTTTTTGATTTTCTAAAAGGTAGCCATAGCACAAGCCCACTGAGTAACGTTAGTGCGAATGCCGACAAAAAGGATGAATATTGATTCTCAGCATAAATTAAATCAACAATAACCGGCGGAAGATGGGTAAGACTAAAAACCATCAACAATAAGCCAATGGTTTTGAATACGATACTAAATTGCATGAGTTTGATTAAAGTTATTCATTCTCTGCAAACAAAGTCTCGACCACATGGATCTTACTCACATCGGTAAGCACTAATAACACGTGATCACCCTCTTCAATTACCAGTGTCCTTGAACCCATGATTACTTCCTTGTTGCGCACTATCGAGCCCACTACTACGCCATCGGGAAGCTTGATTTCTTCAATTGTTTTACCCACAACATCTGAATGATCTTGATCGCCGTGCACGATCAGTTCAATGGCTTCAGCCTTGCCTTGACGCAATGAATGCACCATCATGGTATCGCCTTTACGAATGTGTGCCAAAATTCCACTGGCCGTGATTTGGTCAGGTGACACCACCATGTCCACGTCTTCACTTTGCTCAGCCAAATCTTCATAAACATTACGCTTAACCAAAGCAATGGTTTTGTGTGCACCTAAACGTTTAGCCAGAATTGAAACGATCACATTAATTTCATCAGAATCAGTGAGTGCTAAAAATAAATCGGTACTTTCAATGCCCTCTTCGAGCAACAACTCCTCATCCGAAGCATTACCATGCAAGACCAAGGTGTTGTCCAATTGATCGGCAATTTCACTAACCCTGGCCTTGTTTAATTCAATAATACGGACTTTGTGTTTATTTTCTAAAAATTTTGCTAAATCAAGACCAATGTGCCCGCCGCCAGCAATGATGATGTTTTTATAAGCTTTATCTAAACGCCTAAACTCTTTCAAAACTTTAGACACACTTTCTTTTTTAGTAACAAAATAAACGCGATCACCATCTTTGATTACGGTATCTCCATAAGCTGGAATTGCCCTACCATTACGATATAAACTAACAATGCGCATGCGTGTTTTTGGCAAATGCAAGTGTAAATCCTTGATTGGATGACCAACGATTGGTGTGCCTGCATAAGCTCTGGTTTCCACTAACTGCACCAAACCATTTTCAAACTCAAATACTTGTTCTGCTCCTGGCTCTTCAACCACTCTTTTGATGTAATTGGTTACCAAGCTCTCAGGAGTAATAACAAAATCAATAGGGATGGCACTGTCTGAAAACAGTTCTTTTCGATGCAAATACTCAGCGGTGCGAATACGTGCAACTTTTTTCTCCACCTTATACAAAGTGTGTGCCATTTGACAAGCGAGCATGTTGCCCTCGTCAGAACGAGTGACGGCAATCACCATGTCCATGTTTTTAATGTCTGCCTCTTCTAAAATATTAGGATAAGAAGCATGCCCTAAAACGGTTTTAACGTCTAGATGTCGTTGTAATGATAAAAGATTAGTCTCATCTTTATCAATGATGGTGATGTCGTTTTCATCATCGGATCCAAGGTACTTGGCCAGCGTAGAACCAACTTGACCTGCGCCCAGAATTAAAATCTTCATTTTTTGTCGATTCCTAAATCTTTTAATTTACGATACAGTGTTGTCCTCTCCAGACCAGCAAGCTCAGCCACTTTAGCGATGTTATGATTATTACTGTCTAAATGGTGATTGAAATATTGTCGCTCAAAAATATTTCTGGCAGCTTTTAATGGAATGTCAAAATCAATGCCACTAATGGTTTTTTCTAACACTTTTCCGGTTTGTTGTTCGCTCAATATTTTACGCACAAGAGGCAAGATATCATGCAATGGTTTGGTTAAAAAATCAACCGCTCCTAGCTTAATCGCCTTGACCACGTCTTGATGTTCAGCATGGCCAGACATCATCACTACTGGCATGGAAAAATCATCGTCCATCCACTCTTGCAATAAAGACATGCCGTCTTGACCAGGCATCCAAACGTCCATCATTACTAAATCAAACGTTTGTTCTTTAACAATGGCTTTAGCCTCTTCGGCATTAGCAGCCAGCGCTACTTTATAGTTAACATCCTCTAAGGTGTCCATCATGGTTTCAGCGTTAATCGCCTCATCATCAATGATTAAGATATTTCCAATTACTACTGGGTCTGGGTCACTCATTTCTTTCTCCTGTTATGCCTTGTAATCAAATTCTATAGTAACAATTGCACCGTGCGGTTCAACGTTACCTGCAAAAATTCGCCCATCGTGTTGCTCGATAATATTTTGTACAATGGCCATGCCTAAACCGCTACCTTTAACTTTAGTGGTTACGTAAGGCTCAAACACTCGGTCAATCACATCTCCATCAAAACCATGACCATCATCCTGAATACTTAAACGCACTATACCCTCAGATTCTAAATATTGAGAAACAATCTTAACCACTAAGTTATGCTCATCTTCAGCGGATTCAGTTGAATTTTTAACCAAATTAATCAACACTCTGGAAATGCTATTTGCATCCAACAATAACTCTGGGATATCACCTGATAAATCAAACTCAATACTGACGTTGCTTTGTGCATTGTAAAGTTCAGCCGATTGATAGATTATCGTATTTAAGTCACAAGGTCTTCTTTCAATCTGAGGCGTGTTGGCGTACTCCGCAAACGCGCTAACCATTGTATCCATCGACTTAACTTGTTCAATAATGGTATGGGTGGTTTTATCAATAATTTCCAAATCCTTACCCTTGAGCGCATCTAAAAACTTATTTCGAAGTCGCTGAGCAGACAACAAAATTGGAGTAAGTGGGTTTTTAATTTCATGTGCCATTCGAATCGCCACTTCACCCCAAGCCGCTTTTTTCTGCGCCCTGTGAAGTTGAGAGATGTCTTTAATGATAATCACATAGCCCAATGTTTTATCCTGGGTATCTAATGCCGTTCCTTGGCAAGTTAGAAGAATGTGCTTATTGGGTAACGAGAGTTCAATTTGTTCTTCCCATTCACCTAAGTTTTGTTTAAACTTATCCGCCGTCAATTCAAACAAAGGCTTAAGATAATTGTATTTAGCAGAGATAGTACCGCAAAGTTTGCCAATGAATTTCTTTTCATTATTAATGTTCAGCATCTTACCAATCACCGGATTAATCAACTGAATTCTTCTTTTTTGATCAAGACCAATCACACCATAAGAATACTTCAAAATGGTTTCTAAGTACAAGTTGTGTGTATCCAAACCCTCGCGAGAAGTTTTAATTTGTCTGGACATTTGATTAAAGTGCTTAATCAGTTCTTGCATGTCTTTGTTTTCTTCATGAATATCGACCGTTACGTCGTAATTACCCCTTGAGATCTCCCTTGTGGCTAACGACAAATTATGCAAAGGCTTCATTAAATGATTCATCATTCGAAAAACAATCATCAATACGCTCAAAATTGCCAGCAATACGGTGGATGAAAAATCAATCAAAAAACGTTTTTGAGTAACGGCTGTATTAGCAGAAAATGTAATTGTTTTTGTTCTATTGCTGAATGCTCTTACTTGACGTAAAAAACTCAATAAACCCGGATCCGTTGTGTACATAACATCAATCACAAAAAATTCTTTTATTGGAGCTCTGGCAATGTATCTTGATGACATCTTAACTTGAATAACATTCGTTGTCTCATCCTCGTTAATTGTATAAGTCTGGTCTTTTGGCAACGACTGATCTTCAATTGAGCCACAGCTTTCAATGTCTGCAGTTTTAGCAACCAATTCTTCCTTTGAATCAAACAAGCTTATTTGACACGCCCAACCTCCATCAATCAGGCCATCAAGAAAGACTTTCATATCTTTTTTGTAATTTTTCGAATCTTTTTGAAAATTACCATAAGAAATAATAATGTCCAATAAACCTTTAGAGTGACCGGTGTAACGATCATCCCTTACTTCTTGAATGCCCTGATACAAACCATCGACTTGCTGAATAAAGCCAGCATTAAACTCTTCAAATGTTTTTTCTGAACTCCTAACATTTTCTTGAATGGACTGAAAAGAAAACAGATAAAAAGACAAGACAGGTACAATCACCAAGATTGGTACAATTTTAATAAAAGACCAAGTAAACCTTGAACCAATAACATTGGCTTTAAGGTCCTGCTTTAGGTGCCTAACGTTACTTGAAATATAAAACACTGCAAGCAAGCTTAAAGTTACGTTGTAAGCAACTAAGGCTTGCCAGTACTGCGTAATAAACTTAGGATTAAGACCTAGATAAAACGTACCCGAAATCGAAATCAAAAACACGCCTAGCCAAAACCAAGCAGGTAGATTGTTTTTTAGTTTGAAAACTCGATTGAAAATCATTCGCTAATCATTAGTGTTATTATTATTTTAGACCGATTATCTCATAAAAAATATACCGTTATCATTAATTGTTGCTAAAATACAACAATGATACAAACACCAACACAACTGCGCGATTTTCTACATTCAATCAAAGATGAAACTGAACTGGCGATTGACACGGAATTCAAACGCGTTAATACCTATTACCCAGTGCTGTGCTTAGTGCAAATAGCCACTAAAAAAAATACGGACTGCATTGATGTATTGACCTTGGATGACTTAAGCCCTTTGTTCGACAAACTTTATCAAGACGATTGTTTGTGGATCGTGCACTCTGCTCGACAAGATATTGAGGCGTTGCATTACTTATCCAAACAACTACCAAAACAATTATTCGACACTCAAATTGCCGCCAGTTTGGTCAATTACCCTGCCCAGATTTCTTACCAAGCGTTGACTGAATCATTGCAAAACGTACACTTGGAAAAAGCTTACACAAGACTGGACTGGACCATTCGCCCTCTGCCCGATGAGGCCATTGAATATGCACTTGATGATGTGCGCTATTTACTTAAAAACTACCACCAACTAAAAGCCCAACTGGAAGTGGAAGAAAAATCCACTTGGATTGAGGAAGAAGGCAAATCATTGCTTGACATTAACCTTTACAACCCAGACATTAAGGAAGCTTGGCAAAGGGTAAAGGGTTTTTCACGTCTGGCTAAAAAACCTCAGCTCAAAGCTGCACAGTTATCGGCATGGAGAGAGTACCAGGCAAAGAAAAAAAATAAACCCAGAAAATGGATCTTATCGGATGATAAGTTAATCAGTTACGCATTGGGAAAAGATAAGCTTTCAGGGAAAACAAACAGCCTGTTCAATGAATTTCTTGGTCATCACCCACACATTAACTCGATGAGCATAAATGTTGAAAAAAACAAAATAGTAACAAAAACTGAAAAATCCAAAAAAAATGAATTACAAAAACTGATACAAAAAATAGCAAATCAGTATAATCTAGATGATAAGATCATTGCCAATGGCAAGTCGTTATTGAGTTTTATTCGCGGTAATCGCTCGGTTATTTTTTTAAGCGGTTGGCGTTATCAAATTTTAAAAGAGGAATTAGAAAATGCAAAATAGTTTAAAGCCTGTTTCAGCAGGCAACATCCCTGAAGAAGTCAACGTTATTATTGAAATACCGGCAATGTCATCACCAGTCAAATACGAGATTGATAAAGAAACTGGCGCCATGTTTGTGGATCGTTTTATCTCCACACCGATGTTCTATCCGTGCAACTATGGCTTTGTACCGGAAACTCTAGCAGATGATGGTGATCCAGCTGATGTATTAGTAATTACACCTTACCCGCTAATCCACGACTCAGTGATCACCGTGCGCCCAATTGGCGTCTTACGCATGACGGACGAAGCAGGCAAGGATTCAAAAATCTTAGCCGTACCAACCGATAAACTGTGCAAATCTTATCATGACATTAAATGCATTGATGATGTTGGCGCTACACTTAAAGATCAGATCGAACATTTCTTTACCTACTACAAAGATCTTGATGAAGGTAAATGGGTTGAAATCGATGGCTGGGGAGATGCTGAAGAAGCCAAGAAAGAATTGCAAGAATCGTTTGATGCCTATAAAAAATAGGATTTGAGCAACACCAACACTTTTCAAATCATAGCAGGGGAACACCGGGGCAGAAAATTTAGCTTCCCCGATGCCCAAGGCTTAAGACCCACACCGGGAAAAGTCAGAGAGACCTTATTCAACTGGATTCAATTCGAAACCCACAACAAAACTTATCTGGATTTATTTTCTGGCAGTGGTGCACTCAGTTTTGAGGCTCTATCTCGTGGCGCTAAACAAGTCGTTAGCGTTGAAAAAGATTTAAAAGCTTTTCAAAGTCTGGAAAAAAATCGGAAATTATTAAAATCAGACAAAATTCACCTTTTCAACCAAGATGCGTTGAAATTTTTAGACCAAAAAAGTGACCAAACCTTCGATTTTATCTTTCTAGACCCGCCCTTTCATCAAAATATCCTACCAAAAGCCCTAAAAGCACTTTCAAAAGGTAATTTTGTCGCCCCAAACAGCAAAATCTATATAGAATCTGAAGTTGAAATGCTTGAAAGTGAAGTGGCTGAATTTTTTTCACAAAAAATCAAAATCAGCAAACAAAAACACTCAGGACAAGTGCATTATTGTTTAATTGAAATATTATGAAAAAAGTTGCAATTTATCCCGGCTCATTTGATCCAATCACCAATGGCCACATTGATTTGATTCGCCGTGCAAGTAAATTGTTTGATAAGGTTATTATTGGCATTACCCAAAACAGCAAGAAACCTTCGTTTTTGAACATTGACCAAAGATTGGTTGCTGCAAAAACCGCACTCAAGGAAATCGATAACATTGAAATACTTAGTTTTAATACTCTATTAGTGGATTTTGCGAGTGCACAAAATGCCCAGGTAATTCTACGCGGACTACGTGCTGTTAGTGATTTTGAGTACGAATTTCAGCTATCGGGCATGAACAAACACCTTAATCCTAATATTGAAACTCTGTTCATGACCCCTGCCGAACAGTACGCCAATATTTCATCCTCACTGGTACGTGAGATTCTGTCTCTTGGTGGTGATATCAGTGCCTTTGTGCCGAAATCAGTCGAAAAACTGCTAAAAGACTCACTCTAAAGAGTTTTTTCGTTAATAATCCTTGAAAAAAAAATGACCATCCCTATATAGGAGGTATATCTAATACAAGGAGTTAAAAAAAATGGGAAAAATTATCGGTATCGACTTAGGAACAACCAATTCATGCGTAGCCATTATGGACGGTGGTAGTGTTAAAATTATTGAAAATTCTGAGGGTGATCGTACTACCCCATCCGTCATTGCTTATCCAAAAGACAGTGAAGAAATCTTAGTAGGACAACCGGCAAAACGCCAAGCGGTTACTAATCCTGAAAATACTTTATACGCCATCAAGCGTCTGATTGGCCGTCGTTTTGATGAAAAGGCAGTACAAAAAGACATTAACTTAGTGCCGTACAAAATTGTCAAAGCAGACAATGGCGATGCTTGGGTTGAAGTAAACGGCAAGAAAATGGCCGCACCAGAAATATCAGCTAAAGTCATTGGAAAAATGAAGAAAACGGCTGAAGATTATTTAGGTGAAAAAGTAACCGAAGCAGTCATCACTGTTCCTGCTTACTTTAATGACTCACAACGTCAAGCCACTAAAGATGCTGGCAAAATTGCTGGTTTAGAGGTTAAGCGTATTATTAACGAGCCAACAGCAGCAGCGCTAGCTTATGGTGTCGATAAAGTTAAAGGCGATAAGACGGTTGCCGTGTATGACTTAGGCGGTGGTACGTTTGACGTATCCATCATCGAAATGGAGGACATTGATGGTGAAAAACACTTTGAAGTACTCTCAACCAATGGTGATACTTTCTTAGGTGGTGAGGATTTTGACCAACGCATCATCAGTTATTTAGTGGATGAATTCAAAAAAGACCAAGGTGTGGACTTAACTAACGACCCACTGGCCTTACAACGCTTAAAAGAAGCGGCTGAAAAAGCTAAAATTGAACTGTCTTCTTCAGAGCAGACCGAAGTTAACCTACCGTATGTAACGGCTGATGCTTCTGGCCCTAAACACCTAAACATTAAAATCACACGTGCAAAATTAGAGTCGTTGGTTAATGATCTTTTAAAGCGCACCATTGAGCCTTGTAAAATTGCACTTAAAGATGCAGATCTTTCAGCGAGTGATATCGACGAGGTTATCTTAGTAGGTGGTCAAACGCGTATGCCTAAGGTAACGAAAATGGTACAAGATTTCTTTGGCAAAGAACCTAAGAAAGACGTAAACCCTGATGAAGCAGTTGCTATGGGTGCTGCAATTCAAGCGGGTGTATTGGGTGGTGACGTTAAAGACGTATTATTACTTGATGTAACTCCATTGTCTCTAGGTATTGAAACCATGGGCGGAGTAATGACCAAACTGATTGAAAAAAATACAACGATTCCTACCAATGCTTCGCAAACCTTTTCCACAGCGGCTGATAACCAATCTGCGGTAACGGTTCATGTACTACAAGGTGAGCGTGAAATTGCCAGTGCCAATAAGTCATTAGGTCAATTCAACTTAGAAGGCATTGGTGCTGCTCCAAAAGGACAGCCTCAAATTGAAGTAACACTTGATATTGACTCTGATGGTATCTTGAATGTTTCTGCCAAAGATAAAAATACTGGCAAAGAGCAATCAATCACCATTAAAGCTTCAAGCGGTTTAAGCGATGAAGAAGTTGAAAAAATGATTAACGATGCTGAAGCGCACGCAGAAGATGATAAAAAATTCCAAGAATTAGTCACCACGCGCAACATGGCTGACTCTTTAGTACACTCAACCAAGCAAACCTTGGAAGAGTTAAAGGATGAAGTTTCTGATGATGAAAAAACAGCCATCGAAACTGCGATTAGCGAACTTGAAGAAGCCGTCAAAGGTGAGGACAAAGAAGCCATTGACACCAAAGTACAAGCGTTGAGTGAAAAAGCACAACCTTTGGCTGAAAAAGCACAAGCTAAAGCAGGCACTACTGAAGGCGATGCACAAACCGCTGATGCAGGTGATGATGTTGTTGATGCAGACTTTGAAGAAGTTAAAGACGATAAGTAACTAAGCAATTACTACTTAACAACTAACCTTCTTCAGATACCCCATCTGAAGAAGGTTTTTTATTAATTAAGGTTAAACATGTCAAAAAGAGATTACTACGAAGTATTAGGTGTTGATAAAGGCGCGGACGATAAGCAGATTAAAAAAGCTTACAAGCGTTTAGCAATGAAACATCATCCAGATCGAAATGCAGATGACAAAACATCCGCTGAGAAAAAATTTAAAGAAATACAAAAAGCCTACGCCATACTATCGGATTCACAAAAACGTCAAGCTTATGATCAATTTGGCCATGCCGGTGTAGATGGTAGTGCTGGTGGATTCGGTGGCGGCAGTCCATTTGGCGGAGGTGGGGGTGGAGGATTTGGAGATATCTTTGGAGATATCTTTGGTGGTGGCAATGCCCAACCCGACAATCGTGGCTCTGATCTTCGCTATGACTTAGAAATCAATCTTAAAGAAGCGGCAGAAGGCACAACGGTTAAAATTCGCATTCCTAAAAATGAAACTTGCGATACTTGTTCAGGCTCAGGTGCAAAACCAGGTACATCGGTTAAAACCTGTACTACTTGTGGAGGACATGGTCAGGTACAGGTACAACAAGGGTTCTTTGCAGTTCAACGCCCTTGTCACGTTTGCTCTGGAACCGGTCAAAAAATTGAGAAACCTTGTGGCACTTGTGGTGGCCAGGGTGTAGTCAAAAAACAAAAAACTTTATCGGTTAAAATTCCCGCTGGTGTTGATACTGGCAACAGAATACGCCTAAGTGGCGAAGGTGAAGCAGGCGCTAGAGGTGGGCCAAGTGGCGATCTGTATGTAGAAGTTCACGTTAAAAAACACAACATTTTTCAGCGAGAAGGCAATGACTTGTATTGCGAAGTTCCAATTGATTTTGCAACGGCAACACTGGGTGGCTCAATTGAAGTGCCCACACTTAGTAGCAAACTTAAAATTAAAGTACCGGCAGGCACTCAAACTGGAAAATTATTTCGCCTACGCGGTAAAGGCATAAAAGCAATACGTCAAGGTGGTACAGGTGATTTACTGTGTCAGGTCAAAATTGAAACACCGGTTAATCTTAACAAGAAACAAAAAGATTTATTAAAGGAATTTTCCGGCTCATGCGGTAAAAAACATCACCCCGAGTCCAGCTCCTTCTTTGGTAAAATGAAGTCATTCTTCGAATAAACAAACAGGATATTAAGGTGAAAATTCAACAAATTAAAGCAAGAGAGGTGCTTGACTCTAGAGGTAATCCAACCATTGAGGCCGATGTTGTTCTGGACAATGGAACAATGGGCAGTGCAATGGTACCGTCTGGTGCTTCGACGGGCCAACGTGAAGCATTAGAACTTCGTGATGGTGATAAATCACGCTATCTGGGTAAAGGCGTTTTAAAAGCAGTTGAATTCATCAACGGTGAAATTCACGAGTGCTTGTGCGGCTTTGGTATCGAAGACCTTAAAAAAATCGACCAAGCAATGATCGATCTTGATGGTACGCCGACTAAATCAAAGCTTGGTGCTAACGCAATTTTAGCCGTGTCTTTAGCTTGCGCACATGCTAACGCTAACAGACAAAACAAACCTTTATATGCCTCGCTTGATCAAGGTGATGATTACAAATTACCCGTACCCATGATGAACATCATCAATGGTGGTGAGCATGCTAACAACAGTGTTGATATTCAAGAATTCATGATCATTCCTGCTGGCGCTCCGAGCTTTAAAGAAGCTCTGCGTTATGGTGCAGAAGTTTTTCATCATTTAAAAGCAGTTCTTGAAGCAAAAGGCATGAACACAGCCGTCGGCGACGAAGGTGGTTTCGCCCCTGATTTAGCTTCAAATGAAGATGCTATTAAAGTAATCCTTGAAGCAATTAAAAATGCAGGCTATGAGGCTGGTAAAGATATATTTATTGGTATTGATGCAGCAAGCTCTGAGTTTTATGCAGATGGAAAATACAATCTTGTTTCAGAAAATAGATCATTATCTTCTGAAGAATTTGTTGACTACCTAGCAAACTGGGTTGAGAACTACCCAATTATCTCTATTGAAGATGGTATGGACGAAAATGACTGGGATGGTTGGGATTTATTAACCAAAAAAGTTGGTGACAAGGTGCAATTGGTTGGTGATGATTTATTTGTTACTAACAGCAGTATTTTAACCAAAGGCATTGAAAACAACATTGCTAATTCAATTCTAATTAAGGTCAATCAAATCGGCACTTTAACTGAAACTTTTCAAGCCATGAAAATGGCTAAAAAAGCAGGCTATACTTCGGTGATGTCACACCGATCTGGCGAAACTGAAGACACGACCATTGCTGATTTAGCGGTTGCAACGGGTTGTGGTCAGATTAAAACAGGCTCCCTGTCACGCTCTGATCGTTTAGCCAAATACAACCGCCTACTACGCATCGAAGAACAATTAGGCGACCAAGCAATCTATCCAGGACTTGATGCTTTTAATCATTTGAGCTAAACTGCCGAATATTAAAATAAAAAACTAAAAATCTTTGGAAGATCTTTCAACCTTTTGGCTAGGAACAATTCTATTAGGATTGATACTTGGTTCTGCTTTTTTCTCATCAACTGAGACTTCAATGATGGCGATTAATCGCTATCGCCTAAAAACTCTAAGCAGTCAAAACAACACACAGGCCAAGCGCACAGAAAAACTTTTAAGTAACCTAGATCACTTAATTGGCACTATTTTACTGGGCAATAACTTTGTTAATATTTTTGCCTCGTCCATAGCCACAGTACTCGCCATTAAGCTTTGGGGGGAAGGTTCTATTGTTTATGCATCGATTGCATTGACCTTTGTTATTTTGATCTTTGCAGAAACAACGCCTAAAACTTTTGCTGCCAAAAACCCAGAAAAGATCGCCCTACCGGTATCCATTATTATTGAACTGTTAATTAAAATATTCAAACCTTTTGTATGGATCATTGCGCAAATATCAAAAAATATCCTCAGACTATTAGGCGTTAAAAATGAAAATCAAACGAGCAATATCAGTTCTGAAGAGCTAAGAATGGTGGTTAATGATGCTAAACCTATCATTGCTTCAAACTACCAAAAAATGTTACTCAATATCATTGACCTAGAAAAAGTTAAAGTTGAAGACATTATGGTTCCTCGCCATGAATTAATCAGCGTTGATATCAATAATAAAAGTGAAATTTTAAGTCAATTAGAGCGCATTCAACACACGCGACTTCTTACTTTTGATGACTCGCCAGACAATATTACCGGTGTACTGCACATGCGTGATGTTGTTAATTTATACGCCAAAGGTGAGTTCAGTATTGAGAATATATCTGAACTGATTCGAAAGCCTTATTTTGTGCCAGAAGGCACCAGCCTTGCACATCAACTGGAGCATTTTCAAACGAAAAAAAGGCGATTAGGGCTTGTGGTAGATGAATATGGCGAAGTCAGAGGTATGGTTGTCTTAGAAGATATTCTGGAAGAAATTGTTGGTCAATTCACTTCAAATCAAAATGAAGCCATCGATGAAGTCACCAAACAAAAAGATGGTAGCTATTTAATCGATCCAAGAATTAGCATTCGAGAACTAAATATCATGCTCAAAATCAATTTACCGGTTGCCAAAGCAAAAACATTAAATGGGTTAATTTTAGAAACACTGCAAAGTATTCCTAAGCGCGATATCAGTTTAAAAATTGATAATGTGTCGATTGAAATTATGCAAATTTCCGATCAGACCATTAAGCTGGTTAAACTAACTAAATTAAATTCTGACCCATTTTAACCGCTTCATTTGTCTTTAAGGTAAATGGATTGTCCTGATTTGGAGCAAGCATAATAACGGTAGAACCCATATTAAATCGCCCCAATTCATCTCCTTTTTTCAATTTAATGTCTTGATCTGAATAATCAAAATGCTGCACTTGTTTTTTGTACGGGGGGTTAATTTGACCATGCCACACGGTCTGCATGGATCCTACAAAAATTGCACCCACTAAAACAAAAGCACATAAGCCAAATTGAGTTTCAAAATAACACACCACACGCTCGTTTCTGGCAAACAAATTATCCACATTCTGTGCGGTTTGTTGATTAACTGAAAAAAGATCACCTGGAATGTAATCCATAGAAACCAGCTTGCCATCATAAGGCATGTGAATACGGTGATAATCCTTAGGAGAAAGGTAAATCGTGGTGAAAAATCCGTCCTTAAATAAATGCGATTTCTCTTCGCTCCCAAGCAAGGCTTGGGAGCTATAAAGACGGCCCTTTGCTTGTAAAATATTCAAATTTTCTATCCTGCCAACTTGTGAAACCACGCCATCTACTGGGCAGATAATTTTGCTTTTGGAAATTAATCTAGCACTGGATTTTAATGAGCGAGTAAAAAAATCATTAAAATGTTTATAGTCCTCAACACGCTCTCGAGTTGCTTCAGATAGGTCAACCTGATAAGCGCTTACAAACCAATGGGTGAATTTATTTTTAAACCAAACGTTTTCAATACGTGCAAATCGAAACATTAGCTTAGAAAGCCAATGCTGTGGAATGATGTATTGCCACCAAGTCATATTTTTTTTGATACAGGCCTTGCCTGTATCATCCTAATTTAGATTGAATAAATGATAAAACCTCGTCAAATTTAACTTCAACTTTGTCTGGATTGTTTCTGGCCTTGTATTCAACATTGCCATTGTCAGCATGAGTATCGCTAAGCACCATTCTGTGTGGAATACCTAAAAGTTCACTGTCTGCAAACATAATGCCGGCGCGTTCTTTACGATCATCCAATAAGACTTCAATACCGGCGTCTAAACACTGTCGATACAACTGATCGGCTAAGTCTTTAACTCGCGTCGACTTGTTATAATTAATCGGCACAATCACTACTTGAAACGGTGCAATCGATTCAGGAAAAATAATACCTCGATCATCATGATTTTGCTCAATCGAGGCAGCAATTACGCGCGTAACACCAATGCCATAACAACCCATGGTGGTGGTCACTGCTTTGCCAGATTCACCAATTACATTGGCTTTCATGGCTTGTGAATACTTGGTGCCAAGCTGAAAAATATGCCCAACTTCAATACCGCGTTTAATCAATAATTTTCCCTTGCCATCTGGTGAAACATCACCCTCCACTGCATTGCGTAAATCAGCCTCGTTAAATTCAATACCTTGCCAATTAGCACCCGTTAAATGATAGTCCCACTCATCAGCGCCACAAACAAAATCACACAGTGCACTGGCTGAATAATCAACAATTAGGTTAACACTCAACGCCTTAACACCAATAAAACCTTTCTTTAAATTAAGCGACTTGATTTCATCATCGCTTGCAAATTCAAACTCACCCACTAGATTTTGAACTTTAATCTCATTGAGCTCGTGATCACCACGTAATGCCAAAGCTGTAAAGCCATCACTAGTTTTGATGATCAAGGTTTTGACGCATTGTTCTTGATTAATGTTTAAAAATTGTGCTACATCCTCAATACTGGTTTTTTTCTTGGTAAGAACTTTTTCTTCGCTGGCTTTTGCTTTGCACGTTTTGCTTTGTTTAGAAAAGGCCACCTTTTCAATATTCGCTGCATAATCAGATCTGTCTGAAAAACAAATGGCATCTTCACCGCTATCAGCCAACACGTGAAACTCAACTGAATTATCACCACCAATTGACCCAGAATCTGCCAATACCGGACGATAATCTAATCCTAAACGATTAAAAATATTACAATAAGTTTGATGCATTACATCAAAAGTTTGTTGTAAAGAGTTTTGGTCAAGGTGAAATGAATATGCATCTTTCATGATAAATTCACGCGAACGCATCACCCCAAAACGCGGGCGAATCTCATCACGAAATTTAGTTTGAATTTGGTAAAAATTCATTGGTAATTGCTTATAACTACGTATGTATTGTGCAGCTAAATGAGTAATCACTTCTTCATGAGTCGGACCCAAACAAAACTTACGATTGTGTCTGTCATTAAAACGCAATAATTCAGGGCCGTATTGCTCCCACCTGCCCGACTCTTGCCAAAGCTCTGCCGGTTGTGCAACCGGCATTAAGACTTCTTGTGCACCAGACTTGTTCATTTCTTCACGAATAATGGCTTCCACTTTTTTAAGCACCCTCAGTCCCATTGGCAAATACGAATACAAACCGGATGCAAGCTTAGATATTAAACCCGCTCGAATCATTAATTGATGAGAGATAATTTGAGCATCATTCGGAGCTTCTTTTTGAGTAGGGATTAAAAGATTGGTGGTTTTCATATAAAATGAAGATTGCTTTATTAAATAATTGTTCTGATTTTACCTGCGAGAGAAGTGCATGAGCGATATTCTAACCATTCTAATTTGGGCTATTCCAGTCTTATTTGCCATTACCGTACATGAAACTGCGCACGGTTGGGTAGCTAGCCAACTCGGCGATCATACAGCGAAAATGATGGGGCGTTTAACACTCAACCCTGTCAAACACATCGACCCTGTTGGTACTGTTTTAGTGCCTGCACTGTTGTACTTTGCTTCGGCAGGTTTTATCTTTGGCTGGGCCAAACCCGTACCCATTAACTTTAGTGCGCTAAGATCGCCCAAACGAGATATGCTATGGGTAGCGATTGCCGGACCTGTGAGTAATTTCATCATGGTGGCTTTATGGCTGATTGTCGTTTTATTTGCAAGTAAAACTGACATTTCATTTTTAGTTCTAATGGGTGATGTCGGTATTTTCGTAAATTTACTACTAGCTGTACTCAACTTACTACCCTTGCCGCCACTTGATGGTGGTCGAGTGCTAAGCTCGCTATTACCGCCAAAAATTGCCTACCAGTTTGACCAACTAGAGCCCTATGGTTTATTTATACTGCTTGGTTTACTGTTTTTAGGCATTTTTCAAACTGTCATCTTGCCGATTGTTAAACTGATTCAACATTCGGCCTACAGCTTGGTTGGATTAATCTAGCTTATGAAGAGCAGCTAACACTCAAGCCTTGAGCCCAATCTGGCGCTTCATTGGTATACAATTCTAAACCCTGGTGTTCATCAAAAGGTTTTCTCAATAGCTCAAATAAAGTGGCAATCTTATCATAACGCTTTTGATCTTGCGCTTCTCGAATCGCTTCCTCTGCCAAATAATTGCGCAAGATATATTTAGGATTCACACTGTTCATCAATTCAACCCTATCGCTACTTTTATCCTGATCAATGCGCTTGTGATACAACTCAATCCAATCAGTAAAATCAGTGTCTTTAGACAATTGATCAATATCTGAGAGTTGTCTTAATGAATTAGTGTAATCCTTTTGATTTTGATAGAGTACTTCAAAAAATTGACCAATCAGTACATTATCTTGATCATCTTTCTTAATAAAACCAAACTTCTGTCTCATTAATTTTGAGTAAGCCTTAACCAAATAAGCTTGATAATTATCCAATACGGCTTTGGATTGTTTGGCATCAATTAAACTTTCTAAGCTGTCCCCTAATCGAGCTAGATTCCACAAAGCAATTCCGGGTTGCTGTTCAAAAGCGTACCGCCCTTCGTGATCAGAATGATTACAAACAAACTTAGGATTGTAAGTTTCTAAAAACCCAAACGGCCCATAATCAATCGTCAATCCTAAAATCGACATATTATCGGTATTCATCACACCGTGGGAAAATCCTTGCGCTTGCCATCTGGCAATCATCACCGCAGTATGCTTAACCACCTCATTAAAAAAATCAACGTATCGACTTTCGCCTTGGCAGTGTGGATAGTAGTGTTCAATAACAAAATCAGCCAATTGTTTAACTTGTGCGGTTTGTCCACGTGAGGCAAATAATTCAAAATGACCAAAACGAACATGACTAGGTGCTACACGCATCACAATTGATCCTGGCTCAATGTTTTCTCGATACACTTCGGTATCACTACTCACCAAGGTCAATGCTTCAGTAGTAGCAATGTTTAAGCCTTTCATCGCAATTGAGCATAAATACTCACGAATAGAAGATCGAAGTACCGCACGACCGTCTGCGCCACGTGAATAAGGAGTTGTTCCAGCACCTTTAAGAGACAACTCATAGCCTGACACCTGTCCGATCAAACAAGATCGACCGTCGCCTAATTGAGGCACGAAATGACCAAACTGATGCCCTGCATAAATACTGGCAATGGGCTGTGTTCCTTCAAACTTTTGCTCGCCAGAAGCTATTTTAAGCAATGTCTTCTCGTCAAAATCAAGACCTAGTTGATCGTATAAAGCTTGATTTTTATGAATTAAAAAGGTGTTATTTAAAGGTTGGGTTGTAATCGGAGAAAAAAATTCTTCACCCAAACTGGAAAAATCCAAAGTGTTTTTAGCCAAGTTTTGATCTTAACATTTCATTAAGTAATTTAGGATTGGCCTTACCTTGTGTGGCTTTCATGGCCTGCCCCACAAAGAAGCCTAAGATTTTTTCATTACCCGATTTAAACTGTTCAACTTGCGGGGTGTTATTGGCAATAATCTCATTGACAATTGTTTCAATTTCGCCCGTATCCGTCATCTGTTTAAGCCCCTTAGACTCGATGATTTTATCAGCACTACCCTCACCTTTCCACATCGCCTTAAACACGTCTTTAGCGGTCTTTCCTGAAATGGTATCATCACAAATACGACTGATTAATAACGATAAATCATCGGCAGATACTGGTGCGTCTTTAATCTCAATTTGGTTTTTATTGCACGCTGCACTAAACTCGCCCATCACCCAATTAGCACATAGCTTAGCATGATCAGAATTATTGACTAGTATCCGTTCAAAATAATCCGCCAATGGCTTTTGCGAAGTCAATACATCGGCATCGTATTCACTCAAATCAAACTCAGTGATAAATCTGGATTTTTTCTCAGTCGGCAACTCGGGTAATTCTTTTCTAATTTGATCCATAAGCTCATCAGAAATCTCAACCGGCAATAAATCAGGGTCTGGAAAATAACGGTAATCATTGGCTTCTTCTTTTGAGCGCATTGAGCGCGTCTCATGTTTAACGGAGTCATACAAGCGTGTTTCCTGTGCTATTTTTCCGCCCTCTTCAAGGATATCTTGTTGGCGTTCAACTTCTAAATTGATGGCGCGCTCTAAAAATTTAAATGAATTGATGTTTTTTAATTCTGCACGAGTGCCTAATTCTTCTTGCCCCATTGGACGAATCGAAACATTAGCGTCACAACGGAATGATCCTTCTTGCATATTGCCATCACAAATTTCTAAATATTGAACCAAAGCGTGAATTTTTTTAGCATACGCCACCGCCTCTTTGGCACTGCGCATATCAGGTTCAGACACGATTTCTAACAAAGGCGTTCCGGCACGATTCAGGTCCACTGCAGTAAAGTCATTGTACAAATCATGAATGGACTTACCAGCATCCTCTTCTAAGTGCGCTCGTGTAACGCCAATCACTTTAATTTTATCACCCACACTGATTTCAATTTTCCCCTCACCAACAATTGGCCAATCCAGTTGTGAGATTTGATAGCCTTTAGGTAAATCTGGATAGAAATAGTTTTTTCGATCAAATACATTGCGTTGATTGATATGCGCATCAACCGCTAAACCAAATTTGATGGCTTTTTTAACTACTTCTTTATTTAAAACTGGCAACACTCCGGGCAAGCCTAAATCAACTGCGCAAGCCTGGGAATTTGGCTTGGCGCCAAATTGAGTAGAAGCACCTGAAAAAATCTTAGATTTGGTATTAAGTTGTGCATGGATCTCTAAACCAATCACCGTCTCCCATTCCATCTTAATTCTCCTGTGGCATTTTTTGGTGCCAATCGGTTTGCTGTTGGAATTGGTGTGCAATGTTAAGCAACTTAGATTCAGACCAATAGTTCCCAATCAGTTGTAATCCTACGGGTAAATTCTGTGCAAAACCGGCTGGAATACTCATGCCTGGTAAGCCTGCTAAATTAGCACTCAATGTATAAATATCAGCCAAATACATGGAAACTGGATCTTTAACGGAACCTAAATCAAAGGCAGTGGTCGGGGAAACAGGGCCCATAATCACGTCCACATTTTCAAATGCCTTTTTAAAATCATCACTAATTAAGTGACGAGTCTTTTGTGCTTTTAAATAAAAAGCATCGTAGTAACCAGCTGAAAGAGCATAAGCACCAATCATAATACGGCGCTTGACCTCTTCGCCAAAAGCCTCTGAGCGAGAACGTAAATACAAATCTTCTAAATCTTTTGGTTCTTCACAGCGATAACCATAACGCACACCATCTAAACGTGACAAATTGGACGAACACTCGCACGGTGCAACAATGTAGTAAGTGGGAATAGCATAAGCAGAGTTAGGCAACGAAACCTCTTTAACCGTAGCACCCATGGCTTCAAATTCTTTTACTGCGGCCATCACATTATCAGCCACTTCGTTGTCCAAACCTTCTGAGAAAAATTCTTTTGGTAAGCCAATGGTTAGGCCTTTAATTGAATCGTTAAGATTAGCTGTGTAATCTTGTACATCTTGCTCTGCACTGGTTGAATCTTTCTCGTCAAAGCCAGACATCACATTTAACACAAGAGCCGCATCTTCGGCCGTTTGTGTCATCGGGCCCGCCTGATCAAGACTAGAGGCATAGGCAATCATCCCATAGCGAGACACTCGACCATAAGTAGGCTTAAGCCCAGTTATTCCGCATAAACTAGCAGGTTGGCGAATAGAGCCTCCCGTATCCGTACCTGTGGCAAAGGCTGATAAACGAGCTGCAACAGCGGCAGCTGAGCCACCCGACGAACCACCTGGTATTTTTGTAACATCCCAAGGATTTTTAACCGAGCCATAGTAGGAGTTTTCATTACTGGAACCCATGGCAAATTCATCCATATTGGATTTTCCCAGCATCACCAAATCGGCATTGTTGAGCTGATGACTTACGGTTGCATCGTAAGGGGAAATGAAATTATCAAGCATCTTTGAGCCTGCTGAAGTTTTTACCCCTTGTGTGCAAAAAATATCTTTATGCGCATAGGGAATTCCCGTCAAAATATTGGCATTATTCGAGGCAATTTTTTCATCGGCCGCTTGAGCCTGCTTCATGGCCATCTCATCAGTCACGGTAATAAAAGCATTAAGCTGTGATTGATTAATACGATTTAGGTAGTGTTGCGTCAACTCAACGGAAGAAAACTCTTTGTCTTTTAAGCCTTGAGACAGCTGTGCTATGGTTTTAGTATGCATATCACTCAATTACAGTGGGCACAAGATAATGATCTTTTCCAGTTTTAGGGGCAATGGATTGAAACAATGTTGATTGATCTTTCTCAGTTACTTCATCTGTTCTAAGGCGTTGTGACATATGCAAAGGATGTGCCATCGGCTCAACATCATGCGTATCAACTTGGGCTAATTGCTCAGCTAAATTTAGAATATTGTTTAGATCTTTTGTATTGCTCTCAAGCTCTTTTTTGCTAAGAGATAATCGTGCCAAATAAGCAATTTGACCAACTTGCTCTTCACTTAACGACATTTTAGAACGGGAATGGCATCTTGTTAATAACGCTCATTGGTCGAGAGAATGAGGCGCGTAAAATGGATAAATCACGTTGCATCCAAGTCATGGAATCCTGCATGGTTGTCATGTTTTTGTTCATTTCTTCCATGTTTATTAACATTGGCTCTAGTGCATCCATCTTAGCACTTACTAATGTTAAATCAGTGGAAATTGAATCTAAATTATCAAGCTTTTTAGCAATGATGTCCATGTTTTTATTAACTTGAGAAAAGTTTTTTTGCATGTGGGCAACCGACACGGTCATCTGCGAGACATTGTTAGAAAGTTTTTCAATGCTACTTACCATTGCACTCATGTTGCCACCCATGTTAGGGTCCATTGAATTAGCGAGACGAGTCATGTCTTGGGTAATTGAATAAATAATGACAAACATGCCAATAATAGTGGCGCTGAATACCGCTAATGCAGGTAAGAAAAATCGTTCAAACTTAGTACTTGTCTGCTCTTCCATTTTAGAGACTAAATTTTCTAAACATTCAATGGTTGGCACTGCAACGTCTTCAACCTTAGGGGCTTCTTCCTTTTGTTTTTTAGTAGTCAAAATAATGTCCTTTTTAATTTTTTGTGGTGCAAAAATCAGCAACTACCTTGCCTAAAAGTTCTTCTTGGTAGTCATCACAAATAAATGCATCGCCTAATTTCTTTAATAAAATCAAACGAATATTGCCGTCAATTACCTTCTTATCTACAGCCATTGATTTCATGAAATTAGAAGTACTTATTTTACCGTTAATTGAGATTGGTAGATTAGAATTTTCTAATAAATGTTTAACCTGGTCAACATTCTCATTGGTTAAATAACCTTCAAGTTGAGACAATTTTGCTGCCATTAACATGCCCACTGAAATCGCCTCACCATGCAAATAAACGCCATATCCTAGCGTATTTTCGATTGCATGGCCAAAAGTATGACCCAAATTAAGCAAGGCGCGTTTGCCTGCTTCAAACTCATCTTTAGTGACAATATTAGCCTTGTCTTCGCAAGACTGATGCACAACTTCAATCATCATTGTTTTGTCTCTAGCCATCAAGTCGTCAATGTTATTTTGTAAATAATGCAAGAAATCAACATTGCCCAGCAAGCCGTATTTGATTACTTCAGCCATGCCAGCTGAATATTGTCTATCGTCCAAAGTATCTAGCGTGTCAACGTCAATCACCACGCATTTTGGCTGATAAAAAGCACCGATCATGTTCTTTCCCAAATTGTGATTAACGCCAGTTTTACCACCCACACTCGAATCCACTTGTGACAATAACGTGGTAGGAATTTGAATAAAATTAACGCCACGCTGGTAACTGGCTGCAGCAAAGCCAGTCATGTCACCGACCACACCACCACCAAGAGCAATCAGAGTGCAACTGCGATCAAATCTTTGCTCAAGAAGTGCAGTAAAAATATGATTAACCGTATCAAGTGTTTTATACTCCTCGCCATCACTCAAGATTACTTCAGACACTGTATATTCACCCAACAACCCTTTAACTTGATTAAGATAAAGTGGTGCCACGGTTGTATTGGTCACAATCATCACTTGCTTGCTAGTAATGTGCTTAGTAATTAACTCAGACTTTGACAACAAGCCTTGTCCAATGTAGATTGGGTAAGATTTTTCTGCTAAATCCAGTTTAAGCGTCTTCATGCATAAACCCTACTTTCACCATCACCGGCTACATTATCGACACAACGAGTACAAAGCTCAGGATGGTCGTTATCATGACCTACGTCTTGTCTATGATGCCAGCAACGTACACACTTCTCATGTTCAGATTTTTCAACTTTGATAAACACACCTTCACCTGCATCAATACAGTCGCTTGGCTTATTGTCTATCGAATGAATTCTGGCGTATGAGGTAATGAACACAAATCTAAGTTCGTCTTCTAATTGAGCCAATGCGCCATACACTTCATCGTCGCAATAGATGTCCACCTCTGCATCCAGAGATGAGCCAATAACTTTATCGGCACGCATTCCTTCCATTTGCTTGCGAATGTATGGATTAATCTTACGTGCTGCCCCAATGGCTTTATTTTCATAACCAGTACTCAAGCCTTCATACCAAGATTGCAAAAAAATACTCTGCTCTTGATCATCGGATAGAGTTTGCCAAATCTCCTCAGCCGTAAATGACAGTACAGGGGATAACCAACGTACCATCGCTTGGGTTAGGTGATGCAATGCACTTTGCGCTGATCGCCTTGCTAATGAATCTTCTTGCGTGGTGTATTGACGATCTTTAATAATATCCAAATAAAAACCACCTAAATCATTGGTGCAAAAATTTAAAATCAATTGCATCACGTGATGGAAGTTGTACGTGTCGTAACCATGCAAAACTTGCGCCTGCAAGTCCGCAGTTTTAGACACAATCCATTTATCTAAATCCAGCATTTCATTGTGATCAACTAAATGCTGAGATGCATCAAACCCTTGCATGTTTGACAGCATAAAACGAACGGTGTTACGAATGCGGCGATAAGAATCGGCCGAGCGCTTTAGAATTTCATCAGAAACCGTCATCTCTCCAGTGTAATCCGTACTGGCAATCCACAAGCGCAAGATATCAGCACCCAATGAATTAACCACTTTTTGTGGTGGAATAACATTACCTAAGGATTTACTCATCTTATGGCCATTCTGATCCACCGTAAAACCATGGGTTAGTACTTGCTTATATGGTGCGTGACCGTTAATAGCAACGGATGAAATTAATGAGGATTGGAACCACCCACGATGCTGATCAGAACCCTCTAAATACAAATCGGCCACGTCTGATAGTTCACTTCTGGCCTTTAAAACAGCATAATGACTTACGCCAGAATCAAACCATACATCCAAAGTATCCGTTGTTTTATCGTAATCATTAACTTCATCACCCAAAAAATCTTCAATATCGGCTTCAAACCAAGCTTCAATTCCACCTTGCTCAATTTTATCCGCAACACTTGAAAACAGCTCTTTGGTATCAGGATGCAATTCACCCGTTTGCTTATGCACAAACAATGTAATTGGAACGCCCCAAAAACGTTGACGTGAAATACACCAGTCAGGGCGATTGCCTACCATTAACTCAATTCGTTTCTTGCCCCAATCTGGAATCCACTGGACTTTAGGTATTTCAGCATTAACAGAATCCCTTAAACCATTTTGCTCCATAGACACAAACCACTGCGGTGTTGCTCTAAAAATAACTGGGGTTTTATGTCGCCAACAATGTGGGTATGAATGTTCTATCGGCTCGTGCTTAACCAAAGTATTGGCATTTTCAAGAATCTCAATCACACTGGCATTGGCCTTAAAGATAAACTGACCGCCTAAAAGTTCGACGTTTTTAAAAAATACACCTCGACCATCAACCGGACATTCAACCGGCAAATTGTACTTAATACCCACAACGTAGTCTTCCTGACCATGAGCAGGAGCAGTATGCACAGCGCCAGTACCAGCTTCGGTAGTAACGTGGTCGGCTAGAATGATTGAAACTTGCTTATCGTAAAACGGATGCTGCACTTTTAATCCTTCAAGCTCACTACCAACAAATGCTTGTTTGCCAACTTTAGCATCTGTAATACCGTAGCGTTTTAAGGTAGTTTCAAGCAAGTCTTGCGCTAATAAATAATATTCATCACCCACATCAACCAATACATAATTCAAATCAGGGTGCAATGCCACCGCTTCATTTGCAGGCAATGTCCAAGGGGTGGTGGTCCAAATAATGACAGAAACCGGTTTAGTTTGCGCAAAAATGTCATCATCTATGATTCTGAACTTAACATCAATGGCGTCGGATTTCTTGTCTTTGTATTCTACTTCAGCCTCAGCGAGTGCCGAACCGCATTCAGTACACCAGTGCACCGGCTTATAGCCTTTAGACACATGGCCTTTTTCAACAATCTCACCCAAAGCGCGAACAATATCGGCTTCGTATTGAAAATCTTTGGTTAAATACGGGTTATTCCAGTCACCCAAAATACCCAAACGTTGGAAATCTTGCTTTTGCTTGTCAACTTGGCTTTGAGCGTATTTTCTGCATTCTGCTCTAAATGCATTGGCATCAATTTTATGCCCAACTTTACCTTTTTTCTTCTCAACATTATGTTCAATCGGCAGACCGTGGCAATCCCACCCTGGCACGTACGGCGCATCAAAACCAGACAACGTTTTCGACTTAACAATAATGTCTTTTAAAACTTTATTAACCGCATGACCAATATGAATGTCTCCGTTTGCATACGGAGGGCCATCGTGTAAGATAAATTTCGACTTGCCTTGGTTGTGCTCGCGAATGCGTGCATAGAGATTATCATCTTGCCATTTTTTTAAAAAACCACCTTCTCGATTTGCAAGATTTGCCTTCATGGCAAAGCTAGTAGCAGGAAGATTTAGGGTTGCTTTATAATCAGACATTAATGCTTAAAACACAGATTAAAAGCGCAATTATACTTGTTTTTGAAAATGATAATACGGTGCTATTAGTGTCAAAACACCTATTTTTTAAAGTGATAAAAAAACTTAAAAAAGATAAACATAGCGATAGAAACTGCAGTAAAAATCATCACGCCCCAAAAAACAGCATCGTTGTTCAGTTCGTTCATTGGCATGTGAATACCTCTACGTTAAAAATAAAGATATTCTATCACACCGCTCAAACATTGCCTGTCTTATAAACAATGTTTGAGTGTGGTTTATTTATTCCAAAAATTAAGCTTTTGTTTTAAAGTCTTTCATGAAATAGAAAAGTAAAAAAGAAGCAATTGCTAATCCAACCATTAATAGGCTCATGTAAAAAACCGGGTCTACGTTTAGTTCATTCATCAACATTTTATTTCTCCTTGTTATTATTTAATACAAAGATATTGTAACAATAAATAACTTATAAGTCCTTGATATATATCAAGTTTTTATAAAATAAACGACTAAAGATTGACTTTTTTAAGTAACGATTGAACTTGTTTAGATTTAAGGTATTCGTACTGATTAGCACGAAGAGAATCCGGCAGACGAATCTCGCCAAAACGTATGCGAATTAAGCGCGAAACTTTAAAACCCAAAGCTTCCCATAAACGTCTAACTTCACGTTTTTTACCTTCTTTAAGTACGACTTTATACCAGCGGTTAGCCCCTTGACCTCCGCCAATGGTCACACGGCTAAACTTGGCAAAACCATCTTCTAGATCAATGCCTTCGGTGAGCTGTTTAAGGTCTTCGTTTTCAACCTTTCCCAGTACTCTAACTGCATATTCCCTCTCAATTTCTGATGAAGGGTGCATCAACTTATTGGCTAAATCACCATTATTGGTAAAAAGCAGTAAACCCGAAGTATTTAAATCCAAACGCCCTACCATCACCCAGCGAGACTCTTTGGGCAATAAATCATAAGCGCTTTTTCGGCCTTCTTTATCCTTGTTTGAACAAATCACACCTGCTTGTTTATTAAGAATAATGACTTTGGTTTCTTCCTCGTTATAACGAGATAAATCAATCGTACGGCCATCAATTTTTACCTTGTCGGTAATATCAGCTTTATCACCAATACTGGCAGTTTTGTTGTTAACCTCAACACGACCTTGCTCAATCAGTCTTTCTGCCCAACGGCGAGAGCCATAACCGGCCGTTGCAATCAATTTTTGTAATCTTTCCATTATTAATAAGTAATGCCCATTACTTCCCTAACTTCCGCCATGGTTTCCTTGGCGATGCTTCTGGCTTTTTCACTGCCTTCAAAGATAATCTGTTTGATTAGCTCAGGATCGGATTGGTACTTTTCAATGCGCTCTTGCATTGGCATTAACTCGTCTTTTATCGCGTCAATCACGGGTTGTTTACATTCAACACAGCCCATTTTTGCTTTGGTACAACCGTCTACCACCCAATCTTGGGTTTGTTCGTCTGAATAGACTTTGTGCAATTGCCATACTGGGCATTTTTCAGGATTACCCGAATCGGTTAACTTTACTCTGGCCGGATCGGTTGGCATGCGCTTGATTTTTTTCTCAATTTCATCACTCGTATCACGCAAAGAAATGGTGTTGCCGTATGATTTACTCATTTTTTGCCCATCCAATCCTGGCATCTTTGAAGCCTTAGTGAGTAATGATTCCGGCTCATTTAAAACAATTCTACCAACACCCTCAATATAGCCTAAAAGGCGCTCATGATCACCCAACGTGATGTTTTGCTGTTCTTTTAATAACGCTTGCGCCTTGACTAAAGCCTCTCCGTCGCCCTTTTCTTGATACGCCTTACGCAAAGAACAAAATAACTTAGCTTGTTTTTTACCCATTTTACCAATCGCAGTTTCGGCTTTTTCTTCAAAATCTGCTTCACGTCCGTAAATGTGATTAAAGCGTCGAGCGACTTCACGTGTAAGCTCTACATGAGCCACTTGATCTTCACCCACAGGCACTAAGCCCGCCTTATAGATCAAAATATCGGCACTTTGCAATAAGGGATAACCCAAGAAGCCATAAGTGGATAAATCCTTTTCTTTTAACTTTAATTGCTGGTCCTTATACGACGGAACGCGCTCTAACCAACTAAGCGGTGTCGACATCGATAACAATAAATGCAACTCAGCGTGCTCTGGTACTTTAGATTGCACAAAGATCGTCGAGGTGTTGGGATTAATACCTGCGGCTAACCAATCCACCACCATCTCCATCACGTTGGCTTCTAGGTCGATTCTGTCTGCATAATGGGTAGTAAATGCGTGCCAATCAGCCACAAAAAAATACGAATCATACTCATTTTGTAAATCCAGCCAATTCTTCAAAACACCGTGATAATGCCCTAAATGAAGTCGACCAGTGGGTCGCATGCCTGATAAAACTCGATTCTCTTGCATTGTACTTATTGCTTAATTAAATGGCTAAATTATACCCGAGTAAACAATCAAACCATCAAGTACCAAATTCTGGTGAACATGGGTTTTTCCTTCGATCAGTGGTTTAATATTCTTTGCGTCTCCACCCGTTAAAATAACGACCAAATTTTTATACATACTTTGGTAAGTATTAATTTGCCCATTAATGGTGTTAGTGAGCATTTTTGAAGTTCCAAAACTCCAGGCTTCTTTAGTATTATCGGCTAAATTTTCAGCTTTTAATTCTACACTATCGGTTGTAAATTGATCAAAACCAGCGCGTAAAACACCTAGTCCGGGCATGATTAATCCACCTTGATGCTTGCCATCGGCAAGCACAACATCAAAAGTTAGGGCGCTACCGGCATCGATCACGAGTAAATTTTGATCTGGATATTTATGCACACCAGCTACCATTGCCAACCAACGATCAACTCCCAGTGTTTCTGGCTCTTTATAAGCTGATATAAAACTGCCAAATTTTGCCTTAGAAGTAACAAAAGTAACATTGGTCAGAGTGCTTAATGGAGTTTTGTCACCCACTGAACTTACCCAAATTTTTCTGGCCTTTGGCAAGGCATTACTGTTGAAATATTTTAATGCTGATGAAAAATATTCATCCTTAAAACACCACTTAATAGCGCTATTACCAAGATCAATAAATAGATCGTCCTTATGCAAATGCAATGCCGCTCATCCACAAATGCACCGCAACACTGGCCATATACCCAAGTGCAATTACGCCCGTCCATTTGAGGTGGGAAACAAACGTATATAAACCATTAGATTGCCCCATCAGCGCCACGCCCGCAGCAGAACCCACTGATAACAAACTACCACCAACACCGGCCGTTAGTGTAACCAATAACCATTGACTGGTAGACATATCAGGATTCATGGTTAGTACAGCAAACATAACCGGAATGTTATCCACCACCGATGACAACAGTCCTACCAAAATATTAGCATAAGTGGCACCTAATGAGGCGTATATCATCTCAGATGTAAGTGCCAAATACCCCATAAATCCTAATCCACCGACACTAAGAATAATGCCAAAGAAAAATAGCAATGTATCCCACTCAGCGCCCGCAACTTTTCTAAACACATCAAAGCCGTCTTCTTGCAAGTGCCTTTCTTTTCGACGAATAAAATACGACATGATCATCAAATAACTCAGTCCTGTCATCATGCCCATTGCCGGTGGCAAGTGCAAAAAGCTATGAAATCCAACTGCTGTTGCAATGGTTAGCGTAAATAAAACAACAATCCCCATACCGCCTAATTTAATCTTAACGTCACTTTGATCACCCGTTGCTTTTTTATCTTCAATGGCAAAATGCATAATAGCTGCAGGAACAACAAAATTAACCAACGATGGTAGAAACAGTGCAAAAAATTCAGAAAACTCAACCAAGCCTTTTTGCCAAACCATTAGCGTAGTGATGTCACCAAATGGACTAAACGCACCGCCAGCATTTGAAGCTACTACGATATTAACCATGGCAATAGAGACAAAACGCGGATTACTCGAGCCCACCGCCAATACCACTGCGCCCATGATAAGCGCTGTTGTCAGGTTGTCAGCCATAGGAGAGATGAAAAATGCTAAAAATCCAGTCATCCAAAAAAGCTGCCTAAAAGTAAAGCCTTTTAAAATCAACCAAGTTTTTAAACTTTCAAATACCAATCTTTCTCGCATGGCTTCAATGTAAGTCATAGCAACAAGCAAAAATAAAAACAACTCTGAATATTCCAATAAATTGTGTCGTAGTGCAACTTCAGCAGAATGAGGCAAACCATTAGAAGCATAAACCCAGCCAATCAATCCCCAAATTACACCTGCCACCAATATCACCGGCTTAGATTTCCTAAAGTGGGTAAACTCCTCCACCATAACCAAAATATACGCCAATACGAACAACGCAAGTGCTGCATAACCAACCCAATGATTGGTGAGATCTAGTGGCGCTGCAAGCTCATCACCGGCAAATACGAACAATGGCAACCATGCCAATAAAAATAATACTTTAGTCATTTTGAATTCTGGTTAATAAAGCGCCTTCGGCGTTATTTAGTGTGATTTTGCCATCTTCATGTGCCACTTCAACCGTTGCTAAACATAAAGATTTTGAATCTAATTTTACACAACGCACCACAATACCGGAAGCTTTAGCTGACTTTGAACCAGCCACAACCAGTTCATCACCAATATTAACATCGGCATCACAGGTAAATACTCGCATGCGTCGTTTTGATTTACCTAAATAATGCAGTCGAGCCACTACTTCCTGCCCAGGATAACAACCTTTGGTAAAGCTTACACCTACCTCATTAATATCTAAATTCAGTAGCTGTGGCACAAACTGCTCAGACGTATTAAGATACACCTCAGCCATGCCATTTTCAATACAAGCCTTTTCCCAATTGGATTCATCCGAAAGATCAAATTCATGTTTATCTACCAAAGCAACCGATTGCTGGTCATTCAGTTTAAACGCACCATCAAACTCTTCATCAATAACACCTAATTGAATAACTTCATTACTCACATCAGTAATCGTTACATCTGACATCATCTTAAACATGGTCAAACGCTTTGTTACAAGTTCAGCCAAATCACTCGGAAAAGACAAATAAAAATCATCATCTCTTTTTATTACCCACAATAATGCAATAATCTTACCTTGATGCTGACAATACGCATTGAGTTGCACCGCACCACCTTCCAATGCATCAATATCATTAGAGAATTGCCCTTGTAAAAAACTTTGAGTATCACCACCACTGAGCTTTAATAAAGATCGATTCGTAAGTTGTGTGATCATAGGTTAATCAGCAATTCAAAAATTACATTTTAAAGGATTTATATACATCTCAAATTTTCTACAAGCACAAAGTGGGGAAGGCAAGGCCTTCCCCACTTTGTTAAAACTCAAAATCAGTAATGGTTAATGGATTATTTTTATTATCAGCAAAAGACAATGATGCATTTTTAATAAACTGCTTATATTCGAATAACGATCCAATCTCGCTAATAATAGATTTTACTATTTCCTGATTGCAGATTCCTTTTTCAAATCCTGGGTTGAGGTACTCATTAATACTAGATTTAACCAAATGTAGATTTGAGTCGATCTTATGATGTTTGTTATTAAGATTTACATAAGCAGAAACCACTGGAAGTGCAAATTCTCCACTCAAATGTTTTGCTTTAAACTTACCTTGAAATAGACTTCCACTTCTATTCTCTTGCTGATTAAAATACATTGTATAAGACGTACCAAGTCGCTGCATAAATTGTGAAATACCATTATCAACCTCCTGTTTTAATAACAAATGATAATGATTCGGCAGTAAGCAAAAAGCCACAATACTTACTAATTGATCACCATCAGCTGTAATTAACTTATCTTTATATCGACTACGTTTATTGGCTATATATTTTCTACTGTCAGTGGTGTTTAATAATCGCAGCCGATTGAAGAAAAACTCTTGCTGCTCTTTCGAATTAAAAACAATGCGCTTATCCACGCCACGATTAAACACATGGTAATACTCACCGTTTGCAAATTCAATATTTCTAATACCCATGCATGCATTGTACATCAATCCGAGCAAAGTGGGGAAGGCCTTGCCTTCCTCAAGAAGGCGAAAAAAAACCCCCAACCGAAGTTGAGGGTTTTTATAACTAACTTAACTTTAAAATTAAGCTAACTGTTTGTCTAAATTAGATTTAGAACTTAACATTGATGATAGCACCAAAGTTAGTTGTATCAGCAGTAGCTGAAGTATCAATCTTACCATAAGACATATCTAGAGTCGTGCCAGCAGCTAACTTACGTGTTACTACAACATCAGCAAAATCAAGATTGTTTAAAGTAGTAGTATCATAGTTACCAACAACAACGTTTACATTGTTACCTTGGATATCCATGTTAGCACCAACACCTTTAATGTCTTTGATTGTAGCCAAAGTAAGAGCGTGTGCAGTGTGGTAATCACCAACTAATGAAGTACCTAATGGACGAATATCACCAGTATTTAAATTGGCAGCAGTTACACCAGCAGTATCAGCTTCCCATGAAGCAGCCTTAACAGTAACACCATTAATCACAGTATGTGCAGCGATCAAAGTAGCGTCTGAATCTGCAGCATCACGATTCATGTGCTCAACATAAAAACCAGTACCAGTACCAATAGCTAAATCACCTTTAACTGCGATATCAGTATAAGTATGCTCAGACTCTTTAATCTTAACATCAAAACCAGCAACCTTACCAGAAATAGCAAGTGAATTAGTAGCAGAGTCATCGCTCATACCACCACTAACACCGATAGTGTATCCACCGACTTTAGTTGATAAAGAGATTGAGTTATCTGTAGTTGTACATTTCTGAACACCTTCAACCATACCAACACATGAAGACCAGTCACCAGCTTTAACGTTAACAGAACCAATAGCAGTAGTCATGTATAACTTATCAACATTGATAGTACCACCATAAGTCGAAGTATCAGTACCACCATCAGTTGATGCGTTGTCAATGTCTAAATGAGCAATTACTTTAGTTGCGCCATTTGAACCTGTTATATCAACATCCATATTCTGAGAAGAAGACTGAGCAGTAAATGTATCAGTACTTAAATCCTTACCAGCCATCTTGATGTTAGCAGAACCTTTAATAGAAATATCAGCCATAGAAGCTGTAGCCATAGTTGCTGCAACTGCAGCGATTAATAATTGTTTTTTCATTTTATTTCTCCAAAATTTTAAATTATGTTAAAGCTTTTTTTATATTTACTTTAACGCTTGTTCTCAACATTGTTGTCGAGATAGTGCGTATTATACGGATATGTTTCCAGAAGTCAACACTTATTTGCAAAAAAAATACAAATAAATGCAAATTAACCACAAAATAGTCGTTTTTAGGGTTTAAAAATGGCCTTTAAAGCCTTATACAAAGCTATTTAAGGCTATTTTAGATAAAAATACAACAAATGTAGGGAAATTTGACAAATAATCGAAATGGCTTCAAATTAGCACTAACAATAGCTTTTGATTGGGTTTTTAACTGGTTTTTCTTATTTTTCTATACATATATATAAGCTAATAAATTTTAGACAATAAAAAACCGAGATTACTCTCGGTTGTGTGTTTTAAATAAGCAACATTTATTACCACTTGGAGTAATCTTCATTATCTTCTGAAAAGCTCTCAGAATTATAACCGATCTTTCCTACTGAATCTAGATCATCATATACGCAATCCTCATCCAGCTTCCATTCTTTAAAATTTACAAATGGATTGTCGAATAAATCTTTGTCATGATATTTCTTAAAGCATGTCACTTCTTTATTTATCATTATTTTTATATTAATTTGATTATAGCTCTACCTTGCCTTGGTATAAATCATACACTGGAAAAACTAGGTCGTAATCATTCCACTCAAGATCCCCGTGTTCTAAGTTGAATTTTTTGAATAATTTAATATCTTTGTATTTCTTAACATCTGGATGTTGAGAGTGCGTAATAAAACTTTCAAAATCAACAACGTTTTCTTTATTGTCATTAAATTTTAATGCTATCTTATAATCCTTCAGATACTTAGCAGTTTGTATTGATATTAGCTGTTTCATTATTTACTTTATTCTTAAATTAAAAAGCCCATCATAAAGACGGGCTTTTTTTAAACTGCTTTAATAGTTAATGTGCGTGCTGATCTTTTTTGCTATCTTTATCACAATCACTTCCAAGATTTGCCAGACCAAAAAGAGCAAACCCTACAATCAAAGATAAAATCATTAGTTCATAACCTTCCATTTTCAACACTCCTCTTTTTTTCTCAAAACAAAATAAGCCAATATTTCCATTACAAAATAAACAACCGCCGATGAATACATCTTAACAGTATCGCCATCTTGCATACCAATATAACCATAATGAGCAAATTGCGCCATTCCAACAATTCTCAAACTATTGGCGATATGCTTGCTTTGGTTTTCATTTCTGTTCTTCATGCTGGTGTAATTATATCACAAACTACGCTTAATAAAAAAACCGAGATCACTCTCGGTTTATATACATATATATGTAATAGCAATAGTTTTAATTTTTAGTTGGGTTCGAGGCGGATGTTTTACTTGGCGCCGGCGTGTACTAAATGTACACAACTAGCTAAGTAAAATAATCCAACAAAGAAATCAGCAAAAATTAGAATCTATTTATGCGTGCCATGCAAGCATGGTGAGCAACATAGGTAACGACAGTATTACGTTTATGCTTGACGCCAACGCTGCGTTCTTCTTAGCCGTTGCTACTTCTTCCGCTGATGCTTCTTTCATGCCCAAGATCTTTTGCTGATTAGGCCAAATGATGAACCAAACATTAAACGCCATGATGGTACCCATCCATGAGCCTAGACCAATGATCTCGTAACCTGGTGCGAATGTGAAGGCTAAATGAATGCCTGCTGCGCCACCGCCTGCTTGTGCCAATAATGATATACCTACCAACCAAGTCGTTGCCGCTGCCATACGGAACCACAATAGTGCGCGTGGTGCAACGTACTTACCAATGGCTGCTGGGCCAGGGCCGTCAGTATCGCCTAGCGCTTCGCCCATTGCTGGTACTTGTACAAAGTTAAAGTAATAAAGTAAACCGATCCATAATACGCCTGCCATGACGTGCACCCATACTGTAATGGTGAATGTGTTAGTGATGTCCAATGCAAACATGGTTGCAATGGCTAGAATAAATCCGATTAGGATTTTGCCTTGTATTGAATTAATAAAACTCATTTTTCTCTCCGTTGTTGTAAAGTTGATTATTATAA
>Ga0257122_1000430_pt1 | contig 38070 bp, 40 predicted proteins | sample SI106_120metaG_FD_190146 | JGI IMG/M metagenome (GOLD analysis project Ga0257122, IMG submission 190146) | Marine microbial communities from Saanich Inlet, British Columbia, Canada - SI106_120 | ecosystem: Environmental > Aquatic > Marine > Inlet | place: Canada: British Columbia | collected... | reverse complement strand
GTATGCGAGAAAGTTAGTCCATGGGATAGTATTAGACATGGGTAATAGGGAAGGGTGCTATTGCCTGTACAAGGGTTTTCCAACCAATAGCATGAGCGCTGTGCGCTGTCTTAAAACAGATCAAATAGCATATGCGCTATCGCCTGTATGCAAAAATGAATCAGACAGCATAGATGCTATTCCATGTGCTAAAAATGAATACACACAGCATGGAGGTCCTACAGGAGTCTATCAGGACCTGTTATTCCTATGTATAAAAAAGTGACGTAGCCCCTGGTGTGTAAGGTATACAGGCAGCCATCACTATCTAAAAAAATAATACATTGAAATAACGGGGCTAATTGTAAACACCTGTATTGAGTACAGGACACAGCAGTGTAGTGCTATTTCTATATACACTACAGGCACACAGCGTTATACCTACTAAGCCCATGCTAGAGCAAAATTCCTATCAAACGCACTTTCTCCGTACGAAAAACAATAGTCTAAAACCCCATTATAGAGACCCGCTAGATGCTGTGAGAGGTAAAAAAACGCTTGTAGTCTACCCCTATGTGGTGTTGTAATTGTATTTTCGTAATACTGTTCCATGTAGTGCAGTATGCAATAGGGAGGAAAAAAGGGGGTCGAAATGAGACCATGTGACATTCGTAACAACATATCCCTATGTGTGAGTACGTAAAAAACAGTATTCTTTTTCCTAGTTTTTCATAACAAATCGTAAACTGGCAACATTTCCGGTTAAAATGCCTATCAATAATTAATAATAAAGTATGAATGTTTTCGTATTTTAATTAAAGGGAAAAGGTCCTTCTCGGGGTCCTCTAATTTTAGGGTTAAATATATAATACGTCCGCCTTCGATTTTAACCGCCTTCGAAAAATTTTATAAAAATTAATTATTTAGGTTTCCCGTGATTAAAGCAAGATGTACACTACATACTCTCTTCAAGATGCATTAGGCAAGTGCACGGGAAGCAAGAATGTCTATGCAAACGGAGTTCCGTGTCACTATGTGGTTTGTTCGGATAAAAAATTTTGGGAAACGTGGATGTTACCACGTGCGTCAGCGGAGCGTAACTACTTTGAAGTCATTCAGACGGATCGACCATCCCATCTGTATATCGATCTGGACGTAGACCTCGTAAAGTACCCTAATATCGACGTGAATGACGTGTGGGAGATGGTGCGTTCGTACATTGACCCTCAACTCCGAGAAAAGCAGATTGAAGTAGAGGAGTGTCTCGTGATGGACTCTACGAATCACAAGAAAGGTTCCATCCACGTGGTCTACCGTCTCAAGGACTACATCTTTGAGAACAACGCAAACGTCGGTGCATTCATGCGTAGTTGTATGGAGAAGCGCGTGATTCACCACAAAGAAAACTACCAGACGTGGAAGACTTTCGTCGATATGACCGTCTACTCCAGAAACCGTCTATTTCGACTGTTGGGGTGCACAAAGAAAGAGGAAAACCGTGTGAAGCGCATGGTAGAGAAAGAAAGGTTCAACTACGACAACTGGAGGCGATCGAAGGTCCAACCAACAACTACGAAGTTGCAGATGATATCATGTCCTGAACCTGACGGGTCTGAAGCGAAATACAATGGGACATACAAGGTGAATCTCCCTGGTTATCATCCTGAGTATCTCACATCAGTTAAAGAGTTCGCAGGCACCATCGGAAACGTACGGGCGGTGACATACAACCCTCGATCGATGAACTGGTGCATCAACCTGGACAAGAAATATTGTATCTTCAAAAAAGATAGGCACAAGAACAATACGATGTACATGGTCGTGAATACAATTACCAATGAGTACAATCTACGGTGTTGGTGCATGAAATACGATTGTTGTCGGCAAGGCAGAACTCCAGATACCAAATTACCGGATCGGGTTTGCAAAGAAATCGACGAGTACATGGATTTCAAAATCAGTCCTAGTATTTTAAAACTTTAATTTAAATTTATTGGGAAGCAAAATATCCCTGGCACTGTTGATACTCTTCATTGTTTCTTGATCACCGCCTTTATCAGGATGGTTCTCTCTGGCTTTTTGCCTATAGGCGCGGGTTATTTCAGCTCGTGTTGGGTTGGACTTCGTGATTCCTAATATTTCCCTAGCAGCTTTCTTATCCATAGGTGCTTTCCTAGGAGCGCTCCTTCTATAATTCCAATAACTGTGGTCTTCGTAGTCTTCGTCGTCGTCGTCTTCGCTTTCCCAATCCTCCTCGTCATCGCTAGTAAAATAATCAAAATCACCCGTCGGGTCAGGGTACTTATCATTCCACAGTTCTTCCACTTTTTTAAATTTAGCCATCATCTCTTGGTACTCTTTGTCAGCCACGCTTCTATCTATCGACTGGTTTTTCCAACCCTTTGAAGGTCCATCCGCGTGGTGAAAACCAATCATTAATGTCGTTTTATTATCTAACAACCCGGAAGCTCCTCCAAATGTAAACCCATGCTTTTCCAAAATAGGAAAAATACCTGTGCCAAAATCATTCATTTCCCAATCGCTTTCACTCTCCGCTCCTACGTCCACCATGTACCACGGCGTGTACACGACAAAAGGATTCGTTGGATGACGCTGTAGTGGTTGTCCACTGACCTCGGAAAACCCTACCAAGCCTATCCTCGCTTGTTGTTTTATTATGTGCTGTTGTAAATCTGAATATAGGTCATCCTTCCAGGGACGATCAATATCTATAAAGAATGTCGCCGGTCTGTACATTTGTAATATTTGTTAGATTTAGGGCTAAGTTATATATAACATAAAATTACATTTAGCATTTGTTAATCAGGTCGATCGATTCATTAAGTTCGGCATGAATTCTCTCTGAAAAATTAGACTTAAGTAGTTGTTGTAGAATGGTATTAACACTTTGTGACCGCGGCAAGTACCATGGTTGTTTATTCAACCATTTCTTGATTTCATTTTCTATGTACGTAGGGAAATGTCTTAACCTAAAATAAAAATAACAAATTTGTTGATACTTCTTCTGAATACAAATATTTACCAGCCTTTTCTTCTTGTCGTAGACGATCAGCTGAATGCCTCCGGTACATAAAGGAATTTTCTTCTTATCTATTGCACATATGGAGTCCATTGGTATTGAATTCACCTGATGAATCGTGACAGCGTTATGAATCGTCGATATGACCGACTTTAACTTAGGATTGCTATACACCTCACTACACACCTCCCCTCGCTGTTTGTTCATGAATACTACATCCCGTGATATGTGAGTCGGTGTGCTCGAATCTGTGTTCATCAATTGCAAACAATAGTAAGTTACCACGTGTCTACATTGTTGCAACGAGAGCATTTTAGATATCATGCTGTTTATATATAGGATACTGTAAAAAAATCATATAAATGCGCAAGCTAGACATTAAAATGCCTCAAACCGTTGGAGGAATCGCCGTGTTACTCGGTAGCATTGGAACCTTTTTGAGTGTATTGCTTTTGAGCATGGTGGACTACGACGGCGTAAATTTGCCGGCTGGGTTTATCGCTGGAGTTGCCTCGTTAATCCTAGGTCATTCGTTCCTCTTCGGGACCGGGGTACTGTACATTCATGCACTGAAGGACGGGAATCCGGCTGGCTGGCTAAGACCTCCGTCATTTATGCGCATGATCTTGAGTCTTTTTGTTATAGTCTATGGTATTATTACAGTGGTTAACAACCCGTTGGAGTTGACCGACTGTAATTGTCCTGTCGGGTACTACGGTAAATATCCGTGCATCCCGTGCAACTGTGTCAATGGAAAATGCGACGAAGGCAACCAGGGCTCTGGTCTGTGCGAGTGCGACGTAGGCTGGGCGGGTGAGCGATGCGACCGGTGTGCCTTCTCATTTAAAAAATTTACGGGGGACTGTGACGTATGCAAACGCGGGTTTACCGGGGAAGCCTGTGACAAGTGTTACCCGGGGTACACTGGAAACAATTGCGATCGATGCGCGTTTGGATTTGAATCTCAACAGGATATCAACGGTCTCGTTTGTCGCAAATGTAAGGTTGGTCACTTCGGTCCGTACTGTAAAGCTTGCACCGACTGTACCTTACACGATTCGCTCGCCATTTGCAAGGATAACAACTGGTACGAAGCAAACGAGTACGCGCTGACCTGTACACCGGCTGGAAGCACATGTTCGGACAAGTTCGATTGTGAGAGCAGCAATTGCAAAGGCATCTGTGTGGTGGGAGACAACACAAACAACAAAGCATGTGAGTTGGACGACGAATGTTTTCCGGGGACATGTGAATTCAAACAGTGCTGCCTTGAATCTAGACATGGCGATGGCACATGTAAGTGTGGCAGTCTTGGCTACCAGGGGGACGATTGTCGAGCCTGTCCAGGCTACGATGGGATTTATAGTGAGACGGTGTGTGGGGGACATGGGACTTGTATAGAAAACGTAGCGGACAAAATCTACGTGGGGTTGAGTTGCGCTTGTGCGGGAAGCTGGAGCGGCGACACATGTAACTGTAAATTGGGGTTGGACGGGACATGTATCGAGTGTGCCGATGGGTCGTTCGGAGCGAACTGTGACAGCTGTCCAGGTGGATCTGGAATCGCTCAGTGCAATATGCATGGAATTTGTAGTGATACATTGGAGGGAGACGGTACATGTGAGTGTGATGTAGACGTACGTCCAGGAGGTATTGGGGCGTTTAAGGGAGACGCATGCGAGGCATGTCTTTCCGGTGATTTTTACAGCGATCAGTGTGAAACGTGTCCTAATTTTCAGACTCAGAGTTGTAGCGCGGGGCTGACGCTTATTCCTGGTACAAGTATATGCGTGTCATCGTGCGGTAATAAAAACTGTAATACAGTAGGTATATGTGTTTAAATCTTATCTATTTTAGAGGGTACTCCGCCTCCGGTCACTTTTTCAATTTTGTTCTCCTCCGGTTTGGTTTTTGGTTTGAGGATCGCCGCCATCATTTGCTTGTAGGATTGTTTCTTTTTGGTTTTAGGCATCTTTGCTTTGTGCGTATACCATTATTTATAGAACCATTTCCAATTTTTCAACTTCAGGATGCTTCAGGGTCCACTAGAGCACATAAGGTGCTTCGCTGAACACAAGGTCCACTAGAGCACATAAGGTCCACTACCGGTCTCCGGTCTCCGGTCTACGGTCTCCGGTCTCCGGTCTCCGGTAGGAATATTTAAAAACTTATTAAAAACTTAAAAACTTAAATAAAAGTATATAACTTTTAAGTACAATAAACTCCTATCAATTATAACCATGAATTACGCAACCGAAATGAAACAATACTCTACGATGAAGTGTACTGTAAATAAGTACCTGTCAAAATATGTAACAAAGGAGAGCAGGGCAATCGTGATCGACGCGGAAACCCTCCTATCATCGACCGCACTTGTCAAGGGAGGGGCGATACCATGGCACGTCCACGTGATTAACTACGATAAAGATATTGTAAACCATGCAATTGTCAGGGGACATATTCATTCGGAGGCGGGCGTCTCGACCAAGGTGTTACCAACTTTTAAGGGGACGTTCGACATAATTTACCTGGACTACTGTGGGAACCCTGAGGCGACCAACAGTGGTTACTCCCCGTCCCTGGATCTGGCATACTGTGCGGATCGTTTGCGTGAAAATGGTTTGTTGTTGGTAACATTTAGCAGGCGCACCAGCGACGCGATCGAGAAGGCAAACGAGATGATTCCACACTCTATGACGTTGGTGAAGGAGGTCCAGTACCGCGAGACTGTCCCGATGTACATGATGATTATGACAAAGGGTTCCTCAAAGGTTCGTGAATACCGCGATACGTTTAACGGCATGTACAGAGAGCGTAAACGAACGAGTGTAAAGCGAAAGCGCGAGTCTGTGTCTTACGGGGAAAAGATTCGCAAGGTGAAGACAAAACTACCGACGGTTCACGGGTTGATCGAAGTGAAGTACAAGATGACTAACGGCACTTTCCGGTGGTTCAAGGCGATCGTGGATGGAAAGGGCGCGAACAAACTGAAGGTAACCTGGGTGGACAAGGACGAGAAGGAATCGTTCTGTACGACCGACACAATTAAGGTGAAGCAGTCTACCTGGCGTTACGTTCACGACGGAGACGAGCGTTATCCGTATAAACTGAACGAAGCGGAGTTGAAACAGATTAAAAGCGGCAAACCCTTATTTTAAACAATAGCACTATGTTCATTTATAGAAACTACTGTGTATACGTGGGGGTATTGCACGGGCAGTGTGATGTATAGTGTTTGCATGTTGACCCTGTACTTAATGTCTTCCCAAACGGTGCCCTCCGGGACATGGAAGTCAAATATGGTTTCTCCGTTATCGATTGGAATTCCGTCGTAGGAGCTCTCCTTAACAATGATGGAATGCCCGTCGGTTTTGCAATCGTAGGCTGTTAATTTTTTAAGGGGCACCATCAATTCGACACTTACGATGTCTGCCAGTGCGGAGGTTACGAGCAGTAGTAGAATAATTAGTTTCATTTACTTTAACAGATGTTGTTTATATAGTACCGATCTTGGTCCACTGGACCCCTAAAAATCTTCATCCTTTTGAAGGTCCTTTAATTAAAAAGGTTTACCTTTTAAAAATAGGTCATGGGCTTAATTCAGAGGTCTAAGGTCTACCCAGAGTCTGTCTATAACGTTTCAAGCAACAATAGTCAGTATAAAAGACAATTGATATTAATACACGTGAAAGATAATGGACCCAGATACTATTTTTTCAAACCTAAAAGCATGGTATTGTTGTCTCACTTCGGCGATATTTGTATTTGCGCTAACAGCACACAATGAGGTTTCTAGATTTATTCTTCAGAACGCAATAGCATTTACAATGTCCCTTTGTTTTCTTTTCGTAATATCCATCTGTTTGTGTTTCATATTGGACGAATTATACAGCAGCATTTACATACGAATTCTGAGGTATAAACTACGAAAATTACAGCGGGAACTAGAAATAGAAATGTCAATACCTGAAATAATAATTGTAGAAGATAGGGAAGAAAAGTGTACCATTTGCATGGAAAGTATAGGAATTAAGGGCAGGAAACTGGAATGTGGGCATTATTTCCATAGTGAGTGCATTACAAGGTGGTGTAAAGAGAGTGGTAGTTGTCCTAATTGTCGTACTATAATAGTTTAATATATTTAATTTTCCGTCGTCATCGTCGGGTACTTGTACTCTACAAGAAGCTCCGCGCTAAGCTTGTAGGTCCCTTCCTCAACACTGTTCCCGCTAAACTTAGCGTTTAAGGTATCAAAGGAGGTGTACGGGATCTGGCAAATGACCTGTTCGTACAGTTGCTTAATGACGTTGTTTACTACGTCGCGCGATACCTTAACATACTTGTTTTCTCGCTTCTTCTCTTGCTCCGTATTGATTCCCAACATCTCCCAATTTCTTGAGATCACGCGCAATATAACATGGTCGGATTCTACGTAAAAGTAGTCTTCTCCCTTAAACGGAACAATGCCGTCCCACAACTTCTCTAGTGTGTAGCCGCCATATTCTGAGATGAATCGGTTGTTAAGGACGTTTGCCGGCGTGTAACATGGAATATCGGGGCGGGCGCGTTCGTATGGAAGTACGTTGACGAGGTTGATGAATCCGTCATTTTCGCTGACGTGGGACATGCCCATGTCGGTGCTCTGTGGTGTGTACAGGCTGCCTTCGTTGTTCGTAATTTGCGGTTTGTTGTCATAAAGATTAAGAGATAGGGTAACGTTTTCAGGGCAATTGGAATAGATTCCTTTGAGTTTAATCCCTGTAACGATTCCCTTGCTGAGGTCAAGCTTCTTAAAGGATGCTTTCTGCTCTTCGTCTAGGTCTTCGACACTGTAATTTGGTTTGAACACGTCTTCGGCATTCTGTATCCCCACGGATTTCCCTTCCATGAGTTCTTGTGCGGTGGCTGTGCACGTGATTACTACACGTCTGGCATGAGTGGAGGCAACTTGGCTATCGTTAACCCCGACAGAAAAATCTTCTGCGGTGACTTCGGTTTCTTCTTGTTTGGCAATGGTATTCTTGTTAACTCGTGACATATTTTTATTACACATAGCTGGTACATATATATATTAAATTACTAATTTAAGGAACACATTTGAACTATAAATATCTTCAAGGTACTGATAAAATGAGTAGCACTGTCAGCGACGATAGTCCAATCAGTGTAAAGATTACATTAGAAGATGGTGACATGACGGTGGATAAAGATGTTGGAGCGGGCAACCCACAACACTTCAAGGATTTTATAGATGGTGACAAACTGAAGAACATCGTTCCCCCCTGGCTACGTGGTTCCCTGGAGGGAGAGGACCTAAAGGAGCTGTCAGAGTTTGAGACGGCAAACGAGAAGAGAGTGCGTCAGATGATGAAGGACAAGACGTACCAATTCGTGTGCCTGTTGGCTGGTTTTACAAATCAAGACATGCATCAATTTTGGAACGCGGACGAGATGGAAGCTACTCAGGGCGGCGTACGTGATCCGGATGGTACGATTAGTTTTAAACATGAGATGTACATGACCACCTCTGGTAGACGAGCCACCGGTAATTTACAGAACAATGACGGAGGCACCCCGGGAACCAGTACCGAGGACGAGGACAATGTGGACGAGGACCAACTGAAGAAAGCAAACATGATGAAGCTCCACAATTGGTACCAGAACAACGATTTCGCGTGCCCTTCGGTGTACTTGACTCCGATGGCGTACAGTCACATAGAGGAGGCGATGACAGCCCTGACACAGCGGTACCATCATTTGGAAGATGCAAAGCTCGAGCACTTTATCAATGCTCCAAAGATCCGTTGCCTGTTCGCGCGTCTGGTAGCCATGTGCATCCGCATGAGCGATGTGTTGTCTGGAAAGCAGTACCAGTTGGACGCGAACTACCGTAGAATAAACTACGAGCGTACGCGTCTGATGACGACGTTCAAGAACGTTCAGCTCCGTGGGGACGTGCTAGTGTTTGAGAAACGGCGTCGGTATACGCGTGTGGGAGAGGGTACAATATTGGATGTTCCTAGTGTTAGGATGTCTAAAAATTGGTACAATAGAAATGGCGTAAAAATGTTTTTAAACTAATGTATCGAGTAATTTTCTGGGTAACATGAGCTGGTTGTCTACAAGGTACTTCTTCGAAACCAATGTCTTCCAATGATTCTTCATGACCTTCTGTACCATCTCCTCGTTCGCTTCTACGGAAATGACGTCCTTTCTGGCGTTTTCGTGACACTTAACAGACGCTGGTATATTTTCTTTCTTCGGCGTGAGTTTCAAGAGGGTGGCTAGGTCCAGTTTGTTCTGGATGTTGTTGCTGGAGTATACCCCCTTCACCATCCTAAAGGCTTCCCCTGAGATGGCTTCTCCTTTGCGCATGGTAAAGGTGTTGACCAGACTGTTTCCTTCCCACGAACAGTCGTTGAACGCTCTTTCCAGGTGGGCTTCGGAGAGCTTGTTGACCTCTAAAAACCCGGACATGGTGTCGGACGCAATGTCCCCTTCCTGGTTGACTTTCACGTATCCCATGAGCGGGCTCTGTAACACGAGTGCTTCCCCGTCTGATTTAATGGCGTGGTTGTAGTAGTGGAAACTAGATGCCCCTTTGAAAAAGCTGACATATTCCGTGGTAAGACTAGGCTCTGGTACCGCTGGTTTCGATTTCTTGAAATCCGCGTAGGCGTCACGCATGGTAACCCTGGACGCCATCCAATGGTTTACAATGGCGCTCATGTTCGACGCGGTGTCTTCAATCGTGTAATTGGTTGTTTTCTGCCCGCCCAATTCGTCTACAGAGTACGTGGAGTACGTCCCGACACTGGAATTGAACTCGCCTAGTTTGGACGCGTCCATATTGGACTTGCCGTTGAATAGTCGTCTTGCTTTGGTAAGTTCCGGATGAAGCCATAATTTATCTGCTACGGACAATTCGTAATGCGGTGTAGTTTGAACAATGACACCCTTGTATATGTCCGTACCAGCCTTTAATGACTGTTCTAAATCTTTTCCAAAATTGCTCATGAGTTTGACGGACGTAATGCCGCGTTTCTGGCTTAGTTTTTTGAACATTTGCACCCCATCGCTCAATTCTTCGGGGATTCCATTGGTATAACGTTGCGTAAGGGCTGAATCGTTCATTTTACTAGTATAGCGGTTTACCTAATATACGTATAATTTTTCGTTTCGGTTTTAAAGGTTAAGTCCAATCAGACCCGAGGACGTATATATATCCTGGGTACAATATACATATAATACATGTCTTTCGTACGATTTAAAAAGGAAACACAAATTGAAGCCAAGCAGGCAACCAGCACAAACAAGGTCAGCATACGCGTCGATGTTGCCCCCATTCCCGTGGGTCAGAGCGAGACCACGACTCTTGATCAGCGTGAAGCACAGACCAAGGCGATTGAGGATCTTACCAAAAAGGGAAAGGATCTGTTCAAGACGAATGAGACCGTCATGGAGTCCACCGCCGGCGAACGTCTATACCAGACCAAAGAACTCTACGGGCAAGTCGTGTCTGTAGAAGACTTGATTCCGAAGCTAACTAGTGAGAACCTGACGTTGCGCGTCAATGCGCTACGAGAAGGAGATCACGCGGAAAGCACGTGTATGGAATTGAAAACTGGACAACTCGCCAACGCACTGGAGGCTGCTGCTGATAAGAACAACGAGAAAACGGTGGTTCTATCCGTTACAAACCAGTCGCACAAGGGAGAACTGTTTGTATCCATGAAACAAACGAAGGGGAAACACTTTATTAACAAGGTAGACTACAAGATCGCGGTTCAGGCGGACGATAAATTACATCTTATTTAAATTTTTACAACATCTAATTTTGTTCAACAACATCTACTTTACGCTTCTTCTTGTCTGGTTCTCCAGGGTCCTTCGCCTTAGGGTCTGCCTTCGGTTCTGGTTTCTCAAACAGCAGCTCGTCTCTAGGGGGCGCTTTAGCCAGCTTGTCACTGAGGGGCAACGATACATTCCGTAAGGAGTAGGTGGCAAATGAATCCCATGAAATGACACCGTGTTCGTACAATTTGCGCAACTGGTCATTGGGGACAAACGGCGTGACTGGAAAGAACACTTGTACCTTGTGTTTGCGCTTTAGTTCGTAGACGTCGCGTCCCCGGTCCTTTTCCTTCTTAAAATTAATCGACTTCATGATCGTTTCGGTGTACAGGGTGTTGTACACGTCGGACAACATGATCCCTAGTTTTTTCTTGTACCACAGGAGCGTGTGCATGAAGCTATCGTGTATTCCTTCCTTGTCGGACCTATGGTTCCCCCCGTCCGCAAACATCATGCTTCTCGGCACTCCAATCACGGCACATATCTCTTCTTGAATAATCTTGTGCAAATTGACCAGATCGGTACGCCCCGATGTCATCTGTGGGTTGACGACATGGTGTCCCATCGGCAGCTGGACGACGTTGTTCAGGTTTTGCATGGCTTTGACGGCGTGCCCTCGACCCATGTACTCTTCGTACAGTTCCTTTTGTCGGTTAAGCATTTCCACCGCGGATTTGTTGCGTGAATATTGCATGTCGTCTCGAGATTCCGCTGCTCCAGCATCCGCATAGAAATCATAGTCCACCCCTTCTTTGTGTGCGGTGGAGTTGCTCTCCTTTATCTCTGTGAACACATGTGGGTTTGCCTTGCGAAGTTCCATGTCAATGCATGTTTCACGTAGCTTTTTGAGGAACAATAGCCTGGGCAATATTTTGGACACGGGTGAAGTCAATGTACCGTCCATGCGTGGAGACATGCCGTAATGGTCGAATACTTCACAGTTGGTGAGGTCCTTTCCCGGGTCTAACATCCCTTGTACCTTCCAGTCGTACGCGTTGTTCTTTATGGTAACTTTGAGTCGGTAGGAGCCGAGTTTAAGTATACTTGGAAAGCCACCTTCAAACGACACTGGACAAAATCCAAAGCATAGGATACTGTCTATGGCTTCGGCACAAAATGGAAGCCACTTCTCATCGACCAGATCCTCCAACTCCGCGTCCACTTTCATCGGTTTGTTTCCCTTTCCCTTTATAAACTCAATTCCGTTGTTCAACAAGTGAGTATTCAGCATCTGGCGACACATTTGTAGCATGGTACTGTTGTGAAACGTGTTCCAGACAAATTCCATACTATCATTGCTGATAACAAATGATTTTTCCATTTTATGTTATATATAAGGGTATATTTATAGTCAAAATGAAAAGAAAACGCGGTTACAACAAAGCAGACCTGTTGGTGGACACTACAATGTTAAATATAGAATACAATCGAGTCTTCGAACTGGAACAAAATGTGCTACTGTTTGAGTTTGCTAGAAGTCGGACGGAGCCAGAAATTGAGTACATCAACATTATCGTACAAGAAGCCATTAAGAGCAAAAACTTTGTCGGTCTGGAAATTATAAAGGAATTAACGTATAAATTAATGGACTGAGTAAAATAATATGGTATGCCAGAAAAATGAGTACCGTCTTTGTATATATATTTTAAGTATGAGTCTCACCTCTGTATTCACGGGAATATACCTATTGCTTCATTCCAAGTACAAGGAGCCAAAACTGGAACCAGTACCCGTACCCGTACCGGTGTCCGTACCCGTACCGGTGTCCGTACCGGTTACCACAGTTTTAGAAGTTGGGGTTCCTCAACTAAGGTATCGGAATCTTTTATTATAGTGAGTGGGTTTTTCTCAAGGTAATCGTTATGTACACATACCATCCCCTCTCTGGTCTTAATCCACGTATGTACCATCCCAACGCTGGTTACTTTTCCCTCAAAATCACCGCACTTGATAAATTTATTCTGTGCGCCGCTTGTAGAATCGAACACCACTCCAGCTACCATCTTTTTCATCAATGGTTGCAATGCCAGACCCAATGCAAGTCCTATACCGGACAGGAGAGACTCCGCAATCTTTATTCCGAACGCTTCGTAGACCGCCGTCGTTAAGCCGATTATAAAAAGCGTGCTCAATAGAAGCTGAAACACGTGGCTGTGACTGGACGTAAACGAACGTACAAACGCTGTTCGCATGAGCAGGTACAACACATAAATTATGGCAAATGTAACGACGAGGATAAGTATCCCCCAGCCAATGTTTGCCCAATCCATCTATATGCTACAGATACGCAAATTATACTACTATATATTTGTTTCATTATTAATTAAACATGGACATCCATGTGAATCACGTGCCGAAATTGATAAAGTGGAAAAACAAAACCACCGTTATTGATTTCATGGCACGGTTCTACTCGCCGTCCGTTCTACTTGTAGCACTACTGACCATGTTTCAGTTCATTCAGGCAAAAAACATATGGTTGCTGGTGCCCATCGCCGTCAAATCAGCACTTGTACAGTCCTACTACACATGGGTACGCTGGAAGAAGGATTTCATGTACCTGGCAGAGGTAGAGTATGTCATACCGAAAAAGACTACGGTGTGTATCATAGGGACGGAGACTATTATTCAGACTGGTGTCAATTTGACCATGTATTGGGCGTTTCAGGCGGATCATATAGAGTTAGAACGTTCTTTGCAAGCAAAACTATGGGTAATTAGTATACTGATATTATTACTGGTACATTTATTCCAATGGAAACTGTCCGCTCGCAAGATGGACGCATTGATTCGTCGAACCTATGAACACGTCTCAACGGTCTGAGGGCTCTACCTTCCAAAGCGCAAAGTCACGCTCTTGCTTGCGAACCAGGCGCAACGGACCCTTTTTCAGCCCGGGACGTTCAGTTAACGGATTTTCCATGTACGGTATAAGACTCGCCACGTCCTCCACTTTGACACACTTCTCATCGGAGATCATCGTCTCTTTCTTTGATACACAGTCGCACCTAGTGCATCCCTGGCTAACGGAGGGCGCCATGTCGTAGCGTTGGGACGGGTGGAAGGTCATCAGATGACCGTATGATCTATGTGCAAAGTTGGCATTTCGTGTATGAGATTCACCGCAACAGGTGTACATGTCCCTGTCGTAGTCGTATTTCCCGGGGTGGTACATACAAGTCCAGGATCCAAAGTTTTCCATTTCCGTAAACCAATTGTTGCAATATTTACACTGGTGCATCTCCGTAAAGATCTGTATCGTCTTCTCGATAGCGCTACGGCTTGCGTACAACGACATTTTATAATTGTTAATACTGTATTTATACCCAATTATTTTCCAACACATCTATTGCATGCTGAATCGTACAGGCGTCTTTGGGAGACTTCGACGTGTATTCTGACTGCTTCCAGTCCGCAATGTTCACGTATTTTATCGTAACCCTCTTGTGACGAACCACTTGGCGGAGTTCCCCATTAAATTCTTCTGTACACTGTATCTTACCGTGTCCGCGCATCACCATCGCGTTTCCAAACGCAATGTGCTCGTCGCACAGGTAGAACACATGGTCCTCAATCATCGTATCCTGTGCGTCAAATTGGAAAGCGAACACCACGTCGTCCGAACTTCGTCCACATGCGTACTGCATCTCTGTAAACAATGTCTGATGTTTCAATCGCACCGCGTCGTCCATCATGTCCACGCCAGTTATTTTGAACGCCTCGTTTTGCATGCGTCTGGACCCGCGATATTCAACGTCCGCTACACTCGATATATGCATGGTCACATACACTACGAACGCCGCCAAAACAACACCGAATATGAGACGATGAAGTTTACCATGTTTTGAAGGTTGGCTTACACGCCACTCCGATGGCTTTGGAAGCCCTAGTTTACGAATCTTAATACACTTACACATCACGTTTGATGGAAAACACTTGAATATATATACATATATCAGAGAAAAACCAATATATATATTTATAAAATGATTCTAATATACCTATGCCTAGCTTAGACGATTATGTTGATAGGATGCAAAAGCCACAGGTAAAGAACCCAGATGGTACTTCAAGAGATTGGAACGCGAACGACACCAAACAATATCGTCAGAAGTATTATCGTGGGATACCGTTCTTGAAGGCGGATGGCACAGAGGACCAGGACATGGAGTTCTTCCCGTTTGTGGATGGTACAGATGAAGCTAAAAGAAGACAAGCCGGTAAGATACTACGAGTGCTTGGTATTGCAAAGATGTATCCCGACACGAGAAAAGGTTCCCTGAGTTCAAGCCCGACTACGGTCATCTCGAGGCGCGTCCTTGTTCCCGTGTTAAACCCGCTACTCACGTTGGATTTCTCTCACGAGACATTTCAAAAACATCAATACAATGTCAATAAATACTGGAAGAAGTTAGATGCTGTAAACGCGGACACCGAACTACAGAAGTACCTAGATTACAACCAGCAGCCTTTCGACGTTCACGTGAAAATATACGATGCATTAAAAGCTTTCTTAGAGGATCTTGAGGAGCGAGCAGACGCACACGAACAATTGATGGTGGATAGGATCAACTTTGAATTACAGAGCTACCTCAAAGGGGAAAAGGTCCCTAGCCAGTACGTGCATGGAATACACACGTTTAACTCGCTGTCGAGCGGCGTACAGGGCGATGTCATAGCCGGAACCCGTATTAGTTTGAATGATTTCAATCCGGCGTTCAAATTGAGAGTCCTGAGCGTAGCGTACAGGGAATGGAAAGTGTTTGCGGGGGACACCTACCGCGGATACAAACGCTACCTGTCCAAATTAATTCTAATAAGTGGAAACAATCAGGTTCAGGCTGCTCAGGCTCAAGCTCAGGCTCAGGCTCAGGCTCTGGCTCTGGCTCAAGCTGCTCAGGCTGCTCAGGCGGCTCAAGCTGCTCTGGCTCAAGCTGCTCAGGCTGCTCAGGCTGCTCAAGGAGGTTCGGCTGCTAGTACGTCAAATAACACGCCACCCAGTGGAGACCCGGTACTTTACGAAGACGGCGACCTTAGTAAACCTTATTTTATGAGTGACGGAAGTTCTCTCTATGAACGCGACCGTCTAATTGCGGCTGCTGCTGGAGGAACTGCTGGATCCGGAGGTTATTCTGCCGGTGAGGTAAGAAACTATCTGGGAAAAGTTTTGCCCAGCTTCACATCGGCAAAGTCATCCGCAGACAGAGCTCTATTATCAGATTATTTAAAAGATAACAACGTTATAGATGAATATGGGGTAGCAATTCCCCTCGTTGGTCAGCCTTCTAGTCTTCAGTCCGACCGAGCAACCTTTTTGGAGTTTAGTGACGTCGAAATGGACGATTTGGAGTTTGAATACGAGGGTGTAGCGGACAAGGAATTGGATGTTATTTTAAAAGAAGCAGAGCAGATAACGTACGACTCCGCGTCGGAGGGTTCTGTAACGTCTGAGACATCGGAGACATCGGAGACATCGGATATGAACATGGCATACGATACGGATTCGTTGGCGGCAAAGTCGTACGATTCAAGTTCGGATTCGTCGGCACAGGCAAAGTCGTACGATTCTAGTTCGGATTCGTCAGCACAGGCAAAGTCATACGATTCTAGTTCGGATTCGTCTCAAACCCCAATGTCGTATGATTCAAGTTCTGACATGGAAATATAAAAAAAATGATATAAATATACTATATAGTTCCTTAAAATGCCACCAATTTATGTATGTTTCCTAGAGAATGACGACGAAATCATGGAACGTCACTGGCTGAACGCTGCTGCCGCGAAGTTTTCGCCAAGTTCAGAGAGCAATCCTAAAATCCATGTAGAACTATTCTTTCCGTCGGAGGACAAGGAAATGGGAGATGTAGTTCAGGGGGAAGCCTGCTCGATTCATTATGGCGGCTCTGTATTTTTAAAGCAGAAGCGTTTCAGTCGCAAGCAGTGGTGTTTTCGCACGCTGTCTTGTACACAAAAGCAGTACGACGAGACGTTGAAATTTTGCAAGAGTCACATGGGCGAGAATTTCAATTACTTGTCTTATTTCCTACAGCCTACGGGTTGGTCGCCAGGTCCGTACACGATGACGAGCATGGGCTTCTCCCCTCGTTGGTTTTGTTCGGAGATCGTTGTGGAGGCGTTGAAACATGGAGGCGTACTCTCCAAAAGTTTAAATGCTTCAATCCATCCACAAGCTTTGTTCAAGGTCCTTCGAGACATGACGACGCCGGACAGTGTTCGTAATTACAATACCTTATCTTTAAAGTTTATTTAGGCAAGCACCAATTGTACCAGCACGAAATGTACAGTATGTACACGGACCAGACGATCGTCGTAATCGGAGCGTGAAACTTAACCGTGATAAAGATGGCGTACAAGGATAGAAACAGGGATAGTTTGGCACCGGTGTGAAAGCGACAAGATGTAAATATGTGTATCCATGCAACGGAGGGCATGTACCATGCAAAATACAGAAAGCACGATTTCCAATGAAGAAGGGTTGAGTTATATACAATGAGAGCAAGAAAGATGAGACGAACGTATTTAAATTTTGGAAGAATCCAAGGTGTACTATACCTTTTCAATAGAGTTACGTTGACCACCCCGGGCATAATCCCCTGTAACATCTGAGTGACGCACCCCAATATAATATGTAGAGCGACGAATAAAGTAATTATCGACATTATAATAACACTTTAATATATTTATACAATGGAAACTAGTATATGGGTAGTAGGCGTTGGTCCAATAATCGTAAACCGTCAGTTTCTGGTGGACATCGGCAGACGAGCGGTAGAGTGGTATTTGAACGGAAAGTCCATTCCTAAGGACCCTAGAGACGCCCTGCTGTTGCTATATGAGGATTGTGGCGATAAGTATTACTTGTTCAGCAAGTACATGAACCAGACAATGGGCAATTTGATGTACGAGCACGTGCAACGCATGCATTGGTCCGGCGCCATGTCTCAAGTGACAGACACCTACAAGATCTATGCGTTTTCCGGAAAGAAAAACCTGATTAAAGCGCATTTGGATTTGGATCTGTTTGACGAAACGTTAAAACGTTGTGGAAAAGTACGAGTTGTAAGCGAATTTGATATCGACAAGGACACTACTCTAATTTCTGTAAAAAAGTTGTTTTAATATTATAAATATACTATCTATTTGTATAAATGCACTACGTGAAAATACAGCGTTGGTGGCGTAAGCAATACGCGGCGGTTCGGCAACGACATTACATGGAGGACATTGCGTACATCAACACCATGATGCATTGCGGTATTCTTACCGAACAATTCAATGAACGGAAGATGACGTCCCTGGTACACCGTTGTTCTCGATGGGATCATTCCAGAACCAACCCAAAGCGTATCGTATGGAAAGCGTTGGTATCGATCGCATGGAAGCGCATTCGTGCACAATTGACTAAAGAGCAGCGAAAGAAGAAGTTACCACCGTCGAGGCACGACATGGGATTCCCGAAATGGTGTTGTCCGGGACCCGGGTTCATGTTACAAGACTACGATACGAGACCTGTGTTGGTAGATCGTATTTACGAGCAAGGTTGCGAGGCGTATAAATTATCATACAACCTGTCCGCTAGTTTGCGGTAAGCGTACACACTACTGAACGTTTTCATAAATTGATCCTTGTCGTACTTTTTCATCCATGCGTTCAACTGTTTCTTGTTCTTTATCCCCAATTCCACAAAGATCGCGGCACTCTTCGGTCCTACGCCCTTTATGCTCCTAAGATCAGTGCTATTCGGTTTGATGGACAACTTCTTCACATGAAACAGTGATTCCAATGACTCTTTCTTCAGCGCATGTTCCATGAGTTCATACAGTGCTTTTGCGTCGTCTAGTGCATGGTGCGCTTTGTACCCATGATGGAAAATGTCCCTGTACAGCAGCGGTTGCGAGTAACTGTCGTGTCCGGGCAACTTTCTACGGAACATCGGCAAGGAGTCCTGGAACGGTACATCGAATTGTAGGTCGCACCGCTTGGCGTTTCCTATTACAATTGGCATGTCGAACGACTTCCCGTTGTGCGCGATGCACGCCCATGGGTCGTATTCCTTTGCAAATTCGAGTGCCCCTTCCAGGCTCTCTTTGGTCGTGTAAAACAGAACGCTTTTCGGCTTCATTCCACGCGTGCTGTGTTTGTCTAGAAATCGGCGAGCCGCTTTTTCGTCGCGGTGTTCTTCCAACGCGTACAGCCATTGCCTTGTGCTATATGTGGATTTCCGTCTGGCTATTTCAGATCGCGTCAACAGCTCGCTGATTGCATCGGCTTGATCTTCGATGGATTTGCGCTTCATCTGGGATGCGAGGGCGCTCTTCTCGATGAGCAGTTTGGTCCAGAACCGCAATGTACTTTCCGGGTGCTGTTTGATTTCGTTTAAGCTCTCAATGACCTCCTTCCCCGTGGCGTAGCGTTCGATTGGGTTGACTAGCCTCTGGTACTGTTTTTCTACCGTGTACATTGCAATTTCAAGTATTCGTTGCGATGGTCGTTTTCCCCCTTTTTGTAGAAATGTCGTTTCCAGATCGTATGTTAGAAATTTCTTTGCGGTCAACGTCTTCAACGTGGTCGTCAACGTGGTCGTCTTCGTCAACGTGGTCATTTTATTGATATTTATGTATTTAAGTAGTCCATTATTCTTTAAACATGCCGAAGTATTTCATTGGTAATATCTTAAGTCCGACCGAGACGCAACCAGAGGCGAATGACCCAACATTTGCATTCACCCGTGAAGAGAGCAAAGACATGGATCTATCTGGAATTCCTATTCGTATGGAGCACCATCCTGACATGCAAGTGGGCACGATAACCCGGTCATGGGACGACGGTGATGGTAGAAAGTGGGTTGTGGGATCAATCGACGACGATGGGTTACAAGCGAGGTTTGCTAAATATTCTATAAGCAAAGGACCGACGGGGACGGCGTATTACACGGGTTTGTCCCTTCAACATACGCATACCCAATACGCGTCTGGAAAAACGGAAAAAAGAGCGATCGAAGTCTCCCTTTGTGTAAATCCTAGACGAAACGACTGTCGCATAGCATTTGTGGATAGTGAGCCGAATCAAGCGCAATCAGAAAAAGTAACGTATAAAATACTTCAGCAGGCTTCTAATAATAAAATGTCTGAACAAGCACCTGCCCCAGAAACCCCAGTAGATGCCCCCGTAGAATCCGCTCCTCAAGAAGCACCAGCCGAGAAAGAGATGTCCGCCACGGAAATGATGAAGGTCATCGTTGAACAGCAAAAACTGCTGGACGCACAGGCATCTAATAAAACCGACAGTGAGAAAGAGCTAGAGACGCTTAAAGCACAACTAAAGCTCGCACAAGACGAGGAGGAACAAAAGGAAGCCGAGAAGGCTCGCAACCTTTCTAAGGCTCTTGTCGATCAATGGGCAGAAAGCCTCGATAAGTCTACGATGAGTGATGAAAACCGTTCTTCCATCATGAAAATGGCAGAGAACTACCCTAAGGAGAGCATGGAGTTGCTTCGCATTGCCCACTGTGCAAGCAAGAAACACCGTGAACAGGTGCAGAAATTTAAGGACTTTAAGGAGATGAGCCAGAACATGGCGCTGAAACAAGAGTTCGAAAGCGTCATGAGCCGTAAGCGCCCTCGGGCACCACAGGTTCAGGTCCACGCCGCCAGTAAGAAGCAGAAGACCACAGAGAACGCCGCTCTCAGCATTATCCAGCAATATCGGTCCACTGGAAGCGCCCGTGATAAGATGGAAGCGATGTCTGAATACCAGACTCCGAAGAGACGCACCGGTAGAGCTCCATACTACTAAATATATTAACGTAACCTATTAGGATATTCCCCAAACTTACTTTTACTGTAATAATTCAACACCTCGTACTGTTTCTCCGGAGAGCTTCCAAGGTACAATTTGATGAACGCGTGATGGTCCACCAGCCAAAGATTAGCCATCTCCTCTACATTCTTCGTGGTAAACGCGGGCTGTTCGTCGTTGACATGGGCGTAATATTCCAGCGTCCAGCCGTCGCGGAATCCTCGTGGGTCCCCGGGCACTCGTAGCACGTTTGTTAAGGACCCCACTTCTATTCCTACCGATTCCATCCACAGCTTGAAGGTGACATCCTTGCCTTCCACTCTCAGCTTTTTCGGTGCCGACCAGGGATGAATATGAATGATGTTATCGCAATGGGTATGGACACCAGTGTGGTACCACTGCTTAATGTACGCGTACCGCGGTGGATTGGGACATGAATCAGACGGTTTAAAATCTTCGTACGGTACGGGCTCTGTCAGATTACGGTCGCGGAGAGTGTACGGCTTCCCATCGACCGATATGGCAATCCCCTGGTGTACATGGTCGCCTACAATGGGTCTAAAACGTCGTTTTGAACTGTAAGGGGTGTAGGGCATGGTACAGTCGAAACGGTAGGTTTGAAAACTGTAGGGAGACTCGTCCTTTATTTCGATGAATTCAAAGTCTTCCAGGGTGCAATCAGAGCGTAGCATGAAAATGTAGACAATAATGGATAGCCCAAACAGTAAATTAACAACAAATGCTTTATTCATTTATAATATATTTAGTTCTATTTATAGTTAGTATCGTAAGTTGCCGAATCGCTGGCTTCTGCCGTCAATCAGACCCGTGACTTCCTCCGTGGTGGCAATCGCGGCGCTCATGTCGTCCGTGCGTCGGCACGCACAGTAGAAGATACCGGCGATTAACAACACGCCAGCGGCAATGCACGCGATGAGCACGACCAACCAGTCGTTCGCTGCCTCAGTGCTCATGTCCTCCTTTCCAGAGTCACTTACCGGAGCGTCGCCGCCCGCGGATGGAAGAACGTCTTCAGAGATGTCCTTCGACGCTTGAATTACGCGGAATCCACCACTGTTTGCCTCCGAAGCTGGTTCGGCTTGCAAGGTGTACGTGGCACGAAGACGTCGGAACGCTGTACGGCGCTTCATGATTGCGTCAAAGTGAACCTCGAATGCGTCCATACGGGCTTCGCCCATTGGTAGAAGGTCAAACTTCAGAATACCGATTTCCAAATTGTCACACTTTAGTATACCCGACGTGTTAAACAAACTCAACCCTTGTATGCGCCCGTTTTCTACCTTGCAACCCTTTGCGGTGTCGTTCTTCCATGACACCATATGAGTGTCCGTCATAAGCTTGGTTTTATCAATAGTACCGTCCAACTTACTCTCGTAGCGACGGATGTACCAGTCACCCTTCATGAGCTCCCAACCCTGGTTCGATGCTTCTGTCCTGCCCTTGGCGTCTTTGGTGTCCATGAAAAGGGTGGCATTGACCTCTGCTTGCGCAGTCTGTCGTGCAACCTTACAGTTCTTGACCTTTGAGGAACACCCCCCATTCGAGTCAAAATCCGCCAAACATTCCTCGCCATCTTGCGTGTCAATATCGTTTGCCCCTACAGTGTCCTCGTCCGTACACGTCAATGCAAGCGTCATCTTCAACGCACCGCCTTCGTTCTTCGTCTCACGGTTATTCAGTGGACATTCCTCGAATGCGGTTTCGATAGTAGCATCACTATCGACGTTAGAGCCGTCGAAAACACCGCTCATCACAAGTTGCTGTTTGGTACTCATGTGGTTCTTGTAGTGACTGTTACCAGTGGCGTTTTTATCACACGATACAACCTGACCACATGCGCCAACCAATTGGAAGTAATTGCCATTGTTGGTCGAACTGAGGGCGCTGACTACGGTCATGGAGTCCGTATTTTCCCCGCCGGATTTCTGTACGACATTGTTCAGGGTACCGTTCGTCCAAGCTGCCCCGCTGACCTTATTGCGCTTACGACTGGTCAAATCGACTTGAAGCTTGAAACAGTCTTCGCTACCGAAACAACCTGAAGCACTTGAGTCACACTGAATCCAGTCAATGTCAGACACCATGACACTACGTTCGAGTGTCGGACTGACAAACGTGTTCACTTGGACAGAGGCACTTGCGTCCTTTCGGATCGTAAGACTAAAGTCCTGCTCCTGGCAGTAGGTTTCGTACCGGTATTCTTTCGCATCGGTAGTTCCGCCGAATTCACTCCTTCTATGGTAGATCAATCCCAATTGGTGGGTAATTTGATAGTTCAAATCATCATTGATTTCGCTGACACTGCCCGTGTCGCACTTGATCAAGTCGGTCATATTGAAATCCTTGCTGTCAATTTTGTCCAGGGAATAAAATTCAGAACCTTTCGTCCAGCTTTGTGTACAACTGCCGCCAACTGTAGAGAAAATGTCAAAGGTTCCGTTGTGGTGTTTGTACTCGCGTCCACATCCTCCAAACCCTTGATCCAACACTCTCAAATAGCCGTCATCGTATTCGTGTTCTTCGAACCCAATATGTGCGGAAAACTTATCTTCGGAAAGACTGTACGAACTGTTGAAGTAATGGTAAATCTCCAATTTATCGCTCATCGTCTCCGTGACTCGCACGCATGGAAGACGAAGTGCGTAAACGATCCAAGACTTGGCTACGTCATGCAATTCGATATCAAAGAAATCAAAGCACTTTGGCGAACTTTTTAGACTGTAGGCTATCGCTACACCGGCTGTACCGGACGTTTGCACGTATACATCGCTGGAGTCCGTGCACGTCAAATCACTGGAACTAGCGTGATCACAGTAGCACTTATCTCCGTCGTGGACTAGGCACCGGTGACCAGTGCTGTTCCAGCCGCGCACCTTGTTGGTAGCCTTTATGGTAAAGTTCTGAGCTGAGGCATTCACCTGACTTAGAAGGAAGGTAACCTCGTTTCCAGATGCGATTGCGGACGTATCCGTCTTACGGCGCAAGAGACTCAATTCAGTGTTACCGGAGAACAGGGAGCGACCGTCAACAATTCGAAGGTTGGATTCCACACCGTCGAATTTAATATTCAACGGATCTCCAAATACGGCGGCATCCTTAATCTGAATTTTACATTCGGCTAACGCGTCCAGGGACTCACCAATATTCGGACCGAGTTCGTACAGCTTCTTATCGGCGGCGTTACATGCCTGACCCAATTTATTTTCGTTCGATAGCACCAAACGATCGGTGACCATCTTGAATTCATCGTCCAGACTATCAAACTCTGCTGTTTTGGTTGTGGTCGCTTCAAAGCTAAAGAACTCGTTCAATTTGTGACCATCGCTATCGGTTTTACTGGTTGGCAATCGAAGGGCAACACTGTCCTTGTGTCCATAACCGTCTGTTATCGCCGTAGCAGTGATGTTTCCCATTTTAATTTTGTCGGAACCCGTTGGCAATTTTGAGGCATCGATCGGCGCATGATTGCGTACGTAATGACTAGCATCGGATTTGCCAAATAAACCGACCACAAGTTGTGCGGGGCACAGCGTACATCCCAAATAACCCGGTTTGAAATGGGGCAACTGACCATTCACCACTCCACCGTATACCATAACGAAGTCGTGTTCCAATCGGTATTCGGCATATTTACCACCGGTCACAGCGTCCGAGTAGTCACCCAACACGCGTTTGTTCAGGATCATACCGGTGTTCACCGTTGAATCTTTACTAGAGTCGTACCATAGAGAGTAATCATTGTGGATGTTCAACCCTTCTTTGTGAACTTGAGCACCAGCGTTAATCGATTCTTCTAAAGCTCGCTGACTCGTGACATCTTTGATCAGATAACGCTTGTCGTAAAAGGTACCCTTGAATGGTAGCGTAATCTTACCTCCTACGGAGCTATTACCCGCACCAAATTGAACGTTGCTACCGTCTAAATCAAATTGGAAGACCGAAGTGGTTATGGTGACATCGCTGGAGGAAAGAGCCGCGGCATCATCCGGGAACAAAAAGGGGGTTGCGGCAGCAGCGGTGAGCCAAGCACCATCATCAGCACTCGGGGCACTTAAAATGTGCATTTCCACCTTGTCCTTCTGGTTCTCACCGGCATCGAGAAGGGTGGAAACTTTGTTGAACGTGACTGCTAGGTTCACATTGCCCAAGTAACCCTTGTTTAACACGCGAAACGAACAGGTTACCGCATTACCTTCCGCAACTTGTGCCGGAGATTTAACTTCGAATTCACTTGCAAGTGCATTCGTTGTCAAACTGGTCAACGCAACCGAACATGATTTACCACTGTATTTAGCAGCGGTGATACCGTCGATAGTGACCTTGTACAAAGGATATTTGTCTTTCTTGTGTAAGTCAGTCTCGGTACCATCGGCAACTACAGTGGTATAAACGTCAAGAAGGGTACCATCGTGGGTCATCTGAGTGTCTTGAACAATGATGTTTTCGGCTTCAAAATCGTAGTTCACACCGCCGATATGTACACGCTTCGTCTGGGCTTGGCAAACGCCGTTTCCGGTGGTGATCTCCATGCACTTGGTTCCGGATGGACAGTCGCAAGGTACCACAGCATCGTTACTATCTAAACACTGACCGTTCTTTTCTGGTATTATACAGCCGGCTTGTGTACCATCTGTTTGTACAGCGTTACTAGTGTCCAACTGATGGGAGGATCGAAGTACATCGACGTAGGCGTACTTCGCCTGTGCATTAACAAATAGGAAAAATAGGATTAAGTATCGAATCATTTTATATTATGATTGTACGTTTTATATACATTTAATTTTTAAATTCATTGACATGTTCGTATATAAATTACCTGTCAGAGTTTTAGTATATGCGAAAAGCACGTTTTCACAAACGGCATAGGTGCACGAAACCTAGTATGGGCGCATGTATATTGGTGTCATTGTCTATTTTTCTTTGTATTGTATTTATGATTTTTGTGACTGCTTCCACCGTAGCGATATCACAGTTAGTCGGGCTAGCCAAAACATGTGTGGTTCACGAAGACTGTCGAACTCAGAATCCATGCTCCATGGATCAATGCGTAAAACAACAATGTAAACATACCCCAATAGGAGGGTGTTGCATAGAAGATGATGACTGTGGGTCCACCGCATGTTACAACGCCTTCTGTGATCGCAATACCTACGTATGTAAGGTTACACCGACTCCCAACGGGACCATATGCGACGACAACGACGATTGTACCGTCAACGACAAATGCTACGATTCGAAATGCACGGGAAGTCGATTGACATGCAATACTGGTAGCACGTGTTCATCCGGGTACTGTCTCAAAGGGTCCGGGTGTATCTTCACGAACGCAAACGATGGGATTGAATGCACCGACAACAACAAGTGTACGGTCGGGGACCACTGTTGGTCGGGCATGTGTGCCTCCGGAATCCAAAAAGACTGTTCGCACTACGATTCGGAATGTTCGGTCGGAGTGTGCGATACGGTGACCGGTGAGTGCAAATCCATGGCAAGGAACAACAACATGGCTTGCGACGATGGCGGCAGCTGTACCGTGAATGACCACTGTCAAGGAGGAACATGCAAAGGCGATGAAAACACCTGTTGGGACAACAACCCTTGTACTATAAACCGGTGCGTGGAAGGAATCGGGTGCATGGTAAGGCACGAGGACTTTAACATGACTTGTATTCAAGCGTGCGATTGCGACGACAAGTGCCCTGACGGGTACACCTGTGCGGATGGAACATGTGTCAAATTGGACACTGCTGGATCCAGCATTCGATTCCTAGACTATGAAATTGAACAGTGTACCAATGGTCATCGTCTGGTCATGGATTACGTCATCGATTCCAATCCATATCATATCGGGAACGAAACCAGGTACATCTATCCACGTTCCGCCGCCGACTTTATTGCCATGAATCAGGACCTTGGGTTCATCGACGAGATACGAAACCTTCAGACGATAGCGCACGACGACTACTCTAGGACCGGAGTTACACTTACCACCGCATGTCAGAATGTTACACAAAACAATTGCGATACCATATTCTCCATGAGAAACTACGCTTTCTATGTCAATGTACATCACTGCTTAAGTACACAGCCCAGTGATGCCACGTGTATCGATCCAAGCATCCAACTGTCCGCGTCCGTTGCCTTGTCCATTTCAGACTGTACCACCTTCAGTCAGCGTCAACACATACCGATGTACGGTGTCGGCGTACTGTATTACGAAGGCTCCAAATACGTCGGTCTGTCCGATGCACTCCTTCAAGAAGGATTCGTTACAGCAGGGTACGAAAGTCCAGTCTACAACAACTCTGTTTTCATGTCTATGACCACACAACTTAGAATATGTAGAGCTACCCCCGGTCACTACCTGTACGATTGCGTCTACGGGGCAGATGACCAGTGTACCGTAACTGGCTGCTACAATTGGGACCAGGCGAACTCGCCAATAGCTCAATCGTTCGAGGTCGTCAACCAATCCATTACAGCGCTTGCCAAAAGCAGCACGTGGAACCTAGTTTCATGTTACAAGGAAGACAACTACAACGAGCCAGCCAGTGTGAAGTGCGAGGAGAACAAGTGTCCGGATACCGCGAATGGCATAGCCAATAACTTTCCAGCCATGGACGATGGGTTTCGAATGTCGGTATTTCCGTTGAAAACCTACGGTGGACAGACACAACGATGGATTTTTGACTTTAGGTTTAGAATTTACTACTGTGGAAACGCCACCAACTTGCGGAGCGGTAATGATTATCATAGCATAGTATCTGTTAATGTTTAAATACAATTGTACATATTGTTAGAAGTCGTCGTACCATTGGTACAGTTCGCACACACTCTATCCGTCGTTACATCCCCATCGTCTACCACATACGTCCCTGGAAAACATATGGTTCTGCTCATGCATACGGAATCGTACGTGTTGCCGCCCAATATCGTGTAATAGATACTTGTATCACACGTGGTCCAGGGCAGCAGGTCAATTGCATCGGTATTCATCTCCGTACTGTAATACCCCGGTGGCACCCATGAGCAAAATCTGTCCGTAGTGTAGTCCGGGTACGTCGATATGTACATGCCAGGGAGACAATTGGTCAATGGTTGACACAGATTATATACATAAAATGTATTGACGGGACAACGTTGGCAGGTCGCGTCCCCGGTTGCATTGAATACCATTTCAGTGGCACATGAAGTACAATACCCCGTATTGTTTGCACATGATCCACAATTGAGATCGTTCGAAATACAGCAGAATCCCTTGCATGAATTTGTTCCGTTGCAATCCACGTCCATGCTACAATAATCTCCGGGCAAAAATGTTTGACACACGGTGCAATTGCCCCACTCCTCCCACAAATGTTGGCATATAGGTCGAGGCGGGGTGTATACTGTAATATACCCGCCAGGGATTGCCTCTTGTCGTGAGGGATTGGAGTTGATTGCCATACAGCAGTTCTCGTCCCAGTATTGATTCCGCAAGTATTTACAGTCTCTACACTCGTCGTACGATGTATCGTAAAATCCCAGGGGGCACTCCAGGGCATTCCCAAATACACCTAGACATATATAGATATACACCGACAAGAAACGCATACTATATATTTACATAGAACTATATTTATATGCATATTCTGTATATCCTCGTCCTCTTTGTTTTACGTTGTACAGTGAGAGCGAGGGTGGATATGGTGCAGAGCGACGTCGAGGAACTTAGAAAGCATCCCATGATTTCCCACAACATGTCGGAGATACAGCTGCAGTGGATAGTGATAGAGGAGTGGTCTAACCTCGTCGGAAAGTGTCCGGAACTTGACCCGGCAGCAAATATACATGCTGTCTTCGATACATCGCTTGTAGGCACCGACGTACTTGCATGGGCGTCACATACTATACTACTGGAAGATGGAGTGTGGATACCGTCCATCGCCACCTACGATTACATGGGGCACGACTTTATCATCGGCGTCAACCCGGAGCCAGTCAATGGATGGCACAGCGGCACCAATTGCGACGACATCGGGTGGCGCTACGATCTACGGACTGTGCTTAGGCATGAGATACTCCACGGTCTTGGAATAGGAAGTTCGATCACAGAGAACGGTGTAGGACATACATCCAGCGGCGTATGCTACCCGCGTTATTACGATACATTGATAGTAGATTCGGACGGAAATACAGTAGTAGACGGGTGTACACTCAGTGATATCAAAGGAAAAAATGTTTACATAAATGGAGTTAAGTTGTTCAACCCCGCACAGTTTCAACGCGGCAGCTCACTGTCCCACCACGTATACGCGGGACATCTCATGTTTTACATGTTGCCCCCGCGAAAGTGCCTGAGTATTGGCAACTACGAGGCTAAAATTCTAGATCGGATGGGTCTTCGTTGCTCTGGTTTTGAGCTCTCAGGGCAGCAGCAAATTTATCCATCGCTCGCTCTATCTTTGCTTTCGTTTTTGTGTTGCCTGATTGCCGTCTCTCTAGCATAGACAAAATGTCGTCCGCCAAACTGTGCGTATCGGCGTGTTGGTTGTGTAGCGTGTAATACACACCTACCAAATTGCCCAACAGAACCACCAGAAAGATATACAGATTGTTTCCCATGACCAAAATGATACGAGCGATCCACACCAATGTGCTCGCAAACGTCCAAGCCAACGTCTTAAACATGTAGCTATTCACGTCGAACGGAGAGCCACGCTTGTCTGGGTCAAGCTGGAGCATAACACGGGTCACTTGAGAATCCTCGATGTAGATCTTGTTTGCCAACACCTGGAGACCTAGCGCGATCAGCAGCATCACGATGAACCAGCCCACGCCATCGATGTCTTCGCCCAGAATGTTTATTTTATCTGCACATAAAAAGTACCAGTCACACATGATTTATTTACCACAAGTTACCTTATATATATTAATAAAACTCTATCACCCCTCTACTAGATCGACGTGCGCACCAGACGTATCGTACCTGGTATCGTCGGTCGTCCATGTAGATATACTCGCGCACCGTAGGTAAGGTTTTGTTTTTGCCGCGGAACCACACAAACCAAAGGTTACCGGTAGTCTTCCACATGTAAAACCCCTGCTTCGGCGCCTTACACCACTGCCTGCCCTGGTGGTCCACTGACGCGTCGTCTGGTACTTTAGTTGGTACAGGATTAATAAACTTTGCCAGAGACATCTTTATCAGAGTTACTTAGTCTTATATACTTTCTTCTTCAGGTTGCCGGTACCCTTCAGAATTCCCCTTTTCGGTGCATTTTTTGTCGGTGCATGCTTTCTCGAGGTTGAACTCAAAACAATAACTTTCTTTGCAAATGTAACTTTTACCATCTTTTTAATCTTTTTAATTGAAAGTGTTTACATTAATTGTTTGTTGTTTTACGGTTTCGCGAAATTGGGTAGACCGGACCGTGGTAGACCGGACCATGGTAGACTCGACCGTGGTATCAGTAATATTATTATATTTTGTGGACCTTTACTAAGGGACCTTTACTAAGGGACCTTTACTAAGGGACCAAAAAATAAAACAACAACGTGATCGAGTTTTTTTTCAAGAAACTTTTCAAGAAACTTTCCAAGGTTTGCATGGGGGGTGGAATTAAATTTTAACACTAATTCCCTTCTAGGATTGCACTTTTTTGCGCTTTTTTTTATTTTCCCGCCAAAACCAAGCCATACCGTATAACAACTAGACACATTTGTGGTTAAAACGCATAAAAACATAACGAAAAAAACCACGCTTTTTTTTATTTCGGAGCTACTTTTGAAATGAAAATAAAAATCGTTCACGGATTTTTAAAACAACTCAGAGGTCAATGCTATGCCATATTATTTTATTTAGACTAATCCAATACCTATCTGAGTATATTTAAACTATAAAACAGTGCTATGCACATGCATATGTACATGCATATGTACAATAGCCGGGTCGTGAACTTGTGCGGTCCCAGCCTGTGTTTATATATACAGAAAATTGACTCATGAGATGCTATTCTTATGTTAATAAAAACTATCTACTTTTCAAGTCCATATTTGGTCTGATGCTCTGTCTATGTATGTAAATGTTAAGAATTTGTACCAAATGGGATTTTTGGGGATGATGTTCATCGATGCCCATCTTTTTTTTATATGTTCGCACAAGCTTTTGAAACAAAGAAATAAACGCACGCTCAAATTAGGAGTATCGTACCATAATACTTTCGGTATTCCCAAACGAATAACAAAACAAATTACACACACACGTTTCATAAACAATAATAATACACTTTAAAGAAAGAATCACCGGAAAATCTCCACGCATTAAAATTTCAGAACAAAACACAGATAAAAAAAAATGGCACTTACATTCCCAATGACCTACGAGCATAACATTAGCGACATCGATCAATCCATCGCGGAAGTATTCGATTCCGATACCGACTCCCTTGTCGCACTGTCGGACCTCGAAGACCTCTCAGACGGCGAACTAGAGTACCACGAACCAGTTAACATGGGTCCAGTCACACAGAAGTACATCCAAGAGAAGGAAACCGAAGCGAAGGAAGCGACTGACGCATGCGTGGCATTCGAACAAGAAGTCGAGGAGTTGAAGACGAAAGTCCATGACCAAGAACAAACCATCGACTGTCGCGATTATGAGATCCTTGAATTGAAGAAGAAAGTCCGTGAATTACAGGACAAGAACCCCCAAGAACCGGAGGAAACGCGATGCGACAACTGTCTCGATCGCATCTGTCCAAATCACAACTACTCCGAATGCGTTCACTGGTGCGACAACGAGACGGCGATCACAAAGCACTTTTGCGCAGATTGTGAACCACATGAGAAAAAGCGCGTCTACGAACTTATGGACTGGTACGCAGAGGTAGATGAAAATGTACACAATGATCGCACCGTGTTCCGCATGTATTATAAGGGCGAATCCGTCGGGAAAACGTACACACTTCGCGAACTGAAGGACTGGAAAAGCGGCGTTGCGGCACCAGCGGCACCCGCACCCGCACCCGCGGCACCAGCGGCACCCGCACCGTCACGCAAGCGTAAGGTAGACGATACCGTAAGCAAACCGGAAAGCGCGCAAACGGTAACCCCCACGGCATGGCGTAGACGTGTTACCACCCGCAAACGCACCCCGAATCCGTACAAGACACAGGCGTTCGACCTATGTCCCTGGTGTCCATACCGCGGCAGTGAGCAGAAGCGTAGTCTCATGGAACATATTTGCGGAGGAAATCGTTCGTGTGCGGTCCCGATGGATCAGCGCGTCAACACAACCGTTGTCAACGACAATTCGTTCACTAAAGTCGGTCAATCTGGGTACGAAGCACTCAAGAATCTCGGGTTTGTTGATCCACGCAACTTTATCAGGGAGTACATGGACAAGTGCGGCGGTCAATGTACTCATTGTGACAAAGAGTTTATCTCGACGCGCAAGATGAAGAAACATATCAATAGCGTGCACATGAAGAAGCAAACCTCGAAAGCAGTATAAATATATAATAACATACATACCAAATGGGTATAGTTTACACAAAGAAATACCATACTATTAAGAATAATACTATAAATTTAGAACGAGAATCATATGAGGAAGATGGGATGTCTGTTATCGATATTTTTGTCCCGGTCAGGGCTCAATACAGCGGGGTTGATTCAACACTTGGATGGGATCGAATCGATAGTCAACGAAATGAAGGTCAAGTACAGTCGCCAGGTACAGGACATCACCGATAAAATTCGACTTGAGATACGAACAAACAACAACAAAAACACGCTGATGAGCTACATGCGGCGGAGGAAGCTGGTCATGCATTATATGAGAGAATGCGACAAGAAGATAGACTCCATAGCACAGAAGAAATATGCGCTAGAACAACTAGCTATCACAGCGTTGCACATAGAAGCTCTACGTAGCAGTCGGGAAGTTTTCAAAACATTTAATAAAGTGAATAGTATTGAAAAAATTGAAGAGCTGTCGGAGCAGGTCACAACCTTCCAGGAGGACATAATGGAAATTGACAGTGTACTAAGTCAAGAAATCGTAGAGTACGATGAGGACGAGTTGTTACAAGAGCTAAATCGCATTGTAAACCAACCACAAGTAGTTGCTACATTCCCGGTGCTTCCTAGCCTTGAGCAGGCACATGGTCACGCACACGAGCCGTTATTATCATCAAAATCTATGTCAACCAAACACGGCGTTCTTGAATAACGTTTCCCGCCAAAAATATAGCTTCGAATTAAGACTCCAACAAAGGGTTCATATTTTTTTGAACAACTTCATTTTTAATGCTATGTCTATATTAACTACCAAGCACTACGAAATTGCTCCTATCGGAATATTTTACAAGTATAATTATAGTGCTATGTCCATATTATCAAAGTGCGTGGAAGTCCACTAATTTTTCATTAAAAATAATAATATTTTTATGTGTTGTGTCTATATTAAATTCTGTAAAATACCCCCAACGCTATACCCATAGTAATTGAATTCCGAAAGTCCTTTAAAAAATAAAAAAAAATAATATTATATAATCCTTGCGCGAAGTTCATCCGAATGTTTCCCACAAACATCTCGCAAAAATAAAACTAATGTTTTCATACTTCCCGATAAAAGAAAACAAAGCAATTCACACACACGTTTCTTATAACAATTCTGAGCGCTTAGCAACAAAAATTACGACCATATCTCCAACCAAATTCTTTTAAGAACAAAATGCAGATTCAACAAAACACAATTCTCGGACTCCACGGTGACAGACCATGGACAAGTCAATGGGCAGCAGTCCCAAAAGAATTCCACCGCATCACCAACCTCTTCGTCGATTGGTTCGCAAAGAACAACTACGAACGATACAGGGACCGTGATTCCTCCCTCACGTTCAACAAGTGCAGGCGGCAGGCAACTAATGGTTTCTTCGCAGAAATGTTCACGTACTTTGTCTTGTACGATCCGAATGAACCATCGACAGCAGATCTAATCCCACGATGGTACTCGGCAGTCATGAACTTGGAAAGCAACGACCCTAACGACTACGCACGCGTCTGGGATTCTCACCGTGTTTCTTGGGATGCGGATCATTCCTGTGGGCACATCCAGATAGAAGATAAGTGTAAAGAACAAAAGGATCCGGGCGTTGCACTCCAATGGTCTAGTTGTCGTGGACGCGTCGATTCAAATCGACTCCCTGTTTTTAATGGGGCTGTCGGTCCCAACTACTACATGACCTTACTAGACCATCGTACGCATCGTGGGACACATGAATATCGAATCCTGGCAATCTTCAGGGGCATCGACATGTACTACAAGTACAGGGCAAACTTCTCGTTTAGGGGTGTACCTCTTGTAGGTGATATGGACAACGGGAATAAACACAAAAGATCGTTGAACATCCGCACTCTTTCCCACAGTGGAATAAATTTTTATTCACCGAAAAGGTTCGCACCAAGGACACCTGTCGAACGTCCGATTTTCACAACGGATGATTTTCCAAAGTTAGCATGAATATATTATAAAGGATAATACTTATGTGTACTTATTTTATTCTTCACTTGTTCTTTACGTGATACATACTCCTCTCCTAATTTGATGTACCAGTGGTCTCTCCACTCCATGTCGTAGATGTCTTTGTTGGACTTTCTCATATTTTCCGGACCCCATAGTGGTTGGAGATTGGTATAATGACACGCTTTGCGCTGTTCCTCGGGGTCCAATGCATCGAAGGACTCGAGTGGTTTCATGTGATCGATGTGCCATAGGTGTCGGTTTTCCCATGTCATGCCAGGGAGGAATTGAGACTCCAACCATTCATTGCATTCTTTCTCTGTACACCCGACCAACTCCGCGGTGGGTGCGGATTTGTTACCCTTTAACCAGTTGCGTATACGTGCTCGGAGTCTACGCCGCATCGCAAACCGTGGATCTTCTTTGTACCGTTTTCTATAACGTGCATTTGCTGTTTCGCGGTATTCCGGGGTCCGCGTTCTCTTCTTATAACACTCTTTACAATAGTTATGTCCTTTATCGAACTCTTTTCCGGGTAATAGTTTGCCACAACCCCATATGCCCGTGCATACCTTGTCTTTGTCCCGCTTGTCTGCTTCACACCATTGTTTCGCGCGCTCTGATCGACATACTTTGCAATCGCTCACTCCTTTATTAAACTTTATGCCGGGTAATAATTTACCACAACGACCGGAACATACCTTGTCTTTGTCCTGCTTGTCCGCGTCACGGTTTTGTTTCGTGCGCTTTGCTTCACATACTTTGCACTCGCTCCTTCGTTTATCAAACTTTATGCCAGGTAATAGTTTACCGCATGTTCCTGTGCAAATCTTGTCCTTGTCCTGCTTGTCCGCTTCACGCCATTGTTTTTCGCGGTTGTGTTGACAAACTTTGCATAGTGATTGTCCTCTATTAAACTTTATGCCAGGTAATAGTTTTCCGCATGGTCCAGTGCAAACCTTGTCTTTGTCCCGCTTGTCTGCTTCACGCCATTGTTTATTGCGCTCTGCTTCGCAAACTTTGCATACGTTCTTTCCCTTATTAAAATCTTTTCCGGGTAATAGTTTGCCACATGAATCTTTGCCCGTGCATACCTTGTCCTTGTCCTGCTTGTCCGCGTCGCGTTTTCGTTTTTTATATTCTCTGTTTTTCTTATTGTAACATACTTTGCACGTTGCTCTTCTTCCAGAAAACGCATCCAATGGTAATTCTTTTTTACAATCGCCTTTACAACGTTTCATTTGTGTAATGCGAGCGAATCTTAAATAGTATTCTATTAAATATTATATTTTTGGGAAAGAAACATGTATAGTATTAATACGAGTAAAGCAGGACCCTCAAAGGTCCACAAATTAAGTAAAATATTTAGATGTTTTAGGTTTATATCGTAGGGTTTCGAATATCGTCTCCTCAAAGACTTCTGCTCTCTTTCCGAATTCCTTTTTAAATGCTTTATCTTTTTTCAACGTGTTTGCACGTGTCTTTTTGGAATGACAACCTACACACAATGCACACAAGTTATTCCATTCATCTTTCCCTCCGTACCGCAACTCTACAATATGGTCCACCTCAAAATCGGGTTGGAGGAGAACCCGACAGTGTGCGCACCGCCACTTTGTCTTATACGCCACCTCTATTCGATGCGATGTGCTATATGCACGCTTGTTAACTTTTGCTCGTTGCGCTTTAACATGTTCCTTTATCGCTAAACACATTACCAAGCACTCCGTCTTGTACAAATAAGTCATGAGATCGACAATGCTATCTTCGTGCATCCACCCATCGTTTTCATGTATAGGTTTAGGACAACATCGGTAAGTGGTATCATCCATGAGGAACGTCATCCGGTCGCGTTTGATTACTTTCTCTATATCCTCTACACAGTAGGACACGATACCGTTGACATTCTTCGATCGGATCTCCATTTTATGAAGATAATTTGTCACCTATATAGCCATTTTTGCTTTTAGTGCGGAGTGGCACTTGTAATCATGGATAGTCACTTCCGTTCTCTTCAAATTCCATAGTCCGTCCTTTTCTCGATCAATCGTTAGCGTAGGAAACTTATGAGGTACGCGCTTGACCTGGATGGCAGCTACCCCGGCATGTTCTTCGTACAGGTGCGCATCGCCAATAACAATTTTTACTTTTCCGGGGGCGAAGCCAGTCTCGTGTGATATGAGACAAGTTAACAGAGCTGTAGATGCAATGTTAAATGGCAATCCTAGGAAGACATCGGCACTCCTTTGGTACATCTGACAACTCAGAGTACGGTCTGAGCCAACATAGAACTGGTATGAAACGTGGCACGGCGGCAAACACATCTTGTACATGTCGGGGGGATTCCAAGCACTCATAAAGATACGTCGTGAAAATGGGTCATTCTTAATTAGATCTATGATTCGTTGTATTTGATCCTGTCCTTTACCAGAGTAATCAGCCTCACATGTCGTGTAGTTTGCATTAAAATGCCGCCATTGGAAGCCATAAACTGGACCGGCATCGTAGTTACGATCTTTGCTGTTCAAATCCCAGATATATACTTTTTTATCCCTCAGCTCCTGAACGTTGGTAGAACCGCGAAGAAACCATGCTAGCTCTTCGACAATCCCCTTCCAGAACATCTTTTTCGTAGTAAGTAGTGGGAAGGAGTCCTTTAAATCGAATGTGAGGGATTCACCGAATGTGGAGTAGACGACGCCGGATCGAGTTTCTCTTCGTTCGCCTTCGGTCAATAATTTATGTAGTAAATTTAGATATTGGATTTCCATTTTATAATATTGTTACGTCCTTTATATAAGTTAAAAACTCGTTGGATTCTGATATTCGCATTCTTTCATGAATGCATTTTCACCCGATCGTGCCTTACGTACACCGGCGTAGACATTCGTTCCCCAATGACCCGTATTTAGCTGAGTGAGTTTGAAGTCATCTGTGGCACCCGCCTGGGTGTATTGCATTCCTCTAAAGCACACGGTGTTCAATCGTTGTACGCGAAGGATGAACTCGTCCTTGAGGTCCGCGCGATACGGTTCGAGCTGAGAAAGTCCCAACTTCTCATATACCTCTCCTGAACCCATGTAGTGTTCTTCACTTGTACCATCGTCGTTGAGTTGATCGTAGATAGAGGCGTGGAATCGCCCGGTGATGTCCAGGATATCACTTTTGGGTGGTTTTCCTTTAATCTTCACGGCAATAATACTTCCACCATTTTTGCCTAAGTCATTTTTGGCTAGTAGATCTTTAAATTCTGTCTGGGTCAGAATTTCCGTGTTTTCTCCCCCAACATAGCCTTGCGCAAAGCAATCTTCCACGATGATGTAATTCTTCGGGCGCTTGACGACACTCTTGCTGTAAAATGTATAATGTCCTACATGGACCTTACGGAGAATATCATCACTCAACATGAAATCATGGTGACCGTGGTAGGTACTACCGGTTTCGGAACCTCCCTTTGCAAGGATCGCCGACGCCATGCGGTACGTCTGGAACGGTCGAAACAGGAGGTAACCATCACCGGCGCCGTTCGCTGCCTTCGCCGTCGTACCGTTCTTCCTGGAGCCGCTTGCATTTTGCCCATCGACGGTTTCGCTAAGTAATCTACCATCAATGACTTCGAACTTGTCGCTGTCGGCGCTGTAGATGGCGATCTGGTCGCTAGCCTTCACGTAGAACCATTCGCCGCATTGGCGCTCACGAATGAGGAGGTCTACGGGTTCCGAAGTAAACTCAACATCGAAGGACTGAGCCTCGAAGACTGGAAGACCTCTAAAGGTGCTGATCTGGTCACCGCTTTCGCGGTTTCTGATAGCTTCTGGTCCGCGTTTGTCGTATTCCAATGCGTTGCCGC